>Ga0075163_10001722_pt1 | contig 29553 bp, 26 predicted proteins | sample JI1023141ADNA_FD_71478 | JGI IMG/M metagenome (GOLD analysis project Ga0075163, IMG submission 71478) | Wastewater effluent complex algal communities from Wisconsin, to seasonally profile nutrient transformation and Carbon sequestration -... | ecosystem: Engineered > WWTP > Effluent > Algae...
CGACGATCGTGCGCAGACGCGGCAACGCCAGCGCGGTCGCCATCAAAGCAAACCCCAGGCCACGATCGCTAGAGGCCCCGTAATGTCTTGTAACGCATCGGTTTGCATGTTACCGACGCGACTCGACCCCCTCCAGCGCGCGACTCGTCTAGGACATTCATGTCGCGACGCTCCGGAGTGGGCGCAACAGATTGCAGAGCTTTCATGAACAACATGCTCGTGGTCAACGCAGAGGGACCCGAGATCCGCGTGGCGGTCGTTGAAGAGGGTGCCCTCGCTGAGTTTTTTGTCGAACGCAAACGGGATCGCGGCTTAGTCGGAAACATCTATCGCGGCAAAGTGACCCGGGTCCTCCCGGGCATGCAGGCGGCATTCGTCGATCTCGGTCCGAAGGTGGAGCGCGCTGCGTTCCTCTACGTGGCCGATGTGCTGGGAGCGGGCGACCAATCCAAGCTGTTCGACGACGCCGACACCGACGATGGGGCCGACGAGTCTCCCGAAGGCGCCGCGTCGCGCATCGCGCGCTCGCGCAAACAACTCGCGAACCGAAAGATCGAAGATCTCCTGAAGCCCGGCCAGACCGTGCTCTGTCAGGTGGTGAAGGATCCGATCGGACAAAAGGGCGCTCGCGTCACCGGCTACCTCTCGCTTCCCGGTCGGTACTCCGTCTTCATGCCTCACGTCGCTCAGGTCGGCGTGTCGCGTCGCATCGGTTCCGACAAGGAGCGCCGCCGCCTACGCGATCTCGTCAACGAAGTCCGGCCCAAGGGCTCGGGCTTCATCATTCGCACCGCCGCGGAGGACGCCGGCGATCAGGAGCTGCGCGACGACGTCGATTTCCTCGCGCGCCTGTGGGGCGAGATCGACAAGCGGCACGAGCTGATGTCGGGCGCCGGGCTGGTCTACGCCGATCTGGATCTCTCGCTGCGGGTCGTTCGCGACCTGATGCGCGAGGACACGTCGGAGGTCCAGATCGACGACGACGATCAGTACGACCGCGTCCGCAAGTTCACCGAGGCGTTCCTGCCGCGGTTCACCGAGCGGATCAAGAAGTACGAGGGCCGCCGCCCGATCTTCGACCACTATCACATCGAGCCCGCGCTCCGCGCTGCGGTCGCCCGCAAGGTCCCGCTGCGCAGCGGTGGCTCGCTGGTGATCGATCAGGGCGAGGCGCTGACGGCGATCGATATCAACACCGGATCGTTCACCAACACCGGCTCGGGAAACCTCGAGGATACGGTCACCGCGAACAACCTCGAGGCGTGCGACGAGGTCGCGCGTCAGCTCCGGTTGCGAAACATCGGCGGCATCATCGTCGTCGACTTCGTCGACATGGACAAAGAGAACAACCGCCGCAAGGTGTGGGACGCGTTCCAGAAGGCGCTGTCTCGCGACCGTGCGCGGACGAACGTGACCAAGATCAGCGAGCTCGGGCTCGTCGAGATGACGCGCAAGCGCACGCGCGAGTCGCTCGTGCAGCTGCTCACCGAGCCGTGCCCCACCTGTGAAGGGTCGGGCGTGGTGAAGAGCGTGGTGACCGTCGCGTACGAGATCCTGCGCGAGGTCCGCCGCTCGGGGACGTTGGTCGATAACGAGAAGATCGAGATCGAAGCAGCCCCGCGCGTCGCCGAGCTGCTGTCGCGCCAGGAGCGCGACTACCTCGATCACCTCGAGAAGCGGTTCCAGAAGCTGATCACCGTGATCGGCCAGAAGGGCTGGAAGCCGGATCAGTTCCGCGTCGCCGGCAAGATGTCCACGGACATCGCGGCGCAGGAAGCGGCCGAGGCGGGTGCGCCGCGGATCCCGGTGCCGAGTGCGCCGCGCGCCGCGAGCAGCGGCGGTGATCGCGGTGGTGGTGGCGGTGATCGCGAGCGTGGCAATCGCGGTGGCCGGCGTCGCCGGCGCGGTGGTCGCGGCTCGCGCGCCGAAGCCTAGACCGGCGCGTAGATCATCGCGTGATGCGCCGCGGGTCGCGGCAGCAACAGCGTGAAGATGGTGCCCCTACCGACGGTCGATTGGACGTCGATGGCACCGCCGTGGCGGCGCATCGTCGCGTGCACCATCGCGAGCCCGAGCCCGGTGCCTTCGCCGCGCGGCTTCGTGGTGAAGAACGGATCGAACACGCGCTCGAGCGTCGCGGGATCCATGCCGTGGCCGGTGTCGGTGACGCGGATCTCGACGTACTCGCCGGACAGCTCGAGGTGGTAGCGCAACGCCTCGTTCGCATCGACGAGCACCGCGCGTGCGTCGATGTCGAGCCGCCCGCCCTGCTTCATCGCATCGCACGCGTTGTAGCAAAGGTTGAGCAGCACGTGGATCAGGTCGTCGGCGGAGCCGAGCAGCTCGAGGCCCGGCGGGATGTTGGTGGTGACCGTGATCTTCGATTTCGCGCGTCGCCTCGCCATCGCGGCGGTCTTGCCGACGATGTCGGTGAGCGACACCGAGGTGAACGGTTCGTTGTCCGCGCGCCCGAGCTGCAACAGCTGACGGGCCAGCGAGACCGCGGCCATCGAGGCGTTGCGCATCTCCTCGAGACACTGCAGCGCCTCGCGCTCGTGCGGAGGGATCACCTCGTTGATGTACTCGAGGTTGCCGACGACGACCGCCAACGCGTTGTTGAAGTCGTGCGCGATCCCACCGGCGAGCGTGGCCATCGCCTCGAGGCGGACGATCGACATCATCCGCTGCTCGAGCTCGTCCTGGATCGTGAACAGGAACACCGTGCGTCCGACCTGGATGCGGTCGCCGACCTTCACGGTGGTGCGCTTGGTGATCTTCTGGCCGTTGACGAACGTGCCGTTGAGACTCTGGAGGTCCTCGATCTCGTAGCCGTGGTCGTGATGGATCTTCGCGTGGCGGCGCGAGACGTCGCGATCCGCGAGCTCGATCTCGACCGAGGAGCGTCCGAGTACCTTCGAGCTATCGAGCCGGAACGATCGGCCCATGTCGTTGCCGCTGACGCAGACCAGCGTGGGTTTCAGCACCGCGCCGCGCACCGTCGCCGTCTCCCCGATCACTGGCACGACACCGGTGTTGTCAGGATCGAGTTTCACTACGAGCCGAGTCGGCCAAACTCCGAGGGTGTGTCGGGTATCGGCGGGTGATGCCGGTCAAGGCTGCAGAATCGCGACGGATATCTCGACGGTCATGCCCTTGAGCCCGGGCGCCAGCTTCTTGGTCTTCCCCAGGATGTCGGTGATCGTGGTCTTGATCGAGTCATCCCTGATCTCGCCGCTCGCATCGCGATAGCTGAACGCCGCGACCGTCGGCTTGAGGCTGCCATCGGGGAGGACCGCGAGCGAGACGCCGAGCCTCAGCCGCGACACCGGATGCGCCTTGGTCTTCGCGAGCAGCGCCGGCTTGAGCTCGGCCTCGCGCGCGCGGATCGCGTCCGTCAGCGCCTTGCCCTGTGCCGGCTTGCCTCCGACAGGCTCGTTGACGGTGAGGACGAACGAGGGCTGCTGGTCCGGAGCCGCGTGGGCGACCGAACCGACGAGCAAGATGGCGAGCACGAGACGCACGAGCATCCAGGACACGATCACGTGCCTGGATGACTTGGTCAAGCAGCTGCGAGCGCGCGGGCTCGCGCGAGTGTCGTGGCGCTAGCCGCGACCTTTGCTCTTTGCGGGGTCCTGGAATTCATCGCCGCTGGTGAGCATCCCCGTGATGACTCGACCGCGTTGGTTACGGGTGGACGTGGCGTGGGTGGAGACGTTGGCGGGGGTGTTGGCCGAGCTTTGCCACTGCCAGGTTAGCTTCGTGATCATCAGGACTCCTGCGGTCGCTACAGAACTGGGCTGGAGGTGACCAGGCTCGCGGTTGCATCGCGCATACCGTCGCCGGCCGCCGCGAATCCGCGCGGTTATCGAGCGAGGCCTGTCTCCCGCCGGTTACGACTCGTCTGCGGCGAGCGGCTGTTCGACCTCGGCGACCCTGGGCGCGAGCTTGCGCGCGACGATGCCGCAGACCAGCGCCCACGTCACGCCGACCGTCCAGCCGGCGAGCACGTCGGTCGGATAGTGGACGCCGAGGTAGAGGCGGCTGATCCCGATCATCCCGGCCATGAACACGCCGCACGCGACGGTGAACACGCGCAGCCGGCGCGTCGGGAGGGCGCGGGCGATCAACACGGCGAGGGTCGGATACAGCGCCGACGAGATCATCGAGTGCCCGCTCGGAAACGATTCGTCACCCGGCGGATCGATCGCGATGACGACGGTCGGGCGCGGCCGATCGTAGATGCCCTTGAGGATCATCATCACCAGCAGCGTGCCGATCGCGCACGCGAGCACGAGCCCCGCGAAGCGCCAGCGCTTCGCGAGACACAGGAAGATGATCGCGATCACCGTGACGAGCGTGGTGACGGCACCGGAGCCGAGCCCCGACAGGTGCATGATCGCGGCCTGGACCCCGGGCCCACCGATCGGATCGTCGGGCGCGTTGCGCAGCCCGAGCAGGATCGCGTGATCGAAGCTCTCGCTGCCCTCGCCGACCAGGTGCGCGATCAGCAGGAACGCGATGATCAGCGCGCCGATCACGGACAGCTCCAGCAACAGCCGCAGATCGGCGTTCTTGAGCCAACCCTTCCACTTCATCCGCGCAGGCTCACCTGACAGGAAGCGCCCTGGCCCGGGTGCTCGGCGATCGTGACCTCGAGACTGGTCACGTGGGGAGAGAGTGCGGAGACCTTGGGACCGAGGATCTCCGCGACATGCGCGGCGAGCCCCTCGACGGTGATGTTCTCGATCGGCAGCAACAGCGCGTCACCGATCGGCATCACGTAGCGCTCGTTGCACAGCGTGAGCTCGAGCTCGTGATCGCTGCGGAGGATCACGAGGTGCGGGTTGCGCTGCGCGATGAACACGCGCTCCTTCCACGCCGTGCACAGCTCGCCGAGCACGTTCTTGATCGCGCGGAACGGCAGCATCGCCTGGAGATCGATGCGTTCGAGCTCGAGCGCGACCGCCACCGTGTAGTTGTGGCCGTGCAAGCGCTCCTTGGTGCCATCCGGGAACACCGTCATGTGCGCGCACGAGAACTTGTACTGCTCTCGTGCGATCAGGATGCGGTGCTTCACGGCGACCGCAGCATAGCGTTACTTCTTGAACGTGCGCTCGAAGCCCTTACCGAAACCTTCGAGCTCGTCGCTGATCACGTTGCCCGCGCCGCCGACCAGGCAGCCGAGCGCCTCGCCGCACGAGCTCGCATCCGCCATGCAGCTGGTGACATCGTCGTAGCTGCTCCCGAGCTCGTCCTTCGCGTCGGCCACGTCCTTCGCGCACTCGTCGGCATCATCCGAGGTCAGCTTCTCGCCGCCCAGCTTCGCGAGCGACTCGCACTGCGCGATCAGGTTCTCGCACGCCTTGCGCGCGCGGCCTTCGGTGGTCTTGCCGCTGACGAGCTTGACGACGCCGACGACAAGAAGAGCAACCACTGCGAACGCGACGAGCTTCTTCATCTTATTTCCCCCAGAAAGTTGCGAGCGTTACGTAAGACGTTCGGGCAGGTTCGCAATGTCTGATTATCAGACGATCTCCGACGCACCACGTCGCACGAGATCTCGCAACTAGGCTACTTCGTTACGAACAGCGGGTTGGTGAAGCTCGGCATCGAGTCACCCAGCACCGGATCGCCTCGCCCCGCCATGTCGACGCGCACCACGTAGAACGTGTCGGTGGCCGGGATCGGGAGCACGACGTTGGCGTCGAAGCGAACCACGCCCGCGTCGGCGGGATCGATCGCGATCGTCTTCACCTCGGTGCGGCCCTGGAAGATCCGCACCGTCGCGATCGGCTGCCACGACGGCGCCTGCACGCGCACGTGCAGCGTGACCTCGGCGAGGCCGCGGATGCTGACGCTGTCGCCCGGGATCGATTCGCCGCCGCCGGTGACGACGCCGGCGGTGACGAACGCGCCGGTGCCGACCACCACGTGCCGTGCCTTGATCGCGGCGGCGATCGACGCCTTGTCGACCACCACCGGATCGTCGCTGCCCTGCCCGACGAACACGAACGTGCGGGCGGTGCCGGCGAAGCGCGTGGCGCCGTGCGAATCGCTCGAGCCGGTCGCGCACGCGGGATGGCCGTTCGACACCATCACCAACCACTCCTGAAACACGCGCGGAAAGTCTCCCGCCGACGATGCATTCGCGACCTCGAGCGCGTCGAAGGATAGATCGTTCAGATCGGTGCCCTCGGGGAAGCCGAGCGACACCGGATCGCGACCCGCCATCAACGTCTCGACGTCGAGCTGCAGCGCATCGAACAGGCTGGTGCCGCCGTCGTGCGGGTGGTTCGCCTGGACGACGCGCGTGGCATCGCTGCCGCGGATCTCGTCGAACACCACGCCGGGCGGCTTGCCCTTCCACCGCACGCCGCCGCCTCCGGTGCGCGACGGATCCACCTCGAGCGGAAAGCCGTTGAGGTGTCCGAAGGCGAGCGAGCTGACCTCGCTGCCGATGATCGACGTCATCCAGCCCGACAGCGCGAGCTCGTTGATCACCGCGGTGTAGTCGACGACGATGTCGTGATCGGTCGACACCGCGACCTCGACACCCTCGGCGGCCACCGCCTTGAGGCGATCGTCGAGCGGAAACGTCGAGTCCGGCGATAGCTCGCTGTGCAGGTGGGTATCGACCGAGATCCACCCCGCGGTGTCGACCGCGTGCTCGAGCACGACCGCGTGGCTGACCGTGCCGCCGTCGGTGATCGTCACGACACTCGCCTCGAACGCCTCGTACTCCAGGCCGCGCGACACGCTGACGCGATAGACGCCCGCCGGCACGCGGAAGGTGCCCTCGCCGGTGCTGTCGATCCACTCCATCCGATCCGCGCCGCCGTGCGGCGTGATCATCACGCGCGCGGGGATCTCGTGGCCGAGCTCGTCGCGCACGCTGATCGCGAGCTGACCGAACGCGATCCCGGGGACGCTGGTCCCCACCCCGACGCTGACGACCGCGCCACGCGCGCCGAACGCCTCGGCATGCGCCTCGTGCGAGCCCGTGGGGATGCGGGTGCGAAACGCGCCTTGCGCATCACTGCGCGCCACGGTGACGGGCTGGTTGCCCTGCTCGATCACCACGTCGACGTTCGGGCTCGTCGTCCCGCTGATCTCCTGGAGCGGCGTGCCGCGCAGCTGCCACCCTCGCTCGGTCACGCTGCTCACGCTGCCGTCGCCGATCACGAGGAATCGCCGGGTCCCCTGGTCGTCGGTCGCGGGGCCGCCGACCAACCGGATGCCGGCGAGATCGATCAGCTGCGGGTTGGCAGTCTCGTAGACCAGCGCGTACGACGAGGTGGTGCCACCGGTGGCGATGATCTCGCCGCCCCCGGCGCCGCTCTCGAAGCCGTTGCCCGGGACAAAGCTCGGCGCGCGACCGCCCATGAACATCGCGTCGAACAGATCGTGCGAGCCCGGTTCTCCGTCGGGCCCGGGAAACACCTTGGTCTCGAGCTCGAGCTCGTGGGCGCCCTCGGCGAGGCGATAGTGATGCTCGACGATCACGTTCGCGACCTCGCGATCGAGCGCCGCCTGGACGATATCGATGCCGGTCGCCGGTCCGCGCACGACGAGCTCGGCCGGTCCGTCGTTGCCGGCCTCGACGATCACCATCTCGTCGAACGCGGCCGCATCGAGATCGACCGAGACGAAGATCTCCTTCACCAGGTCCTCGCCGACGATAGAGGCGGGTTGGCCCGCCGAGGTGATCGAGGCGGGTTGGCCCGCCGAGGTGATCGAGGCGGGTTGGCCCGCCGAGGTGATCGAGGCGGGTTGGCCCGCCGAGGTGATCGACGCCGCGTCGACGATGCCGCCGCCGCTGGTGCCGTGCATCAGGTAGCCCTCGCCCGGGCCGCGCACGATCACGCGCACGTTGGCGTTCTCGAGGACGAAGTCGCCGGTGCGGCCACTCGCGAGGCGCCCCGTGATCAGCTCGTCACCACACTCGACGATCTTCGCGCGCGTGCCCGCGACGGGACCGGGCTTGCAGCCGGTCTCGACGGCCGGATCGGGCGTCAGCGGCTGGAGGCCACCGGGCACCTGGTTGTCGCCGCACGCGGCGAGCACGACGACGAGCGAGAGCCTCCCGAGCTGCATCGATGGCGTATATCGCGGCTGCCCTCCCCGGTCACGTAGCTTCGGAGGAAGCGCGTGTCCCACCGCCGGGCCTTTCAGCTACCGTGTGGTCGTGCGCGCAGTCATCGTCCGGTGTCCTAACTGCAACGCGAACCTCCAGGTCGAGAGCACGGTGTACTCGACCACCTGCCAGTACTGCGGGACGGTCTCGCGCATCCAGGCGCGCACGGCGATGTTCCAGATCCCGAAGGCGCCGGCGATGCCGAAGCAGGCCGCGACGATGACCAACGCCGAGCGGATCGCGCAGCTCCAGCAGCTCGCGAAGATGCCCGTCGCGGTGCAGCGTGCCTCGCTCGTCCTCGTGCTGTTGCCGTTCGTCTTCATGGCCGCGATCGGCGTTGGCGTGTTCTTCGCCGTCAAGAAGGCCGGCGGGATCGGCGGCGTGTTCGGGAGCAACATGCTGTGGGCCGGCCATCCGCCGGCGTTGTGCGACATCGACGGCGACGGCACCCTCGACGTGATCGGCGTCGCCCGCTACGTCCAGGACAACGACCGCGCACACTTCGCCGCGTACAGCGGCAAGACCGGCGCGCAGCTGTGGGAGACGCCGACGCTCGGCAAGTACAGCGACCTCACGCAGGATCAGTACGGCGCGATCGGCGACACGCTCTACATCTCCACCAAGGACGGCAAGCTGATCGCGCGCAACCTGAAGAGCAACGGCGTGATCAAGTGGGAGATCTCGCTCGGCGAGAAGATCGACGAGATGTGCTCGCTCGGCAAGGAGCTGTCGGTCGTCACCGCCGACAACAAGTGGTGGGTGATCGACGCGGCGGGCAAGAAGCGCGAGGGACAGAAGCTGGTGCGGTTGACCCGCGAGTACACCAACGACGGCATCAAGGATGCGTTCGATCGCGCCGGCGGCGAGGCCGGCGATGTCTGCATCACGCTCGGCTGGGATCACCGGACACCGCCCGGCGTGATCGCCCTGCCCGGCCACAGCGAGATGGCGAACATCGACAGCATGCGCGTCGAGGTCCTGATCAAGCGCCCGGGTGGTCCGGCGATCGCCGTCGGCAAGAAGCAGCCCGGCACCAGCGTCCCGCTGGTCGCGCGCCTCGGTCCGCGGCCCGAGCAGCCGCCGATGCCGAAGAAGGGCTGGCGCACCGAGGAAGAGAAGAAGGCGCTGCTGCCCGCCGCGGTGTGGAAGGTCGAGATCCCGGCGGCCGATCCGCTCAACGCGCGGCTCGACGAGGAGCACGTCACGGTCTCCGACAAGGCGGTGTTCGCGCTCTACGAGATCTCGAACTCGAAGCACCACCTCACCGCGTTCAGCGTCACCGACGGCAAGCGGCTATGGGATCGCGAGCTCACGCACAAGAGCGGCTTCGTGGTGGTGGCGCTGACGGTCGTCGGCGACACGGTCGGCGTGACGACGTGGCAGAACTTCACGACGTACAGCGCGGCCGACGGGAGCGAGCGCTATCGCATCGGCAGCGCCGGCTACTGACACGAAGGGCCGGCTCGTTTCCAAGCCGGCCCCGGGATCGGTGACGACGCTGACTAGCGGCGCAGCGCGAGGCGCGCGAGCCCGACGCAGATCGCGGCGTTGACCGCCAGCCAGATCCACGCGACGCCGATCACCGGCGCCGCGACCGTGGCCGTCGGCGCGACCGCCGCGAAGATCAGATTCGCGCCGACACCGATCGCGAGACCCGCGAGCGGGGCGCGCAGCTTCGGCACGCCGTACCCGACGGCCAGCAGCCCGAACGGGATCAGCGCGCTGAAGAACAGCGCCGACCCGGTGCCACCGAGGATCGACTGATCCCACGCCGGCATGCCGTGCGACAGCATGTTGAGCACGGGCCAGGTCGAGATCTCCGGCGCGAGCTGCGGCAGGAAGAACAGGCCCGACGCGCCGACCACGACGCCGCCGAGGTAGCCGAGGCCGAGGCCCACGCCCTTGCGGCGGACCGACGCGGCGACCGCACCGGCGAGCAGCACGCCGAGGACGAGCGACTCGCCACCGCCACCGCTCTGCGAGCGCGCGGCCTTGATCGCGGCGGGCGCATCGATGATGCCCGAGCCGTAGCGATCGCGTTCGTACTTCTGGTTCTTCGGCTTGCGCGAGCTGTCCTTCAGGATCTTCTCGACGGCGGCGGGCTTGGTGACGCCTTCACCGACGACGAGCGCGGCCACGCCGGCCGCGTGCGGCGACGCCATCGACGTGCCCATGTACGCGAAGTAGCCGTCCTTGCCGCTGTCCTTCGGATCGAGCGTGTTCTGGAGGACGCCGCCGTCGGGGTTGTTGCGACCGCCCGACGAGTCACGCGTGTTGCCACCCGGCGCCGCGATGTCGATCTCCTTGCCCCAGTTCGAGTAGAACGTGGTGGCCTCGTCGTCCTGGGTGGCAGCGACGGCGACGGCGCCCGGATACGCGGCCGGATACCCGACCTTGCCCTTGCCGTCGTTGCCGGCGGCGCAGACCACGGTGACGCCCTTGTCGAAGGCGTACTTGACGGCCTTCTCGAGCACCTTCGACGGGAACGCGCCGCCGAGCGACATGTTGATCACCTTCGCGCCGTTGTCGGCCGCGTAGCGGATCGCGTCAGCGATGCCTGCGACCGAGCCCGAGCCACCGGCGGACAGCACCTTGAGCGGCATGATCTTGACGTTGCGGGCGATGCCCGACACGCCGATGCCGTTGTTGGTGACCTGCGCGATGGTGCCGGTGACGTGCGAGCCGTGGCCGTGGTCATCCGCGGCGTGCTTGTTGTTCGCGACGAAGTTGTACGGCTTGACCCACTCGATGCCCTTGAGGTCCGGCAGCTCGTAGAACTTCTTGTAGGCCTCGAAGCCGACGCCGGTGTCGAGTACGGCGACGATCACGCCGTTGCCGTCGGCCAGCTTCCACGCCTCGGGCATGCCGATCTGGCGCATGTGCCACTGCTTCGGATAGAGCGGGTCGTTCGGGTAGCCCGGATCGGCGGGCTCGGCGACCGGGACGACCTCCATCGCTTCGCCCGGCGGGATCATCATCACCGCGTCGGGCTCGGCGATCTCGACATCGCTACGCGCCGCCAGCGTCGCGAGGATCGCGTCGCGCTGCGCCGGATCGACGTGCGCGCGATACAGCTGCGTCTCGGAGGCGACGCCGGAGTCGTCGACGAGGACGAGGTCGATGCCGAGCTCCTGCTCGATCGCATCGGGTGTCGCGTTGTCTTTCAAGTCGACGAGGATGTCGTCGGGATCCGTATCGACCGCGGCGACGTAGTCGCTCTGGCGGAGCTGCTGACGGGCTTCGGTATCTTCCGAGCGACCGCGGAAGTACCACCACAGCACCACGATCGCGATCGCCACGAGAAGCCACAGCAGCTTCCCGAAAGCGCCGCCACGCTTCGTCTCTGTCTCGTCCATGACAACGAGTATAGGGCCTCAGATGAGGACGCGCTCGTCGGACGGTATCTCGTCCTCACCCATCACGAGCTGGTTATCGATCTCGCGGTCTTCCGCCAACGCTTCGAGATAGCTCCTGATTTCTGGCACGGCCTGGACGATGCGGCCGACGTACTCGCGTGCGAGGAACAGCACCGTGGCCGGGCGCTGCGCGGTCACCATCGCGGTCGTGCGTGAATTCTTGAGTAGCGCCATCTCGCCGAACACGTCGCCCGTCTTGAGCTGGCCGAGCGGCACGGTCGTGCCATCGCTCGCGCGCCGCGCGACATCGAGCTCGCCGGTCAGCACGACGAACAGGCCGCGGCCCTCTTCTCCTTCATGGATCACCACCGTCCCGGGCGACACGTCGTGGCTGGTGAACCGCCGCAGCAGATCGCGCTGCTGCATCCGGTTGAAGGGCTTGAACAGCGGCGAGGTCGCCATCAGGTTGCCGAGCAAGCGCTCGCGCGTGAACCCGTGCAGCGCCTCGGCGACGGTGTGGATCTCGTCGGCGAGCGACGTCAGCGACTGCCGCCCGACCTCGAACAGATCCACCTCCGTGGCGCACCCGACGCTGGCGGTGCGCGGTTGCGCCGAGAGCAGCGCCATCTCGCCGAACACCGCCCCCTCCCCGAGCTCCGCCAGATCGGTCTGGCGACCGAGCCCGTCGGTCGCGAACACGCGCAGCTGACCGCCGGCGACGAAGTAGAACGCGTTGCCCGGCTCGCCCTCGCGGATCACGAACGCCCCGGCCGGCAACCGGCGCAGCGTCAGCGTGCCGAGCACGCGCTTGAGCGCCGCCTCGGACAGCGACGACAGCAGCGGGATCGGATGGATCGCCTCGGGGAACTCGGTGAAGGTGTCGGTCGCGTGCTCGGCGCGGGCGAGCGCGGTCTGCACCGCATCCGGCGGCGCCGGGAGCCGCACGTCGGGCACGTTCACCGGTAACGACTCCGCCGGCAGCGAGACGCGGGTGGCGACCTTGCCGAGCAGCTCGGACTCCGAGCCGTAGCTGACCACCAGCGACGCCAGCAGATCGCTCGCGTCCGCACCTCGGGCCTCGAGGACGCGGGCGCAGACCAGCGCCGGCAGCGGATGCCCCGCCTTGAGGCAGAACCAGCCCGCGGCGCGATACACGCGGGCCGCGTTGACGTCTCCCAGCGCCAGGGCGCAATCGGCGACCCTGATCCGCGCGTCAAAGTCGAGCGGCGTGGTTGCCACGACCGCGTCGTAGAGGCGGAGCGCCGCCAGATACTGGCCCTGACCGAACAGCGTCGCCGCGCTGCGCTTGACGTCGCCGAGCGCCACCATGTCGCTACGGTACATCTTGCAGGCGTTTGCAGGGGCGCCGCGCTGGGCTCTATAGTCACCGCTCTGCGGGAGGAGGCCTCGTGAAGAAATGCGCTAGCTGCACCAAGGATCTGCCGGACGCCGCGCTGCACTGCGTGTTTTGCGGCGCGAAGCAGGCTCCGGCACCCGCCGTTCCGGGATCCGCCGCGAAGACCGTGATGGGTCACGCGAGCAACGAGATGATCGAAGCGCTCAAGGCCCAAGCGGCCGCCGCGCAACGTCAGCAGGCCCCGGCACCGGCGCCGTACACCCCGCCTGCACCGGCGCCGTACACCCCGCCTGCCCCGGCACCGTACACCCCGCCCGCCCCGGCGCCGTACACCCCGCCCGCCCCGGCACCGTACACGCCTGCCGGCTTCACCCCCACGCCCGGGCCGGCGCCCGCTGCGCGTCCCGCACCGGTCCCGACGGCAGGCTCGGTCGCGCCGACGATGTTCGTTCCCGGCGGTGGTCCGCCGAGCGCCGGGCCGAGCCCCGCACCGCATCCCGGCAACCTGCCGACGATGATGGCGCCGAGCCCGATGGCGGCGCCCGCCCCGATGCCCAGCCCTGCGCCGCTGGCGCCCCCCGCGCCGATGCCGATGCCGATGCCGATGCCGATGTCTGCGCCGGCGCCGGCGCCGATTCCATCGGCCGCGCCGCCGTATCTCGCGTCGCGCACCGCCGCGCGTGCGGGTCGGCCGATCGAGCCGTGGAAAGACTCGCTGCGCCTGATGATGTTCATCTGGGGCGGCGCGCTGATCGCGGCCTTCATGGTCCCGGTCGCCACCAAGCCGGATCTCGCCTTCTGGTTCCAGGTCATCATCGACGGTGAAGGCACGCAGAAGCTGCCGCCGTTGCTGATGGCCGCGGTCGGCCTGCTCAGCATCGTGCTCGCGGCGATCCCCACGTCGCCGTCTCCGCGCGGGCTGATCGCGGCGCTGCTCGGCCTGTCCGGCATCCTGATCCCCGAGCTGCTGATGCTCTCGAAGGGCGACTTCGGGTTCGGTCAGATCATGCAGCTGATCAGCTTGCTCGGCTACCTGATGATCGTGCCCGGCCTGCTGCTGCGCAGCGAGTACCAGGATTCGATCATGCCGCGCATCATGGTGACGCTCGGCGCGCTCTGCGTGCTGGCGTCGTACCTGATCCCGGCAGGCGAAGGCGGCATCCCGATCGTCGGGCTGTTCGAGATGCTGATCGATGCGCCGGGCAAGGCGAAGATCGGCGCGATCCTGTTCCTCGGTCCCGCCGTGCTCGCGTTGCTCTCGCTCCTGGTCTGGATGCCCGCGCCGGGCAGCGCCGGGTCCAAGGTGTTCGCGTGGCTGTGGATCCTGTGGGGCGCGATCCTGCTGTACACGGCGCTCCTCGTCGAAGGCAACATCGGCAGGGTCGTCGAGCTCAGCCCGTACACGGCGCTGGTCTCGTGGGTCGCGGGTGGTGGCGCCGAGCTGCCGATCCACGGCGCGGCGTACCTCGCGCTCTCCGGCTGGGGCCTCGCCACCGTGCTCGGCAAGAAGCTCGAATAGCGGTGGGGCTCCGCCGCGTCGTCGCGATCGGCACGAGCGTCCTCGGCAACCCGATCGAGGCGATCCACTTCACGCCGCCCAAGTACGCGAAGCCGCGCCCGGCCGCGGTGCTGTTCGCCGCGCTCCACGGCGACGAGCCGGTCTCGCAGCTGATGCTCGAGCGACTCGCCGACGAGCTGGTCGAACGTCCGCCGGGTCGCGATACCTGGATCGTGTCGTGCGCGAACCCCGACGGCACGCTCGGCGGGATGCGCAACAACGCGAACGACGTCGACCTCGACCGCAACTTCGGATCGGCGGATTGGGGCACGCAGCGCCGGCCCGGGTACCACCCCGGCGCGGCGGCGGAGGATCAGCCGGAGACCCAGGCGCTGGTCGGCTTGATCGATCGCGTCGGGGCGGAGCGCTTGATCGCCGTGCAGGCGATGCACCAGCTGATCCACTGGGACGGCAGCGGCGAGGTCCTCGCGCGCGCGTGCAGCGAGCGCTGCAGCTATCCGGTGCAGCAGCAGGTCGCCGCGCCGGGCTCGTTCGCGACCAAGTACGGGCTCGATCGCGGGCTCGAGGTCGTCACGTTCGAGTCGCCGTACTTGATGGCGGATGAAGACGCGTGGCTCGAGTGCCGGAGCGCGCTGCGCTGGTGCGTCGATCTCCCGGATTGATCGCGCTGGCATATTCGACGCGCGCTCGCCGGAATCAGCTCGACAGCACGCTTGAAACGGCGACGGTACCGACTCGGTCAAATCTGCGACCGGATGCGACGCGCGGGTGTCGCGTCGTAGATCGAATTCCTCGTCGAGGAATCACGCGCGGTTGTGAAATAGCGTTTGACGATCTGCATGCGAGCCGTTATCAACACTCTCGTCATGTGCACGCTGTTCTCATCTAGTCGCTCGTAGACGTCGGTTCGACGTCTCGCGATTTATTGATGGAGAGCAAGGCGGTACGTGGAACCGCGCCACGTCCCGAACACGTGGAGTCGCCTTCGTGCGACCGGGTTCGATCCCTGTGCTCTCCGCCTGGTGGAACAGGTGGTCATTGGCGACCACGCCCGTCTCGAAAACGGGAAGCCCTCCAAAGGGGCCGGGTTCGATTCCTAGTTTCACCGCGCATGGAAAGTGAGTCGGCAAGGGCCGAGCGCCGATTGCTAGTCGGTTGACTCCTCACGGAGCGGGTTCGATTCCTCCACTTTCCGCCTCTCGCAGGATCATGGTGGTTGCCCCTTCACCCGACGGTGAACCTGGGCAGCCGTCCTGCGGACTTCTTCAGTCGGACGTGAAAACGGGCGTTCCCACTTCTTCAGCGTCCGCGAAACTGGGGACCGTCCCCACTTCTTCAGCGTCCGCGAAACTGGGCCGTCCCCACTTCTTCAGCGTCCGCGAAACTGGGGACCGTCCCCACTTCTTCAGCGTCCGCGAAACTGGGGACCGTCCCCACTTCTTCAGTCGGCGGGACGAAACGTCAGCGGGTAGTTCACCAGCGTGTCGCCGTCGGACACCGGATACTCGAGCGACGCGAACACGCCGGCGACGCACGCCTGGACGACCGCATCGGTCAGCGTGCCGGTCACCTCCTTGACCTCGACCGTGCCGGTGCGCTTGATCAGGAACTGCGTGTGGACGACGCCTGCGAGCGTGCGATCGCGGAGCAGCTCGCGCTCGTAGCAGTGCCGCAGCCGCGGCTGCGCGAGCTTGATCGGCTTCCTGACCATCCTGGTACCGCCGAAGTTGCACTGCGAGCTCTCCACCGGACCGATCGACACCGTGGGTGCGAGTGACACGCTCGGTCGAGTTGCCACCAACGAGGTGGTGGCGTCGACGGCGGGGCGCGCGAGCGGCTGCTCGAACAGGCCGCGATCGGCGCCGGGCAGCGTGATCCCTTGCGCCCGCGCGACGCGCGAGAACGCGGTCGTCAGCGTCGTGCGACCGGCGGCGGTGACCTCGAGGCGACCGATCGTGTGCCCGCGCGGCTCGACGGTCAGCCGCGTCGCCCGCGGCATCGTCACCGTGATCGCGATCCGCTGGGTGCCCGGCGTCGAGACCGGGAACACGTGGAGAGCCATCGCCTCGCCGCGAACCTCGAGGAGGACGGGCGCTCCGCTCCGCGCGACGGTGTCGTGGTAGTAGGCGCGCGCCTGCCCCGCCTCGAGTGCGGATGCCCGCGTGGTGGTGCCGTCGTGCGTGAGCTCCATGGCCGTCGCGCGGCTGCCCGTCGGGAGCGTCAGCGGGATCGAGATCTCGCGCGGGATCTCGTCCGAGCCGGCGACGTCGAGCTGGAATGCGCCGACCAGCTCGGCCTCCTTCACCCACAGCGACACGGTCAGCCGCTCGATCCGAGCGCCGTAGCTGGGCTTGCCGATCTCGATCGCATCCGCGCTCGCAGGCGTGGCGATCGCGAGGCAGGCGCCGACCAGCAGGGCTCGCACGAGACCTCCGACAGTGCGCCAACGTCCGCGGTTTCCGGGATTTTGGACCTGCGTCCCAAGAACTTGTCGAACGTGTGACGGCTTGTCACACTCCGCTCTCCAGTGCGTACACCCTGGTGGGACGGCCTCGACCTTCGCGTGCTCAAGCACGTCCGCGGCGTGATGCGCCGGCGCGGCCTCGAGCTGACGCTCGTCGAGAAGCGGCCCACCGAGACCGCCGCGTTCTCCGCGCTGTCGAGCGACGAGCCGGATGGCGCCGGGCTCGCCGTGTTCGCGGCGGGGTCGTCGCCGCCCGAGCTCGCGCTGATCGAGAGCATGCTCGGCGAAGCGGCGCTCGATGTCGCGGCGGCGATCCGCGATCGTGATGCGCCCGCGCCCGAGTCCGGCGTGCGCACGAGCTACCACGGCATCTTCGGCAGCGCGCCCGTGATGCAGGAGCTCTACGACCTGCTCGATCGCGTCGCACCGAGCAACTCGACGGTGTTGATCCAGGGCGAGAACGGCACCGGCAAGGAGCTGGTGTCGCGCGCGATCCACGAAGCCTCGGAGCGTCGCGATCGCCGCTTCGTGGTGACCAACTGCTCCGCGTTCAACGACAACCTGCTCGACTCCGAGCTGTTCGGGCACAAGCGCGGGGCGTTCACCGGTGCGGTGTCCGACAAGCCCGGGCTGTTCGAGAGCGCGGATACCGGCACGTTCTTCCTCGACGAGATCGGAGACATGTCACCCGCGCTGCAGGTCAAGGTGCTGCGCGTGCTGCAGGACGGCACGTTCACGCGCGTCGGCGACACCGATACCAAGAAGGTCGACGTTCGCGTGATCTGCGCGACCAACCGCGATCTGGCGACGATGGTCGCGTCCGGGCAGTTCCGCGAGGATCTGTTCTATCGGATCAACGTGCTGAGCGTGAACCTGCCCGCGCTGCGCGATCGCCGCGAGGACGTGCCGCTGCTGATCGAGCACTTCCTCGCGCGCCACCGTCGTTCGCGTTTCAAGCGCCTGACCCCCGCGTGTGCCGCGCAGATGTACGCGTACCCGTGGCCCGGCAACGTGCGCGAGCTCGAGAACGAGGTCGAACGGCTGGTCGTGCTCGCCGGCGAAGCCGCGTCGATCGACACCGAGCTGCTGTCGCCGCGGATCCGGCAGTGGGCACCGTCGGAGGAGCCGCCCGTCGAGATCGACACCGGCTCGCTGCCCGCGGCGATCGAGGCGCTCGAGCGCAAGATGATCGGTGCGGCGATGCGCCGGCACGGGGGCAACAAGACGCGCGCCGCGGAGGAGCTCAAGGTGTCGCGCCGAAACTTGATTCGCCTGGTCCAGAAGTACGAGCTCGAGTAGTCAGAATGTGATGAACGCGTCGCGCGGCTCGTGATACGGAGCGGCATGCTCGTCTGGATCTCGACCCTCGGAGGCGCGCAGGACACGCCGCAACCGGTGGGCATCGGGCGCGAGCCGGGAGCCGACTACGACTACATGGCGGACATGTATTCGTGGATCTTGCTCGGGGTGATCGCCCTCGCGATCCTCGGCGCGATCGCCGTGATCGTGGTCCGGCGCCGGCGGCTCGCGCGGTCGCCGCAGCTCCGCGAGGGGACCCGGGTCACGATCTCCGGCATCGTCCAGGCACCCGCGACGCTCGACGCGGCGCTGTCTGGACGCCGCTGCGTGATGCATCGCTCGCGCGCACGCGTCCTCGTGCACGCGCGGCTGCTCTCCCAGCCGCGCGAGGTCGAGATCTCGCCCTTCGTCGTCGCCACCCGGCACGGCGAGATCCGGGTCGACGTTTGCGAGCTCGAGCTCGACGTTCCACCGGAACGGGTGATCGGTCCCGAGAGCGCCAGGCACCTCGCGTTTCGCGCGCGCCACGCGATCCCGCCGGCCGCGGCCGCGGAGTTCGACGAGATCGTGATCGCGCCGGGCGCGAAGGTCACGCTCCGCGGCATCGTCGCGATCGAGCGCGATCTCGCGGCGGCAGGCGAGCGCGGCTATCGCGACGACGCGCCGACCACGATTCACCTCGTCGGGCTCCCCGCGAAACCCGTGGCACTTTTGAAGCTCTGGCAATAGGCACCGGCACCTGCGCGTTCCGCGGCCATGGAACGCATGTCCGAGAAGCCGGAGCTCCCGTCACCGTCGCCGTCGCTCGTGTTCGCGTTCGCGAAGCCGCTCGGCTTGATCGCGATCGCGATCGCCGCCGTGTGGTGCGTCAGCCTGGTGACCGACACGTATCGCGCCATCAAGATCAAGCCCGAGGTGCGGATGATCAAGGTCGTCGGCTCGGCGAAGAAGCGGATCACGTCGGACCTGATCGAGTGGTCCGCGGTGCTCGAGGCACGCGCGCCGGATCGCACCGCCGCGTACAAGACGATGCGCGAGCATCGCGAGAAGGCCGTCGCGCTGATCGCCGCCCAGGGCGTCAAGCCGGCCGAGATCCAGCCGCAGTCGACGACGTTCGAGGAGGAGTTCAACGTCGAGCAGGAGTTCAAGATGCTCCCCGGGGCGAAGGAGCCGATCAAGCTCGAGAAGCGGACCTTCAAGGGCTTCGTCACCCGCGAGGTGATCCGCGTGCACTCGACGGACATCGCGGCGGTCGAGAAGGCGTCGCGCGAGATCACGTCGCTGCTCGAGCAAGGCGTCTCGGTGACGTCGAGCGCGCCATCGTACTTCTACACGAAGCTCGGCGAGCTCAAGGTCGAGATGCTCGCCGCCGCCGGTCGCGATGCGCGGCTGCGCGCCGACAACATCCTCAAGTCGGCGGGCGGCGCGTCGATCAAGCGCCTGCGCAAGACCAACATGGGCATCATCAACATCAACCCGGCGAACTCCACCGAGACCTCGAACGAGGGCAACAACGACCGCACGTCGCTCGACAAGGACATCATCACGATCGTCCACGCCGAGTTCGAGCTCGCGGACGAGTAACGCATCCGGAGCGCGAAGGACGCGTCAGCGCGCGAACGTCGCGGTCCCGAACTGCCGCGAGTCGCAGAACGGCGCCGACTGTCCGTTCACGCACTCGCAGTCCGGCGGCGCACACGCCTGGAACCACACCAGCTCGCTGGTCATCACCTCGCCGTCGCCGCCGACCAGGCCGATGTCGAAGCCGATCGTGTCCGCGAAGCTCGTGCTGGCGAGGCTCTCGGGCCCGAGGCTCATCTCGATCGTGAACGTCGAGGCTCCGACCTTCGACGCGCTGTCGACCGGCACGTCGATGATGCCGGTCCCGCTCTGGAACGCCGCGGTGCGGTTCGCGTGATCGACGACGATCTGCGCGGCATCGGGATCGTAGCGCGCGGTGTCGCAGTCGCCGCTGGCGTCGACGTACACCGAGATCGCGCTGTTGAGATAGATGTCGGGCACGGGCTGGTCGCCGAGCGGCGCGACGCTGAGGAGCTCCGCGGCGACGTAGAGCCGGCCGCCTGCCGAGGCGAGCGAGAACCGCCCCGGCGCGTACTTGCCGCCGACCCCGAGATCGCGAACGAGCCCGGCGCTCATCTGATCGAGGGTGACGAAGCAGGTGGGCCAGTCGGCGAGCTCACCATCGATCACCGGTGCGAGATCGAGCGTCGGGATCGTCAGCTTGCCCGCGCCGGCCTCGACGGGCAGGCACGCCGGCTCCTCGGTGACGCACTTGCCGAACGCGCAGAACTGCGCCTCCGGGCAGATCGTGTCCTCGCCACAGGCCACCCCCTCGGGCGGCACCGGCGCGTAACAGCCGGCGAGGAGGCCTGCCCACAGCAATCGCATCGACGGGCAAATGGTAGCCCGATCCCGCGTTGCCTACCTACTAGAGTTCGCGGGCGCGCCAGGTGGGCATGGCGAACGAGATCGCGAACGCAAGCGCTGCGTTACCGAGGATCGCGAGCATGCCGCCGGCGATCAGCAGCTGCGGGCTTGCCATCCCGACCAGCGCGACGGCGACGCACGCGAGCGCGCCGATCGCGAAGGCGCGCACCACGCCACCGACGAGCAGCATGCCGATCGGAAAGCCGATCAGCGCGGCGGGCACGAGCAGCACGCTCTCGCCGGCGAGCACCGAGCCGTACGCCACCGCGGCGACCAGCAGCGTCGCGAGCATCGGCGCGGCGCCGACGCGGCCATCGAGCAGCAGCGCGAGCCACGCCACCGCGAGCCCGACGGCGGCGATCCCGATCGCGGCGAGCGCGGGATAGACCAGCGAATCGGACGCGGGCCGCAGCACGAACACGCCGAACAGGCCGACGAGCGCGAGGCCGAGTAGCGAGGCCGCGATCGAGCCGAGGCGATAGCCCCACTCGGGGCGAACGATGATGGTGACGGGATCGAAGTCGAGATCAGCGTCGGGTGCGGACACGAGAACCTCCTGGTGGAGGCACCCTTCGCCCGCACGACTGCTTGGTTGCGCAGAACCTCGGAACCTCCTCAGAACCGAGGCCCACGCTTACGTCTACCGTCCCAGATGCGAAGAATCTCAACCAGTCCCGGGCCGACTACGAAGTAGACATGGCAACCCGACTTCGGGAGTAGGGCTCGACGCGCCGGCGGCGCGTCGTCGCGTTGGAGCAGCGGCACCAGCGACGCCAACGTGTCGAGCATGTTGTCGAATTCGACCTTGAACGTGTCTGGATCGTCCGCGTGTTGTTGCCAACGCGCAGCGCTTCGCTCCGCAGCGCGTGCGGCGCGACGGAAACAACAACCTTCACGACCGTGTGCCGAGTCGCCGACTGAGCTCGCGGGCCTCGATGAAATCGCCTCGGGCGACCTCAGCCTTGCTCAGGTCGAGCTCGCGTTCGAGCTCCTCGAGCTCCTCGGGCGTCATCGCCTCGTCGACTTCGACGAGGACCTCCACGGCCGCGCCCTCTGGCAGATCGATCGGCTCGTCAGGGACGATCTGGCCGTTCCGCACGTGAGCCTTGATCGCCTTCACACCCGCAGCACCGTCGATCATCGTGACCTCCAACGAACGTTGGGGGACGCATCGCTCGGGCTCGCGCGAGGTTGCTACCGATCAGAACGGAATGTCGTCGTCGGGACCGCCGCTACCGCCGGTGTTGCCACCGCCGCCGTAGCCACCGAAGTCACCATCCGAGGGCGGAGGCGGACCATCGTTGCGCTGGCCACCGCCACCACCTTCACGACCGCCGCCACCTTCACGACCGCCACCACCGAGGAACTGCACGTCGGCCGCGATGATCTCGGTGATGTAGCGCTTGTTGCCGTCCTTGTCGTCGTACGTGCGGGTCTGGATGCGACCCTCGACGAACACCTGGCGACCCTTGGAGAGGTACTTCGAGCAGACCTCCGCGCGCTTGCCCCACACCACGATGCGGTGCCACTCGGTGCGCTCTTGCCGCTGCCCGTTCTTGTCGTTCCAGCTCTCGCTGGTCGCGATGCGCAGCTCGCAGACACCTTGTCCGCTCGGCGTGTAGCGCATATCGGGATCGGCGCCCAGGTTGCCCACGAGAATGACTTTGTTGACTCCACCAGCCATGACGAATCTTCCTACGGTTCCGAGACGACTCCGCCTCGTTGTTGTGTCTCCGGAACACTTCGTTCCGACGAGGTCAGAGGTACCACGGGCCTCTGACAACCCCAACGCTAGACGGCAGCGCCCAACGCGACTACAACCTCCGCGATGTACCGATCGTTGCGCGTCGGCGTGGTGATCCCGGCCTTCAACGAGAGCCGCGCGATCGCGACCACCGTGCAGACGCTGCCGGCCTTCGTCGACGCGGTGATCGTCGTCGACGATTGCTCGCACGACGACACCTTCGACCGCGCGAGCGATGCCACTCCGGAGTGCGCGCTGTACGTGCTGCGCCACGCGGCCAACCGGGGCGTCGGTGCCGCGATCGGCACGGGCTACCGGCAGGCGCTCGCGACGGGCCTCGATGTCGCCGTCGTGATGGGCGGCGATGGCCAGATGGATCCCGCCGATCTGCCGGCGCTGCTCGATCCGATCGCCGACGGCCGCGCCGACTACGTCAAAGGCAATCGGTTTCGCCATCGCGAGATCTGGCGCGCGATGCCGCTGACTCGCCTCGCCGGCAACCTGATGCTCTCCACGATCACGAAGGCGACCTCGGGCTATCGCCGCGTGTTCGATTCGCAGTGCGGCTACACCGCGATCCATCGCCGCACGCTGGCGCAGCTGCCGATCGAGGAGCTGTGGCCGCGCTACGGCTATCCGAACGATCTGCTCGCGCGGTTGCACAGCGTCGCCGCGCGGGTCGTCGAGGTACCGGTCAAGCCGATCTACGGCGCCGCGTGGAAGAGTGGGATCAACGCGAAGACGATCCTGCATCCGATCCCGTACGTGCTCGCGAGCTCGTGGTCGCAGCGCACGTTGCGCGAGCGTCCGCTCCCCGCGTCGAAGACGATCGGCGTGGTCACCACGTCGTATCCGCGCTTCCCCGGTGATCCCGCGGGCGGCTTCGTCGCCGGGCACGTCGCGGCGCTGCGCGCGCTCGGTCATCACGTCGAGGTGATCGCGGCCGGCGATGGCGTCGATCGCAGCTCGGCGGAGTTCCTCGAGCATCGCTGCGGCGCGGCAGATCTCGCGGCGCATCGGATCACGGAGCGCACGCTGTTCTATCGCGGCGGTGCGCCCGATCTCCTCGAGGCGTCACCCGTGCGCAGCGCGGTCGCAGCAGCCGCGTTCACCGCGCGGCTCGCGCTCGAGGTCGCGCGCCACGCGGATCGCTGGGGCTCGATCATCACGCACTGGCTCGTGCCGTCGGCGATCGCGGCACTGCCCACCCGCGTGCCCCTGCTCGCGATCGCCCACGGCGGCGACATCCACACGCTGCGCCGCACGCGCCTGCTCGCACCCACGCTCTACGCGCTGCGCGCCCGCGATGCGCGGCTCGCGTTCGTCAGCGAGCAGCTCCGCGCGATCGCACGCGCCGAGGTGCCCGGGCTCGCCGCCTGGATCGACCGCGCCATCGTCCAGCCGATGGGGATCGCCGTCGATCACTTCCGCGCCATTCCCCGCGCGCCGCTCGATCCGCCCACCATCGTGATCGCGAGCCGGCTCGTCCCGGTCAAGGGCATCGACATCGCGATCGAGGCGATGGCTCACGTCCGCGCACCGGCGCGTCTCGTGATCGCCGGGGATGGCCCGGAGCGCGCGCAGCTCACCCGTCTCGCGAACAATCGCATCGCGTTCCTCGGTGCGGTGCCGACGAGCGAGCGCGATCGGCTGTTGCGCGAGGCGAGCGCCGTGCTCGTCCCGTCGCGGATGCTGCCGAGCGGACGCAGCGAGGGTACGCCCACGATCGCCCTCGAGGCGCTCGCCGCCGGCGTGCCGGTGATCGCGTCCGACGTCGGCGGGCTGTCGGCCCTCTCGGCGATCCACCTGGTGCCGCCCGAGGATCCGCGAGCGCTGGCCGCGGCGATCGATCGCACGCTCGCCAACCCACCGGCCGCCACCCATCTCCGCGCCGCCGTCGCCCACCTGGACTGGCAGCACGTCGTGGCAAACCTCAGCTGAGGCTGCTTCTGGCGAACGTCGTAGCCGGACACCTCCGCGAATGTCCTGCCGCACCGCGCAACGAAGTTCGCACCTTGGTCCGACCAGCGGGTGTCGAAGTTGTCGTAACCGATGACAATTCCGTGACTCCCACCGACAGGTCGTGGCATGAATCTCCATCTTCATGCGGCACGGTTGGTGCTTCGGTGGCTGTCGATGATTGATGGACCCCGGTTCGATGTCTCCGTCGTCCTGCCCTTTGGCGATGACGAGGAGGCGGTCGGGATCGCGGTTCGCCGCACCGCCGAGCACTTTCGCGGGCTGGGGCTGTCGTTCGAGATCCTCGCGATCGACGAGGACTCCGGCGACAACTCGCACGCCGTGCTCGCGCTGCTCCGCGCCGAGATCCCCGAGCTTCGCGTCACCCACGCGCCCGGTCGCGGCCGCGGTGTCGAGGTCGGTGCCGGTCGCGCGCAAGGTGCGCTGATCCTCGTCGCAACGCCCGATGTCGCGAGCGCGTCGCTCGACGGTGCCGGCGATGCCGCTCGCCGCTTGCTCGCCGGTGAAGGCGACGCAGAGGTGGCGCTGACCCGGTACACCATCGCGCATCGCGTGCGCTCGCTGGCGGCGTTCCGCGGCGCGCGACTCCTCGGCCCGGCGATGCATCGTCGGCTCGCGAAGCGGCTGCAGGTCCAGAACCTCTCGGTACGCCTCGCAGGCCCCACCGGGGTCGCGGCCCGCTCCGTCGGTGGTCGCCTTCGCGCATTCGCACGCTGGACCTAGCGGGCGCCGCCTCGTCGGCGCTGCTATAGTCGCTCGAACATGGGTGTCGTCCTCGCGATCCTCGCGCTGGGGTTCCTGATCGTCGTCCATGAGGCCGGCCACTACGTCGTGGCGCGCTGGTGCAAGATGCGCGTCGAGCGCTTCAGCGTCGGCTTCGGTCCGGGCGTCCTCAAGCACAAGAACAAGCAGGGCACGGTCTTCCAGCTCGCGCCGCTGCCGTTCGGTGGCTTCGTCGAGATCCGCGGCATGAACATCGCCGAGGAGGTCGATCCGGAAGACCTCCAGGCGTATCCGAATCGGCCCGCGTGGCAGCGCTTCCTGACGATCCTCGCCGGGCCTGCCACCAACTACATCTCGGCCATCTTCCTCGCGTTCGGGCTCTACACCTGCCACGGCCAGGCCGGCGACACCTACTACGTCGGCAACGTGATGGACGACTTCGATGCGAAGGGAAAGCTCGAGGTCAACGATCGGATCATCGCCGTCGACGGCGTGCCGATGTTCGCGCCCGACAGCGCCGCGCTGAGTGAGGCGGTTGGCAAGAAGGCCGGCAAGCCGCTCGAGATCACCGTGCTGCGCGGTCACGTCCAGCACGTCACCGTCACGATCAAGCCGAAGCTCGATACCGACCTCCCGCTCAAGCTCCCCGCGAACGCCGGGACGCTGCCCGAGCCTGCGCGCGAGCAGATCTATCGCGGAGCCGCGGCGATCGCCGTGCTCGATCACCGGATGTTCTCCGACGAGCGCCGCGTGTTCGACAAGCTGCGCGATGCGCTCGCGCTGGCGGATGCGAAGGCCGATGCGATCGAGACCAGCTTCGAGCTCGTGCGCGACGAGAAGAATCGCCCGCGCTATCTGCTCGGCATCCAGCAGGCCGCCGACATCGTTCCCGTCGGCGTGTTCCAGGCGGCCAAGGACTCGTTCCGGTATCCGGTCGAGCAGACCAAGCTGATCCTCGGTGGCTTCCGCGACATCATCGTCGGCAAGGAGAAGATCGATGCCGGCGGTCCGGTGCGCATCGTCAGCGAGTTCAAGAGCGCGTTCGATCGCGGCCTGCCCGATGGCGTGAAGCTGCTGATGATGCTGAGCGTCTACCTCGGCCTGTTCAACTTGTTCCCGTTGCCGGCGCTCGATGGCGGTCGCCTGGTGTTCCTCGCATACGAGATGATCACGCGCCGCCGCGCGAATCCGAAGATCGAGACCATGGTCCACATGGGCGGCATCATGGTGCTGATGGTCGTGATGATCTTGGTGACGCTCGGCGACTTCGGCGTGTTCTAGCTACGCCAGCGAGCTAGATGACTGATTCGGAGTTGGTCGGGACGCGGGTACCTTGCGGATCAACGACGCTGTGCTGCGAGCGGTGAGAAGGCCCGGTTCTATCGAATGGCCAGACGTTCGGCGACCGAGTCCGCAGCGATCCTCGACGCTTGTCGGGTTCTCGCGCTGACCTCGACGCTTGTCGGGTTCTCGCGCTGACGCCCGAGCCATCGGCGCGGGCTGGTCGGGCGGTTCTCGTTGGCGGAGACCAGAAACCCGAGGCCGAAGCGTCACGCCGCCGATCACCATGCCCCACGTCGCAGGCGTCACGCCGCGGTGGTGGCGGCGGCTCTCCGGATCATCGCGATGCTCACCGCGATGGTGAAGAAGTCGGGCTCGGGCTCGGGCTCGGGCTCGTAAGCCCAGCCTGTCAAAAGCTCTGCGGTGAGGTAGTCGTGCCCTTGGGTACGCCGCGTCGGTCCGAAGCTTCCCGCAGCGAAGCTTCCCGGCGAGAAATGGTTGGCTCGACGACGAATCGCGCGCGGATCTCGATCGCGCTCACCAAATGCACATCTTGCGCACGGCGAGTTTTCTTCGTCGGAATCTTGGCTCGATCCGGGTGCTTCGAGGTTCTGGTGCGGCGAGGTAGGTCGAAAGCGAAATGGTCTTCGTACAACGGGTGTCATGTCGGAGATGACGGCCCACGGAACACCTGCGACGCAGATGTTCGACTTGTTCGCACCCGGCACGATGCTGGGGCGCAACGAGCTCCTCGCGACCATCGGCGAGGGCGGGATGGCGCGCGTGATCCTGGCGCGGCAGCGCGGCCCGATGGGCTTCGAGAAGGTCGTCGTCGTCAAGATCATCCATCCCGACTTCGCGGCGGATCGGGCGGCGGTCGGCATGCTGCTCGACGAGGCGCGCATCGCGGCGGCGATCAGCCATCCGAACGTCGTGCAGACCTACGAGCTCGCCGAGGCGCACGGCAGCTTCTACATCGTGATGGAGTACCTCGCGGGCGAGTCGCTCCAGCGGATCTTGAAGACGGTCGCGACGGGCGCGTCGTTCGATCCGCGGATGGCCGCGCGGATCATCGCGGACGCCGCCGATGGCTTGCACGCGGCGCACGAGCTCGCGGATCTGCACGGCCACAACCTCGGCGTCATCCATCGCGACGTCTCGCTCGGCAACATCGTCGTGCTCTACAACGGCTGCACGAAGGTCGTCGATTTCGGGATCGCGAAGACCACGCATCGCGTCAACTCGACGACGCAAGCCGGTCAGCTCAAGGGCAAGTACTCGTACATGTCCCCGGAGCAGATCAAGAACGAGCCGCTGGATCGGCGCAGCGACGTGTTCTCGCTCGGGGTCGTGCTGTGGGAGTGCCTCGCGCAGCGCCGGCTGTTCCACGCCGACAACGTGCCGGCGATCCTGACGCAGATCCTCGACGCGAAGCGCGTCGCGCCGTCGGCGTATCGCCCCGAGGTGCCGGCCTCGCTCGACGCGATCGCGCTGCGCGCCCTTTCGACCGATCCCGCGAGCCGGTTCCAGACCGCCGCGGAGATGAAGCGCGCACTCGAGGATGCGATCTGGGAATCGCGCTGCGATGCGGGCGACGTCCGCAACTTCATGATCGCGGTGTTCGGCGATCGGATGCGCAAGCGCCAGGCGATGCTCGCGGACTGCGCGCGCAACTCGGTGCCGCTGCTCGAGCTCAAGGATGCTCGAGTCGACGACACCAGTGGCATCCGCCCGCAGCCGCCGCTGCCGCGCGCGCAGCGCCCGAAGAAGCGCAGCTGGCTCGCCGGTGCGGTGCTCGCGGCCGGCGCGATGATCGGTGCGGGGGTAGGCGTGCGCTTGATCAGCGGCTCGCTCGGTCGCAACAACGAGGTCCTCGCGAAGACCGTCGAGCCCACGCCGCCACCGCCCCTCGGTAGCAAGGCCGCCCGCACGGTCACCGCCGATTTCGCGACGCCGCCGGTCGTGGTCGCGGACGACGTCGACGACAACCTGCCGAGATCGCGGCTGCGCCCCGAGCACCTCGAGCCCGTGCGAGTCGAGCCCGCGCGCCCCGAGCCCGTCAAACCGGACGCGCAGGAGCCGATGCCGGAGAGTCCGAAGGTTCCCACGCCGGCCTCGGTGCAGACGGTCAAGGACCTCTACACCAAGGGCAGCGCGCTGTTCCTGGGTGGGAGCTTTGTCGAGGCGGCGAACGTATACAAACAGGCGCTCGCGCTCGACCGGAAGTTTGCCGCCGCGCATCGCGGGCTCGGCATGGCGTATCAGCGCATGGGCTTCGACGCCCTCGCGGTGACGTCGTTCAAGGCGTACCTGGCGCTCGTACCAGGCGCGGGAGACGCGGCTGCGATCCAGCGGCGCATCGAGCAACTCGGAGGAGACCTTTGAAACGCAGTGCACTCGGTTCGGTCCTCGTGCTGGCGACGCTCGGAACGGCGCACGCGGACTCGCGTTCGAAGCTGTTCCCGCTCAGCTCCTCGGGGCTGCCCAGGTCGATGAAGGGAACGCCCGGCGAGCTGACGCGCGTGCTGTCGCGGTCGCTCGGTGCCGAGGCCGCCACGGTACCGATCGAAGATGCCGCGGAGCTGATGGAGTGCTCGCTCGCGGATCGCTCGTGCCTCGAGGCGATCGCGAAGTCGGTCGGGGTGACGACGATCCTGTTCGGGCGCCTCGAGCGCGATCGCGGCGCGATCGTCGTCACGCTGACGACGTTCGACACCGGCAAGGGCGAATCGCAGCGCACGTTCGAGCTCACCGGCGACACCGCAGAGGCGCTCGGCGAGGCGCTGCGCGACAAGCTCGAGGTCAAGTCGGTACCGCGCCCGACGACGCCCCCGCTCGACGTGCTGCCGCCTCCGCCACCACCGCAGACCGGCGTGACGCCCGCGACGTGGGGCATGGTGATCGGCGGTGGCGTGACGCTCGGTGTCGGCCTCGGGTTTCTGGTGTCGGCCAACTCGTTGCGCGTGCAGGTCGCGACCGCACCGACCCAGACGCGCACGGAGATCGAGCGGCTCGTCGCGCTGGAGACCGCCGGTCGCACGCGCATGCAGATCGGTGCGGGGCTGACCGCGCTCGGCGGTGTGGTCTCCGCGATCGGGATCGTGCGGATGGTCGCGCAGAAGCGGCGGGCGCACGCCGAGGAGCCGCGTCTCGACGTCGTCCCCGAAGCGGGCGGCGCGTCGGTCTGGTTCTCGATGGGGTGGCGATGAAGTACCTCCTGTTGGCGCTGCTCGCGGGCTGCTTCCCCA
>Ga0075163_10001723_pt1 | contig 29551 bp, 21 predicted proteins | sample JI1023141ADNA_FD_71478 | JGI IMG/M metagenome (GOLD analysis project Ga0075163, IMG submission 71478) | Wastewater effluent complex algal communities from Wisconsin, to seasonally profile nutrient transformation and Carbon sequestration -... | ecosystem: Engineered > WWTP > Effluent > Algae...
CCCAGGCCGGTGCCGGTGTCCTTGGTGGTGAAAAAAGGAATGAACAGGTTCTTGTGCACCGCGGGATCGATGCCGGGACCGGTGTCGGCGAAGCGGACCTCGATGTGCTGCATGGGCGCGCCGAGGCGGCCGCCGTGGCGCAGGCCGGTGCTGATGGTCAGGCGACCGCGCGGCCCGGGCCCGGGGGCAGGATTTGCGTCGCCCGAGCCGGCTGCGGCGCCCTGCGCCATGGCCTGCAGCGCGTTCAGGCCCAGGTTCAGGAAGACCTGGCGCAGCTGCTCGGCGTCGCCGCGGGTGTGGGGCAGATCCGGGGCCAGCTCCAGGAGGATCTCGGGCGGCTCCCAGTCGCCGCTGCGCTCGGGTCCGTTGGCGCTGCTCTTCATCTCGTCGGCGAGCGGCCGCAGCAGGAGCACGGTCTTGCGGATGACGTCGCTCACGTCCACGAGCTGGTAGTCGCCGCGCAAGGGGCGGGCATAGTCGAGAAACTGCGAGACGACGCGGCCGAGGCGGCGCGTCTCTTCGAGGATGACGCCCACAAACTCGGCGGCATCGTCGGGCATGCGGCCGCTGGGCAGCGGCGCGATCAGCTCGGCGGCGCCCTTGATCGCCCCCAGCGGGTTGCGGATCTCATGGGCCAGGCCGGCGGCCATCTGGCCGAGGGCGGCCAGGCGATCGCGCTCCTTCATGCGCTCGTAGAGCTTGGAGTTTTGCAGGGTGATGCCCAGCTGCGCGGCGATGCCGGCGTAGATCTCGAGCTCGCCGGCGGCGAAGGCGTCGCTGCTGCGCTCGCCGGGGTCGCGATCCTTGATGCACATGATGCCCAGCAGATCCGCGCCCGGGGTCAGCACGTCGCTCGACTCGCCGCGCGGGCTGAGGGCGGTGGCGGCGGCGCCGGTGCCAGTTGTAATGCTGGCGGCCAGGTTGGTGCTGCCGGTGCTGCGGCGGTTGCCATCGGGACGCGGCGGATCCGAGCCGCGGCCGGCGCCGCCGATCACGGCCATGGAGCCCGTGCTGGTACTGCTGGAGGCGCTGGTGCTGGGCGCGCTCGCGAAGATGCCAATGACCGCGCTCGCCTGCAGCTCCACCAGCGTGCGCGCGATGGCGTCGAGCGTCTCGATGTCCGCGGCGCTGGCCGAGCTCAGGTGCAGGTGCTCTCTGTGAAGCTGCTCCAGCGTCAGCGGCTGCCGGCTGAGCGCCAGCCGCGCCAGCAGCGGGCGGCGGGCGGCGGCATCCAGGCGCTCGGCCGGTCGGGTGCCGAAGTGGCCGACAAGCTCATAGCCGCTGCCGTCGCTTTCCAGCAGGTAGACGCTGGCCTGGGTCAGGCGGCGCGTCTCCTCGAAGACCGACAGCACCAGGCGCACCGCCTCGCGCGGCTCGATGACGTTGGGCAGCAGCTGCCGCAGATCGCCCAGCGACTGCTGAAGCTCGTAGCGCTCGCGGGCGGTGATGCGCTGCACCTGCCCCTCCAGGAACGTGCGCAGCGGCTCGTAGAGCATCAGGATGACGAACGCGACGACGGTGACCACCTGCTGCTGGGCGACGCCGATCAGCGTCATCACCGTGTGCACGGCCGACAGCAGCAGCACGAACGCCGACAGCACCACGACCTTGCCCAGGAGCTCGTTGATGTCGAGCAGGCGGTCCATGAACAGGGTCTGCTGAAGGAAGTACAGATAGACGATCGTGAGCACGCTGCCGAGCGCCGGCCCGCCGCGCCCATACGGCGACGGCAGGTAGTCGAGCGCCGCCGCGGTGGTGGTCAGGGCGCCGACGCCGATGAGGTAGAGCAGCCGCCGCTTGTCGACGCGCGACACCGTGCTGCGGTAGGTGCGCCACAGCGGCGCCAGCGCGGCATAGAGACCGATGAGCGTCATCACCCGGACCAGCGTCGGGATGTGCGTCGCCCACTCCTGGCGCACGTCATGTCGCACACTGTAGGCGTAGATCAGGCCGAGCTCGACGACGATGGCCAGCAGCACGGTGGTGCGCGGCGCGCCGGGACGCTCGCGCGGCGTGTCGGTGCTGCGGGCGACCGCGCTCTCTTCAACGTCGCCCAGCCAGGTGCGCAGAAAGCCGAGCAGGCTGACGGGGATAAAGGCGAGGACGCCGAGGGCGAAATAGGGCAGTCGCTCGCCGCCGAGAAAGTGAAAGACGTTGAGCAGGTGCCAGACGAGCAGGTTCCCGCACAGGAGCAGAAAGGCGCGATAGGCGGGGCGACGGCGGCCGCTCAGCAGCACCGCGCCGCCGAGCACGGCGGTCAGGGCCGCCAGCAGCGCCGAGATCGACGAGATCGAGCCTATCTCAGCGCCGGAGTTCACTGCCTGCTACTTCCCCTTCCAGACCGGGGGCCGCTTCTGCAAAAACGCCATCAGGCCCTCGCCCGCGTCCTCGGTGACGAGCACGCGGCCAAGCTCGCCCTCCAGGTAGCGCAGCGCCGCTTCGAGCTCCAGATCCTGCATATTGTGGTAGGCGTCGAGACCCATCCCCATGATGAGCGGCGACTTGCCGAGGAGCTTGTCGCAGAGCAGCAGCACCTCGGCATCGAGGCGCTCGCGCGGCACCGAGCGGGTGATGAGCCCGAGCCGCTCGGCCGTCACAGCGTCGATGCGCTCGCCGGTGAGGATGAGCTCCATGGCGCGCTTTCGCGGCACGTTGCGGAAGATCGTCGCCATGATCATCATCGGCCACAGGCCCACGTTGATCTCTGGCGTCGCGAACTGGGCATCGTCGGCGGCAATCGCCAGATCGCAGGCCACGACCAGCCCGAGGCCGCCGGCCATGGCGTGGCCGTTGACCTTGGCGATGGTGGGCTTGCCGATGCCGCGCCCGGCGAGCATGAGGTTGAGGTCCACGAACGTGCCGGCGAGCCTGCCCTCGGCCGCGCCCGACTGGAGGGGCGTGCCGCTGCTGCCGCTCATCTGGCTGAGATCGCCGCCGGCGGAAAAGACCTTGCCGGCGCCGGTGAGCACCACGACGCGCACCGCGGTGTCGACCTGCGCCCGCCGCAGGGCATGAAGGAGCTCACCGACGGTGCTAGGGCCTATGGGATTGCGCCGCTCGGGCCGGTTGAGGGTGATGGTCGCCACCCCGACGCGCACCTCATAAAGAATCTCGCTGTAGGATAGCGGCTCCTTAGGTGCGACTGCGACTGCGACCGCGGCCGCGGCCGAATTTGCGACTGCGGCCGGGGCCTGCTCCGCGGCCTGATCTGCGGCCGGCGCCGTGGCCGGGATCGGGTCGGGAACCGTGACCTGTTCCTGGGCCTTCAGCTGTTCGGGCTCGGGGCTGTTCACTGGGCCGGTGCCTTGGCTGGCGCCGGGGACTATTTCCTGCTCGCTCATGTCCGCACTATATCAAGACGAACTCCGATTTTTGGACAACCTCGACTTTATAAACAATCGTCTCAGCCCCGGCCGCTCGCCGCGGTGACAACCCGAGATTGACACGGCATTTTTGCCCGACATACACTGAGCATCGAGCATGCGTAACCTCCTACGATCGTCAATAGGCTCTGGGACTGCGGTGGCGGGCGCGCTGGCACTCGGAGTACTTGGCTACGGCCGCGTCGCTGATGCAGCTTGCGCCAACCAGTCCACCGACGTATCCAACGATCTGGCTCTCGAGTGCCTGGTTGCGCCACGAGCGGCGAAAGAGAGCTCCGACCCGAACCTGCGGGAGCAGAGCATGTACCGCTCGCTCATGTCGGAGCTGTCTGCCGTCATGGCGGTGCCGGTGCTGGAGCCAGCCGATACCACCGGCTACTCGGGCTTCCACTTCTCCTTCGACGTCAACGCGACCTCGATCTCGCAGAACAACGCCTACTGGAGCGGCTATCTGCAAAACGGCGGCAACCGCGCCATGGCCGGCGTTCGCCATGTGAGCGGCGGCTTTCTGCCCGTTGCCTCGCTGATGCTGCGCAAGGGCGTGTGGTTCCTGCCGCTGCCGTTTTTCCCGTCGCTGGAGTTCGGCTTTGGCGCCTCGAACCTGCTTCAGTCGAGCATCTACGGCCTAAACGGCTACCTCAAGTTCGCGATCCACGAGGGCTACCACGACGTGTACGTGCCCTCGATCGCTGTGCGCGCCTCGGTGTCGCGCATCTCCGGCACCCCGCAGGTCGATCTCACGATCCTCACCGTCGAAGGCATCATCTCCAAGGCGTTCGGCGCCGGTGGGACCATGACGTTCGAGCCCTACCTGGGCGGCGGCGCCCTGTTCTCGATCGTGCGCAGCCAGGTCATCGACACCGCCCCCAACGTCGATCTGTACCGCGGTCCGTCGCCGCCGAACCCGAACTTCACGATGAGCGACGCGCTCTCGCAAAAGATCGTGTTCCCGACGCAGGACAACATCATGCGCTGGCGCGTGTTTGCCGGTCTCAACATGCACTACGCCATCGTGTCGATCACCGGCTACTTCTCGTACTGGGGCGCCGGGGCGGACAACGCCTACGACATCTCCACGCTGCCCGATGCGGCCAACACCGGCCCCAACACCGGCGGCGCCGCGGCCTGTCGCACCGACAAGCGCGACAACAGCGCCATCTGCCCCAAAGACCTCGCCTACGGCCAGTTCACCGTCGGCGGCAGCGTCGGCCTGCGCTTCTAGCTCCGCTTTCGCTCCAACTTTCCTCCGACCTCTGTACCAACACAAGTTTCATCGCGCTAGATCTTGCTCTTTGGGACAAGAGGCGTTATGAAAAGCAGTCCCGCGACCGTCCGCTAGCTATCTAAAACGTGGCAAAACGGGACCGCGAAGGGAAAGACTTCCCGAGTTTTCCAAGGATCAAGAGCACATGGCCAAAGCCAGCATCCATCCGAACTATCAGCTCGCAACCATTACCTGTGCCTGCGGCGCCACCTACGAGACCGCTTCGACTCGTGGCAACTTCGCGGTCGAAATCTGCGCCAACTGCCACCCGTTCTACACGGGCAAGCAGAAGCTGAACGACTCCGCGGGCCGCATCGAGCGCTTCCAGCGCCGCTACCAGCTCAAGTCGGGCGCGCCCCTCAAGGTCGAGGACGAGGCCAAGCCCAACAAGGCTGAAGCCAAGCCCAAGGCCGAGAAGAAGGCGGATGGCGAGGCCAAGGCGGCCAAGCCCAAGAAGGCCGACGAGAAGGCAGCTGAAGCCTGATCGCAGCCCCTCCCGTCTCAACACCATCGCAAATCTCTCGCTAGCTTCGACGCCTGACACCCATGTCAATGTTCGACAAACTCGCTCAGGTCGAGTCTCGCCACCAGGAACTGGAGCGGCAGCTCGCCGATCCCGAGATCCTGTCCCGCCAGCAGACCTTTCAGAAGCTGGCCAAAGAGCGCTCGGACCTCGACGAGATCGTCACCGTCTATCGCGCCTACAACGAGACCTGCAAGGCCATCGAGGAGAACGCGCCGCTCTTGCGCGAGTCCGATCCCGAGATGCGCAGCATGGCTCGCGAAGAGGAGCAGCGACTGACGGCCCTGCGCACGACGCAGGAGGAGAAGCTCAAAGAGCTCCTGGTGCCCAAGGATCCGAACGACGAAAAGAACATCGTCCTCGAAATCCGCGGTGGCACGGGTGGTGAAGAGGCTTCGCTGTTCGCCGGCGATCTGTGGCGCATGTACTGTCGCTACGCCGAGCGCAAGCGCTGGCGGGTCGAGATCCTGAGCCTGTCGGACTCGTCGTCGGGCGGCATCAAGGAAGTGGTGGCGCTCATCTCGGGACCGCCGGGCGGCCGCGTCTACTCGGAGCTCAAGTACGAGTCGGGCGTGCACCGCGTCCAGCGCGTTCCCGAGACCGAGGCGCAGGGCCGCATCCACACGTCGGCAGCGACAGTGGCGGTGCTTCCCGAGGCCGAAGACGTCGATGTGAAGATCGAGGACAAAGATCTGCGCATCGAGGTCATGCGCTCGGGTGGACCCGGTGGTCAGTCGGTCAACACCACCGACTCGGCCGTGCAGATCATGCACATCCCGAGCGGCATCATCGTCCGCTGCCAGCAGGAAAAGTCGCAGCACAAGAACAAGGCCATGGCCATGCGCATCCTGCGCTCCAAGCTCCTCGACATCGAGACCGAGAAGCAGGAGACCGCGGAGCGCGAGGCGCGGCGCGCGCAGGTCAAGAGCGGCGACCGCTCCGAAAAGATCCGCACCTACAACTTCCCCCAGGATCGCCTGACCGATCACCGCATTGGGCTCACCAAGCACAACCTGCCCAAGCTCCTCGACGGTGAAATCCAGGAAATCATCGACGCCCTGCGCACACACTACCAGGCCGAGTCGATGAAGGGCGCAGCGGACAGCTAGTCCGCCCTGCCCCGCCGCAGCTTCCTCAGTCCATTCCGAAGCTTCCCGCGAAAGACCCAAGCAGCCCCCCGGCTGCTCGGATCGCTCACATCGCTACATCATCAGGCCGAGGTGCTGGCGGATGGTGAAGTACTCCTCGGTCACGGTGAAGTGGATGGTGTCGAGCAGCCGCTGCTTGGGGCTGAGCGGCGTGACGCCCGGCGGATCCGTCGCCAGCAGCAGTGCCACCGTCTCCAGATCCCCGGCCAGCACCAGTCCCGCGCGCACCGCCGACAGGTCCGAATAGCTGAGCCACGCCGTCGCCGCGGACTCGCCCTGAAGCCCGCTCTCGCGCAGCGTCGCGCCCAGCCGCCGCACCTGCTCCAGCGCCGCGGGCAGCAGCGCCCGCCGCAGACCCTCGGCAGTCTCGATGACCTTGGAGCTGGCCCCCTTTTCGCCGCCGCCCAGCGCCAGCGCAGCGTCGATGATGAGCCCCAGCTGCGCGGGAGTGCTGTAGACGTTGCGCAGCATCCGCTCGGGTCGCAAGAGCGCCGCCAGCCGGCCCACCTCATACGTGACCTCGCGCTCGGGCCGCTTGGGCGCCAAGAGCGGCCGCCCCAGCAGCACGCAGGTCACCGGCCCCGCGGCGCTTCCCTTGGCCTGCGCCTCCTTGTCCATGCCGACGACGATCCGGTACGGACGGTCGGCGAGCTCGGGATCGTCGGGCTGGCTGTAGACCTCGGGCATCGGCGCATCCAGCACCTCGAAGCCGTAGCGCAGCGCCTTGGCGTAGAAGGTATTGGCGGCCATGTCGACGCGCTCTTTGCGGTTCAGGCCCAGCTCGCGGAACGACCGCGAGTGGCTGGCCATCGCGACCTCGCGCAGCGTCTGGAACAGCGCATCGAGCCGCGTGTCCTCTTCGGGGTGCGCCAGCAGCCGCCAGAGCTCCTTGTTGAGCGGTCGCGTCGCGGGCCGCAGCGGCCGCGCCTTCAGCTCCTCGATAAGCGGCTGGTCGACGGGGTCGTCCTTGCCCAGGAGGTGCAGCGCATACGCCACCGCCGCCGCCTTTTCGCGCTGTAGGCTGCGGATGTACAGATCCTTGAGCGCCCGATAGCTGCCCAGCTCGGCCTTGTTGCGCGCCAGGATGTAGTGGTGCTCGGCGATGGCCTTGTCGATGCGGTCGCCGCCCATCTCGGTGTAGATCGCGGCCATCTGACGCCGCCGATCGATATTCTGGCCGTCGAGCGCCAGCGTCACTTCGTAGGCCGTGGCCCCGGTCTCGACGTCGCCCAGGCGCTGGATGCACAGCACCGAGATCGCGGTCCACAGCCGCAGCCGCTCCGCCCGCGTCTTGGGCGTGTCCGCAGCCTCGGGCCCAAGCGCCTTGATCTTGCGCTGATAGACGCGCACCAGCTCGCGCGGCTCGTCCAGCTTGACCGCCATCTCCTCCAGCGACTCCATCGCCCGATCCAGGCTGGGATCGTCGTCGAGCGCCGCAAACAGCAGCGGCAGCGCCCGCTGCGGATCGTCCAGCTCGTCGCGGGCGATCAGCGCCGCGGTCAGCCGGTAGCGCGCCCGCCGCCGCTCCTGCCGCTCGTTGAGGATCAGGGTGTCGAGCACGTCGGCGGCATCGGCCCACTGCTTCTGCTGCGTGTAGACCTCAAGGCACTTGTGTAGCAGAAGGTGCGAGTCGGGCTTGAGATCCAGCCCCTCTTTGTACGCCTCGATGGCCGCCGAGGGCTGCCCCAGGGGGCCCGCCAGCAGGTCGCCGATCTCGGTCAGGAGGCGCGTGCGCTCCTCGGTGGTATCGCCGGGCATGCTGACGCCGCCGCCGGTCGCCTCGTGCGTGAGCAGCGCCCGCAGCAGCGCCCGCCGCCGCTCCACGCCCTCGGTCGGTTCGAGGTTGGGCAGCTTGAGCAGCGTGCGCAGGCTCGCCGTGTGCTGGTTGTCCAGGCTCAGCGCCTCGTGCAGCGCTGCGCTCGCCTCTTCGTTGTGCTCCAGCCGCTGCTCGCAGGCGCCCAGCGTGGCCAGCAGCTCGATGCGCTCGCTCTGGCTCAGGCTGCTGCCGTGCTGTTCGAGCGCGCTCTTGCACAGCTTGCGCGCCTCGACGAACTGCCCGGCCTGAAGGAGCAGCGGAATCAGCCCGCGCAGCGCCGTCAGGTTTGCCGGTGCCAGGTCCACGGCCCGCTGGTACGCCTTCATGGCGCGGTCGCGCAGCCCCAGGGTCGCCGCCGCCTGCCCGAGCTGGCACAGCCGCGCGATCTGCACGTCGGACTTGTCCTCTTTGCGCGTCAGCACGTCCAGCAGCGGCACCACTTCGTCCAGGCGCTGGTCCTGCCACAAGAGCTCGACCAGGCCCGCAGCCGCCTCGACGTGCTCGGGATCCAGCTTCAGCGCCTGCTCGAACAGCGACCGCGCCTGCGCCGAGTCGCCGCTGGCCAGGATCTGCCCCGCCGCTTCGACCAGGAAGCGCGTCTTGTCGAGACGGTTCTTGGTCTGCTGCTCGGCCTCGATGAACAGCTTGGCGGCACGCAGGTGGTCGCGCTGGCTGCGGTAGAGGCCCGCCAGCGACGTGATCGCCTGCACGTTCTGCGGGTCGATCTCCAGGGCGCGGACGTAATATTCCTCGGTGGTCTTGAAGTCGAGGTGGTGCTTTTCGCACAGCCGCCCCGCCTCGCAGAAGAGCGCCGCCTTCGCCGTCTTGTCGTCGATGAGGCCAGCCCGCCGCTCCATCACCCGCACGGCCTCGGGGTAGTGCTCGGTCAGCTGATAGAGGCGCGCCAGCGACTCCAGCGCCCCGGTGTGCTCGGGCTTGAGGTCCAAGAGCCGCTTCCAGGCCGCGATCGCCGCCGGCGCCTCGGTGCGCAAGAGCGCCGCATCGCCCGCGGGAATCTCCACCTCGTGGACGCGCGCCAGCAGCGGCAAGAGCTCCGCCTTGTTGGTCTCGGTGTGGTTGATGTGGTGGTGCAGGATCTCCACCAGCGCCTGCCAGCGCCGCTCCTTCTGATAGAGGCGCTCCAGCCCGCGATACGCATCCTCGGCCGTGGGATCCAGCTGGAGGATCTTCTCCAGGCACGACTCGGCCTGCACCTGCTGCCCGGGCACCTCTTCGTACTCGGCGTACAGCCGCCGGTAGAGCGTCAGCCGCTCCTTGTCGGAGGTGACGCTCTCGGCCAGGCCGGTGAGCACGCTCAGGTACATCTCCGACTGGCTGCCTTCGTGCGAGTAGAGCTTCTCCAGCGCGCGCAGCGCCTGCAGGTCCTTGGGCTGCTGGCTGCGGATGACCTCCCAGCGCTCGATGGCCTGCTTGCGGTCGCTCAGATGCTCGGTGCACAGCTGCGCCGCTTCGCGCCGGGACTCCAGGGCCCCTTCGGCATCGCCGCGCCGCTCGGCCTGGCTGGCCTTGGCGTCGAGCAGCTGGGTCAGATCCGGCCAGTTGAGGTGGCGTCGCAGCGAGTGCTCCAGCGCCTGTAGCGCATCGCGGCTGTCGGGATCCGCGGTGTGCGCCTTCTTGAAGGCCGCCATCGCCGAAACACCGTCGGAGAGCCGGCTCTCGTAGAGGTCGCCCTGCTCCAGGTAGAGGTCGATCTTGCGCTCGCGCTCCGGCACCTCGGCGGCCAGCTGCCCCAGCGCTTCGGCCAGCTCCTTCCAGCGCTCTGCGCGCCGCGTCAGGTTCACGCGCAGCTCGTAGGTGCGCAGCCGCAGGGCCGCATCCGTGAGCTCCAGCTTCTGAACCTCGGCCAGCGACGCCAGCGCATACTCGGCGTGGTTGAGCTTTTCGCCGTAGAGCCGCGCGATGCGCAGCCACAGCTCCGGACGCGCCTCGGCGGCGAACTGCGGCATGAGCTCGCGCAGGGCGCCCAGCAGCTCGACCCACAGCCCGCTCGTGCCCGCCAGCCGCTCCAGCTCGTCCAGCTGGCTCATGTCCGGCGCCTCTTTCTGCGCCGCCAGCAGGGCCTGGAACGCCTCGGCCATCTGGCCCTTCTTCTTTTCGAAGATCGCCGCGACCTGGCGCAGGCAGTGGGCGCGGCCCGGACCGCTGGTCTCGACCTCGGTGCGGCCCAGCCACAGCTCGACCAGGCGATCGGCATCGCCCTCCTCTTCGAGCTTCTCTTCGAGCCGGGCCAGCTTCTCGACCGCATCGGTGCGGCTCGGCTCCTGCTGGAGCACGCGCAGCCAGCCTTCCAGATCGTCGTCGTCGGGCAGGATCTCGCCCGAGTGGTCGCCCAGCGCCTCGGCCAGGGTTCGAAGCAGCGTCAGCCCGTCGGGGAACTGCTCGGTCGGCAGCCCGTGGATGCCGTATGCGGCCTCGATCTCCTCCTGCACCACGCGCGGCACACCGGTGAGGAGCGCGAAGTGCTGCGGCTCGGAGCCGGCCGTCACGCCCACCGGCTTGCTGGCGCTCACGAGCACGCGATCGACCACGATGCCGAAGTCGGGATCCGCGGGATCGAAGCCCACAAACAGGAAGCTGCGCTTGCTGTACAGATCGCCCATCAGGCTGCGGAACGACTCGTCGGCCAGCACGCGGCGCAGATCGCTCTCGGAAAAGAGCACGGTCTCGGGATGATCGGCGCCGCCGAGGAGGCGCAGGATGTAGCGGCCGCGGCCGTCCTTGCGCACCTCTTCGGCCTGGTCCGCCCGATACACGCGCACGCCGGGGTTGCGGTCGGTGCAGGCGCGCACCAGCGCATCGTCGAGCGCGGTGGTCAGCACGGCGCGGAACGGCAGCTGGCCGGCGCGCGTGATCGCCTCGGCCGCTTCACCCGGCGGAGTGGGCGGCACAGCGGCGCTGAGCGCGGGGCCGAAGTCATCGCCCAGGCGGCGACGCACAAAGCCGCAGACGCTCAGCGGGTAGGCCCCGGCCAGCGACTTGGCCTCCGTCACCGACTCTTCGTTGCCCGTGCGCAGCGCAACCTCGTCAAGCAGCCGCTCGACCATGCTGCGCCAGGTTGGACTGCCAGCGCCCAGGGCGGCGCCGGCACACAGGACCACGCGCCCGGCGCGCAGTCGCTCGATGAGTATCTGTAGGTAATCAGCGCCCGGGGCTACTGCCGGGACCGTGTGGACCGCCGGGTCCATTTCCGTCGAGATATCTGTATGCCGAGAGGTCTGCTTCTTTGCCATTCCAGCGGGCTTAACACAGAATTCCCCACATCATCAACGGGCCATTTCAGGACCGCGACCGCTGACCGGTGCGCACCACGAGCAGCGACGTTGGACACTTGCGGATGAAGTATTCCTGGTTGATGCCGAACTGGCGCTGCTCCAGCCCCCAGTCGGGCCCCACGCCGACCAGGACCAGATCGTAGCGCGGGGCGCCGTCGGTCCGGGCCAGCTCGCGCAGCGCTGCGTCGGCCGGCTGACTGTCTTCGACGACCTTGACGATGACGGGCACGCCGGAGCCGCCGACAGCTGAAGCCCCGAGGGGCGGCGGCTCGTGGAAGACCTCGCTCACCTGCTCGCGCACGCCCAGCCGGGCGCCATCGCTGCGGCGACCGGGCGGAACCACGTGCAGGACCGTGACCTCGACCCCCGACTGCTCGGAGAGGCGCTGCGCCAGACCGAGCGCAGCCCGATCATCGGGCGTGCCGTGATAAGGCACCAGCACGCGGCGGATCTGGCTGAGCCCGCGATCGACCAGCACGCCGACATTGCTGCCTGCGCCGGCGAACACTTCATTGACCGTGCCACCGAGGGCCGCATTGTTCAGCAGCGGTCGCTGCCAGCCCAGCAGCACCAGATCTGCGCCCTTGGTCTCTGCGACGTTGCAGATGTCGCGCGCGGGCTGCGATGAAACGAAGCTGATCGGACGCAGCGCCAGCTCGTGCTGCTGCGCCTGACCCAAGAGCGGCCCGAACGTCGCCGCCACGATCTCCGCAGTCTGCGCTACCTGCGCGTCGCCGACCAGGTTCGAGGTGCGCTCGGTCGGCCGCAGCAGCTTGAGCGCATAGATGCGGCTCGACTCTTTGGTGCGGCGCACCAGCGCCTCGGCCAGAACGACCATGCCGACGGCCGCGCTGGTGTACGAGACCGCCATGAGCACGCAGAACCGATCCTTGGGAGCAGTCGTGGACTCGCTGCTCTCCGCCAGCTCCTTGGCCAGCTCGGACGGCGGATAAATGAGGTGCAGCACCGGCGTGGTCATGAACGTGGTGAGCAGCGCCATCAGCACCAGCATCGCGAACAGCTGCGGCGAGATGACGCCCAGATCGAGCCCGATGTTCAGCACCACGAGCTCCATGAGCCCGCGCGTGTTCATCAGGATGCCGATCGCGCTCGACTCGCGCCAGCCAAGTCCGGTCAGCCGCGCCGCCAGCATCGAGCCGCCAAACTTGCCCAGGCAGGCGACGAGGATGGTCAGCCCGCAGAGCATCCAGGCCGAGCCGCTGCTCAAGAGCCCGAGCTGCGTGCGCAGACCGCTGTACGCAAAAAACATCGGCAGCAGCACCACGACCACAAAGTCTTCGAGCTTGTCGGCGAGCAAGGTCGCAAAACCGGTCTCTTTGGGGATGATGGTCCCAAAAAGAAACGCGCCGAACAGCGCGTGAATGCCGATGAGCTCTGTCGCCCAGCTGGATAGCAGAAGCAGCGCGAAGGTCGCCGCCACCATGTTCTGCGTCAGCCCCTCGCGATTGCCGCCGCGCAGGCCGAAGCGCCGCATGAACGGCCGCACCACAAACAGCATGCCGGCCGAGTAGAGCGCGGTGTACACGGTCGTCAGCAGCGCGCTGCCAAGACCCGCAGACTTCACGACCGAGACCACGATCGCCAGCAGGCACCACGCCGCGACATCGTCGAACGCCGCGCAGGCAATCGCGACCGCGCCGATCTTGGTGCGCAGCAGGCGCCGCTCGCTCAGGATGCGCGCCAGCACCGGGAAGGCGGTGATGCTCATCGCGATGCCCAGAAACAGCGTAAAGGGCAGGAAGCGCACGCCGGGGGGCGCCAGCCGCGGGTAGAAATAGAACGACAGACCGACGCCCAGAGCGAACGGCAGATAGATGCCGGCCTGGCTGATGAACAGCGACGCGCGACCTCGTCCGCGCAGCAGCTTCGGATCGAGCTCCAGGCCGATGAGGAACATGAAGACGATCAGCCCGAGCTGGCTGAACATGTTCATCAGCCGCAGCGACTCGGCCGGAAAGATCGCCCCAAACGCAGTGGGCGCCACCCAGCCCAGCAGCGACGGGCCGAGCATGATGCCGGTGGCGACCTCGGCGATGACCATCGGCTGGCCGATCCAGCGCGCGGCCAGCCCGACCAGACGCGAGCAGACGATGATCAGCAGGGACTGAACGATGAAGACGACGAGCGGACCGTGAAGCAGAGCAGCAAGCATCCCCTGAGCGAGCGCGCAGAAGCTAGCGGATGAGCGGGCGGAAGTAGTAGCCGACGGTCAGCATGAACCCGACGTACTCGTCGCGAGCGCTGGTGACGGCGGTGCCGTCCATCTTCTGGATGTTGCCCAGGCCGTCGAACGACAGGTTGTTGCGCTCGAAGTAGAACGCCGCGCCCACCAGGATGCCGCGCCACACGTCGGCGGTCAGCCCCAGGTCGGTGCGCCACAGGTTGCCGGTGCCGGGTCCATACGACTGGAAGCCGTTGGTGTCGCGCAGCGAGTTGCCGGCGCTGTCGACGCCCGGCGTGGTCATCAGGCCCAGGCTGAGGATCTTGGCGGCGCTAAAGGCGAAGCGCCCCGACAGCCAGCGGGTAAAGTGCATGCGCAGCCCGAAGAGCATGCCCAGGTAGCGATAATCGGAGGGCGGCAGGTGCAGGTACAGGATGTTGACCGGCTGCGAGAACTCGAAGGTGTGGTCGCCAAAGAGCCCTTCGACCTCGAACTCGGGGCGCAGCACCTCGTCCCAGAAGTTCCAGTGCCAGCGCAGGGCGAACTCGATGCGCCGCTCGCCCGACTTGTAGGTGCCTGTGGTATTGCCGTCGTTGACCTGCGAGACGGTGCCCCAGAACGGCAGCAGCGCGCTCAGCCGCAGACCGATGCCAGCGACGGGCGACGTGATGGTCTTCACGAACGAGAGCGGGTGCAGCTCCAGGTTGATCGCGAGCCCGCTGGCGCCCGAGCGCGGAAAGCCGAGCGGGCTGCCTTCGTTGGTGAGCGCGCGCGAGTTATACAGATAGCCGATGCGGATATCGAACGCGGACTGCCAGGGCGGCCGGCGGTCGTACAGGTCGCTCGCCGCCTTGTCCCGGGGCACCAGCGGCTGATCCCCCTGGCCGAGCGGCGCCTCTTCCGAGTCCTCGGCCTGGGCCACGGGGCCATGGCTCTTGCGCGAGCGCGGCCGATGCACGACCGGAGGCGGATTTTCCTGGGTGGCGCTGGCCGCGCCGTCGTAGCGCGGCAGGGTCTGATCGGGCGTGGCGGTCTGCCCGCTCCACTGACCCTGCGCCTGACCCTGGCCCTGCGGCATCTGGGCCTGGCCCTGCGCCTGGCCACTCCACTGCGAAGGAGCCTGAGCTGGCGCCTGCGCCGGCGTCTGCGCCACTGCCTGTCCAGGGGCGGCGGCCCCGGGAATGTGCAGCGCGCCGTCGAGCATCTGGAAAAAGGCGGTCGCCTGACCGATGAACTTTTGCCCGTTCAGCGTCGGCGAGTCGACATCATAGCCCAGCTGGCCAATCGACTGCCCCTCCGCGTCGTACAGCGACAGGGTCAGCCGATACGGCCGCGGCGCGTCGGGACCCGGCGTGGCTTCCACCCAGCCGCCGAGCAGGATGTTCGCCTTGAGCAGCCTCGACATGGCCCGCAGATCCGGCGCCCGGCCGCGGTACTTGATGCGCGCGATGCCGCCAAACAGGTCGGCCGGCAGCACGCGATAGTAGGCAGCCTGCGCGCGCGTCATCAGCACATCCCCGATGGTGCTGGCGGTGGGCATCACCTGGAGCGGCTTTTTCGGAGGGGTCTGCGCCTCTCTGCCGTCGAAGGGCATGATGGCGATGACCGCGGGGGTTGCTTGATGGGCGCCCTGAGCGCGCGCCGGCGAGCTCGCGGTGGCAAGAAGCCCGAGCAGAGGCAGGGCCAGCGAGAGCAGCTGTGAAAATCGTCGCACTGTCACCAGAATCTCCGATAAAAGTGTCTCGTAAGGTTTCTCAGATGTTGCCATAGCTTGGCGTAAGTCGTGCGCTTTTTGCGCAGGGTGTGCGCAGGCCGAACTCAGGGGGTACCGGAGCGGGCGAGCTCGAGGGCGGCGCGGCGCATCCGGTCGCGATCCATCTCGTTAGCTCGTTCACGATTTCCTTCGGGGCGAGTAACCAGTCCGGCGGCCATCAGGCTGCGCCGCGTCTCGCGCCCAGTGGTGCTGTTTTGCGCCAGCACCGGACGCATTCCGCGCTCGATCGGGAAGCCCACGTGCGAGATGCCGGCCTTCTTGCTGAGCACGGCATCAGTCATCGTGACATCAATTGATTTGTACGAAGGATTTCCGAGATTTTTTGAAAAATTCTGCGCCAGCTGAATCGTGTAGTGCCAGATGTCGCCCGACGGGTAGCCCAGCAGCTCCGACTTGACGGTTCGGACAATCACGCTCTTGTCGTCGAATGGTAACGCCGTGAAGTTGCGCCGGAACTCCTCGCCATAGCGAAACCAGGACTCGGCGTTCGACAGGTAGACGGCGCGAATGGGAATCGCGGCCCGCTTGGCAGCGTCGGCAATGGCCAGAACCGTGCCGGTGCCGGTCAGGTCGCCGAGGCGCGCCACCAGCCGGCCGCGCATCGCCAGGTCGCGAATGTGCGCGTACTTTGCGGGGTCGGCCAGCCAGTTGCTGCCGCGACGGCCGTGCGACGCCGAGCGCAGGTGGTCGCGCAAGAGGTCGCGGTAGGCGTGGTAGCCCTCCAGCACCAGGCGGCGCTCGGCTTCGTCGGGGTAGCGGGCCTGCACGGCGTCGTGGACGGTGCGCTGGGCGCCGCGCTCGAACTTGGCCAGGAAGTCCTTGGGCGTGGGCGAGATCGCCAGCAGCGCCGCGTACAGGCGGTGCATGTAGACCACCGCCGAGTCGAGGTCGATCAGCCACATCACCGACGAGCCAGCAGCCGCGGCCAGGGTGTAGTTCTGATCGCCGCCGACGCCCATGTAGCCGCCGCCCAGGTCCTTGAGATCGCCGAAGAACAGGTCGTGGCGGCGCTCGTTTGACCACAGGTAGTGGCGGCGGACGTGGTGGGGGGCCTCGTCGCCGGGCGAGGTGATCGCGCTCTGGGCGGCCTCGTCCTGCGCCTGCGCCTGCGCCTGCGCCACACCAGCGAGCGGTCCGGCGGCCGTGAATCCCAAGCAAGCTGCGAATAACAGGGCCGAGAGGCGCCTGGTGTAAAGAAAATGCACGGGGCCATTTTAGCAGCCCGCAGAGAGGCCGGGGAGTGGCCGCAGCGCCTAAATATCGAGGATGATTGTAGGTGCGGGACCGCCTAGCACTTGCGTGCGAGGAGCAGCTTGGATACGCTGCGCGGGTTCTCGTCGGAGTCGGTGAAGAGGTCGCCGGTCTGGCTCATCCGCGAGGGTGGGTCGGGCGGGAGGAAAGTCCGGGCTTCATAGGGCAGGATGCCGGTTAACGACCGGTCGAGGTGACTCGCAGGAAAGTGCCACAGAAAACAGACCGCCAGCGCCAGCTTAGCTGTCACGGGTAAGGGTGAAAAGGTGCGGTAAGAGCGCACCGGGCCGCTGGTAACAGAGGCCGCATGGAAAACCCCATCCGAAGCAAGACCAAGCAGAGAGCGAACGGCTGCCCGCCCGATCGCGCTGACTCGTCAGTGCGTGGCTCTCAGGTAGGTCGCTTGAGCCGGCGAGCAATCGCCGGCCTAGATGAATGACTTCTGCCGCGCGTCTTCGGACATGCGGAACAGAACCCGGCTTACCACCGACTTCGACGAGAACACTTTTCGCTCAGGCAGGCCGGCTCAGTCCAGGCAGGTGGGGAGCTTGCGCGGCGGCGGGTTGCGCGGGGTGACCTTGGACTGGCCCTTGGCGACGATGTTGATGCAGCCGCTCATGCGCTGCTGGTCGCTACAGTGGCCGACCTCGCGCCCCTGGCCGTCGTAGGTGTGAAACAGGCACTCGCCTTCGCACTCGTCGCCGTCGTGGCAGATCTTGTCGGCGTCCTTGGTCTTGCAGTTGCAGCCCTCTTTGTGGTTGACGCCGTACTTGCCCCAGGTGCCCTTGCACTGCTCGCAGGCGGCCTTGGCGGCGTCGAGGCCGGCGTTGCGCACCTTGATCTCGGTGCGCGCCGAATCGCTGCTGCCGCCGCCCGGCGGCCGGTAGTAGACCACCGCTTCGAGGTCGCCGGCCGTGGTCCAGGGGATGTGCTCCTGCCAGCCGCTGCCGCCGGGGATGATCGAGGCGGGCGAAAACTCCAGGACCAGGCTCTTGCGGCCCTGCTCGAACATCTCGAGCTTCCAGAACTCCAGGAACTCCTTGCCGCAGTTCTTGGCGAGGAGCTTTATCTCGGTCTCGCAGTCGCGGTACTCGTCCTTGCAGACGAGCTTGGCTTCGCGCGGCAGGAACATTACCTGCGCCCCCTCGGGACACTTGAGCGCCTTGATGTCGACCTTGTCCGACTTCTCGGCGGCCTTGGGCGGCGGCGCTACCTTGCCTTTGGAAAACGCCGGCGACTCAAGAAATCCGGAGACGAGAAAGCAGGCAACCAGAGACGCGATTCCCAGACTGGAGCAGGTGCGCATACCGCGCTCATACAACGCGCAAGCTGCCTAACACAACTAGTTACGGAGCCCGACCAATAAAGACGATGGCGACAATGGCGATGAGCAGCAGCCCCACTCCGCCGTGGAGACCGGCGGCCAGGCCGCGCGGCAGCGAGGCGTCGGGACCCAGCTTGGACCACTTGCGCTGCGTCGACCACATCACCGCGTGCACGACCACGAGCAGCAGGATCGCGGTGAGCTTGTGGTGCATCCAGCGCGTGTGGCGGAAGACCTCCATGCCCCACAAGGACAGCTGAAACAGGCCGCTGCCGATCGCGAGCAGCGCCCCGACGAGCGCGAAGATGTTCAGCCGCTCTTCAAGGTGCGACAGCACGCTGCGGCTGGGGCCGGGATTCTTGGCGTGGATGACCATCACGCGCGACATCGCCATCAGGCCCCCAACCCAGACCACCACGCCGACGATGTGGAAGATGAGAGACAGTGCGAGGCTCATGGCCGCCCATGATGGGGGCCTGGCCTCTCAAAGTCAACGGCCCGCCGGATTCGGGGTTACAGGGCAGCGGGCTGCGGCGGGTGGCGATAGACGGGGGTCCAGCCGGCCATGTCGCGGAACAGACGCACGCAGCGGATGCGGCAGGCGTCGGTCAGCAGGAAGCGGTGGTTGCGCCCCGCGGGAACGACCAGCACATCGCCGGGCTCGACCTCGATGTGCATCCAGCGATCGTCGACCGAGCGGATGTCGAAGATGCCCGCGCCTTCCAGGACAAAGCGCACCTCGTCGTCGGTGTGCAGGTGCTCGTCCTTGAACTTGTCCTTGAGACCCTGGAGGTTGGGCGTGTTTTCCGACAGCGCAACCTCGTCGCGCGCCACATAACCCTTGCTCTCGCACAGCTGGGCGAGCTGCGGCTCGAACTGCGCCGGATCGGTCGACAAAAAGGCATAGGTGACGCCCGCCGCCTCCAGGTCCTTGAGGGTGCAGGGCGCGTCGTTCGCTTGCGCTTCTAGCCAGGACAGCTGCATACCAGGCTCTCTTTCTGATCCCAGGGGTTGAGGGTTCGGAGCGAGTCGCACTCAGCGCTGGCGGCCGAGCTGCGCCGGGTCGATTCCCAGCTCGCGCAATCGCACAGCGGCTGCAAACAGGTAATCGTAGCACTCGGCCTGGGTCTTGGCATGGACCCAGTCGCGACCCCAGATGTAGACGCCGTGGCCGCGCACCAGCACGGCGTTGCTCTCGGGAAAATCGAGGATCGCCTGCTTGAGGCTCGCTTCGAGCTCGTGCTCGAACGGCATGTTGTCGATGACCGGCACCTCGTGCGCAACGTCGACGTGGCCTTTGGCAACGCCCTTGACCATCTCGAGACCGCGCACCCGGAAGACCGGGCCGAACAGGATGCTGGCGAGCGCGGCGTTCAGCGAGTGGCTGTGCAGCACGGCCCCGGCCCCGCGCAGCGTGTAGGCATGCATGAACAGGGGCGTACAGGCGCTCAGCTTGAGCTTGCCGTCGCCACCTGTGGGTGCTGTGCCCAGACCGCCGACGCCGCTGGGGCTCGGCTGCCCGGCCTCAACGATCTTGCCGTCGAGATCCAGCACAAAGACCTCTTCGGGAGCGATGCGCTCTTTGGGAACTCCCGAGGGTGCGACATACAGACGATCGCCTTGCCGCAGCGAAAATCCGCCGCCGGTGCCCGACGCCCAGCCGAGCTCGTACAGGTGCTGGCACAGCTCACACACGCGACGGCGCGCCGCCAGATCAGCCTCCCGACCCGCTTCATCTGTGTGTTTTTCCGCTGGATTGGTCATCACATCTGACTCTTGACGCGAAAGCCTGCGGTGTCAACTCAGCGGCGGCTATGCAGGCGGGTGGCCTTACGGCTAAACTAGTTCGCTATGGATCCGGTCATCATTGGACCCCTGATCGCGGGCGGCTTTCTGGCCTTTGTCATCTTGATCAAGGTCATTGCGGGAAGCCGCAAGAAGAACGATGGAGCGCAGAAGAAGGTGCGGCTCCTCATCCACTCGGTCAACGACGACCGCTGCACCGGCTGCGACGCCTGCGTGCTGGTCTGTCCGACGGACGTGCTGGAGCTCAAGAACAACAAGAGCCGCGTCGCCCGCTTCGGCGACTGCATCCAGTGCGAGCAGTGCGCCAACGTCTGTCCGACGACGGCGCTGGTCATGCACTACGAAGGCACAGAAGCGCCGCCGGTGCTGGTGCCGGATCTCGACGAATACTACCAGTCGAAGGTGCCGGGGCTCTATCTGCTGGGCGAGGCAGCCGGCAAGCCGCTGGTCAAAAACGCGGTCAACCTGGGCCGCGCGGTCATCGAGCACGCGCTGCGCAGCGGCCTGCGTCCGGGGGCGCTGGCCAGCCAGAGCACGACGCAGATGCCCTGTGTGGACGTGATCATCATCGGCAGCGGGCCAGCCGGTCTGTCGGCGGCGCTGTCGTGCATCCAGCGCAAGCTGTCGTATGTGGTCGTCGAAAAGGATGCGTTCGTGGCCTCGACGATTGCCCGCTATCCCAAGGGCAAGAAGGTCATGGCCGAACCCTACGATGTCCGCTGCGTCGGCCTCCTGCCCGTGTGGGACTCCACCAAAGAGCAGGCGATCATCGAGTGGAACCGCATCCTGGAGCAGGTCGACATGAACCTGCGCACCAAGGAAGCCGTCGAGAGCGTCCGGCACGAGGGCGCCACGTTCGTGGTCAAGAGCGACAAGGCCTCCTACCGCGGCCAGCGCGTGCTCCTGTGCATCGGCACCCGCGGCAAGCCGCGCAAGCTCAACGTGCCCGGTGAGGACCTGGACTTCATCCAGCCGCTGCTCGACGATCCCGACAAGTATCAGGGCCAGACGCTGCTGGTCGTCGGCGGTGGCGATAGCGCCGTCGAGGCGGCGCTGGCGCTGGCGACTCCCGAGCTGCGCAACAAGGTGATCCTGAGCTACCGCGGCAAGCAGTTCAACCGCGTCAAGGCCAAGAACCGCCAGGATCTCGACGTGGCGGTCAATCAGCAGCGCATCCTGGTTCTGTTCGGCTCGAACGTCCAGGAGTTCACCAAGGGGGGCGTGACGCTGAAGCTGGCCGACGGCCGCATGCGTCCGATTCCGATTCAGGCGGGCTTTGTGCTCATCGGCGGCGATCCGCCGGTGAAGTGGCTGGAGTCCATGGGCATCCAGTACGTGCAGCGACCGCACAGCTTCCAGCGCGGCGCCACCGACCAGCTCGTCGAGCGGCTGATCGGCCGGCAGGCGGAGAACAACCGCCCCGGACAGGCCGTCTCCAAGGAGCTCTCGAGCTTCTTTGACGCCTCGCAGATTCCAGGCATGGCCGGCGTGAGCGATCGTCCCGTCGTGTCGCAGCAGCCGAACCGCAAAAAGGAAGCCACGATCATGGTTCCCAAAGAGGCCTTCCTGCTGCACCTGCCCGAGAAGCTCAAGCTCGAAGGCGAAGTGCACAAGGTCTCAGAGCTGCGCCGCTAGCTCGCAGCTGGCCCGCCTGCAAGCTGACTGCGTGTCAGCTCCACCGCCCCATCTCGCGGCCGACGAGCCGCTCAACCAGGCCCACGCCGGTGCACGCTGGGCAGGGTCGTGTCTGCTCCCCAGACCACTCGATGACAGCTATGGGCCATGCTTCGGCCTGCGCACGAGCTTGGGTGCTGGCTCAGGAGACCTCCGCGGCAATCCACCCACGAACCGGTCTCTTATCTTGTGCCGACGGCAACTGTCGGCGTCGCAGTCAAATAGTCCCTGATCCCGCCTCAGCCTCGAAGCCGGCAATCTAGGTTATCTGACCGCAGCTTCCTGAAATCGGCAGACGGGCCGGTTGCGGCAACGGCGACTATCTCGCCCTGGGCGCGACCTTCGCCATCAGCCAATCACAGGAAAAAACCTTGGTACCAAGGTACCAGAGCACCGGCTCGGGTGGCGTCGCTGCCGTCACCCGAGCCGCGGTGCGCGAACCTGAAAAGGTCCGGGGGCGCTGCTTAGTAGCCGCCGCCGCGACGGCTGCCGCCGCCACCGCCGTAGCCACCGCCGCCACCACCGTAGCCGCCACCGCCGCCACCGCCACCGCCACGACGGCCGCCACCACCGCCGCCGCCGCCGCGGTGATGTCCGCCGTAGTCACCGCCGCCGCCACCGCCACCACCGCCGCCGCCACCGCGATCTTCGCGCGGCCGCGCCTCGTTGACGGTCAGTGACCGGCCATCGTTGACCTTACCATTGAGGCCCTTGATCGCCGCCTGCGCCTCTTCATCCGAGGACATCTCGACGAACCCAAACCCCTTGCTGCGACCGGTCAGCCGGTCCTCGATGATCTGGGCGCTGTTCACTGTGCCGAACTGAGCAAACATCTGCTCTAGCTCTGCGTTGCTGGTGGCGTAGGACAGGTTGCCGACGTACAACTTTTTGCTCATGGTAAGTTCCTGTTTGGAGACGAGGCCAATCGCTGGCCCTTCTGGTGTCTGGTTGGCATGAACCAGCACTGCACGATCCGCATCAAGGGCCTTGCATGCCCGACCCTGTTTTTCGGCAGGCTGAACACTACGCCGCCTGCACCTGCGAGGCCGGCCTACGACGCCGACGACGCTTTCGTTTGTACGCGGGCGCCTCAGCTTCCGAGGCGCTCACAGTAGAAGTTTTGGCTTGCTGCGCCACCGGCGCTGGGCTGCGCTGCGGCATCGGCGCTGGGTTGTTGCGCTGCGGCATCGGCGCTGCGTTGCTGCGCTGCGGCACCGGCAGAGGCGTCACCGGAGGCGCGGCCTGACGCCCGGCAAAGGGATGGCTGCTCACGGGAATGCGCAGTCCCGTCAGCCGCTCGATGTCGACCAGGAACGGCCGCTCATCCGGCGAACAGAACGAGAGCGCCGAGCCCGAGGCCCCCGCGCGCGCCGTGCGGCCGATGCGGTGGACGTAGCTCTCGGCGATGTTGGGCAGGTCGAAGTTGACCACATGCGTGACATCGTCGATGTCGATGCCGCGGGCGGCGATATCGGTCGCGACCAGCACGCGGGTACGGCCGGCCTTGAAGTTGGCCAGCGCCGACTCGCGCGCGTTCTGCGACTTGTTGCCGTGAATCGCGTCGCATCGTATCGACGCCTGACCCAGCTGCTTGGCCACCTTGTTGGCGCCGTGCTTGGTGCGCGTAAACACCAGCACGCGCTGCATCGAAGCATCGCGCAGCACGTGCTCAAGGAGGCTGGGCTTGTCGTTCTTGCCGACAAAATAGATCGTCTGCGCGATGCGCTCGGCCGTCGAAGCGACCGGCGTGACCGCGATGCGCGCAGGGTTGGTCAGGATCGTCGCGGCCAGCGCCTCGATCTCGCGCGGCATGGTCGCCGAAAAGAACAGCGACTGCCGCACTTTGGGCAGCGCCGCGATCACCTTGCGGACGTCGTGGATGAAGCCCATGTCGAGCATGCGATCCGCTTCATCGAGGACGAAGAACTTGAGCTCTTTGAGATGCACAAAGCCCTGGTGCATCAGGTCGAGCAGGCGGCCCGGCGTGGCGACCAGGATGTCGACGCCATTGCGCAGCTTCTGGACCTGCGGCATCTGGCCGACACCGCCGAAGATCACCGTGCTGCTCAGGCCGGTGTAGCGGCCGTAGGCGTGGAAGCGCTCTTCGATCTGGCTGGCGAGCTCGCGGGTCGGAGAGAGCACCAGCGCCCGAATCGGACGGGCTGTGCGCTGCTGCGGCCTGGCATCGCCATCGGGCGATTTTTTGGAGAGCAGCTGCAGGATGGGCAGCGCGAACGCCGCCGTCTTGCCGGTGCCCGTCTGAGCGCAGCCGAGGAGGTCGCGCCCCTGAAGCAGGGGCGGGATCGCGCTGACCTGGATCGGCGTCGGCTGGTTGTAGCCTTCCGCCGCCAGGGCGCGCAACAGGACTTCATCAAGACCAAGGTCAGAGAAGAGAGAAGGGGCCCGGTTGGGGGGCGTGGAATCGGAAAAAGCGGGAAGCATCTGCGTTCGTGCGTCTTTCGTCGCCGCCAAGAGGCCGGCCGTTCACATCGCCTGTCGCGAGCACTGGCTCGCCGAATTCATGGGGGCAAACAGAGGCGGATTCAACGACGCAGATCGCAGCCAAAAGGCAGAAATACGCAGGTCGAGGGCCCTCCCACGATGGGTGCAGGGAGACATGGAGGCGGTCACGTTAGGCAGGAGAACATGAGGTGCGGAACAGAGGTAGTACCGTTCTAAGAAGTTTGCCGTTCTTGCGGAATCTATATGACCACATTTGGCCGGAGCGTCAAGCAAATCCCCAATTTGACGTCGCTAGAAGGGCCGCCCGAGGTTTTCCAAATTTTTAATGGTAGTGTCCGCGCGATGTGCCTGCCCGATCCGCCAGTCGCTCTGTGGGCCGCTCGATTCCGGCGCCAGCTCAGTCGCCAGAGCTGGGCGATTCGGACGCTCCTGCTGCTTGTCTGCGGCCTGGTGGCCTGCGAAAAGCCCACGGCCCCACCCAAGCCGCCTGCCGCTTCGTCAGCCACGGCTGCAGCCAAGCCCGATGCGTCCGCCCTACCCGCGCCGTCGCCGCCGCTGCCCACAGCGCCCCTCCCGCCGCTCCTCCCGCCTGCGGCTGGCTATGTCGGATCCGAGGCGTGCAGCGACTGCCATGCCCAGAAGCACAAGGCCTGGCTCGCCGACTGGCACCCGCGCGCGCTCTCAAAAGTCGAGCGGGACGAGCGCGGCATCTCCCCATTTGTCGTCGGAGACTTCGCAAATGCCCACTTTCGCGGCGACTCCAGCGAGGCCTGGATGCACCGCGAGCCGGCCGGCTACTTCATGCGCACGCTCGACGACAGCAGCACGCTTCGAGAGTTTCCCGTGCAGTGGGTCATCGGCGGCAAGCGCATGCAGGACGCCGTCACCATCCTCCCCGGCGGCCGCTGGCAGATCCTGCCCGTCTACTACCACGTGACCGGCGGCGGCGCCTGGGTCGACTACAACGAGAGCAAGCAGGGCCGCGTCGACCCCTCGCACCCGTTTTTCTGGACCAACTTCCGCCGCAACGCCAACCACGAGTGCCTCGACTGCCACACCACCGGCCTGCACATCACCTATGACCGCGCTGCTCGCCGCTTCTCCACCGGCTTTGCCGACGCTGGCATCGGCTGCGAAAGCTGCCACGGCCCCGGCGCTCGCCACGCCCAGACCAAGGCCCCGGCAGACATCGTCCACCCCGGCAAGCTGGCCAAGCGCGACCGCCGCCTCGCCATGGGCATCTGCGCGCAGTGCCACGGTCCGCGCCAGCCGCTCTTTCCGATCTTGGATGCCGAGCGCCGCTACCGTCCCGGACAGCGCTACGAAGACCTGTACCAGCCGCTGGTCGTGACCAACGGCAGCAGCCGCTCCGGTGAATTCTTTTCCGACGGTCGTCCCAAGACGAGCAGCTTCGAGTATCAGGCCCTGGTGCAGTCGCGCTGCTTTCTGCGCGGGCAGGCTCAGTGCCTCGACTGCCACACCGCCCCGCATGAAGAGCACGTCGCCAACGAGCTCAAGCCGACCCGCGTGCCCGGTCAGGAGCTGGACGAGGGCTGCCGTCGCTGTCATGGGGCTCTGTTCGCGCCCGCGCAGCGAGCTCGCCACAGCCGCCACCGCTCGCCGGCCGCGACCAGCTGCGTCGCCTGCCACATGCCCAAGGTCGTCACCGGAGTTCTCGACGAGTTCGCCGACCACGCCATGGACGTTCCCGTCCCCGCCAACACCAGCCGCCACGGCATCCCCAATGCCTGCGGCGTCTGCCACAAGGATCAGTCTGCCGAGGCACTTCAGCAGTCGCTGCTGCGCATGTGGCCGGGCGCTCAGGTGCGGCAGGCGCGGCGGCTGCGCCTGGCCGATGCCATCGACGAAAAAAATGCAGCCAGCAGCGAGCCGGCCCTGCTCGCGGTCCTCGCAGATGAAAAAGAGGCCCCGACCCTGCGCGCCGCCTGCGCACTGCTGCTCGGTCAGCGCTTTCCGCAGTCAGCCTCGGCGCTGGTGCCGCTGCTCAGCCATCCCGAGCCGCTCGTCCGCGCCCGCGCCGTCGAGGCGCTCGGCTACGCCAAGTCGCGCGACCAGGTCGACCGCATCGCGCCGCTGCTCGGCGACAAGTCCCTGATGGTGCGACACACGGCGGCGCTGGTGCTGGCCATGGCCGGGGATCTGCGCGCCGAGCCAGCGCTGCGTGCCCTCGCCCGCGACCCCGTGGCCAGCGGCCTCATGCATCCGCACTATGTCCTTGGCATGCTGGCGGCGCGCGCAGGCGACCTGACCGCAGCCGCGACCCGGCTGGAGCAGGCGGTGACCCTGGCGCCCTATTTCACCGACGCGCTGCTCTCGCTGGCCGAGGTCTACGCCCGCCGCGGACAGCCCGAGCTCGCCCGCGAGCGGCTCGAAGAGGTGCTGCTGTTCGATCCCCAGAACCCGGCGGCCCGCGATCGCATAGGCCGCCTGACGCACTGAGAGCTATTCGACGACAATCTTGCCGTGCAGCATGTTCATGCCGCAGCTGAACTCGACCTCGCCGCGCTCTGCCGGCAGGGTCAGCGGCACCTCGACCGGCTTGTTTTCGGCGAGGGTGACGTGCACGTTCTGCTTGGGCAGCACCACCTCGCGACCGCACTCGCCGGCGCTCGCTTCGTAGTGGAAGATCAGCTGCACGACCTCGCCCGGACGGCCTCCGATCTGCGACGGCGTGAAGCCCTGATTGGACACAGTCACATCGATGAGACGCGGCTTTTCGGCCGTGCCCGCGACGGCTGGCATCGGCACCGGACGCGTCCGCTTCCCGCAGCTGGGAAACACATCGGCAAGGCACAACAGCGCAAGCACCACTTCCTTCATATGCATGGTGCGCAATCTAGCACAGCGCTACGGCGCAACCGGAGGACGCGGACCCAGCGGCGGCAAGAGCCCCCGCTCGCCGGGCTCGGGCTTCTCGGAGTCGGCATCGGGGTCGGCCTGGAGCACGACCTTGAGCTGTGCGGGGGCGGCCTGGGCAATGGCGACCTCGCGGTAGGCGTGAAAAAATCCCGGCGCATAGACCTCGACACGGTGTGCACCGACGGGCAGCTCCACCCGCAGAGCGCCTGCCGGCCGCCGCACCAGGGGCCGATCGTCGACGAGCACACTCGCCTGCGCCGGCACAAGCTCCAGCAGGAGCTGACCGCTGGGCGGCGCCGGCGGCGGCGCGCTGCGACATGCCCCCACCAGTGCCACCCCCACCCACAGGCAGCGCAGCGGCAGCCTCATGGGGCACGCTCCGGCTCAGCAGCCTCGGGCTGAGCCTCTTCGGTCGGGCTGGGCAGGGCGCCGGGCGAGGCGACAATCACCCGCAGCTCCGTCGGTCCGATCGGTGCAACCTGGAGCCGCATGCCGCCGAGCGGAGCCCGTCCCAGCGCCGCGCCGAGCGTCTCTGCCGTCGCCGCAGTCTGGATCAGCACCTGCGCCTTGGACTCTTCGCCGGCCCCGCCCGCAGCCCCGACAAAGCGCCGTGGCTCGACCCGAAAGACCCCGGGCAGCGAACCCAGCGCCTTCAGCAGCTGCTGGTAGTTGCCAAAGCTGCCGACCCCCTCCAGCGTCATCAGCACCCCGGCGGCGCCGTGCGGCAGGGCGCCGGGACGCGCAGTCAGCCGCGTCAGCGCCGCCTGCGCCGCCTGCCGCTGCGCCTCGATCAAAGCTGCGCCGGCGCTATCCAGAAAAGCGATCCCCTCGCCCTGCTCTTTCAGGGCGGGCTCGCCGCCGGACCGGTACAGCTGCCACTCGGCATGGGCAACGGCCCCAAAGCGGACCGGCTGCGTGCCGCGAATCTCCTCGCTGTGCGGGGTCGGATCCGGCACCAGGACCAGCAGCGGACCGGCTGGCTGGCTCCGCACGCGCTCGCCGCACGCCGCGGCATCGAGCGTCTCGACGGTCCCAAGCCGCTCGGCGAGCTGCGCGCGCGTCGCCGCGACCGCCGCCTGCACCTCCGCAGCCCCCGCGGCCGAGCAGACGGTCATCACGCTCTGCGTCGGGGCGGGCCGACCTGGTGCACCCTGTAGGTCGCGCAGGAGGCGCGGCAGATCAAACTGCACCTCGACGCGAATCTGAAACTGCCCCGCCTGCTCGCCTTCTTCGAGAACGCGGTAGGTCGTCACGTAGTCACGGGCGCGGCTCTGCACCAGATACACGCGGCTGCGCGACTCGGGCGCAACCTGCGCCACCGCCTGCTCCAGCGCCCGCCCGAGGGCATCGCTGAGCGCCTGGCTGCGCGCGCGCACCAGATCCTCCTGCACCTGCACCGTGACGGCGGCGCTCGCTTCAAAGCTGGGCGACTGCGCGCGAGCCGGCATCATCGAGCCAGCCAGCGTCAGGCCGCCCAGCGAAAGAGCGAGGCACAGCGGCGACACCCAGACTGCATGGCTTTTTCGAGAGCGCTTCATCTGTTTCCTTGCCCCTCTAGCGGGGATTTGGTGCCGCCGGCCCGGCGTCGGGCAGCGGCGTGCCTGGGCCAGCGTCGGGAGCGGCTGCGCGGCCGGCCGGAGCTTCGCCGGGCTTGACCGGTGTGGCGCCGGCCGGCGACGGTGAGAGCGGCAGCTCCAGCCGCAGCGACACGCTCCCCGAGGAGGCATAATCGACCGACAAGACGCGCGCCGTCGCCGGATCGAGCTTGGCCACCTGCTCGGCCCCGCCATGCGCCGTCAGATGGGCGCGCTGTTTGTCGTCGTGGATCAGCGAAGCCAGCGCTTTGCGCAGACGCTCCTCAGCGCGCAGCCGCGCCAGCCGCTCGGACTTGATCCGCGCCACATCCGCCGACGCGGCAAAGAGGTCCGCCGCGCAGCTGCCCGCAGCCTCCAGCACCCCGCGCTCCCAGTCGATCCAGACGCCCGGCTGTAGCGCCACATGGCTCGCGGCCTTCGCCGGAGCAGACGGCCCCGGGCGCGGCCCGACGGCCTTGGGCTGCGCGTGCGCCCCCCCTGCCAGCGTCAGCAGACAGGCCAGACCCAGCACCCCGGCTAGCTTCTTCACAGGCTTCATTGTCGGTCAGCCGCAGCCTATGACGAGGATCCCCGGCTGTCAAAGCTGTGCAGAAAATCGGCTGAGAATCGGCATCCCCTGCGGTAGGCTGCGGCGAAATGCTCTGGCTGCGCGAGTGTGCCCAAATGCTGGCTCAAAAGCTGGAGCCGGCCGCCATCGGCCCCAAGGCGCGGCGACTGGCCGAAGCGCGCGAGCAGGGGCTGCCGGTTCCCGACGGGTTCGTCGTCCTGCCCGATGAGGTGCTGGACGAGAGGCAGCTGGCCGCCAACCTGGAAAAGCTGAGCGCGTCATCGAGGCTGGGCCTCTTTGCCGTGCGCTCATCAGCCAGCCAGGAGGATCTGGCGGGCCGCAGCGCCGCGGGCCTGTTCTTGAGCCGCACGCATGTCCCCCGCGACCAGGTGGGCCAGGCGATCCTCGATGTGCGAGCGTCCGGTCAGAGCGAGGCTGTGGTCAGCTACTGCGGGCAGCCGGTGCCGGTGGCCGTGCTCGTCCAGCCCATGCTGGCTGCCGAGCGGCTCGGGGTCCTGCATGTAGGCACCGACGGAAAGGCCGTCTGCGAGGAGCGCCTGGCCGAGGCCCCCGAGTGGGCCAACGTGACGACGCGGGCGCTGCCGGTCTCGGACAGCTCGCCCCTGGG
>Ga0075163_10001725_pt1 | contig 29523 bp, 1 predicted proteins | sample JI1023141ADNA_FD_71478 | JGI IMG/M metagenome (GOLD analysis project Ga0075163, IMG submission 71478) | Wastewater effluent complex algal communities from Wisconsin, to seasonally profile nutrient transformation and Carbon sequestration -... | ecosystem: Engineered > WWTP > Effluent > Algae...
TGGCTTAATACATCAAAAAATAAGGCGTTAAGATCGTCACTCGGGTTTGTAAATTTTATTTTTCCATTTTTGACAAAATCACCGGCCCAAAGTGCCCTATATCCCAGCTTTGTGCTAGGGTTCATGGCCAGGTTGGTATAGTCATAGCCATTTTCAAGGGAGGTGCCAAAGTCAAATACCTGAGTGACCATCGAAGTAAAATCTGTCAGTGCATTGGTATTTATTTTTTTTGACATTACACCCAGGTGAGAACGATGCTTGACAGCAACAAAACAGCTATCCAACTGCAGACCTCTGAAAGCGAGGGGTCCTGTGCCATTGAGGTCAACCACATCTCCATCTCTCTGCAAAAGGGCTGATCTTGTGGCCAGGATGTCGAGTGGGTTGTTTTTGTTTCGCAATTCGACAAATACCCAGTCTACAATGGCATTATCCCCTGTAACAGACATTACAGCAGCACTGTTGGGTATGCTGCAATATCTTAGCATGGTGCCCGGCCAAACGTGGTTAAAATTTTCGCGGTGATCCATAAAGTCCAATGCAAAATGGTAAGGATCGATGGTTGGTAAATAATTTAAACCGGTAATGGGCTGGTTGCGCAAATTATCCCTCATCAAAGGTTTACCAGCGGCAGAATTTCCAGAAGAATTGATAAGGGCTCCTTCCAAATAAACCTTTAATCTTATTTTGAGATCTCTGAAAACAAGCAAATGGGCAGTGGCCTTGGCACAAGCCGGAGAGCTATCTGTATCACAAATGGTATAAATTATATCAAGCGCACCACTAAAACTTGCCGTAGGAATAAAGGTAAGGGTGCCCCCGCTATTGATATAATAACGCCCCTGGGGAAGCACTACCGGTGACGCCTCACTGCCTGCCACCACGGTAAAAAAAGAATGGCCTTCCGGATCACTGTCGTTGGCAGTCAATGACACTATTAAAGTGGAATCAGAACGTGTGGTAAAAAAATCATCTACCGCAACAACCGTGTTCTCTGCACTGGTGTCTGCAACCGTGATTATTATTTTTGCTGAATCGCAGGAAAGTAGATTGGAACTGCTGCAGTATTGATATAGAATGGTATCCATTCCAAGTAAATGACTTGTAGGCGAGTAGTAAAGACTGTCGTTGCCCTGGAGCTGAGGGATTCCAATTGTCGGAGGGCCTGCTACAGTGAATGAAGATGCCGGAAGGGAGCAATCATCATTGGTAACACATTTATCATTGGTTTGATGAGGAATCAATGTCCATCCTCCAGAAAGTCCACGATTCAAGACGGTTATCATATCTGTGTTGACTATCGGAAAAGTAGCACTGCCATATCTTTCCACCAGGTGGATGGTCAATTCGATATTCATACAGGAGACTGGGGTGGTTGACAGACAAACCGGCACCTGAAATACATATCTGCCCGCTTCATCACCCACAAATGAATAGGCTCCAGAGGGCTGGATGGTTAAAATGGCTGCAGACGAAGGCGGTTTGCTGATAAGGATTGATGAATTGGAATAAACAGCTCCAGAAACTTCATCATTGGTAGCCAAATTGCCGGAAAGAGTCAGTCCTTTGAATCCCACATTGAAGTCGGGGTCCAAGCAATGCTGCACGGTTATCAATTCATCAGGGGTTTTGGCTTCACAGCCAGTGAGCCCATCTTTAAAAACAAAACCGACCTTTCCTGGAGCCAGGGCTGTAATTTTTCCGAGTGAATCTATTGACGCAATCTGATCATTGAGTGAAGACCAGGTTCCGGCAGAAAGAGTGGTCAAAGTGCTTGTAAAACCCTGGCACAATACAGCAGGACCGGCAAGAGAAACTGATGGCAAGGGGATCACATCGAGGTAAAGAGATGTGTCGGATGAGCACTGGGTCTGGTTGGATATTAGGTAGAAATAACTTCGACCGACCGACACACCGGTAACCGTGCCTGTGGTTGTATCAATTGTTGCTATGTGGGCTTGGGTGGAATACCAAAACCCGACAGAATCAGATGTCAAGGAAAGATTAGCCCCCTGACAAATAGTAAGATCAGCGGGGAGGATGGGTTCCGGTCTGTTTACCATTTGCATAACCGGACCCGGAGCGGATTGGCAACCTGTGAGAGCGTTGGTAAAAGTAAATTGTACCTGACCCTGGCTGATGGGTTGAACAACACCGGCATTAGAAATGGAGGCAATGCCAGGATTGCTTGAGGTCCAGCTTCCGCCTGATACCGGGCTCAATTGGGCTGTAGTATACATGCATACATAAGCCGAAAGTGGATAAGTGGCAATTGGCAGGGCATTGACTGTAAGCACAGTTGAAGGATTTGAACTACAGCCGGTAGACTGGCTGGTAAATACAAAGGTGCATGACCCTGCATTGATGCCTGTGATGACACCCTCATCAGTAATGGAAGCAACTGATGCATTGGTGCTGGTCCAGCTTCCGCCGGTTGATGGACTGATAGAGGTATTTTCACCAACACAAATTTGTGCTGCTCCTGGAATGCCAATTATGGGACGGCCATTTACCGCAATTTCTGAGGTAAGGCTCTCGAGACACATATTGGCATTGTTGTAAAAAGAAAAAACGACACTGCCACTATCTATAAATTCAGCCGTGTTGCCGCCTGAAATCATGGCCACAGAAAGATCAGAACTGGTCCAATATCCTGCAGCAGGGCTGGACAGGACAAGCAGCTGTCCCTCACAATAAGTACCATAACTTACGGTGTTTGGGTAAATACAGCAGGTACTGCCATTGATTACCCCTCCCCTGGTATCTACAAAGGCGCCGTAGACCCTAATGGAGTTGATGACAGACGCAAGTGAGCCCACAGAAATTGAAATTTCATCAAAAGTCATTGAAGTTTGAAAGCCGATATTGTATTTTCCAGGACCAAGGCCAAACAAATTAATGATCAGGGTTAAATCAATGAGGTCGGAACCAGACTTACATTCTCTCAATGCGCCATCCAGATAAGTACAGATCGTGATTGACTCGAGTAAATCAAGTTTGATCAATCCCCCCATGTCTTCGATGGCAAAACCAACTGAACATCCAAGAGGATAGGTAGTGAGACCATCCTGGACCGCAATGGTCCCGGTAGATGCTACTCCTGCAGCAACGGTGATCTGGGCAAAATCAGTTGTACTTTGAGAAACAACATTTTCAGGATCTCCAACTTCACATAAAACACAAGCCACGCCACTTATTCCGGTTCTGAAGCCATTAATCAAAGCAGGAAATTCGGGTCTATTGAGATAAAACGTGGAGTCGCAAGCCAGACTTGGTTTACAAAGAGAGTCTACCAGGAGGGCATAAATTTTAGTTGCACCCAATGAAACAGAAACTGTGTTGAAGAGGGAAAGGGTAAGTTGATCAAATGACTGCTGAGTAACAAAGCCTATAGACCTCCTTTCCGTTCCGGTCCAAAGATCGGCTTGAATTTGAATCAGACCTGATGATCCCGATTTACATTCTTTTAAGAGTCCATTCTCATAGGTACAAATCTGGATAGCGTCTAAAATATCTACATCCAGAATGTTTTCATTGACAAGGTCAAAACCGACGAAGATAGAATCAGACCACGGTGAGAGCATTTTTTGGAAAGAAAGGCTGGCAGTGGTACCAACGGCTGCCAGTAAGTCAATTTCAGTAAAATCAGAAGTGTCATCATTTATGATGGCAGTAGGATTAATTATTTCGCACGCCACACAAGCCAAGCCAGTCAGGCCTGTGCCGGCTGCATTGAGATCAATCGGAAAATCGGGTTGAACATACGTAGTATGGGTATTACAATCTAACGCTGGCCCTTCGCAATATCTTTTAATGACCGGCCTGTATAATTGGATGGCCCCTAAATTGACGCTTAAAGGCTGATTGATCTGAATACGTATTTCGTCGAAAGGGAGGTTGGTGACAAAGCCGGTAATTATTTTTGAGGCATTGTTTAAAAAGGGGGTTGAAATTAGTAAATCAGAAGAAGAAAACGATTCTTGTTGGACCTCATTGAGATAGGTTGTTATGGTCGTATATTGAGCCACATTGACCGATAAAACAGAAGGGAAGGCTACTTCAAAACCGGCAAAATAGCCGGCAGGAAAAGTAGAAAGTTGATCCTGCACAGAAACATAAGCGGAGGCAAGAATGGCCAGAGGAAAGTTAACCGTTGCTGAATTGGTTAAAGAGCTGTCTACCAGGGCCCATTCATTTGAAATGCCCCCCAGACCCAATCCTGAAACACCTGAGTCATCTATTTCAGCAGGAAAAGCGGGTGCTACCATTGAGGTGGACGCATTGCAAGATGGTATCGGCCCTGCACAATAAGATTTAATGACGGGGTGGTAAATAGTAGCTGTAAATAACACTGAAACCAGGGCCTGGTATCGAATTCTGATTTCATCAAAAGGGAGAGTGGTTATAAAACCAACAACAGCGGTACCGTCACTTTGAATGGCAAAAGAACTGATGGCCAGGGAAGAATTGGTAATGACTGCGGACTCAGCCAAAACTCCATTGTTGTATGTACTAATGGTAACAGCAGATGCGATGGTAACACCTATCAAACCGGTAGTACCAATTCTATAGCCAGCATATGTACCTGCGGTGTAGGTGTCTCCCACATCATTATCGCGTACCCCTATTTGGGCATCACAGTTGATACCGGTAATGCTGATCGTGGTGGTGTTGGACACAGAATTGTCAATCAGGTTACCGATATTGTTGACGCTACCAATGCAAAGCGGGATAAGGCTTCCTACCCCATCGTTAACTTGGGCTGTGAGGTTGTCAAATTCAGGAAGTTTCCATGGATACTGGGTATTGCAAGATAGGACTGGGATGGAAAACGATCCATTTGAGACGGGCAAATCAGGGGATGAGAAAGAGGAGGCTATGGCCGCTTGAGCCGTTTGAGCTTTTTCTAAGATACATGCGCAAAGTAAAATGCACTTTACACACACTGCTATAGTGTAATTCTTTACATTCATACTCACTGGATTGCCAAAGCATGAAAAATCAAACCTAACCTACGACAACTATAAGAATAAAGTCAAAGCAGAAATTTGAACAAAGCAAGGACCAAAGAGGTAACTACACTATTTTAACCTTAAATGACAAATAGTATTATTACCACAACCGACTAGCTGTAAGTGAAAAATTAAGATAATTTCCCATGCTTTTAAGTTCTCTACAAATATATACTATAATCACAATTAATGCAAGTACAATCTTTACTTATCGTTAATTTTTCTAAAAAAGTAAAAAAAATTATATTTGTTTTAACAAGTGCGGCATTTTTTTTACCTTTTGTATAAAGTTTGAATATTTTAAACCCAATTATTGTAATAATTCGGTGCATATTATTTAAGAAACCAAAGAAAACAGGATAGATAAATACCATTTTAATATTGTACCCCTACAATAAAAATCGCCACCGCTCTCCTGCTGAGTGCGATGGCGATATAAGTATGTGCTGTAAGTTTTATCGTTAAGGTACCTGCTGGACAAAGAAGTCAAAGTTTGACAGGTACTCAGTATTTAAAGGGTAGAATAAAATCTGGGCGTAAAGCAAGTTTTTGTCGTCATCCGGGTTATCGAACTTGATTTTACCATCCATATTGATGTCGCCCTGGTAGTAGCCATAGGCAAAATTGTAATTGGCATTGCCATTGGTATTATCAGGATGTACCAGGATGTCGAAGAACAGGTAGTTCAAATCATCTGCAGGGTTGGTAAACTTAAGTTTGCCATCTGCGTTGAAATCGCCTGCCCAAAGAGCTCTGTATCCGAATTTTACCTCACTGTTTTGTGCCAGACCGGTGTAGTTGAAGGCAGGACCTCTGGAAGCTCCAAAGTCAAATACCGGGGTAGTTGGTACGGTAAAGTCAACTAAACTGCTCCTGCTTACGATTTTAGACATTACTCCCAAATGTAAACGATGTCTGACCACAACGTAGAAACTATCTGCGCTTACTCCTCCAAAAGCAAGGGCTGAACTACCATCCATGTCTACCACATCACCATCGCGCTGCAATAAACCTGAACGGGTAGCCATAACCAAGGTAGAATCTGTCTTGGATCTAAGTTCTACAAAAACCCAGTCAACGATTGCGTTTTCGCCAGTAACACCAAATACGGTTGCTGAATCGGCAATTGCGCTTAGATTTGCTTGCGCACCTACTCCAACGTGGGTAAAGTTACCGGTTACATCTACATTAGAAGTAGCAAAGCTATATGGATCCTTTACCGGGATGTTGTTGGCGCCTGTGAAAGGATTCACCCTCAGGTTGTCCCTCATCAAAGGTCTTCCTGTTGACGAGGTTTCATTGTTGTTGTTTGATAATGCTGCTTCGAGGTAGACCCTAACTCTTAGGGTTAGAGGTTCAACCACCAGGATGTGAGCGGTAGCGCTGGCACAAGCCTGATCTGCATCGTTATCACATACCGTATAAACAATGTCAAGTGGCCCTGAAAAGTTAGCTGCAGGTGTGAAGACCAGGTCTCCATTAGAAGCAATGTAGTAGCTACCCTGAGAAATTACAACAGGAGAAGCACTACTTCCCTGTGGGTTTACCGATTGACTATCACCCTGGGCATCTGTATCATTCATTTTAACATTGGCAGTTAACGTAGCTCCCTTTTGCAGTGGATAGAAATCGTCCGCAGCATTGGTTGTATTGAGTGAGGTTGAATCGTGAACCGTTACTAAAACCATGGCATCTCTGCAACCCAGATTTTCTTCCAGGCACACCTCATATTTGAAGGTATCAAGTCCGATCATGAGGGTGGTAGGTGTGTAGTTTACATTTCCAAGCGCATCAACTGCACCAACACCATTACTTGGATTTTTGGTAATGGCAACGGTAGTACCATTGACAATACATGATTCAGTAGAAATACATTGGTCATTGCTCAATAAGTTGGGTATAATGGCAGCACCCGAACCAGAACCACAGGTCATGCTGTGCACCACGTCAGTATTGATAACAGCGGTCTTTGGCAAGGTAGCTCCATCCACTACTGTAATCACAAGGTCAGCCGTTGGGCATGCGCTGTAGGCAGGTGGAATACAAACCGGAACTTTGTACTGATAAACACCCGGCATGTTGGCTACAAAAGTATAGCTACCATTGGCATTCACCGCAAGAGTTGGCAAAGATCCGGCCGGTTTTTTAATTAACTGGAACATATTGCTATAAGTTGTCTGAGCAGGTACTTCATCGTTGGTACGTACGCTACCAGAAACCGTAACATTTACAAAAGTAACATTGAAGTCAGGATCGATACATGGTTTAACAGCAATTGCATCATCTGGCAAGGTAGCCGTACAACCGGTACCGTTTTCGGTAAAGACAAAACCCGATTTTCCGGGAGCAAGTCCTGTTACATAACCATTGTTATCGACCATGGCTACTTTTGGATTTGTGCTTGTCCACACACCTCCACCTATAGGTGAAAGTCGGGTTTGATAACCCATACAAATTACACTATCACCCAATACTTCTGCAATCAGTGCAGGGCTAACAGAAACAGACAAGGTGCTATCGGAATTACATCCGGTGGCATCGTCTGTGAATACAAAATATGCCTCACCTGCTGACAAACTTGTGACAATGCCTTCATTGTTTACATCAGCAATATCCGGCTGTAAAGAGGTCCAGGTTCCACCAGTGGAAGGAATCAAAAGAGTTTGATTGCCTACACATATTTCAGAAGGGCCCGCGAGAGAAACAAAAGGACTGGCATTTACCACAAGGCCGCTTGAAGGGTTAGAGGTACAACCTGTTGCATTGTTTTTAAAAGTAAATCTGGCCAAGCCCTGGCTCATACCTGTCACCGTGCCTGTTGCGGTTACAGATGCGATGGTAGGATTTAAGCTTGTCCATGTACCAGCGGCCGGAGCTGTAAGGTCCATGGTGCTGCCAACACACAGAGTAGATTGTGGTAAAGTAACAACCGGCTTAGAAAGCACTACGATCGTAATACTGTCTTTTGACGTACAACCCGTTGTAAGGTTTGTAAATTTCAAATGGGCTGTGCCGGGTGCTATTCCTGTTACAGATCCAGCATTGGTCACAGAGGCCACGGCTCCATTGGAGCTAATCCAAATACCACCAACGGTAGGGAATACCGTAGCTGCATTGCCCACACAAAGCTGATTAGAACCTGGTAGGGAAATAAATGGAGATGGGTTTACCAAAAGAGCGCTTGAAGAGTCAGATTTGCAACCAGAAACTGATTCAGTATAAATAAATTTGACAGAACCAGACGTAAGCGTGGTTATCAAACCGGAGTTGGTAATAGTTGCTATAGCCGGATTAGAACTTTGCCAGGTACCACCTGAAGTAGGTTGAATCTGACTTTGACTTCCGCTACATACAGCTGTTGGGCCTGAAAAGCTAATCTGAGGCTTGCCATTAACCGTGATAAATGGTGTTGGGTCAGAAGCACAGCCCCCGTTTAAAACGAAGGTAAAGGTAGCCACGCCCTGTGTTAATCCTGTAACAACACCTGCATTGGTAACACTTGCAATTGCAGGGTGATTAGACTGCCAAGAACCTCCTGAAGTAGGAGACAAGGTTGTTGTAGAACCCGCACAGATGGCGTTACTACCGGTAATCTGAACCGTCGGTTTGATTAAGACTGTCACTGCCGTACTTGGATCTGAAATACAACCTGTTCCTGATTCTGTAAAAATAAACTGGGCAGAACCAGATGAAAGTGCCGTAACTATACCCCCATTGGTAACCATGGCCACAGATGGGTTGGTACTTTGCCACACACCTCCTGTAGAAGGTAAAAGATTGGTAGTAGCGCCTGTACATAGAGTGGCACCACCTGCTATCTGAGTAACCGGTTTGTTATAAACCAGGAAGGGGTTCGTTGGTTGTGATGCACAACCGGTAACAGAAGAAGTGAATCTAAATGTGGTTTGTCCAACCGCGTGACCGGTAACCAAACCTGTATTGGTAATACTTGCTACTGCCGGATTAGAACTTACCCAGATACCACCTGAGGTAGGTGAGAGTGAAGAAGTACCATTCACGCAAACAGAAGTAGAACCAGAGAACACTATGGTAGGAATGGCATTGACTGTAACCAGGGCAGAAGGATTAGACACACAGCCTGAGCTTTGTGAGGTAAGGACAAAGGCTGTTTGTCCTGGTCCCAGACCCGTAACCAGGCCCGAATTGCTAACCAAGGCAGTATTGGTATTGACAGAAGACCAAAATCCGAGTTCTGAACCTATTAACTGCAGTGTTTCTCCTACACAAATTTCATTGTCGTTTACGGTGATAGTGGGTTTGGAATTAACCGTTACTGGTTCAGATGGTAAAGAACTGCAGCCGCTTGCAGCATCTGTAAAAATAAATGTAGCTGTTCCTTCTGAGATAGCAGTTACAGCACCACTATTTTCAATGGTAGCAATAGCGGGGTTTGAACTCACCCAGGTTCCACCCATTGTAGGGCTCAAGGTAGTTTCGTCTCCTACACAAAGAGAAGAAGAACCTGTTAAAACAGTGGATGGCTTAATGTTTACGCTTACTGGTGCAGAAGCATCAGAAGCACAATTGGATCCTGACAGTGTAAATGTAAAGGTAGCACTGCCTGCTGCTAAAGCAGTAATTACACCTTGATTGGTTATTGAGATCACCGAAGGATTTGAACTCACCCAAGTTCCACCAAAAGCGGGAGAAATGGTTCTTTGATCTCCAATACACATATTGGTAGACCCATTTAGGTTGATAACCGGTCTGGTATCTACGATAATAGGAGAGCTGGGATCAGAGACGCAGCCATTGGATGTTTGGGTAAAGATAAAGAGCGCAGTACCGGTTGAAAGTCCAGTAACCAGGCCCGTATTGGTAACCGATGCAACCGATGGGTTGGTACTTGACCAAATACCTCCTGTTGAAGGTGAAAGGGTGCTGGTACTTCCGATACAAAGACTGGAAGCCCCGGTGATGGACACAACAGGTTTGGCAGTAACATTGATATTCGCAGATGCTACTGCAGAGCAACCGTTTAAGTTGGTGACTGTAACTTTATACAATGAGCTGGGCGCTACCGGGTAAACTGTTACAGTTTGAGAAATGGCATTGCCTGCGTTTGCACTCCATTGGTAAGTGACGGCAGAGCTGGCATTAACCATAAGGTCCATGCTTTGTCCTTCACAGATATTGGATTGAAGAGATACAATCAGTGGCTCATATTTTTCGTAAACAAAGCCAGAGGTTGTAGCCTGACAAAGGTATTGGTCGGTTACCGTAACATAATAATTACCATTTAAAGTAATAGGCACAATGGCTTGGTTGGCTGAAAATGAAGATGGCCCTGTCCAACTGTAGGTAAAAGGAGCGTTGCCGCCTGTTACCAGCGCTTTTAATTTTGAAGTATCTGTCAGACAAATGGAACCATTGTAATCTATTGAAAGAGCAGGTAAGCCACGAACGTTGATTGGAGCGGCCAGTGTGGCGCTACATCCTGTCACTGCTGCAGTAAATGTGAAGTTTACAGTACCCACTGCTACAGGGGAAACTAATCCTCCACTAGAGACCGCAGCAATTGACAAATTAGAAGAAGCCCAGCTACCACCTGAGGTTGGACTCAAGTTTAAAGTACTGCCCATACAAACATTGTTAGAAGCAGCAGAAACCACTGGTTTGGCATTGACTGTAACAGATGAACTGGCATCGGAAGCACAACCTGTAGTAGAATTGGTAAAGGTAAAAGTAGCCGTTCCTGCCGATATACCCGTTATGAGGCCTGCATTGTTGATGCTGGCTACACCGGGTGCTGAACTGGTCCAGGAACCCCCTGAAGTTGGGGTAATTGTAGTAGTTGAACCTACACATAAATTGGACGATACGGGTTGTGTAATGGTTGGCTTACTGTTGACCACAATGGTAACTTCGTTGCTTTCCAGTCCACAAACTTTACCTGTTAGTTTTGTATAAAGTCTTTTAAATTTATGGGTACCGACACCGAGAGAAAGTGTAACGTAACTTTGCAGGTTGCTGATGCCGGGTGCATTGGCGTACGCCGCACCATTGAGTGAGTACATCCATTGAAAAATTCCTGAAGCCGGATTAGGAGAGGATCCGTTGATGGTGAGGATACCTGTATTTATACAGAAATTAGTAGTAGCCGGTGAGGTAATGCTATTGTTGGAAATTACGCAATCGCAGGCATCGTTGACCATGATTTTGGCAGTATCCGTACAGCCGGCCGCATTGGTCCAAACCAGGTAGTAGCTTCCAAAGTTTGAAAATTTATTAACCGTAGAAGTTGGACTGGTTGGGTTCACAATTGTGACGGTACCTGCACTACCAGCACCCAGGGTCCATGTACCGGTTCCGGTGGCAGCCATAGTAGCTGCATCGCTTTCAAAACAGTCCAATGAAGCGGGATCGGGTCCGGCATTGGGTCTGGCATTGATGGTTATATTATTGGTGGCATTTGATGCGCAGCCTGTTGCGGTAGATGTAAAAGTAAAGTTTACAGTGCCTGCAGCAATCGCTGTGACCAGTCCACTGTTGGTCACGGTTGCTTTTGATCCGTCAGAAACGGCCCAGCTGCCTCCGCTAGAAGGTGACAATTGAGAAGTAGATCCTACACACAGCGTATTGGAGCCTGTTATACTTACAGTAGGCTTGGCATTGACACTGATGGTGGATGAAGCTGTACCGGTACATCCCACATTGTTGGTAACCGTTACATTATAAGTAGAGGAAGGTAGTGCCGGGAAAACATTCACGGTAGAAGAAGTGGCATTGCCGGCATTGGCACTCCATACATAAGATGCTGCATTGGTACCACTGGCTGAAAGATTAACGGATTGACCTTCGCACACTGTGGTTTGAACAGCAACTACCAAAGGTTCAAATTTAACATGAACAAAGCCATTTGCGGTTGATTGACAGCCTGACCCATCGGTAATGGTAAGGTAATAATTACCACTTTGTGTAATACTAGCCGTTTGTGTATTGGCAGTAAATCCTGAAGGTCCACTCCAGGTATAAACAAATGGAGCCGTACCTCCTGTTTTGGTGGCAGTGAGTTGTGAATTGTTGGTCAAACATACAGAACCATTGTAATTGATACCGGAAGATAAGCCTGCTCCCACCGTAATTGCAGTTGTGGGGTTAGAAGTACATCCATTAGAAGTTTGCGTAAAAGTAAAAGTTACACTACCTGACGCCATTCCCGTCACAACACCCGTATTGGTAACGGTTGCGATGGTTGCATTTGATGAAGACCAGGTACCTCCAGTTGAAGGTGACAATGTAGTGGTACTACCGGTACAAATGGTGGTAGGTCCTGTTACAGATACCACTGGTCGTCCGTTTACAGTGATAGAAGCAGAGGCATTTGAAACACAACCTGTGGTAGTATTGGTAAATGTAAAATTAGCCGTACCTGAAGATACACCGGTTACAATACCACTATTGGTGATGGTTGCTATGGCAGGAGCGCTGGATGCCCAAGTACCACCAGTTGTTGGCGAAAGTGAGGTGGTAGAACCTGCGCAAATGGTAGAGGCCCCAACAATTGTGGCCACCGGTTTAGGATTGACCGAAATCAAACTACTAGCTGAGGTAGCGGTTCCGCAGCCAAGACCAGTCTGAGTAACTGAAACCTTGTAATATCTTGAAGAAGTTAGTACAGGTGTCGTATAGGTAGATAAGGTTGCACCACTAATATTGGTATATGTAATATTATCCGTGCTGCTTTGCCATTGGTAGGTTGAAGTACCTGTGCCACCACTCAGGGTGCTGCCTAGAGTAACTGTATTGCCCTCACAAATTGTAAGTGCTCCACCCGTAATGGTAACAACAGGATCTGCTACAACTGTAACCAAATCGGATCCAGAAGTGGCAGAACCACAACCAGAGGCTACCTGGGTTATAGAAACTCTGTAATACATATTTGCGGTCAAAACCGGCGTTGTATAAGTTGCAGCAGTTGCAACGGAAATGGTAGTCCATGTACTGTTGTTGCTTGAATTTTGCCAAATATAAGTAGTAGCACCGGTGCCTCCTGAAATTGAACTTCCGAGGGTAACCGTACCGCCTGTACAAATGGTAATGCCTGCGCCTGTTACACTAACAGTTGGGTCTGCAACAACTGTCAAAGTAGCAGATGGTAATGATAAACATCCGTTAGATGTTTGTGTAAAAGTAAAGCTAGCTGTACCTGCGCTTACTGCAGTTACAGCACCCGCGTTGGTAATGGTTGCAACAGCCGGATTGCTTGAAGTCCAGGTTCCTCCGGTTGATGGTGTGATGGATGCAGTACCGCCAATACAAAGCGTGGATGAACTAAGCGTTCCAATAACCGGTCTGGGTGTCGTGGCAAGCGTAATAGAATTGCTGGCTTGCGGACAACCAGAATTGTTGGGTGTATTATAAGCCCTGAGGGTATAAGTTCCGGCGGCTGTTGCCAAATAAGAAGTGGCGGAGGTGCCAGAAGCTACGACAACACCGTCTTTTAACCATTCATAGAACGACCAGTTAGAGTTGAGTGTTTCCAGATTGGCCTGGATGCTGGTATTGGTGCCTTCGCAAAAAGTGGTTACAGGGGTTGTGATAGATACTGTTTTACCACAAAGTCCAAAATAGATTCCATCTATGGCAAGATCGTTGCCATAGTTGCCAGGAATCATATTTGCGATTCTTAAATTGGCTGTGGTTGCAGAGCCGGAATTCCAGGTACCTTGTACTTTAATCCATTTGGTTGAATCTGCCTTAGCTTGACGTGGCATAATAAAGTTGGCTCCAGGTAAAGCTATTCCGTTAATGGCAAACTGGAAGTTGGGATCCACTCCTGAATAACCAGCAGCTTCAGAATAATAAACATTTTTGGTCCACACAGAAAACACATAATCGGTGTTAGGACAAACACTTACCGTTTGAGACCATATCCTGTCATTGACACCTGTGGCAGCACTTGGGTCAATAAGCATAAACTTACCACCTGCTCCATTTCTATCAGCAACTGACCAAATTGAATTATTACATCCAAGAGGGGCCCCTACTTCTGTAATTCTGTTTACTACACTATAAATTCCCCAGGTTCCGCACATAGCAGCTGGATTGGTATAAACATAGTCAGAAACAAAACCAGAATTACCCGCTTCAAATTCGCCGTTGGTTACCAGGTTCTGGCCAACAAATTCACAAGAATTACAGTCTGTATCAAGGGCATCTGTCAAGCCATCTCCATCATCGTCTAAACCATTATTACAGATTTCGCATCTTTCTTTGATCTGAACATTATCAATGTAAATAGTGCCCGTTGCTTTTGCCAAATTTAAAATAAAGGAAACATTGGATAGCGCAGAGGTGGGTGTAAAAGCATAAGAATACAAAGCATAACCAGTACCGATGGTGAAACTTTGAGAAAAGTAAGTTGTATAAGGAGATGCTCCTAATTGCAGGGCTACAGAAGCAGTTCTTGATGTACTTGCCTTAGCCCAAAAAGTAATGGTATATTTAGAACCCGCCATCAATGATTTGCCATTTTGAGCCAATTGAACATGCCAATCTGTACCATTTTGCGTTGTTGTAACAACAACTTTAGCGGAGTTTAAACCTGAAATAATATTATTTTTATCGATGGAAAGAGTAGCTGCATTACCTGATTGTATATTTAACGCCCAACCTGTAGTTCCATTGTCAAATTCACGGTTGGTAATGAGACCGCAATCCGGATCGCTACAATCTTCCAGTCCATCACCGTCATCATCGATACCATTGCTGCAAATCTCATCCTGGCAACCACCTACGGCTTCAAGGATGGCCCTTTCGAGTAAAATTTTACCTGTTTGGGTTAAGTGTTTGGTAGGATGAAAATAAGAAGTAGCCGGTGCGGGTAAGGCTCCACCATTGCTGCTATTGGCATAAAAACCATTCATATGGTAACCCAAAAATACCCTTGCACCGTGAGTAGTTGAGATGGCACCACTCAATTCATGTGCTTCATAATTGAAGCCAATGCCGTTGATGCCGCTATTGGCATTTCCGGCGCTTGCCCATAAAACAGGAGAAGCATTTGACAAATAATTACCAGTTGTCATCACATTGCTGCTGATGGCTCCGTAGTTGTCATAATTATAGATTTCAGCAAGGGTGATATTGTCAATATAGGCACTTGTTGACCAGGAAGTACCTCCAGTACCTGTAATCATGCCCAGGTCGTCCAACATTTCATAGTTCATGTTGAGCAAACCTCCTGTAAAGTTTTTCAAGAAATTTTTGAGATCAGAAGATATATATCCTTCTGTTGTAGGGGAAACAATGATCGTTTTATAGTTAGAGAAATTGACCGTCATAGCAACATTGGTGTTGGGGTCATAGGTTCCATAACCACTTGCATCCGGTTTTACTAAAACGGGTGTGACTGTTCCTCCATTTACCTCTGAGAGGTAGTTGATAAAACCGTGATCATAGGCATCACCGTCAGCCGGTTTGTCGAGACCACAAAGGTAAAGGACGTCACAATTAAAGTTATTTGTAGTACATGCTACCGGAGCATTAAAAGTTTTTGAAGCGGAGCATCCTGAAGTATTAATCCAGGTTGCAGTTATAGATCTTGAAGTGGCACCATTGGCAGGTACCATAAAAACAATATTTTGAGGAGATGTAGCACCACCGGCCACATCAATCACTTCAATTTTTTCTCCCAGTGTGACCCTGATTCTATCACCTGAAGGAGCGTTGGTCCAAGTAATTGGAACCGTAACGTTGGCTACATCCTGAATAGGGTGATCAATACAACCACTAACAACAGGAGTTCCCATGGCAAGCGTAGCATTAGATACAGTTACAGTGCCACTAGCAGTGGAAACACATCCGGTGGATCTTACAACCTCTACATCATCAACAAATAGTAATCCCTTTTCATTAGTTGAGGCACCAATCTGCAACCATGCCGCATTTGGTGGTGCTACTGCCGTAAAAGTATATTTTGTGAAAGATCCGTTTGTAACTACGGCTGAATGATAGGTAGCCAGTTCTGTCCACGAAGAATTGAAAAAATTATAACCCACCATTGGATTCGATGCTGGATTGCTTGATTTGGCCCAAAACGAAATGGTCACGTATTGTCCTGGGGTAACGGCAATATCTTGCCCAAAACCACCCCATGCAGAAGTACCATTGATTTTAGCACCTTTGGTACCTGATCTGAATTCACCCGCTGTTGTGGTCACGGCAGCGTTGCCCCAGTTAGACCAATTTTGAAAATTGGTGGTGGATTCAAAACCGTTGTTTAAAACCAGGTTAGAGGATTGTGAAGGCGTACAAGTTACGGTATATGTTGTAGTAGACCCTGGAGTAACAGTAATGGAAGATGTTGTAGCTCCATTGGACCAGGCCAAGCTGGAAGAACAACCTGTGGCTGTCAGTGTTGCACTACCTCCGGCACAAACAGTAGCATTGTTAACTGCTACGGGAGTTCCAGAAGCATAACCCACATTGACCAAATCCGTTGATGTACATGAGCCATTTGTTACAGTCCATTTGAATGAAGCCGCACTGCCAGAAGTAATTGTAACAGTAGGAGAAACAGATGAAGTACTGGAAATGGTAGCACTTCCGCTATTTACAGACCATGTACCTGTATATCCTGAAGCTGCAGCTGTAGCACCTAAAACAAAAGTATTGGTACAGCCAAACTGATCAAGACCAGCAACGGCTGTTGACCCTTTGTTAACTTCTGTAATACAAACATCATCAATGACAATGCCCTTGGTAGCATCTTGGCTTGTAAAATAAAAATCGCCCCAGGTAAAGCCATTGGATGGAATGGTGACAGTAAATTCATATCGCTGCCAATTCAAGTCGTTCCACGAAACACTTTTAGGTGCCAGAAGATCCATTACTTTAGTTGTGTTGGTGGATGAAGATGAAGCAGCATGTTCAAGTGCGAAAGGGGAATCATATTGAGTAGCTCCATTGGTGTAAGCGGCTATCCATGCGGTAAATTTATAGGTTTTTCCACATTGAAGGTTGGCACTTAAACCCAAAGCAGATAAACAAAAACTTCCTCCATTCAGGTATATCATGTGGGTGCCACTTTTTGGGTCTCCTGAAGCACCGGTTTTTTTCAAATAAAATGCACCATAAAAAGAAGTAGTATTGGTAGCATTGCCTCCATATCTTTCTGACCAATAGCTTGGGGCAATAGTTGATGTAATTAGTAAGGCAGGAGTGGAATTGAAGGTGAGGTTAAAGTTGGTTGCGTTGCCTTCCGTTTCCAGATCGCCGTTTCCATTGATAGGATTGACACAAGTTGTACTACATCCGGTATTATTGGTAAGCACGATGTCATCGGTTGAAGTACACAAACCATTGACTACAGAATACCTTAGGGTGGCTGTATTGCCGGCTGGTAAGGCTACTGTAATTGCCGGATCTGACCAGCTTGTATTGTTGTATACAGTGCCGCTTACAACAGTCCATGAAGAAGTTTGACCCGTTGTAGGCGTATTGCCAGTAAGTTCAAAAGCTCCATTTTCACACTGTGTTATATCTGCACCGGCATTGGCCACGGGCATGTTGGATATGGTTTTTGTGATGGCATTTGAATAAGCCCAGGTATCACATCCTCTTCTCCTTGCCTTTCTTCTATATTGAGTGGTAGCATAAATCACTCCCGGGTTATAAGTGGTAGATGTAGCTCCACTAATTTCACTAAAAGTAACCCAGTTATCTGTAGATTGTTCCCATCTATACTCCAAAGTACCACTGCCACCCGAAGCACTGACAGAACTTGTAGTAACGGTAGGGTCAAAACCACAATTGCCAGATTGATTGCCCGCAATTGTTCCCCCTGTGGTTACATTGGAACAACAATTAGGTACACTGGCAGCGAATGGGAAAAAGTGAATTTCGCCTAAGCCGATAGATGCAGTTTTAGCAATTAAGTTACCATCTATGTCGCCTGTTCCTGATTTGATCAGGTTCATAGAAGGCGCAAATATAGTACCGTAGATTAAGCTTGCCGTATTGACTGTTAAGTTGTAAGAAGTAGAACCATAAAAGTTCCATAAAATATAAGGTGCTGATCCATTGGAAATACCTGGCATATTTCTGTTATTCCAGGTAAAGTTGGCAGTAAGGTTTACTGTAATAACCAAAATTTTTGAAGCACTTGGTATGCCTGTACCTTCAAATTTAAGTTCTGTAATATTATTTAAAGAGGTAGTGGATAATTTCAGATGGTTAACACCATTGACCAAAGAAGTAATTTTTACATTTTGGGCAGATGATACGGTGTTGCCTGAAATAGCTGAACCACTGGAATTATAAAGCTGAACATTATTTGTACAGTTGGCTAAGCCAAATGAAGTATTTCTGTAGGTGTCAAACACACTGGCAAAAGCAAAGGGTGAGCTTTGGAAAACTGCCGGATCGGGAGTTTGATCAATGGTACCTTCTATCCTCTTTGAATTGTTGTAAGATGAGCCTGAGGGGTAGACTTGTGTATTGTTATTTGTACCATTATCTCCAGAGGCGGAACCAGTACTACTTCCAATGTGAATGTACTTATTGCTCAGCACTTTTAGGTTACCAGCTGTCCAGGTAACATTGCCTGCAACCATCAATCCGGTAGAGGTACTTCCATCTCCCGGGAAAACATATGAACCAGTGTTGTCCATATTGATTTCACCAGTAGCCGTGTTATTGATAATCAAATTGCCACCAATAGCCAACGGTCCATGAATGTGATGGCCTCCTGTTGAAGTAAAGTTTCCTTCTGTGATAATTTGAAAGCCCTGGTTTCCATCAATAGGATTTTGAGAACTCAAAATTCCCAGGGTAAGCATAGTCAGAGAAAAGACTATGGATTTTTTCCATGATGTGGCATAACCACATACGCGAGTAAGTTGTTCCAAAATATTGTGCTTTTAGTAAGTTTTGGTGGTCCTTTCGAACCGTGTACAAAACATAAAAATCAATAGGCAAGCCCATGACTTTTATCTTTTGTACATGATAGGGACAGCTAAAATGGGCTCCCCCCTAAGCACATTGTTATATATATAATGAAATGTAAAAATTATGACAAAAGAAGAAAATTGAATTTTTGAAATTTTACATTATACGCATAATACATTGATTTATAGCTTTTATCAAAATATATAATATAATAATGTATAATTATGAAAACACAAAATTCAGTCATGTGAGGACCTAAAAAAATAAATGATTGGACAAAAAGGAGATTGCCCAATCATTTTGAAAATATTTTTTTATGGAAAATATTCAGACGTAGGGGTTCTTACGGAACCTGCTGAATGAAGAAATTGAAGTTCGAAATGAAATCATCGTTCAATTTATAGAATAATATCTGCGCATAAAGCAGGTTTTTATCATCATTAGGGTTGTCAAATTTGATCTTGCCATTCATATTCACATCACCCTGATAATATCCGAATCCATAATTGTAATTGGCATTGGCATTGGGATTACCCGGATGGAACAAAATATCAAAATACAAGACATTGATGTCGTCACTTGGGTTGGTAAATTTGAGTTTACCATCGCCATTAAAGTCTCCTGCCCAGAGTGCCCTATACCCATTTTTAACACCATTGTTTGTGGCTTGGTTGGTATAGTCGTACCCTATGTTTTTGGTTGTTCCAAAGTCAAAAAGTGGTGTAGAGGTAGATGTAAAATCAACCAGTTGATTTCTGGAAACAACTCTGGACATGGCACCCAAGTGGCTACGATGTCGAACTACAACATAGAAGCTATCCACATTTAAGCCGGCAAAGCCCAATGGACTTGCACCATCCAGATCTACGATGTCACCGTCCCTTTGCAATAGACCCGATCTGGTGGCTATGGTCAAGGTAGGATTGTCTTTACTCCGAATTTCAACAAAAACCCAATCTACGATGGCATCATCTCCGGTTACGGAAAAGACAGAAGCCGTATCAGGAATAGAGTCATACTGTGGTAATGAACCCGGCATCATAAATTCGTAATACTGCGTTACATCCACAAATTCTGATGCAAATTTATATGGATCCTTAACCGGGATCGCACACATACCTGTTTCAGGACCTCGGCGAAGGTCATCACGCATTAACGGACGACCAATAAGGGACAAAGCATTGCTGTTATCGATCAAAGCGCCCTCCAGGTAGAGCCTGATCCTAAGACTCATTGGTTCCAATACTAAAATATGGGCGGTTGCATTGGTGCAGTAAATACTATCATTGGTATCACAGATGGTATAAACAATATCAACCGGTCCTTTAAAAGTAGAATTCGGAATAAAGTGTAATAGGCCAGTAGATTCAAGATAATACTGGCCCTCTGAAACTGAAATCCAACTGGATTCACTGCCTAATGGAACTACAGCAAAATCATCACCTTCAGGGTCAGTATCGTTTAAAACAACACTTTGACTTAAGGTATCACCCTGCCAAACTGAGAAAAAGTCGTCTGTTGCCACTGTTGAGTTAACAGCAGTAGCAGAATTGGATACAATCACTACTTGTGACTGTGTGCAATGAGCAACATCGTCCATCAGGCAAATTTCATATACTATGGTATCCAGGCCTACATGACCCGAATCTGGCGTATAAGAGAGACTGCCATCTGTATTGATAAAGTAACTGCCATAGTTAGGGCCATCGATTATTTCTAGTGTTGAAATATCAACCCCGCAAGGATATCCGCTAACGCACTTGTCATTTTCGGCAATTTTTATATTTATGGGGCTGTCAACCGTGTTGGTAGCAAAATCAATATTGGCAACTGCTGATTGAATAGAATTTGAAATGTCAAGTACAGTGATAGTGAGTTCTGCGCCCGAACATCCATATGCGGTAGGGGGAATACATACAGGAATATAATAAACATACTTTCCTTGCATATTAGCAACAAATTGATACTGCCCATTTTCTGCAATCGTGAATTCAGCTATACTTCCTTCTGGTTTTGACCTATTGACATATCCGGTACCATAGATGGCTGTCAAAGGTACATTGTCATTGGTGGCCACGCTACCGCTAACTGTAACATTTTTAGTGGTTACATTAAAATCCGGGTCAATACAATTGACAACAAGGATAGCATCAGAAGGAAGGCTTGCTTTACAGCCGGTACCTATTTCTGTGAAGGTGAAGCTAACTTTTCCGGGCGCCATACCGGTAACCAAACCATCGTTGTCTACGATGGCAATGTCATTGTCTGTTGTTTGCCAGGTTCCTTCTGAATTGGCTGACAACTGGGTGCTATATCCCATACATATCTCCTGATATCCCTCGATGGAGACTGTCAGGCCTTGGGTAACATAAATGGATGTTTCATTTTGAAGAGAAGTACACCCCGTACTGGATTCTGTAAATGTGAAAGAAGCCTGGCCTTCCTTGAGTGCTGTAACGATGCCCTGACTGTTGACAATGGCTACTTCTTCATCAGATGATGCCCAAACACCACCTACAGAAGGTACAAGGGTTGTGTTGGCGCCTTCACAAATTTCCTGTGGCCCAATAATCTGAGCATAGGGTTTAGGGTTGACAAAAAGTGGTGGTGAATAAGTAGAAATACACCCTGTGGCTGAACTCTTAAATGTAAAATAAGCAACACCCGGATTTTTTCCCAAAACAGAATCTCCATTGACTATGGATGCAGAGTTGGGAGACATGCTTATCCAAATTCCAGGTTCAGAAGCCTCAAGACTCATCGTATCTCCACTACAAATTGAAGTTTGGATCAATGATATGGTGGGTTTTGGATTAACCAAAATTTCTATTGGTTGGGTGGAAGTACACCCTGTACTTGCATTGGTAAAGTATAATTGGACCGTACCTGCAGAAATACCTGTAACCTGACCTATGTTGCTCACTGTAGCAATAGCAGGGTTGCTGCTTACCCAAACGCCTCCAACTGTTGGGGAAACAGAAGTTGTAGTACCCACACAAATATGGGATGAACCGGTGAGTGTAACAAACGGAGCATTGTAGATAAACAAATCACCAGATACATCAGAAACACATCCTGTAGAAGTCTCTGTATAATAAAAACTGGCAACACCATATCCTACTGAAGAAATCAAACCGTTATTATCAATGGTTGCAACAGCAGGGTTGGTAGAAACCCAGGTACCTCCGCTAGTAGGTACTATGAGAGAACTTTCACCAGGACATAGAGAAGTGGGGCCTGCAAAAGTAATGTCTGGAATCGCATTGACTACCACATTTTCGGTAGGAAGTGATTCACAGCCTCCAATTTCCTGGTACACAAATTTTGCAAGACCTTGAGACAAAGTGGTGACTTCACCATCAATAGAAACCTCGGCGATGTCCGGGTTCAGAGAGGTCCAAAAACCTCCGAATTCAGGTAACAAACTGGTTGTTTCGCCCACACAAACCGTTTGAGGTCCGTCGATAGAAACTTGAGGGCGACCTAAAATATAGACACCTAGACTGGTATCCGAAATACAACCAGAGGTTCCTTCTGTATATACAAATCTTGCTTCTCCGTTTTCAACACCAATTACCAATCCATCGTTGGTTACCGTTGCAATTTCGGGTTGTGTACTTTGCCAGTAACCTCCCACTGCAGGGAGTAAATAAGTAGTGTCACCGGCACATATGGTTGTTGGACCAGAAATATTAATTGCTGGTTTGTCATAAATAGTAACGGGTGCATCCAAAGAAGCTGTACATCCGGAAACCTCGTCTCTAAACATAAATTCAGCAATACCAATGTTAACTCCCGTGACTACACCGGCATTGGTGACTTCGGCAATTAACGAATCAGAAGACGTCCAAGTACCTCCACTGATTGGAAATAATTGGGTAGTTGAACCAATACAAATTTGATCTGCCCCTGAAAGAACCACAACAGGTAGAGGATTGACCAGGAAGGGTCTTGATGGGTTAGAAGGACAACCAGAAATACTTGAAGTTAATACAAATGAAGTCTGGCCCTGTTCTAAGGCGGTTACAACACCTGTCGATGAAATGGAGGCTGCCAAAGGATTATTGCTTGTCCATACACCTGGTTCATTGGTATACATGCCTGATATTTCTCCAACGCAAAGTAAACTATCCCCAGTGATGGTAATAATTGGTTTGGCATATACGGTTAAACTATCAGAAGGTAGAGACCTGCAGCCTGTTGATGTTTGAGTAAAAGTAAAACTGGCCTTGCCCGCACCTATTGTTGAAACTACACCGGTTGGTGAAATCGAAGCAATACCTGCATTACTACTTGTCCAAGATCCACCTGCATTGGGACTTAAAAGTGAGTTCTCACCCATACAGAGGATTTCATTGCCTAATATTTCAATTTCAGGTAACGGATGAACAGTAATAGGATCTGAAGGTAGTGAGATACAATTGGTACCTCCTACCTCAAAGGTAAATGAAGCTGTTCCCTGAGAGACACCTGTCACGGTACCATTATTGCTAATGCTTGCAACAGCGGGATTACTGCTTACCCATACACCTCCGGAGGAAGGAATAAAAGTAGTGGTAGAACCTACACAAATTTCTGCAGGACCAGTGCGTGTGATGATGGGTTTATTACCCACAATTATGGCAGCGGAAGAATCAGATTTACAGCCTGTAATTGAATCAATATAAACAAATTTTACTGCTCCTCCAGCCAAGCCGGTTATCACACCATCATTGCCCACAGACGCCACACCTGGCGAGCCGGTGACCCATGCTCCCCCAGAAATGGGGGCCAAATACGAATTGGCACCAATGCAAATAGAGGTAGAACCCGTAATTTCAATTTCTGGTTTAGGAATTACATTGATTACAGCGGTAGCTGTTGCCGAGCAACCATGTGTATTGGTAACTCTTACATGGTAGGTAGTACTGGGTGGAGAGGCATACACTTCAACATAAGGATCAGTAGAACTGCCTGCATTCTCACTCCATAAATAAGAAGTAGCTCCGTTGGCAACGGCATTTAAGCCTAAAGCATTGCCTTCACAAACACTGGTTTCCAAAGAAACTATGATGGGGTCAAATCTTTCGTATACAAATGCAGTAGCAACAGCAGAACAGGCATTTTGATCAGAGACTGTAACATTATAATTTCCACTTAAAGCGATATCAATATGAGGGGTATCTTCTGCCAAAGAGGGTCCCGTCCATGCATAGATATATGGTGGAGTACCCGAAGTTACATTGGCCATCAGTTCTGAGGTATCAGTGATACAAATCGAGCCATTAAAATCAATAACAACATGGGGAACACTCCTCACAGTTATTGGTGTGCTAACCAGAGATACACAGCCTGTAGAAACAGAAGTATAAGTGAACGTTGCTTGACCCTGGCTAAGACCGGTTACAATACCAGAACTATTGATAGATGCGATAGCAGGGTTGCTACTTGTCCATGTACCGCCACTTGAAGGCGTTAAACTTGACAAGCTACCAACACAGATTGCACCACTGCCTGTAAGATTAATTGTAGGTTTATCATTTACCGCAATAGAAGATGTTGGCGATGAAATGCAGCCAGAAACACTATTGGTAAACGTAAAGGTAGCAGTACCACCTGAGATACCCGTTATAACCCCTGAATTTGTTATGGTTGCAACAGCAGGATTGGAACTGGTCCAGGTACCACCACTGCTTGGAGTAACTGTAGCATTTCGACCTGCACATATAGCGCTAAGGGAAGGATTGGTAACTGAAGGTACCTCTCTCACCACCAGGGCAATTGTATTACTTAAAGTTGAACAAATTACTCCTGTGGTTGTAGTAAATCTTCTTCTGAATTTATGGGTACCCAGACCCAGATTTTGAGTGGTATAATCTTTTGCATTACTTATACCCGGGGCACTTGCAAAAATGCCATTGTTAAAACTATACTCCCACTGGTAGGTACCAGAAGCAGGATAAGCAGCGTATCCAGATAATACAAGATTACCGGTTGATCCACAATAAATGACCGTTGCAGGTGCATCAATTAAATTATCTGCAATGGGACATGTACAGGCGTCGTTTACAAAAATGACAGCGGTATCTCTACATCCCCCACTACTTGTCCAAACTAAGTCATAATAACCGAGTACACTGAAATTATAGACATCCGTATTTGGATTGTTGGGTGATCCGATATCTGCAGTACCTGCACTTTCGGCTCCAATGGACCAGGTACCTGTGCCCGTGGCACTCATTATTATTTGGGCTATTGAATAACAGTTTTGGGGTGCGGGATCAGGACCTGCATTGGGTATTGGATTGACAACTACATTGACAGAATCCTGGTCTGCACAACCATTGTTATCTGTAACTGTAACATAATATTTGGTGGTTACAACCGGCATAACATCATTTGCAGATGTCAGAACTCCATTGTTCCAGACATAATTGTAAGGCATGCTACCACCCGATCCACTGGCATTGAGCACGGCAGAATTGCCAACACAAAGCATGGTATCCAGGCCTGCATCGGCGTCCGGTAAATTGTTGACGATTACCGTTATTTGATCCGTTTTGGTACAGCCCTTTGAATCTGTAACCGTAAGTGTATAGGTAGTACCTATCAATGGATGAACGGTGATAGATGCAAGACTTTGACCATTGCTCCAGTTATAATTATACACTCCAGATCCTCCGCTTGCAGCTGCATTTAAAATAATACTTTCACCGCGACAAATTTGTTGGTCTGCACCTGCATTGGCATCTGGTAAGGAATTAACAGTGATTGTAATATCATCCGTTTTGGTACACCCTTTTGAATCCGTTACTGTCAGAAGATATGTCTGTGTGCCAGAAGGAGACACTGAAATTGAAGGCAAGGTAGAGCCAGTACTCCATAAATAATTATAGGGCCCACTACCCCCAGATCCGGATGCAGAAAGGGTAGTACTTGAAGAATAACAAATTTCATTGTCTGATCCGGCATTGGCTGTTGGCAAAGCATTAACAACGACATTGACGTTATCTGTATTAGAGCATCCATTACCATCTGTAACCGTTACGGAATAAGTAGTGTTGGTAAGAGGTGATTCTGTTCTTGTACCCGAAGTTGAACCATTCTCCCAGATGTAAGAATAAGGTGTTGAGCCGCCAATGCCTATGGCGCTTAACATTGCAGAGCTACCTTCACAAATTTCCTGATTATCACCAGCATAGGCTGTTGGCAATGGGTTTACTATAATAAAGATAGAATCATATCTGAAACACCTATCATCGTTTTCAATATAAACTCCGTGCCAGGATGAAGTAAGTGGAGTGATCACAATATTGGTAGCCGTACTTCCTGTCTCCCATAAATAATGCGTACCACCTGAGGCAATTAAGCCCGTGCTTTCACCGATGCAGATTACATCGTCTCCTGAAATTCCTCCAACAAAATCGTCGCAGGTATTTACAGTACAATTACAACTGCTGAAACACTGCGTAAGTATGGTGGCTTCATTTTCTTCTGCCCCCACACCGGGTACATTGGTTAGATTTAGTGACTTTGAAAACCAGCTTACCCCTGGAAGACTCCATGTGCCTGTGTTTTCAAATACATCATCGACAGCAACACAAAGTTCAAAACCTTCCATAGTGCCGGCATTGGTAAAGCTACCTGAATCATTAATTTTTACTTTGACATCGCACAATGTCATGGTTCTGGTATTGTGTTGGAAATTTCCATTTGCCAGAACGATTGTAGTTCCATATATATTTTGATTGCTGCTCGTTTGCCATTGGCCTCCGTCTTCAGCATCTTTTGTGTTCAAAGCGTTGGAGGTTGAATGTGTTGTGCCTTTGTCACCTACTTCAATACAAGAGTTCATGATCAAATCTACTCCATTAGTACCTAAGCCAGTGCCAGTATTTGTTAGAACAAAGTCCTGCGTAACGTTGAGGCAGACATTTGAAAGATATCTATAACCGCCTGCATTCTGAAAACTAGCAGCAGAACAAGCAGCTTGTCCATAAAACTCACTGCCAGCGGCTTCTTCTCCAATTTCAATAGACGTATTGGAGATACAAACTCCTGTATTTGCTAATTGTGTAACATCTCTTACAGTGCGTAGTGCACCCGAAGTTTGAATAAATCGCGCCCCTGCAGCCTCGACCCTGATTTTTCCTAAAACAATTAAGGTAGGACCGTCAATATGTAAAACCGCTGTACTGCTATTTAATACAATATCACTATGGTTTACTACTACGGTACCACTACCGGTAATTTTGATTTTATTGGTAATATTGGAAGGTACCATGCCGGTAAGACTTTCAAAAGTCTTAATTCCTGTAGCAACAACATTTACATTGTAACTGGCAGCTGGCGTACAAATTGCATCAACCGGAGGCGGAGTACAACAATCTTCAACAACAATATTAACATTGGAAGTATTGGTACATCCACCTGCATCTGTAATGGTTATTGTATATGTAGTATTAACAGAGGGCGCCACTACTTTTACATTACCGGCACCTAAGCCTGAACTCCAGTTAAAATTGTACCCAGGTGATCCCCCTGATCCACTTGCTGTAAGGCTTGTTGAGCCACCATAACAAATGGTGGTTTCTCCGCTCAAAGAAATGGCAGGAATAGGATTTACCGTTATTTGTGTGCTGGTAGAATTAATGGCCCCACATCCAACTCCTGTCATTGTAAGTGCCACACGATAATATCTTGCAGCAGTCATAGGAGGAGTGGTATAAGAACTGGAAGTAGCTCCAGAAATATTGGTCCATGTACTATTGTTTACACTGCTTTGCCATTGGTAGGAAGCTGATCCTGTACCACCTGTTACAGTGCTGTTGAGGGTTGCTGTGTTACCATTACAAACTCCAATGCCTCCACCTGTCACCGTAATTCCCGGGTCAGGAACAACTGTTATCAAAGAAGAAGCCGAAGCAGTTGAATTACAGCCCTGCCCTGTTTGCGTTATGCTTACTCTGTAATAGGTAGATGATATAAGTGCTGATGTAGTATAGGTAGCATTGGTTGCTCCTGAAATATTGGCCCAAATGGTGCCATTTGAAGAACTTTGCCATTGATAGGATGTAGTACCTGTTCCTCCGCTCACGGCAGAAGTTAATAAGGTGGTACCCCCTGTACAAATAGTAACATCTCCACCACTCACTGAAGGGCTTGGATCAGCTACCACTGTTACTGATGAGGTAGGCAGTGACGAACAATTATTGGAAGTTTGTGTAAATCTGAAGGTAGAAGTACCTGCTGCCACCCCTGTTACGATGCCTGCATTGGAAACAGTGGCTACTGAAGCGTTGTTAGAAACCCATGTACCTCCAGTTGCCGGAGACAAGGTGGTTGTTCCTCCAACACAAATGGTATTATCTCCTGTAATTGAAACCACAGGTTTTACCTCGATGGTAGCATTTCCGGTTGGATTGGATGCACAACCAGTAGCAGTTGATGTAAATGTAAAATTCACGGAACCTGCAGCAACTGCTGTAACAACGCCTGCATTGCTTACTGTGGCAATGGCATTGTTACTACTGGTCCAGGTACCTCCGGAAGAAGGTGACAAGGTGGTGTTGTCTCCAATACACAAAATAGAAGAACCTATATAAGATACTGTTGGTTTAGGATTGACCGTAACGGTTCTACTTGCTGTAGATGTACAAGCATTGGAACCTGTGACCGTTACTGTATAGGTGGTAGTTGTAGCCGGGCTTACAGTGATGGAAGCAGTAGTTGCTCCAGTACTCCATAAATAAGAACTTCCTCCGGTCGCTGTCAATACTGTACTTTGTCCTGCACAAATAGTATTGGTTCCTGAAATGGATGCTGTAGGAGGTGTTAACACTGAAATTGTTTTATTACTAGTTGCCGTACAACCTGAAATATTGGTTACAGTAACCTGATATGTTATATTTGCACTTGGAGAAACGTTGATGGATGCCGTAGTTGAACCGTTACTCCACAAATACTGAGTACCACCTGAAGCAGTCAAAGTTATAGCTGAACCTAAACAAACTGTACTTGCTCCACTAATAGAAGCAACCGGAGGAGTATTTACTGTCACTGTTGCTCTTGCTGTTGATACACAACCACCGCTGGCTGTGACAGTAACTATATAAGTAGTAGTTATGGTAGGACTCACTGTTATGGATGCAGTAGTGGCTCCGGTACTCCAAAGGTAGGTACCTCCTCCGGAAGCGGTAAGAGAAGTACTTTCTCCCAAACAAATCATGGCATCTCCAGCAATTGCATTGGTGCAATTGCAACTGGCGGGTGACCAAGTATTGGCTTGACACACCTCATAATTATCACATTCTGGCGCTGCACAAACTGGTCCGCAAATGATTCCTGTTTCAAAACCATTGCCTGCTTTCGCTACAAAAGTAATTTTTCCCAATTTGTAGGATCCTGCAAGTTGGAATGTATAAATTTTTTCTTCATTATTATTAAAACCTTCATCATACTTTATTCCACAATAGCCAGTTGTCGGATCTGTTCCAAATTCAGGTATTCCTCCAATAGCAAAAACAAAATCACTCGCGCTATCCATGCAAGTCTGACATGTTAAACTTCCAAAATTTGCATGACTTATATCATGACTCATTGGACCATCTTTAACTCT
>Ga0075163_10001726_pt1 | contig 29507 bp, 39 predicted proteins | sample JI1023141ADNA_FD_71478 | JGI IMG/M metagenome (GOLD analysis project Ga0075163, IMG submission 71478) | Wastewater effluent complex algal communities from Wisconsin, to seasonally profile nutrient transformation and Carbon sequestration -... | ecosystem: Engineered > WWTP > Effluent > Algae...
GGAAAGCGAATCAATCGAAAGTTGTGGTATTCCCAAATGCGGCTTCTCCTCCAGGACATTGAAGGTGATCGTCCTCGCCTGAAACAAGTCCTCATGTCCTACATCAAAGCGCCACCAGATAAGTTCAAGCCCATGGCCGATAGTGCCTCCTCCTTCCGTTCCAAATTCCTGCAGATTGAAAATTGGGTGAATAAGAACGCTCCTCCGCCTCCCGCCGAACGCATCCAGGTGGAGATTACAAGTCACCGAACCGTTTAATGAAAGTCAAAAAATATCAGTCAGATGATGAGCGTTCAGTCCTCACCGGCCTGATTGTCAACACCAGGGTCTTGCAGAAAGTGGTGACCGGATTGAAGGGTGAGTCCAAGCCCTTCCGGTCAAAGTGGTCGAACCAAATCTACCAGTGGTGTGCGGCGTTCCATTCCAAATACGGAAAAGCCCCACGCGGATCCATCCAGCTGCTTTTTAACGCCTGGGCCGGAAAGCACTCAGACGAGTCCGTGGTTGAGATGGTCGAGAAGTTCTTAGGAACTTTGAGTGACGACTACCGCGCCCTGGCCAAGGAGTTGAATGAGGACTACCTGGTGGACGTGGCGTCGCGGTTGTTCTCCCAGGTGCGATATGAGCGGCTGAAAGACGAGCTGGAGGAGGGCCTGGTACGCAAGGACCTGGACGTCGTGGCTGAGAGGCTGGCTGCGTTCCATCCAGTGAAGTTCGACAAGGCGTCGGTGGTTGACGTGCTTACGGACGACGATGCCTGGAGAGAGGCCATCGAGGACCAGGAGGATCAAACCCTGATCCGTTACCCCGGAGCGGTCGGCGAGTTCTTTGACCGTCATCTGTGTCGTGAAGGGTTCGTTTCTTTCCTGGCTCCGGAAAAGCGCGGCAAGACGTTTTGGTTGATCGACATCGCGTGGCGGGCCGCAGTGAAGGAGAAACGCCGGACGATGTTTTTCTCGGTTGGTGACATGTCCAAGCGACAAATGATGCAACGGTTCGTGGTGAGGGCGGCGCGGCGTCCTATCCATTCGGCCACAGTGGTTTATCCAGAGCGGATCAAAAAACCTGAAGGTGAGTCTGTCAGAGTGAAGTCCTCGTCGGTGACCTACAAGGAGAAGATTTCAGGCAAGGAGTGGCGGGCGGCCAAGGAAGAGATCCACAAGCTGACAGCCTCCACTTCCTCTTTGTTGAAACTTGAATGCACTTCCAACTCGGTTACCAAGGTGGAAGACATTCGGATGAGCATGGACCAAGCCATCAAGGACGGCTGGATTCCTGACGTGGTGGTGATTGACTACGCAGACATTCTCGCTCCTGAGACGTCAGCCCAGCGAATGGATTTCCGTCATCAAACGAACGAAACCTGGAAGGCGCTGCGGCGGTTGTCCCAGGACTACCACGTCTTGGTGGTGACCGCGACGCAGTCAGATGCCGCGTCCTATGACACTCGGATTTTAACGAAGAAGAACTTCAGTGAAGACAAGCGAAAGCTCTCGCACGTCACGGGCATGGTGGGCATCAATCAGGACGATGAAGAGAAGGCTAAAGGTCTCTACCGATTGAACTGGATCCTGTTGCGCGAAGGGGTATATTACGAAAATCGCTGCGTTCATGTCGCCGGCTCTCTCGCCCTCGCTAATCCAGCGATGCGGTCCACGTGGTAAAAACTTTGGGGCGGCGAGGACTTTCGCAGATTATATCTCTTGAAGACGGTCAACAAACAAAAACCAAACATGAAAATCAAGTTAGCACAAGCCGTGGCCCTGATGGTTGCCGTCGGCTTCCCCAAGGCAGGCGACTGGGACCTCGATAAGCTCCAGTCTCGCGTCAAACAGGTTCCGCAAAAGGTGGATCGCTCCACCGTTCCGGACGAGTATCTCAATCTTTACGACGACATCGCCAAAGCCGGCGAAGACGTGACGGTGGAATCTGGCGAAGCGGCTCCGGCGAAAAAGAAGAAGGATCGTTCGGACAAAGGAACCTCCGTGCCGGCGGATCCTGAGAAGGAACCCAAGGCCAAAAGCAAGACCAAGAACAAGGTCAAGGCCAAGAAGCCCTCGGCGGACAAAGTCGTCAAGGCTGCGAAGGCTGTGGCGAGTTCCACGAAAGTTGAGCGCGATGCGTTTGGCTGCGCCAAGGGGACGATCTCTCACAAGGTGAACGGCGTCCTTTCCAATGACTGGCAGGACGAGTCCGAAATTGCCAAGGCTGCTGGTGTCGATTTGGACCAGGCCCGCGGACGCCTCTACTACGCCGCGGAGAAGGAGATTATTGAATACCGGAAGCGGATTGAGTATCGTATCAAACCCGCGGCGCCGGCCAAGTCCAAGAAATAGTCTATGCACACTGTCAAGAAATCCTATCGCGATTTTCCGGCGGCACACCGCCAACCGAAACATGACGGCCACTGTCGTTTGATTCACGGGCATAATTGGGGTTGGGGCATTGTCCTCAGCGCCAACGTCCTCGACGCCAACGGCTTCGTTCTTGATGTTGGGAAAATGAAGGCCGTGAAGGATTTCTTGACAGCCCATTTTGATCACACTCTGTTGCTCAACGCTGATGATCCTTTGGTGGTGGAAGAGTTGACACCCTACCAGGTGCTGCGTTCCTTGTCTACCGTCATCATCGTCCCCAACTGCGGTATGGAAGGGTTGGCGAAGTTCGTCTACGATGAGGTGAATCTGCTTCTTGAGCGATCCTTCAATGAGGATTTCCGTGATCGTGGACTGCGGGTGATTGAGGTTACCTGCTTCGAGGATTCCAAAAACTCATCCACCTACGCCGAGTGAGAAACTCCTACCCCATCCACGAGCGGTTCCTGACGTGGCAGGGTGAGGGCGTCCACATGGGCCGGCGGGCGTTCTTCATCCGCACCATGGGATGTCCTGTTAAATGTCCCTTCTGTGACTCCGCCGGCACGTGGCACCCTGATTGGGTCCCCGCGGACCGTGAAACCATGACCGTTGAGCAGCTGGTCCGTGACGTTCTTGAAAGCAGAGCTACCATGGTGGTCATCACCGGCGGAGAGCCCACCATCTTCGACCTCACTCTTTTGACGGCCGTTCTTAAAGAGCACCACATCAAAGTCCATTTGGAGACCAGCGGCGGTTTCCAAATCCTCGGCACCTTCGATTGGGTCACGGTGTCGCCCAAACGCTGGGGTGATTTGATTTTGCCGGCTACCATGATGGCTAACGAGTTCAAGCTCATTATCCAGAAACCAGAAGACATTCAATTCTACTTGGGCAAGATCGTCGCTTCCGCTCCTTCCACGTGGGAGTGCAAAGTGCCCATTTGGCTTCATCCTGAATGGAGCCAGCGCGACAATCCGCAAGTCCTGGAAGCCATTAGCCGGGCTGTGACGCATAACCCCAAATGGGATCTCCGCGCCGGCTATCAGCTTCACAAACTTTACAAAGTGGACAGCCTCGACTACCGCAGCCGTCCGTTGGTGCCCCTCGGAGGGGTCGTTACTTCTAATGAAACCTGAAACAATTATTCTGAATCTGTTGGAATCCCTCGGTGAAGACATTTCACGCGAAGGACTCCAAGAAACCCCCGCCCGCGTCGCCAAAGCCTGGACACATTGGGCCGGCGGCTACAAGGAAGACCCGGCAGCGGTTCTCAAATCGTTCAAAGACGGAGGCGAAAAATATGACGGCATGGTCGTGGTCAAAGATATTCCTTTCTACTCTCACTGCGAGCACCACCTTGCTCCTTTCTTCGGAACGGCCACCATCGCCTACCTTCCCAATAAACGGGTGGTGGGTCTTTCCAAGCTGGGGCGTGTTCTGGAGATTTTCTCCCGACGACTCCAAGTTCAGGAACGACTTACCGTTCAAATCGCTGACGCCATCCAGACCCACCTTAAGCCCAAAGGCGTCGGAGTCGTTATCAAAGCTCGCCACCTCTGCATGGAGTCGCGCGGGATTTGCAAACAAGGCCATCACACCGTCACGTCGTCGCTGCGCGGGGAATTTCTGAAAGGCGTCGTCCGCGAAGAGTTTTTTGCTATTGCGAACTCCCCGCAGTCCTGAGGCAGATAACATCACCATGAGTGATACCTCCGAAATTTATTCAGAATCTATCTTTGTTGACAGTGGCGCTCACTCCCTCTACAACCTCGAAGTTCTAAAGCTCAGCAAACGGAAAGGCCGCACGGGCCGTGAGCTGGCCAAGCCCAAGGTTCGTTGGAGCCAGGGTGACTTTTCTTACTATGACCTCCGGCCAGGCACGCCGTTCAGAAAATACTGCGACTCCTACGCGGCGTTGATGAAAAAGCTCAAAGACACTGATGTCATTTGGGCCAATGTGGACGCCATTTCCAATCCGGAGAAGACCTGGGAGATCCAGCAGTATTTTGAAAAGGAGCATGGCGTGTCGCCGGTTCCTATCATCCACTTTGGAACTCCGATGGAGTGGGTGGACCGCTACGTGGAAGCCACTGCTCAGAATAAGAGCGGCGGAGTTGAGCAGAAATATGAGTTGCTAGGTGTTGGCGGACTAGGCCAGGGTGTCAGCCGCCATGAGTATTTCTCTTGGGCCGATAAGTTTTTCCTTCACATCTGCCCGGAATCAAATGGACGGAATCCTCTTATCCGCACACACGGCTTCGCAATGACATCGTGGGAGCTGCTTTGCCGCTATCCGTGGTGGTCGGTGGATTCCGCTACTTGGGTGAAGCTCTCGGCTTACGGGTGGCTCTACATTCCGCGTTGGTCCGACACTCAGGGCTGGCGGTATGACAAGCCGCCGTTGATGATCAACTTTTCCACTCGCCCGTCCAAGGACAAGAAACTTGATCCGAACGACATTGTCGCCGACTACGGTGAGCCTCTAGTGGCCGCTGGACGGAAGGTGGCCCCACGTGAGAAGGAAGCCAATAAGCACATCAACAACGTCGTGCCAAACGTCCGCGCCACGGCACTGCGGTGGTTGAAGGAGTTGGGCATTCCGATGGGCTCCACCGACAAAAAAGGTGAGATGGCTGAGTTCGGTGTCACGTCGCATCACCGCGCCCGGTCCACTGCCAACCTCCTTTACTTGAAGGGCTTGGAAAGAAGTCGACCCAAGTGGCCGTATCCGTTAGATCATTCTATCGTTGAGAAACAGGCCGTGGACTACCACAAAGGATTTGGAGTATGAGAATTTATTTTTCGGGCGGTGGCGGTCTTGTTGACACTCCTGAAGCCCTCATCCCCAAGGAGCGGCCTCACATCATGCTGACTTTCCACAACATCGCCCAACGGCAGTCCGCGACCACTGATCGTTTGAAGGCCTATTTGCGTCGTAAGAAAAAGAGATAACACTACACATGAACATCAACCGCGAAGAGTTTTTGAACAACCTGGAAGCTGTCAAGGCTGGCCTTTCCCCTCGTGAATTTATTGAGCAGTCCAGCTGCTTCGTGTTCGCGGACGGTCAGGTGATGACCTTTAACGACGAAGTCGCTTGCCGGAAGGAGGTCGGATTGAAACTGAGCGGCGCCGTGCAAGCGGCAGCCCTCCTGGACATCCTGGGCAAGATCACGGACGAGGAGTTGAAGATCCGCGAGAACGAGAAGGGTGAGCTGGAGTTCGCCGGCAAGCGGAAGCGGTTCGGCATTACCAAGGACGCCGAGATCTTCCTTCCAATTGATCGCGTGGAGACTCCGGAAAAGTGGGCGCCGTTGCCGAAAGAGTTTACGGAGGCCGTAGGATTGGTCCAGCACTGCGTATCAACGGACGAATCTCGCTTCGTGCTTACCTGCATCCATATTCACCCTGAGTATGTGGAAGCCTGCGACAATCTCCAAATCATGCGGGTCAAACTGCCCACGGGCGTTAAGGAGTCCATCCTGGTGCGCGGTTCCTCGTTGAACCACATTGTTTCGCTGGGCATGGACCAGATGGCTGTGACAAAGTCGTGGGTCCACTTCAAGAATCAAAGCAACCTGATCTTCTCCTGCCGGCTTTATCGCGAAGACTATCCGGACCTGGGCGCACAGATCAAAGTCAAGGGTCACGACATCACTATTCCAAAGGGCGTCAAAGAAGCCAGTGAGCGCGCCGCCGTGTTCGCTTCCAACAAGTCGGGCGACCCTCTTGTCGGCGTCAGCTTGACCGCCGGCCAGATTGAAATTTCCGGTGAAGGCTTGAGCGGTTGGTATAAAGAGCGGAAGGGTGTTGCCTATGAAGGTCCTCCCATGACATTCGTTATCGCGCCCACCCTCCTGATGCACATCAGCGAGCACCACAACGAAGCCCGCATCGGTGATTCCAAGCTCAAAGTCAACGGTGGGCACTGGGCCTACGTCACGGTGTTGGGCAAGCCCACGGAAACCACCAAGGAAGAGGAAACGGGAAAGGATGAGTCGTGAGCCGCGAAAAACGAATGGTCCACGCCATCTTCACGGGGAAAAAGGACACGGAAGACAAACTCTATCGCCTTCCTGGTTCCGGCACTCGCTACATCGTCCAAAAGGACACGGGATCCGTTATCAATCCTGACCGGGTGAAGCTTACCAAGTCACAGAAGCGCCAGTTGAAAAAACTCAGAACGCAAGACCGGGTCGCTGCTCAAGCAGCTCTAGCCACATGCAATCAGACAGCCTCGACAAAATAGTCACGCGGTATCTGGCCACCGTCGCTCGTGAGAGCTTCATCTGGGAGGGCAAGACCTATTCGCCGAAACTCTTAAAGGTTTCTCCTCTGCTCTTGCGCGACTACACCTGCCCGCCAGGCTGCGGCGGGTGTTGCTTCAAATTCACTTTAGACTACCTGCCTTCGGAGAAAAAGCCGCCGGGCGCGAAGAAGCGTGTCGTGATTTTCAATGACCGGAAAATTGAGATTTGGTCCGATGGGCAGGAGTCCAATGAAACGAAACGCTGTCAGCATTTGGAACCTGGGACAGGCCGCTGCGGCATCTACACCCGCCGGCCGTTCACTTGCGACTTTGAGCTCATTCGCACCCTCCAGGCCGTAGACGATCCGGACCGCGCCAACGTCCTCACCCAAAAACTATTTGGACGGGGGTGGTCTTACGCCCGCACAGACGGCGGCAAGGGCGCCAAGTGCGAGATGCGTGAGGTCACTCCTGAAAGCATTAAGGAAGTCATCCGCAAGTTAGAACGACTGAAGGAGTGGGCTGACCATTTCGGCTTGGACACTTGGTTGCCTGATCTCCTCACAATCATTCGAGAAGGACGCCTCACTCACCAGATTGTGTTTAACCCTCGTCGTGCGGAGGGTTTCGGTCTGTGAATGGGTTTTTCTCCTCGTCCGAAATTCAAAAGGAACGCAGCGAGGGTCTTCTTCCCCGCTGCGGCGCTTGCAAGCTCTACCGCGGTTGTCAAAGCCCCAAGATGGAAGTTCACGGCGATGGTTCCCGCGGGGTGTTGATTGTCGGCGATGCACCAGGGGAAGAGGAAGATGACCAGGGCCGGCCCTTCGTCGGGCCAGGCGGTTCGCTCTTGCGCGAGACGTTGGCTGAGTTTGATGTGAGATTGGACCGAGATGCGTGGCTAACCAACGCTCTTATCTGTCACCCTACGAACAACAAGGCGCCTGACAGTAAGCAGATCTCATACTGTCGGCCCAACTTGGTCAAGACCATAGAGACCTACCGGCCACGGGTCATCATTCCGTTGGGCCACGCTGCTTTGGCTTCTGTGCTTTCGCCGTTCTGGAAAGATGTCGGCGTCATGGAGAGGTGGGTGGGTTGGACAATACCCTTGAAGGACTACTGGGTTTGTCCAACCTACCACCCCTCGTTTATTTTGCGGATGAAGAACCAGCTGATGGACCGTCTGTTCTATCAGCACCTCCGCGCCGCGTTCAAAATCAAGAAGGATCCGCCGGCGGTTGTCGACTACGCCAGCCAGGTTGAGGTCCTTTACGATGACCGTGAGGTGTGGAACGCCTTGCGGCAGATTGATTCTGAAGGCGGGTGGGCGGCAGTGGATTACGAGACTAACTGTCTCAAGCCGGAATATCCCAAGGCACAGATCTATTCCTGCGCCGTGTCGAACGGAAGCCGAACGATTTCTTATCTGTGGACTCCTAAGGCCCGTGAAGCAACGGGCCTTTTCTTTCGGTCAAAGCGGACGCGGAAGATTGCTTCCAATTTGAAGTTCGAGGAACGATTCACCCGTAAGGAGTTTGGGCACGGCGTTCGGAATTGGGGGTGGGACACGATGATTGCCGCTCACGTCCTGGACAACCGCGAGCAGATAACATCCATCAAATTCCAAGCACTTGTGACGCTGGGCGTGCCTGTCTACAACGCACATATTGAGCCCTACCTGTCATCGACCAAGGAGGATTACTACAACCGCATCCAGCAGGCTCCGGTGGACCAGTTGCTTTTATATGGTGGCCTCGACGCCCTCTTAGAGTATTTGGTCTGCGCCGGCCAGCGAAAGGAAATGGGCTATGAGGATTGAGCCGTTTGTTCAAGAAGGGTATGAGCTCCTCCACCAAGGCGTGATTGAGCTGGCGCGGGTGGAAGCCAACGGCATTAGGATTGACGTTCCGCGACTGTCGCGCACCAAAGCCGAGCTGGACACCATTATCCGCGACGCGCGGAAGGACATTGAAAAGAATGACATTTGGAAACTGTGGCGAAAACGCTACGGAGCCAAAGCCAACATCACTTCACACGACCAGCTGGGCTCCTTGCTTTACGGAGAGATGGGCTTTCCGGTCACGGATTACACTGAAGCCGGCAAGCCTTCCACGGATGAAGAAGCTCTCCAAAAGATAGACCACCCGGCGATTCCCCAGTTGCTACGTCTGGCTGGCTTCCAAAAGGCCCGTGGCACCTACCTTAAGGGCATTGAGCGCGAGATTGTCGGAGATCGCATCCATCCAGTTTTTAACCTGCACACGGCGCGGACTTATCGCAGCTCGTCGAATGATCCGAATTTCCAGAACTTTCCGGTCCGCGACAAAGAGGTAGCGAAAATCATCCGCTCGCATTTTATTGCGTCCAAAGGTTGCGTCCTTACTGAGAATGACTTCAAAGGTGTTGAGGTTTCTGTCAGTGCCTGCTACCACAAGGACCAAAACTTCATCTCCTACATCACGACTCCTGGCAAGGACATGCACCGTGACATGGCCGCTCAGCTCTACATGCTGAAGCCAAAGGAAGTGTCCAAGGATGCCCGCTACGGTGCGAAGAACAAATTTGTGTTTCCGCAGTTCTACGGTGACTTCTACATCTCCTGCACCAAGGCGCTGTGGGATTGGATTGAGCGCGGCAAGCTCACTGGGCCGGACGGTAAGTCGCTCTTCGAGCATTTGGCAGCAAAAGGAATCACTGAACGGGGTCTGTGCGACCCGGAAAAGGATCCAGGTGACGATACCTTCGAGCATCACGTCCAGTCCGTGGAGAATGACTTCTGGAACAACCGTTTCAAAGGTTACGGCAAGTGGCGCCGCGATTGGTATGCCGAGTATCTTGAGAAAGGTTACTTTGATCTGCTGAGCGGTTTCCGCGTCTACGGATCCTTCCGTCGCAACGCGGTGGTCAACTACCCAGTCCAAGGTGCTGCGTTCCATTGTTTGCTTTGGACTTTGATCCAAGTCAACCGGCGGCTGCGGAAGTATCAAATGAAGTCCAAGGTGGTGGGACAGATTCATGACTCCTTGATAGGTGACGTCCGGGTGGAAGAGCTGCGTGACTATTTGAGCATCGTCGAGGAAGTCGTCAATGTCGACATTTTGAAGTTCTACAAGTGGCTCATCATTCCACTTGAAGTTGAGACCGAAATCGCGCCACCCTCCGGCACGTGGTATGACAAACGAGAGGTGAAGTTCAAGCAGGGCCGTTTCACCCATCCGCTTAATCCTGAAAAGTTCACCACGGACCCGCACAAATTTTGCCAGATGATAGACTCGCTATTGCACACACCATGAGCACTGAATCCACAGAATTCTACAAAAAATACCGGCCCAAGACTCTTAAGGGGGTGGTTGGGCAGGAAGCCGCGGTCCGTTCACTCCAGCAGATGGTTGAGCGGAACAAGATCCCTCATTGCATTTTGTTCAGCGGTCCGTCCGGCGTCGGCAAGACCACCATTGCGCGGATCTTGCGGACCCATTTGGACTGCGGCGATGCTGATTTCCTCGAAATCAACTGCGCAGACTTCAAAGGAATTGACATGGTGCGCGACGTGCGGCGCTCCGCCAACCTGTCCCCTATGACTGGTTCCACTCGCATTTGGTTGATTGACGAGTGTCACATGCTGACCAAGGACGCCCAGAACGCTTTCTTGAAACTTTTGGAAGACACTCCCAGCCACACCTACTTCTTCCTGGCCACCACTGATCCGCAGAAACTGCTCAAGACAATCATCACCCGTTCCACCGAGGTGAAGTTGTCCATGGTGGATCCGTCCGCGTTGGTCCAGTTGATGCAACGGGTGTTGGGCAAAGAACAAGTGGAGATGGACGAGGACGTCGTCCAGGAAATCGCTGAGAGCAGCGATGGGTCTGCCCGCAAGGCTCTTGTCATTCTCGAGCAGGTGGCCGCCGTGTCCGGTAAGGCTGAGCAGCTGGCTGCCATCCAGGCCTCTACCATCAACAAGGATCTGGCGATTGAGCTTGCCCGTGCCCTTTTCAAAGGAGCGAAGTGGCCGGTGGTCTCCAAGTTGCTGAAAGAGATCAAGGACGAGCCGGAAGGTGTCCGCTATCTCATCCTGGGATACGCTCGCGCCATTTTGTTGAACGATCCGCGGAACGGTGAGCTGGCGTTTAAGATCATTGACATTTTCTCGAAAAACTTCTACGACTCGAAACAGGCTGGCCTGGCTGCCGCTTGTTACGAGGCCGTGACACGGTAAGATTATACCTATATGAGCCGCGAAGAATCAACACCCTCCGTCGTCCAAATTGACGAAAACAACCTTGATCGTGAGTGCATCCGTTTGCCGGGCGATTATCTGAAATATTCAACACGTTCGGCAGACCTCAAGCGTGACCTGAGCGAAGCCGCTGCCAAGGTTAAGGTCGCCCAGGCTGAAGCTTCTACTCGGATTCGTGAGAACCCAGCCAAGTATGGGATTGAAAAGTTGACCGAAGCAGCGGTGGCCGCTGCCGTGTTGGTGGACGCCAAATACCAGGAGGCTCTCGAAAACGAGCGGGAGATCCAACATTCCATGGACTTGGCGCAGGCGGTGGTGTGGGCGCTGGAGCACAAGAAACGCTCCTTGTCGCTCCTTGTCGATTTGCACGGCATGGGCTACTTCTCCTCCGTCCGCACTACCGCTGCGGGCAAGACCGCAGTAGAGGAAATGACCAAGAAGAAAGTTCGCCGGCGTGACGAGGAGGGTGACTGATGTCAGTCATCTGGACCATCCTCGCCGTCCTCGGTTCAATCATTGTCGCGGCTGTCCTTGCCTACGTGGTGGGCAAGTTTTTCGCCGCCGGGGTTCTCCGCACCGTCAAGCGGGATTTAGTCAAACCAAAACCAAACGAAACACATGAGCAGAAATAGCACAGATCGCCGCTACACCTCCGCCCGGGAGCGAGCGTCTAAACAGTCATCCGGGTTCACGTCTCCCTATCTCAAGTTGCCGGACGGCATCACGTTCTTCAAACCCAAGACCGGCGTGATGCTCCTGGACATTCTGCCCTTTGTGGCGGGTGAGGGCAATCCATGGGCGGAAGAAGGAAACCTCCACTGGGAACGGACCATTTACGTCCATCGCGGTGTCGGCGCCAACAACGACTCCTTCTTGTGCCCGCGCATGACAGCCAAGCAGAAGTGTCCAATCTGCGAGTTCCGCGCCAAGCTGATGAAGGAAGCGGAAGGCGACGAAGCCAAAGAGCAGATGGCGAAGGACTTGGCACCTAAGCAGCGCCAGCTCATCAACGTCATCAACCGCAAGGACCCAGACGCCAAGATCCAAATCTGGGACATCTCCTACCACTTGTTTGGCAAGATCCTCGACGCCCGGCTCCGCAACTCGGATGACGATGACGACTGGGGTCGGTTCTTCTTCCTGGAGAACGGCTTGACCTTGAAGGTCGGCTTCGCGGAGAAGTCATTCGCCGGCCACACCTATCATGAAGTCGAGTCGATTGACTTCAAAGGTCGCTCGGAGGATTACGAAGAGTCCATCCTCAAGAAAGTTGTGAAGCTGGACGACGCTGTCGTGTTGCACGATTACGAAGAGCTCAAGAAGGAGTTCCTCGAAGGCGGCGGGGACGAAGACCCCAAGCCGGCCAAGAAGTCCAAGGTCGTCGACGAAGATGAAGACGATGAAGACGATGAAAAGCCTGTTGTCAAGAAAAAGTCGGCTCCGGTGGAGGACGACGAAGATGACGAAGACGAAAAGCCTGTCAAGAAGAAAGCCGCGCCCGTCGACGAGGACGAGGATGATGAGGAGGACGAAAAGCCTGTCGTCAAGAAAAAAGCCCCACCCGTTGATGACGACGAAGATGACGAAGACGAAAAGCCCGTTGTCAAGAAAAAGTCGGCTCCTGTCGAGGATGAAGACGAGGACGAGGAGGACGAGAAGCCCGTCAAGAAAAAGTCGGCGCCTGTCGATGAAGACGAGGACGAGGACGAGGACGAGGACGAGGAGGACGAGAAGCCCCGCATCAAAACCAAGAAGCAGATTGATGAGGAGGACGAGGAGGAGGATGAAAAGCCCGCCAAGAAAAAGAAGCCCGCGCCGGCCGATGACGACTGGGATGACTTCGACGAGAAGCCCGCCAAGAAGAAAAAGTGAAAGCTGAAGCCCTCAAGGAAATGTTGCTAGGGAAGGGTCCTACCCCCTTCCACAAGGGTGCTCTCTCGACAGGGAGCACCCTTTTGAACCTAGCCTGCACAGACTCGGATGATTGTGGCTTCTCCAAAGGAGGCTACTTTTACCTGGTAGGTGACTCGACTTCAGGCAAGACCTGGTTGTCCATGACGTGCCTGGCCGAGGCTACTTTGAACAAGGACTTCAAAAACTATCGCTTCATCTTCGATGACGTCGAAGGCGGCGCCCTGATGGACGTTGAATACTACTTTGGAAAGGAAGTGGCGCGCCGGATGGAACCGCCAAGACTGAAAGGAAAGACTCCCGTGTTCAGCGATACGGTTGAGTCGTTCTACTTCCATTTAGATGACGCCCTGAAAGACGGTCGTCCATTCATTTACATTTTGGACTCGCAGGACTCTTTGGTGTCTACAGCGTCTGCGAAAAAGTTCTCCGCGCACAAGAAAGCGACGCAGGAGGGTGAGGACTCTGCTGGCTCCTACGGTGACGGCAAGGCCAAGTATCACAGTGAGAACCTGCGCCGGGTGGTCGGAGCATTGAAAAAGAGCGGCTCCATTTTGATCATCATTGGACAAACTCGCGACAATCTTGGATTTGGGTTTGAAACTAAAACCCGCAGCGGTGGTCGGGCACTGCGGTTCTACGCCAACTTGGAGATTTGGACTTCGGTGGCCGGCAAGATCAAGAAAACGGTTCGTGGCAAGGAACGGACGGTCGGCGTAAAGTGCCTGGCAGAGGTAAAGAAAAACCGAGTCACTGGCAAAGTCGGCAAAGATCGCGCCGTCATCATCCCCATCTACTACAACCTAGGAATCGACGACATTGGTTCGTGTGTGGATTACTTGATCAGTGAAAACCACTGGAAAGTGAAGTCAAAACCACAAGAAGAAGAAAAGGACAAAGGAGGCGACTCTTCAAAAAAGAAGAAGTCAGTCATCATTGACGCCCACGACATCATGATTGAGGGCTCCCGCAACCAAATTGTCAGCTTCATCGAGGAGGAAGGGCTTGAGCAAAAGGTCCGCAGCATCACCGCCAAGGTCTGGCAGGAGGTTGAGAAAGAGTGCCTGCCGCAGCGGAAACGGAGGTATGAATGAGCCCAACTTCTTTTCCACAACAGAACACGGTTTTCGGTCCGCCCCCTGGGTATGATGTTTCACAAATTCAGCCGATTCCTGCTTTTGTGGGTGAGTATAAAGAAGGAGGAATGGACGGGGCTCGAGTGGTGATCGTGGCCTGGAAGCCTGATGCTGAGGACTTAGTCCGTCTCAACAATGGCCAGCCCGTATTTCTGGGGATGGTAGGTGGACTTTCTCCCCATTGGGTGTCTACTGCTTTTCCGAACACATGAATTTTTCTATCGTATGAGCGGCTTGTTTTCAGATGCGGAGATCAGTAATCCTTACGCCGGCGAAAAATGGGAAAAGGTTGAGCGCGATAAGGCGCTCGACGAATACTTCGCAGGAGCCCATCCGAAAGAGCTGGGGCGGAAATATAAACAGAGCTCGCGGGCGTTTCAAAACTCCATCCTGAACAAGCTCAAAGACAACTACCGCAAACCCGACAGCGAAGACATTCGTGGCCGTGCGGAAAAGTATCAACCCGTCCAGCGTATCAATCGAACGGGGATGCGGATGACTCCGAACGAGCTTGATTTCATCCGCCGGCACAAGGAACTGGGAATTGATCCCCGCGTGACCGCGAAAATCCTCTGCCGGAAAGTGGAGGAGGTCAATCCTGATTTTGAACGCAAGGCCCGCATCTCGCAGACGAAGCAGTTCGCCCCGACGATGGATGTCGTGCTGGCGTTGCGGTATATCCATTTCGTCTACCAGGATCAGCCGGACATGGTGTCTGATGCTACTTACGACCGCCTGGTGCAGGAAGAGGTCGAATACGGCGGAGGTGGGGCCATCCTCAAGCAGTATGCGAAAGCAAACATCCGTTCCGTCCCTGGCCGAATCAAGACACTCGCTCTTTACTTGTGCGAGTTGTTCAAAGACAGTAAGGTGAAAGAGTTACCGTTATGAAACAATCGCTCGTTCTTGTCGCAGGCGCCGGTGGGTTCATCGGAGGTCATCTTGTCAAACATCTCATGGATAAGGGTCTGCATGTGCGGGCCGTGGACATCAAACCGCTCGACCAGTGGTATCAAGTCCATCCGGCCATGAACCATTGCATGGATTTGTCTCAGCCTGGTAATTGTGAATTCTCTGTCAGAAGTTGTGACACGGTCTACAACCTCGCCGCCGACATGGGCGGAATGGGTTTTATCGAAACCCATCGCGTTGAGTGTCTCCGTTCCGTGCTCATCAACACCCACCTGATTGAAGCCGCCGCTCAGTCCAAGGTGTCTAAATACTTCTACGCCTCCTCCGCCTGCGTCTACAATACGGACCTCCAAAAGAATCCGAACGTCGTCGCATTGAAGGAGACTGATGACTACCCAGCCAAAGCCGAGCGCGGCTACGGATGGGAGAAGCTTTTCAGTGAAATAGTATGCCAGGAATATTGGGCCGAGTGCGGCCTGGCTACTTACATCGCCCGCTTCCACAATGTGTATGGTCCGCACGGCACCTGGGACGGTGGACGCGAGAAGGCTCCTGCTGCGATTTGTCGCAAGGTGCTTGAAGGAATCGACCGCGGCCAGCCCATCACCATCTGGGGTGACGGTGAACAGACCCGCTCCTTCATGTTCATCAAAGACTGCCTGGAAGGAATTGAGCGAATTGTTTCCTGCAATCAGCTGCGAGGTGTCCCCATTAACCTCGGTTCTAGTGAGCTGGTTTCCATCAACCAATTAGTGGACAAGGTTGAGTCCATTTCCGGTTCTTCTTTGATGCGGAAGTATGACATCACCGCGCCGAAAGGAGTGGCTGGTCGAAACAGCGACAACACGTTCATCAAGTCCATGCTGGGCTGGGAACCTTCTACGAGCTTGATTGAGGGTTTGACTGAAACCTACCTTTGGATCAAACAGGAGTATGAACGAAAGAGGCGGGAAGCATGAGTCAGCCCTGGCGCACTATTGAATTGACTCGTGGCTACGTCGCTCTTGTTGACGCCGACGACTATGATTACCTCAATCAGTTCAGTTGGCAAGCTGATGTGAGAAAGAATGTGGTATATGCTTCAAGGACTCTTCGGGTCGATGGGGTTCAGAAATGGCGCTACATGCACCGCGATATTTTAGGAGTGACTGATCCTAAAGTGAAGGTGGATCACAGGAACCACAACGGACTCGACAATCAACGTCACAACATAAGGAAGAGCTCCCATCAGCAAAATCACCGGAACCAAAAACCGCGTGGAGGGTCCAGTAAATATAAAGGGGTGTTCTTCTTTAAGGAACGGAAGAAGTTCACGGCCCACGTAGTTATCAATCGAAAACAAATCTATCTAGGTATTTTCAAAGAAGAAATAGACGCAGCTAGGGCCTACGATGCCTTTGCGAAGAAACATTTCGGGGAGTTTGCTTGTCTTAATTTCCCGGAGGAAGGAGTATATGGCACAACCGTGGTTGGTTCTTGATACTCACTATTTATGCCATCGAGCGTTCCATTCCTCGAAAGACTTGACCTGGAATAGCAAGCCGACAGGCGTGGTGTTCAGCTTCCTCAAGTCCATCACTTTCCTCAAGGATGAGTTCCAAACAGACCGGGTCGCGTTTTGCTTTGAGCACCCGGTCCTTTTCCGGCGGACGGTCTACCCGACCTACAAGATCAAACGCCACACCAAAGAAAAGACTGAGAAGGAGAAGGAAGCCTACTCCAACTTGTGCATCCAGATCAGTGAACTGCGCAATCGCTATCTTCCAGAGATCGGATTCAAGAATGTCTTCAGTTTCCGCGGTATGGAGAGCGACGACATCATGGCGCAGATTGCCCGCACCCAGCCGGAAGAGCAGGACGTCATTTTAGTTACCGCCGACCAGGATCTCTACCAGTGCCTGAAGCCTAACGTCTCCATCTACTCGCCCAGCGCCAAGCGCCTGGTGACTGATGAGTGGTTTGAGCGTGAGTTCAAGTTGCGTCCTTCGCAGTGGGCGGTGGTAAAGGCCATTGCCGGGTGTTCCAGCGATGAAGTCGAAGGCATCCGCGGAGTGGGTGAAGCCACCGCAGTCAAGTATCTGCGCGGCGAACTCAAAGCCGAGTCCAAGGCCTATCAAGCCATCACGTCAGAGGAAGGCAAGGCTATGGTGCGTCGCAACCGTAGACTGGTCCAGTTGCCTTTCGAGGACTGTCCTACACCCAACCTGCAAGAGGACGAGATATCCAAGAAGAACTGGCTGGCCGTGTGCGATAACCTGGGGATGCGATCATTGGCCGGCCGAATGCCTGTCGCTACCCGAAAACAACACTGATATGGGTAAAGCCGCAAAAGGAGGAGACTTTGAAAGAGAAATATGCAAGAAACTCTCGACTTGGTGGACTGCGGATCTCCCTGGCGGCCCGCGTGACGACGTTTTTTGGCGTTCGTCGCAGAGCGGGGGCCGAGCGACCGAGCGCGCCAAGCAAGGAAAAACCACCTACGGCTCCTACGGTGACATTGCCGTTGTGGACCCAATTGGAACTCCCCTTATCAAACTCTTCACAATTGAGCTGAAGCGTGGGTCCACTTACGGCTATCCGGCCGATCTGCTCGAAGCTCCTCCGAGCAAGGCCCTCCGTCCGTTTGAAGGCGCCCTCTGCCAAGCCATCCGTTCACATGAGATGGCCGGCAGCCTTGGGTGGCTGCTGATCTGTCGGCGCGACCATAAAGTGGCGATGGTTTATGCTGACCTGCTTGTGATGAGAAGATTCACAGAAGTGCCGGGACTGTTCAAGACTCCGTGCATTCGTTATTCGCTCGCCATCAACCAGCTCGACAGTCCTAGCCAGCGCCACGTCCGTTTTGTGTCGTGGCGGTTGGATGATTTTTTGGCGCGCCTAAAGCCCAAACAGATAATGGAATTGACATGCGCAACTTGAAACTAAAATCGCTCGGAAAGAAAGGCAGTGCCTACTTCGGCCTGGAAACCTTCAAAGCCCCTTCGCACGCCTCCATCATTACTTGTGAGAGTGATGAAGTGACGGCGCTCTGTCCGGTCACTAATCAGCCGGATTGGTATAAGGTGGTCATCGATTACAGCCCTGACCGCCTTTGTGTTGAGTCCAAGTCGCTCAAGCTCTATTTGCACACCTTCCGGAACAAGGGCCACTTCTGCGAAGCGTTCGCGGACATCATTGCCAAGGACCTGTTTGCTGCGATGAAGCCTGTGTCCATTGACGTCAGCGTCACGCAAAAGTCCCGCGGTGGTATCTCCATCATTGGCCGGGCGTCCCTTAGCAAAGCAGTGGACGGCGGCTTCCGTTCTACGTTCCGCAAATAATTTATGAGCAAAATCATTGTCGTCCTTTCGGGTGGACTTGACTCCTCAGTCCTGCTCCACCATCACCTCCATCGAAACGATGAAGTCATCGCCTTGTCCGTCGACTACAGTCAGCGGCACAAGAAAGAGCTTCAGTATGCCCGTCTTCAGTGCGAGGAAGCCGGCGTCCGCCACGAAATTGTGGACTTGTCGTCCGTGGGGCGGTTATTCACAGGTTCTTCACAGACTGATCCGAATGTGGCCGTCCCGCTCGGCCATTACGAGCAGGAGACCATGAAGGCCACCGTTGTGCCGAACCGCAACATGATTTTGCTCTCAGTGGCTTTGGGCTTGGCCGTTACACATAAGGCAGCTGGGGTGTCTTATGGCGCTCACGCCGGCGATCACGCGATCTACCCAGACTGTCGCAGTGAGTTTGTCGACGCCCTGAATGCTGCGGCTCATTTGTGCGACTGGCACGAAGTTGAGATCTTCCGGCCCTTCATCAACAAGACCAAAGCGGATGTCGTGAAGCTCGGTGACGAGCTGGACGTAGACTTCCGGCGGACATGGTCCTGTTACCAGGGCTGGGTCTTCCACTGCGGCCAGTGTGGCACCTGCATTGAGCGCCGCGAGGCTTTTTATCTGGCTGGCGTCGCCGATCCTACCCCCTACGGTCCGGGTTCGCCGACAGTGGAGGACCTGGTGCGCAAGAATTGGAAATTGTAATTTGGTGGCATGTCGGGACAAGCGGGCTGGACGTTCAACCAGCCCGCTCTTTTTGTGGTTCGTGGTGAGGTAAAATAATTCAAAAGATTTCTTGCCCTTTGTGAATTTTGCCATATAGTCATGTTGAAGTTAGGAACGATATGCAATTCAAAAACGAATATTTCGACAGTGAGACCTGCCCGTATGTTGTTGAAGGGTTTTACGAAGAACTGCTCGATCTCGATAACGGGTCGCGGGTTCTTGGTAGCCGTCTTGTGTCCGCACCGGACCGTAAGCTCGGCTCAGACGGTCGGACAATCGTCATCTTGACTGAAAACGTCACACTTCAACGCGGTATGAAACAGGTTGTGGTGAAAGCTTCCGCCAAGCGCCCCGTCCGCTGCTTGGCGATGGTTCAAGTATTGTGCGGACGCAAAAAGAACAACTAACCAAAGAAAGAAAGAACATGACAAAAACACAAATCGCCGCCGCCTTTTGGGTGATCCTGACCGCCCTAAACACCGCCAAAGCGAATCCGCTCAGCCCCATGGGAGGTGTGCCCAACGGTCACTTGTATGCCCAACTGATGGACCAACTCAACTTCGACCAGTGGACCCGTGTTATCGAAACTCTCAAGACCAACGGTCACATTGAAGAAAACAACTTCTTACTCACCATCACATCAAAAGGTGAAGGATTTTTCAAGGTCCTCGACGAAATTTTTGCCGACATTAAAAAGAACACTTGCCCGCCGACGACGTCCGCTTAGTATTGAGCCTGAACTGTAGAACCTACAAAACCATATGCCACAAAAAATGAACACACTCCTGCCTGTTATTGATCCAGAAACCGCGTTGCCGGAAGTTGAGAAAATGATTTACGACCTCTCCTGGCGCTTCTCCCAAACCTACCCCATCACGTTCGAGGAAGCCAAAAGTGAGGCCTACTTTGCTTTCGTGAAAGCCTGTTACGACTACAAGCCTGGCCGCAAGACAAAATTCACCACCTGGTGCTACTACTGGATCTGGTGTAAATTGAAAGACCTGGTGATCAAAGGATCCAAGGACCCGTTGCACTTCGTCGAAATGAAAGAAGAGCTTTGCGGTGAAGCTCCTCCGGAACGGGCCGTGTCGCTGGAATTGTTTGATGACCTTTCCACGGAGGCTAAGGAGATCATATCCTTGCTCATCGAAACGCCGGCGGACCTGTTGCCGACGAAGGAGCCCGTGCAAGCCAAGCAGCTATTGAACCGAGTGAAAACTTATCTCGAAGACCGTGGAATTGAGCGCACCGTTCTTGAGCGTGCCTCCGAAGAGATCCGCCTCCGCCTGCGCGGCAATGCAGGCTACTGCGTCGCATGACTGAACTTCGTCCGTTCCAACTAGAAGGGGTCCGCGCCATCTACTCGTTTGGTGGCGTGGCCCTTCTGGCCGATGAACAGGGTCTGGGTAAGACTGTCCAGTCCCTGTTTTGGATTACCAAAATCCCCAAACGCCGGCCCGTGGTCATCGTCTGCCCGGCCGTAATGAAATGGACTTGGCAAGCGGAAGCCGCCCTCCATTTCAATCTCCACGCCACAGTCCTGGAAGGCCTTTCCCCTTCAAAGGTGCCGCAAGGAGACATCTTCATCATCAATTACGAGATCCTGGCCAAGTGGCTGCCCTTCTTGCAGAAGCTGAAGCCGCAGTGTGTGATCTACGACGAGATTCATTATTGCAAGTCGCTCACGGCGCAGCGGACCAAAGCGGCTATCAAACTGTCGCGTGGTCCAGCTTCCAAAATCGGATTGAGCGGTACGCCGCTTGTGAATCGTCCTGTTGAGCTGTGGCCTACTTTGAAGATACTCCGCCCGGACATCTTTCCCTCTTTCGAGAAGTTCGTGTGGCGCTATTGCAAGCCGCGATATACTCCATGGGGGTGGCAATACACGGGCGCGAGCAACATCAAGGAACTGAACCGCACCTTGCGCAGCGAGCTGATGATCCGCCGGCTGAAGAAAGATGTGATGCCTGACCTGCCGCCTAAGACCCGGCAGATGATTTCTTACAAACTGCCTTCCTATGAAGAATACAACCGCGCCCAGTCCAACTTCCTCGAGTGGTTGCGCACTAAGTCGCTGTCGCGGGCGCTGAAAGCTAAAAAGAGCCCAGGCTTGACCAAGGTGGGATACCTGTTGCGCCTGATTGCTGAGTTGAAAGTAGAGTGGACGGCAAAGTGGGTGGCGGACTTTCTCGAAAACCATCCGGAGGAAAAGCTGGTCGCGTTCACCATGCACACTTTCGTGATTGATTACTTGAAAGAGAGGTTTCCGCTCGCGTTGGTAGTGGACGGTCGTGTGACAGGTAAAGCTCGCACCGACACCATCCGCGCCTTTCAAAGCAGTCCGCGTCGCCGGCTCCTGTTGGGCAACTGGAAAGCCGCCGGCGTCGGCATTACGCTGACAGCCGCTCGCTACTTCGCGGCACTCGACTTGCCGTGGACTCCCGGTGATCTGTTCCAGGGTGAGGACCGTGTGCATCGCTTCGGTCAGAAGCGAAAAGTGACCATCTTTTACCTCGCAGCACTGCGCACGATTGAAGAGCGCCTGATAAAAGTGTTGCAACAAAAGGCCGAAGTGCTAGATGCTGTCCTTAACGGCGACCGTGATGTCGAGGACTTCGACATCTTTGAAGAATTGTTGCGTGAAATGAAAAGGAAGTGACTATGGGACATCGTTCAAAAATATCATCCACGCCGGCGGATCAAACGATTCCGCGGCACACTGGACGCCTCTTGGTAGAGGGGGTTCCGCAGACCACTAAGTCGGAATTCAAAGCCGCCTGCGCCCGCCGCGCCAAGCCCATGCGTGACGTGATCATAGAGTTCATGAGGGCCTATGCGCAGTTGAAAGATTGACCTATGGCTAACGAAGTTACTCTCAAAGTCGTCATCAAACGAGCGGGTTCGCGCCAGTGCCAGATTGAATTCTTCCGCAAGGGAAATGGGGATGACATGGTGGAGGATCGCGCGGATCGTATTGAGTCGGCCTGCAAGCGTGAGGTCGAGTCGCTTCTGGGTGAGTGCGGCGGGCAGTTTACGAAGGAAGGTTGAGCTGTGACTTTTGAGGAGTTGATGATAGAGCTTAGGGTCCCTTTTTTGATGGAAGGTCACAAGCACTGCCGGCCGGGATGGTCGCAGATTGATTGTCCCTTCTGCGGTCCGGGCTCTTCCAAATACCACCTCGGCTTTAACCTCAATTCACGTCACTTCAATTGCTGGCGCTGCGGCGGTCTGTTCGTTCCGAAGGTCCTGCGAGCCCTGGGCGCTTCCAGTGTCTCAATAGACGAATTCCTCCGCAGTGTTGACACGGAAACAGTCGTCTCGCGCGAGAGATCCAGAGTCTCGCTGGTGGTTCCGGCCGGTATCGGTCCTCTTTTGCCGAAACACCGCCGATATCTGCTAGAGCGCGGCTTTGATCCGGATCGCATGGAATCAGTCTGGGGCGTCAAAGGAATCGGCATCGCTCCGCGTTTAGCGTGGCGGCTTTACATTCCTATCTTTGAACGGAATCGACAAGTCAGCTGGACCACTCGTGCGACGGGCGACAAGGTCGTCCAGCGATACATCTCCGCCAGTGCCCAGGAAGAGTCCAAAAGTCACAAAGAGGTGATCTACGGCGCGGATATGTGTCACCACTCCGTTGTGGTTGTCGAGGGTCCCACTGACGCCTGGGCCGTAGGACCGGGCGCGGGCGCGACATTTGGCACGGCCTTTTCATCAGCGCAGGTGCGCCGGCTGGTGGACATTCCTAATCGCTACATCTGCTTTGACTCCTCTCCGGAGGCTCAGCAACGGGCGGAGGACTTAGCCAGTCAGCTTTCGTGCTTTCCAGGAACCACCGAGAACATCCAACTGGACGCCAAGGATCCAGGCAGTGCTAGTCCTAAAGAGCTGCGCCTGTTGCGCCGCGTGGCGCGGCTGTGAACTTTTCAAGACAATACACCATGGCAGCAAAACTTGATTGTCCGTTGTGTTCGGTTCACATGAAAGAAAAGCGGAAGGACGAATTTGTCTGTCCCTGTTGCTGGTCACGCTTCATTCCTTTCACGGTGGGCCGTGCGCCCGCTAACCGCCAGCAGCGCGAGAAGGCGAACTACGTGGCGGAAGAACTCAAACGTCGTGTCGGTTAAATATGCAACACACACGACCAGAGCCCTCCTTAGCCTTACCCCAAGACTATGAGAGGGTCTACGGTGATCAGAAAGTCCAAGCGGGCGGTTTGTTGTTCGATGAAGTGGACGGTTGGACAGAAGCCAGGCCCTGTCATTACGGCACACTGGCACGGAGTATGAAGGCGGTAGGTAGAAAGAAGCTTCCGACTCTCGTCTGACAATTCAGCCCTTTACAGTCCCTGTCCCTTGTCTTAGTCTTATGAATCATGGGCAAGGGAATTCGCAAGAAAGATGACATTCCGCTCCGCACCATCCTAGATTGGTATGATGCGTGGTTGCGGGATGAGTCGCCCGGCAAGGTTGCCGCGGCGATGGACGTGACACTGGAAACCGTCCGGCGCTGGTCAAACGACGTGCCGGATATGAAGTCCGCGCGGGAGCTGGCTGAGTCACGTCGTGGCAACCGCAGTTCCTTCAGCGGTTACGTCTTCAATCGCCTTTCGGCCGAAGCGCAAGAGACCTGGGACCGCATTCGCTTCTGGGATGACGGTGAAGGTGCCTTCGAGAAAGTAAACGAAATCCTTCAAAACAAACCCGTCCGCCTCATCCAAGAGCTGTTCATCCACGCCTTGGTGCGTTCGTCGTTTGATGTGTCCACTGCGTTGCAGATGATTTGCCTGTCGCGCACTCAGTTAGAAAACTGGCGCGTGAACGACTTAGGCTTCCGCCAGCTGATCGAAGAAATCCAGTGGCACAAGAAAAACTTCTTTGAGAAATCACTGGTCGGACTCATCGAAGAAAAACATCCGGCGGCAATCATCTTCGCGAACAAGACCTTCAACGCTGACCGCGGTTACAACGAAAAGATTCAGTTGGAGCATAGCGGGCGGGTGGAGACGGCGCAGTTCTCGATTGACGATCTTGAGCTTGACATTGAGACGCGGAAGAAGATCCTCCAGGCTATGCGGGTGCGGCAGGCTAAGTTGAATCCAGCAACGGCCAAAGCCCTGCCCGCTAACACTGAAGCCGAACTGGTTGAAGTATGATATTGAACGAGCATCAGATGGTCGCGTCCATCACTCGTGATTCCTTCTACGAATTCTTCTTGGAGTTCTGGAAACAGATTATTGACGAACCCCTCGTCCCTAACTGGCACATCAAGTATCTGTGTGACGAGCTTCAAGCTATTGCCGAACGGGTGTTCAAACGAATTCCGAATCCGCACGACACTGTCGTCAACGTGCCTCCCGGTTCGTCCAAGTCCACAATCATTTCACAGATGTTTCCAGCTTGGGTCTGGACGCGGATGCCGGAAGCTCAGTTCATTTGTGTCTCCTACGCTGAACGTGTCGCGCTGAAGGATGCGTTGCGGATGCGTGACATTGTCGAGTGTGAACTCTACCAAAAGTGTTTTCCTCAGATCACTCTGCGCGAAGACTTGAACACGAAGGGGCTGTTCAAAAACAAACTGCGCGGCTATCGTCTGTCCGCCGGCTTAGGCGGTCAAATTACAGGTGAGCACGGCCATTTCCTCCTGGTGGACGATCCGCTAGATCCTGAGCAGTCGTATTCAGAAGCTGAGTTGCGTGCCGTAAACCGGTTCATGGACACGACACTTCCGTCACGGAAAGTTGATAAGCTCGTCACGACGATGATTGTTGTCCAGCAGCGTCTGCATCAGAGCGATCCTTCCGGTGAGTTGCTAGACCCGGCCCGCGGAAAGAGCATTAAACACATCTGTCTGCCGGGCGAGATTCGCACAGAGTCCACGATCAAGGTGGCTCCCGCAGAGTTAGAGCAGTTCTACAAGGACGGACTGCTAGATCCAGTGAGATTGCCAAAGGTCGTCCTGGAGAAGATGGAAAAGGATCTGGGCGCCTACGGCTATTCCAGTCAGATCCTCCAGGACCCGGTGCCGCTGGGTGGCGGACAGATCCAAACCGACAAGATCCAGATCGTGCAAGCGCCGCCGGATGTGATTGTGAAGCGGGTGCGAGCATGGGACAAGGCCGGCACCAAAGACGGCGGTGCTTATTCCGTCGGCGTGGAGATGGGCTTCACTCGTTCTAATCAAGTCGTGATCCTTGACGTCGTGCGCGGGCAGTGGGGATCAATCGAACGTGAACGAACCATCAAACAGTGTGCTAGGATTGACGGCATTGGTTGTCCAATCCTAATTGAAATTGAAGGCGGCTCTGGCGGTAAGGAGTCAGGCGAAGAAACGGTGCGCAACTTGATGGGCTATCGCGTCATCACGTTTCATCCTACTGGTGACAAGGAAAGCCGTGCCTATCCATTCAGTTCACAAGTGGGCGGCGGAAATGTCTACTGCCTGAATAAGCCGTGGACGCGTGACTACATCAGCGAGCTGCGATTCTTTCCTCATTCAAAATACAAGGATCAAGTTGACGCCACCAGCAGTGCTTTCAACTACCTCGCGGCCGTGAAGCCGAAGCGGCGGGCTGGAGCGTTTTAGAGTTGTAGAGCAGTGTCACATTCTTCTTCCAGTTCTTGTTTCCTTGCGGATCTGCGGAAGGTGGGCACCAACGGTCGGCCATAAAGTGAATGAATGTCGCCGGCTTGCCGGCCTTCTCCCATCGCTTCCAATTGTTGTTGATGGAGTTGATCGTGATCTTCCGGGCCTCCGCAGCGTTCGCGACTTTGATGGACAGGACACCGTAGGGGACTTTCGCTTTGGGTCCGCCCTCCGCCCAGTAGATAGAATCGGCCATGCGTTCTGGGTCTGGGTGGCCGGCGCGGGCGATGTGAACTGTGAACAGGATTAGGATGAGACTGATTGTGGTTTTCATTTTGGAATTAGAATTAGAATTAGAACGATTTCGATTCAAAACTGAATTTGGAATTAGAACGAGAATTAGAACGATTTCTGCGGCACACGGGACTCTCGCAGAACTGCGACAATTAGCATCACCATTTGTTTTTCTTCTTGAGGGTAGGGTGATCGACGTTCTTCTTTGATTGTGTCATAGATGGCGATTAGTTGGTCGTAGGGTGTCTTGGATAGTAGCTCTTCTTTTTCCTTTTGTCGATCAGATGCTTGTTTTTCGGATTCTTCCGCAGTGGCTCCGATTCCTGTAACAACAGAGCCGTCGCTACAAAACAAAAATTGCCTCCAATATGAAGGCTGCGGATGTCCTCCGGCGTCAACATCATTCCCGGAAATATAGTGAGGCGGTTGTTTTTTAATGATTTCTTTCATGTGGTGCTTCTTTCTTTATTATCTGTGAATTGTTTCTAAAGTCCTTCAAAGTATCTCGTTCTCTAAACCTCTCAAAGTTTCTCAAAGCCTCTCAAAGTATCTCGTTCGCGGTCCTTCGCCAACCTGCTCTGACCGTCCTCACCTCTGCGTGATCATCACGCGATGATGCGATGCGATATGCAGGCTATTGTCGCTGGATCTCTCGCACCCACTACCCTCCAGCCGCCCTACTGCGTGACTATCACGCGGGCGCGAGATCTTGCCAATCTCTGCGAGGGCTTGGGCTATACAGAACCGCGATCTTTGGGTTCTCTCGCAGGACAATACCCGCCCAACAACCAACCTGGGTTGAGCTTACGGATGCGATCTCGCTACCGTGCGTGAGACGCGTCCGAATTCCAGTCCCCGCGCCAGCGCAATTTGCCGGCGCGGGTTTCTATCCGTTTCCGTTTGTGCGCAGTGTTGCGCTTGCATAGCTTAGGAGCAGCGGTGAATCCACTCGATTATATTGTCGTCTTCGACATACCACGCAACGCCTTCGTAATCGCAATCTCTCGCGGGTTTGCGGGCTTCGGCCCAAAAAGTTAGCAAAATCCCGCGGCCCAGTTCGGACACTGCGCAGTGTTTAATTGTGTGCGTTGGCGGAATGTTCTTTTTAAGCGCCGCCAGTTCCTCGGGGTTTGGAGTAGTGCGTGTCATAAATTAGTTTCCTTTGCGGCCGGAAATGGCAAGTTTGGCTTGGCGGAGATGGTGTGCTGCCATTAACCAAGCCGGGTCGGGTTTGGTGGGTTCAAAATCCGCCGCGTCTTTTGCAATAGCAGCGATGACATCCACCAGCGTCTCGATCTCACCGGCGTCCATTTGTTTTACTTCCTCCAGCAGTGCTTCCATTTCGGGTGACATATTTTGCTCTCTTTTTGCTGCGCACTGCGTTTTGCAGTGCTTACTTGCTAACACTATACGAAAATTTTCACACTTTGCAAGGATTATTTGCGAAAAAGTTAATAAAAGCAGCTGGAAACGCAGTTGTTTGGCTAAGGATTTCACCACAAATGCGAGAGATCCAAACGTCGCGCAGAGAAATGGAGAATGCGTTCTCCGCAGTGTGCATACTATTGTCGGCTCTTCCAGCGTCTCGTGCCAAATCTCAAGCCAACAAATTTCATGCCGAACAGAAAAGATTCATGCTTTTCCTTGTAAATAATTTCAAAAAGATTTGTTGTAATGTCTGAATCTTTTCGTATAGTGTTAGCAAGTAAGCACTGCAAAACGCAGTGCAAAAAAGAGAAAGAGAACAAAATGAAAGTCAGAAAATCGTCACAGGAATGCGCAGCACACAACGCAACTATCCAAGCCGAAATCGACTTGGGCTTGTCGGAAGCCTGGGAGCCGACGGATGAACAATTGGCTTATGAGAAACGTCAAGCCGAGGCGGCTGCCGCCGTTGCGCAATTGGAAAAAGACAAGCTCGCCGTTCTGCGCTGGCTCGATCCAAATACAGACGGCTCGAAGGTGCTCGGCATCTACGCTGAATTTGACGCTGTTTATACTGGAAGCACTAAATGGAGTTCCGGACAACACACGGGCTGGAAGTTGTATTTTGGCAACAGGTGGGACGCGTCCTCACGCCAATACGTCACAGTCGGCACTGGCACGAAAATGGGCATTACCGCAGCGCAATTGGACCGCGCAAAGGCCAAACTCAATATCTTGGTTGAAGCAGCCAAAGCTGAGGCTGCCAAGGCAAACGCCAAGCAAACGGCCGAAGCTCGCACCGCGGGATTCATCAAACAAAATCCCGACTTTTGCAAATTGGTGGGACATAGTTACTACAATTCCGGCGAAAGTTTTTACCACAAGCATGGGTGGATGAAGGGGCGGACTACCTACAACACTGCGTTCATCGCCTTAGAGGATGGCCGTGTGCAAATCGGAAGTGAGGCCTTTACAGTTGCGCAGTGGACGGAATACTATTCCCTCCTGGCAGCGCACAAACAAGCCCAGGCCGATTTGAAAGCATCGTTCAAATCCGCTGCGGTCGTCGCCTAACCGACACACAACGCAAACAACAAGCGCACACAATTATGAAATTCATCGTCATGGCCCAAGCGTTCCACCCTACTACGGGGGCACCGTTAGCAAATTCCCGCGCCGAGGAAATTGACACAAAGACCAATGTGTTGTTCCGCGGATGCGAGAACGTGCTACAAATCAAAGCTCGTTACGAGCAATTCTGGAACGGCGATCCGGCGGCCAAGTGCGCTCGCACTGAGATCGTCTTCGTCCAAAGTGTAACCCCAATTTGACACACGGCGCCTCTCTTCGCCCTTGTGTCTGTAGTGCGCCGGCCGGCTTTACTTACCGCGCCGGCGTTTCTCTGATAATGCGAGATTGAGCCAGCTCGTGCGGGTTGTTTGGTGATTTACTTCACCGCAGTGTGCATACGGAATTGGAAAACAAATGCGAGATCTCCAAACTGTCGCACCAACTTTTCTCATGCCGACTTGCCGAAAAGAGGTAAAATAGTTCAAACTATTTTTGACGGTCGAGCAAGTGCGGTTGACGACATTCACCTAAATGCGAGATTGAGCCAGTCTCCCTTGGTTATGTGGCGAATCACTTCTCCGTGGTGTGCATACGGAAACGAAAAACAAATGCGACAGCCGCCAAATCTCAAAGCAATTATTTTCATGCCGACGACCCAAAATTGTGCAAAAGAGGTGAAAATAGTCAAAGCACATGCCATGCCGACTTTGCTTTTTTTGTGAAAAGATTTTCCTAGGCCACAAAACGGAGATTGGTGTCTCTCCTAAATGCGAGATTGAGCCAGACAGTGCTGGAAGACAGGCGAATAGGTTCTCCGCAGTGTGCATACGGAAAAACTATTTGCGTGGCGCTCAAGCTAAATCTCAAGCCAACAATTCTCATGCCGACTTTGAACTTTTTCACATTTAGCGGTTACTACGGACAAGACGGTGAAACAGTTCCCGTGCCGACTTCGCCGGCGACGGTAAAATAATTCAAAAGAAATGAGAAAAACGGGCCGCACAATTAAGGTCTCTCGCACTTGTTTTTCCTTTCAATATCAACATAGCCGAATTCCTATTTGCCACATAACCATGCGCAGCTGGCTATTAGAGCGTGTTTGGTGAGGACGTTCGCCGCAGCACTGCGTTTGGCGGCTAAGCAGGCGCCATGCCGAGCTGAAAAGATTCTGCTGTTTTGTTGTAAATAATTTCAAAAAGAGGTATTGCACTTTGTGAACGATTTCGTATAGTGTTAGCAAGTAAGCAGCGCCACAACGGCGCTGGAAAAGAGAAAGAA
>Ga0075163_10001727_pt1 | contig 29499 bp, 27 predicted proteins | sample JI1023141ADNA_FD_71478 | JGI IMG/M metagenome (GOLD analysis project Ga0075163, IMG submission 71478) | Wastewater effluent complex algal communities from Wisconsin, to seasonally profile nutrient transformation and Carbon sequestration -... | ecosystem: Engineered > WWTP > Effluent > Algae...
GAAGAAACCGGACTAACCCAAGAGTATGTTTGTGCTCCACTTGCACTGAGCATTGCTGATTGTCCGCTACAAATCAATGTGTTACTTGTAGTAATAAGTACCGGGGGTAACGGAAGAAGACCTAGCAAAGCCATAGCAGTGCCGGTACATTGGTTTTCGTTTGTTCCCACAACCGTATACATTCCTGCCGTAGAATTATTCACCAAAGGTACCGAAGCGGTTTGGGTACTCGACATGTATCCGGACGGCCCCATCCACTGATAAGAAACAAGTCCGGAGGCCATTAACACCGCGGATTGTCCCGGACACACAGCAGTTCCGGTGGCCACCACCGTAGGCCCAGGCACTACATTCACACTATACATTGTTGTCGCCGAACAATTGTTATTGGCAAAAAAAGCGGTACAGGAAAAAACACTTACCCCCTGAACGGATGAGCCAACAATCATGGAATCCGCGTAACTAGTTATACCGGTGGAACTCGCCCAACTATAACTAACAGCACCTTGAGCGAAAGCATACAAAGTTCCTATGGCGGGGCTACAAACTTGTGTGGGGCCGGCAATAGATAAACTTGGTATCTGCGTCACGGAAACAGAGACCACATTGCTGTATAGCGTTGGATTTAACGATGTACCTGCACCCCTTCTGAAATACGTTGTAACCAAAACCGGGGTTGGACTGAATGCCGCCAAGGTAGCGCCGGAAATGGCTGAAAATCCTGAGCTGGGAGAAACCACCGAGGACTCCCACTGGTAAATGATTGTACCTGTACCTCCACTTGCAGCCGCACTTGAGGTAAGGGGTGTTAGTGTAGAACCTGCGCAAACCGTTTGACTCCCACTAATACTTCCCTGTAAAAACGGCGACAAGGGGCAGCAAGAACCGCCAGAAGAAACACTATAAGTACCCGACCAGCAACTATATTGTACCATGTGTGCGTATAAACTTGAATTCGGAAACAGGCTAAGAAAATAGGCTTCGATCTGATCAACCGTGTTACAACCGCCCTGATTCGTACTATTTGAACAGGAGTAACCGCAAATGATCATCCCATAACCGTTGGGGTTTGAAATGGTGGCTGCGGGCGCAAATACTGTTGAAGTGGCCGCTGCCACAGGCGCACCATTAATGGAAGTAGCTAGAACGCCCCCGCAGGGATTATTGGTCCCATTGTATCCCGCGTAATGCACCGCAGTGACATTCCCAACAAAAGTACCGCTCAGGTTAATTGAGGTGGCTTCATAGCCCACCACACCAATAATAAGGTTCGGAATATTTTGATCCACATTTATGTTCAGCGTACCACCATCATAATTTGTGTAAATGATGAGATTGCCGTTTGGGTTACAAACGTTTTGTCCGGCCATTGGCCATAGCAACACAGAAAGAAATAAGGAGATCACAAATTTTAAGTTTTTATTTTTCATAGCTGTTCTAATTGATCGTGTATTGTTAAATTAAAGCGAACGCTGTATTTATCTTACTATTCAACGATAACTTTCTGCGGGGCAAATGATCTGTTTTCCATCGGTACAATATAATATACCCCAAACCCAAGATCAGAAACCCTTTGCTGGTAGTAATTTACAGCATTTAGCTCGATGGTTTCGATTTGCTGGCCAAGTGCATTTACGAGTAATAATTTTACATTTTTAAGCGTACTCACGGTAAAACTTCCGGAACAGGGGTTAGGCGACACGATTACTTTTATGTCGTGAATTGATACTTCGTCCATTCCAGTGCATTCACTTACATTAACAAGGAGCGTAGTTGCATTCATACACCCATTGGCATCCATCCCCTGCAAAGAATAAATCGTAGATACCGCAGGTGTAACGATAATTGGCTGCGTTTGCGATAAGGAGGAAGCCAGCCAGGTATATGTCTGAGCTCCGCTCGGTGTAAGCGTCGTACTTCCTCCCAAACATATCAGAGTTTTGGTGGCGATAATCTGAACATTGGGATTATCCACCGTGGTGAGAATACCCGTTGCCGCACCCGTACAAGAGGCAGGTGAAGTAACCAACACATTGTAAACTGTCGTTCCGGTGGATGTGCCAGCGGAAACCGTTATGCTTTGGGCACTTGAGGCAAAACCCAAAGGTCCGTTCCAGGAAAAGGAAGAACCTCCGGAAGCGTTCAATATCGTGGTCTGGCCGGGACAAACAGTTGCACTAGATGCGAACGCGAGTGGCAATAAAGTTAAAACTTCTATAGTTACTGAACCGGTTCCGCAGCCTCCAAAGCCACTTACATTTACCGTATACATACCCGCACTTAACCCTGTAACTACCGAAGCCGTTTGGTTCGTACCGGTCCACATGTAACTGTAGGGAGCCAACCCACCACTTACATTTACGGTAGCACTGCTTTGGCAGGAAGGTGTGCTAACTGCATTAAGCGTAATTACCGTATTAATAGGACTTGCGACGCACCCTAAGCAGTTGGTGCGGTAATACATACCTGCTAGCACCATAGAGACGCAATCTCCTGCGTAATTATACATTCCGTAGTTCGCACTGGTTTGTCCTGCAAATGCCGGGCCCACGGGGGCGTTGATAAAATCCCAAACCTGATCGCTGGCCGGGGTTTTATTGTAGTTTGGCGTCGTACTGCTGTTAATCGCTGTATTAAAATTAATAATGGTATTGCCCAGTTGCTGCAAATCAGCGATAATCATAAAATTCTGTGTAAGTGTAGGGGTACTGCAAACACTGAATCCTGTAATGGTATTGCTCGCGTACTGTGGCCCGGAGGGAGTAACCGCATGACAACCGTCGGCCAGAATGATACTTCCTGTGTAGTTTTGAAAAGGATCCTGATAAATAATAAATAAAGTGGCCCCATCCGCATCGTTGTTGTTTAAACTCGCCGCCGTAGAAGTTGGAATCCCCGATAACGTATAGGTTCCGTTGCCGCTCACAATGGATGTAACGTCAGCCCGGTAAGTATATGTGCCAGCAAATAACCAGCAGACATCGATATCATTACCCGCAACTGTCATCGGAAAAGCCGCAGTGGTAAGAGCTGGATTTGTAATGGACGCGGTAATTGCTACTCCGTTACCGGAAGTGCCCACGTATAAGAAAGCCTTGAGAATGGTGGCGCAATTTGGTATGCCCGTAATATTGATGGAAGCTGGTTGACTAGCGCCTGTACTTGGCGAAAAACCAAATGGCCGCTGGTTTAATCGTACGCTCCCCTGAACAAAATCAAGCCCACAAGCATCCAATGTGTAACTGGTAGCCAGCGATCCATTTTGAGAAAAAACAGAAGCCGGAAAAAAAACACTAACTACAAAGATGAAAAAAAACCGGAGGCTCATTGTTTTGCTTTGAGATACAAGATAACAAAATTTATGGCGTTTTTATATTTTATTATACAAATAATTCTTGTATCCCGATCAATTTCAGATATTTAACCACAATTTAAACAATAGTTACCGAGCTATTTTATGTTTCCCAAATGTTTTGAAGCCAGTTTCGTAAGGCAATTATTCTTTTCAGAAGTCAATTTGAAACTGTCGAAAAAAGGCCAACATGTCGAATTATTGAGTCAAAATGCCCTTCCTTTAACCCCACCGGTTGATAAAACCAGCTTTTAAATTGCCTTAAAAACAGTATCTTTGCGCTCAGAATAAAGATGATATGAAAGATATTTTTGAAAAGATTAAAACCAGCATGGGGCCTATCGGCGAACATGCCAAAGAATCTCACGGGTATTTTACCTTTCCTAAGCTGGAAGGCGACATTAACCCTCACATGAACTTCCGCGGAAAAAAATTATTAAACTGGAGCCTCAACAATTACCTGGGTTTGGCCAATCACCCCGAAGTGCGTAAAGCCGATGTAGAAGGTGCTGAAAAATTCGGTTTAGCGGCTCCTATGGGTGCCCGGATGATGAGCGGCAATACCGATTATCATGAAGAACTTGAAAGAGGCTTATCCAAACTGGTAAAAAAAGAAGATACCATCCTTTGTAATTTTGGGTACCAAGCCATGGTTTCGGCCATTGACGCGCTGGTAGACCGACACGACGTAATTGTTTATGATGCAGAAAGCCACGCCTGTATTTTAGACGGGGTTCGCCTGCACATGGGCAAACGCTTCGTTTACAAACATAACGACATTGAAGATTGCGAAAAACAACTGGAAAGAGCCAGAAAACTGGTAGAAAAAACCAATGGCGGTATCCTGGTCATTACCGAAGGAGTATTTGGCATGCGTGGCACGCAGGGCAAGCTAAAAGAGATTGTTGAATTAAAGAAAAAATACACCTTCCGCCTGTTTGTGGACGATGCGCACGGCATTGGCACGATGGGACCTAATGGCGGTGGCACTGGGGAAGCTCAAGGTTGTCAGGACGGTGTGGATATTTATTTTGGCACCTTTGCAAAATCGTTCGCGCTTATTGGCGGGTTTATCAGTTCAACAAAAGAGATTGTGACGTTTTTACGTTACAACATGCGCTCACAAATATTTGCCAAATCGTTACCGCTTCCACTGGTGTATGGTTTATTAAAACGCCTTGAGTTGCTGAACAAACATCCTGAATACCGGCAACAACTATGGAAAACCGCAAACAGCCTTCAGAAAGGTTTAGTAGAAGCGGGTTTTGACATTGGTATCACAAATACGATGGTAACGCCGGTTTACATGCGCGGTTCGATCCCGGAAGCTACCAACATGGTAATTGACCTGCGTGAAAATTTTGGCATTTTCTGCTCGATGGTAGTTTACCCGGTTATCCCAAAGGGAATGATCATCCTCCGTTTAATTCCAACAGCTATTCATACAGATGAAGATGTAAAATACACCATCGAATCGTTTAGTAAGATAAAGGACAAATTGTATGGCGGTGAGTATGCTGCCGAGAGAATCCGTGAAGGTTTTTCGCAAGCATTGTAATTTTTTAGTTCACTTCGTAAAAGAAAAAATCCGATTATTACTTTAACATGAGTCCCGGCACTATATCCGGGACTTTTTATTTGACCCCGTCTTAACAGTTTTCAGTTAACTACTAATCATTTCTCACATTTGTTTATTTGCTTTAATCTGTTAAATTTACATTCCTAACTCTGCGAATAAATTATGAAAAAAGCTTATGTGTTTCCCGGCCAGGGATCTCAGTTCCCGGGCATGGGCAAAGATTTATATGACACCAATCCTTCAGCAAAACAACTTTTTGAAAGTGCCAACGATATCCTTGGGTTTAAGATCACCGACACCCTTTTTTCGGGCAGCGACGAAGAGTTAAAACAAACAAAAATAACGCAACCTGCCATTTTCCTTCATTCGGTTATTCTGGCCTCGACCATGAACAATGAGCAAGGGCCGGACATGGTTGCCGGACATTCCCTGGGCGAATTTTCGGCGCTGGTGGCCAACAAAACGCTGAGTTTTGAGGATGCCCTTAAACTGGTTTACAAACGCGCTTTGGCCATGCAAAAGGCTTGCGAAAGCAATCCTGGCACCATGGCTGCCATTCTGAACCTGGATGATAAAGTAGTAGAAGACATTTGCGCGGAAATCACCCAAGCTGGAAATACGGTGGTAGCAGCAAACTACAATTGCCCGGGACAACTGGTTATTTCCGGAAGCCTGGATGGAATAACTATTGCCTGCGAAAAACTGAAGGCCGCTGGCGCCAAACGCGCACTGGTATTGCCTGTTGGTGGCGCCTTTCACTCGCCACTAATGGAACCTGCCAGGGTGGAACTGGAAGCGGCTATCAGCGCTACTCACTTTAATGAACCCATTTGTCCGGTGTACCAGAATGTAACCGCTTCTGCTGTTTCAACCTCCGCCGAAATACGCAAAAATTTAATAGCGCAACTCACCGCTCCGGTTAAATGGACCCAAAGTATACAACAAATGAGCGCTGATGGTGCCACCCAATTTATTGAAGTAGGCCCTGGAAAAGTATTGCAAGGGTTAATTAAAAAAATCAGTGCCGGCGCTGAAGCCATGAGTGCCTAATTATTATGAAAAAGTTAATCCCCTTCATAGTCATTTTTAATGTATCACTCTCAAACGCCCAGTTTTTTAAGGGCGTTGGTATTTTCGGTGCGCTTACCCAGTCTGCCCACTATTACGAAAACAAGGATACTGACAGAAAGCTGGATACTCCCTACGTGTTTAACCGCTTTTATCCACCAAGCCATATATCAAAAGAATTTTTTAACTGGGGAGCGGGCTTCTTTCTCGAATTTTCTACGCGCGACAATCTGCGCTGGCAAACTGAATTTGAATACACGCATAAAGGAGCTAAAGAAAAAGAATTAATCAATGCGTACACCGGCGAACGTGAAGGTTCTTTCCGCACTAACAAATACACCTACATTCAGTGGAACAATTACCTGAAGTTTTATAACCCGATTGGATTTTCTTCCCACTGGTATGTGATGCCGGGCATTCGGCTTGAATACCTGTTCAACAGCGGTGCTTCCGCCTTTACACCCGTAAGCGGTAATTTTCCAAAGTTTTGGTTTAGCGGCGATGTGGGGATTGGTTACGAATTTCCCCTTTTCAAAAAAATAAGTGCTTTTGCCGAATATCATTGGAATCCTGATATTATTTCTCACAAGCATGACAATGTACGAGCAAGGAATAGAACATTTGAGTTGCGGGTAGGGCTTGTTTACCGCAAGAAAAAAAGAAGTATTGACGATTGTAATGCGCCGCGCTATAATGGCCCGGCCTATTAATTAAAATTTTTGAAACCATGGTAATGACAAGAGACGTATTGTTTTCCTTAACCAAAGGAGCCTATGCGCCACAGGAGGAAATGCTGGAAGTGGCCCGCAAAAAAGGCAAACTGTATATCGGGATTCCCAAAGAGGTGGCATTCCAGGAGAACAGGGTGGCGTTGGTTCCCGACGCGGTGGCCCTGTTGGTTAATAATGGGCATCGCGTGGTGATTGAAGCGGGCGCCGGGAAAGCGGCTAGTTTTGACGATACCGATTACAGTGAAGCGGGTGCCGAAATTGTTTATTCTGTGAACGACGTTTATAAAGCGGATACAATTTTTAAGATTGCACCGCCAACACTTGAAGAGATTGAATTAATGCAGCCTAAACAAACCTTGTTCAGTGCGTTACAATTAAGTGTTCAACCACAGGATTTTCTTAAAAAACTTATTTCGAAAAAATTAAATTGTGTGGCCTTTGACCTCATTTTGGACGAAGCGGGTATTTTCCCGGTCATACGTGCAATGGGTGAAATTGCGGGAGGCGCCAGTATTCTTATTGCCGCAGAATTACTAAGCAATGTTAACAATGGGGTTGGCGCCATATTAGGTGGCATCAGTGGCATTTCCCCAACCGAAGTAGTAATTATCGGGGCTGGTACTGTTGGTGAATTTGCAGCACGTGCCGCCATTGGTTTGGGCGCTACCGTAAAAGTATTTGACAACTCCACCTCCCGACTGCGCCGGTTACAAAATCAATTAGGCAGCCGTGTATTTACATCGGTCATTGTTCCAAAGGTGCTGGAGAAACATTTAAAGAGCGCGGATGTAGCCATTGGCGCTTTGCGTGCCAGTCAGGGCAGAACCCCCTGTGTGGTCACAGAACGCATGGTCAGTGAAATGAAAACAGGCTCTGTGATCATCGACGTAAGTATTGACCAGGGCGGTGTATTTGAAACCTCTGAAGTGACCAATCATACCAAACCGGTTTTCAGGAAACACGGCGTGATTCATTATTGCGTTCCTAACATCAACAGTCGCGTCGCAAGAACCGCTTCTTATGCGTTGAGCAACATTTTTTCGCAGGTAATTCTCAATATGGGCGATGAAGGCGGTTTTGAAAGTATTGTAAGAAAGGATGCAGGACTTAGAAACGGCGTTTACATTTATAATGGCATTCTCACCAACCAATATCTGGGAGAAGTATTTAACCTGCCGTTCAAAGACATCAACCTCCTGATGGCCGCTATGTAATTCGCCGGGCAACCGAGTACATGACGGTTCTTAATGTGACACACACAACCTATTTAACCCATAGATGAAAGCGCTTCAGGAATTAGAATTTATAGACAAGATTGATGGCAATTTTCCTTATCACGACCACGCGGAGTGTTTAAGGCTTATTGACGAAGCCATCCGCATATCACCCAATTGTGTGTTCGCGGTTGTGGAGGAGATTTGCCGGATCCCCGACGAAGAGCGGGAGAACACGTCTTTTCTGTTCCTTAACGACCTGATAAAAACCATCGAAAAAAAATTTGAGCATCCGTTAAAAGAACTGGTTTTTGCGGTGGCTAAACGCATGTTGAAACAGGAAGAAACGCCGGTAGAAGAAGCTGGGAAAAACCTGGAGCAGGTACGTCCCTACCCTCGCCAATACGCCGCCATGAACATCCTTTATTACTCCTGCTTTGACGATGAAGGGAAACTGGATGAAGTATGGGACAGCATTATTAAGGAGTGGGACGACTCGCTGATGTGATTAGTGCAGAGCCCAGGCGGAGAGTTACCCGGTAAGGTTTGCACCAGAAATACTTAACTACCTTGTTTCAGTTAATACGCGTAATCAGAAAGATAGTCAAAATGTGAGGTCAACTTCCCTTCTTTTGCAATACTCGCACGTTCAATCACCAGATCGCCGTCGTCACCAAATATAAAGGGCAACACCCGTTCCGACAGATCTTTTCCAAAATCATCGCTGGCATCACGCGGCAACTCGCAGGGCAAATTATCCACGGCCATAATACAAATGGTGTCTTTTGTAAAAGGCAAATCCTCTTTTTCTTTTACAATGTTGTATCCGTAAAATGGTTTGTTAATCGTGCTGGCCCTAAGCGTGGTGGGAACTGAACCATCAATGTCGCAGGTAATGTCTGCAATCACCGAGATGTGAAAATCCTGCGCTTTCATGTCCTGCGCGGTAAACATCTTTGGTGATTTTGGATCCCAGTAATGGGCTGAAATGTACAGGTCGGTCACTTTTGTAAAGGCCCCAAACTTCGAGGTAAAATGCTCCGGGTGTTTAAAAAAATCGTTTAGATCAAAATTATGATCATCGGGCCGTTCCACGTAATCCCGCGGGTTTAACTGGCAGTAAACCGGCTCACGAAAGGAGGCCATCAGAAATTCTTCAGGGGTTACTTTGCGGATCCGCAAGGCGCTGAGTGTCTCAATCACTCCATTCGCCACACGGCCACCACCCGTAAGCGCGATTTTGATGTTTGGTAATTTCACCCGCTTGAGCTCTTCTTCCATTTCGGCCCGGTCACGACAAAGGTGCGCCGGTTTTAAACGGAACAAATCATATTTTAATCCGTAACCCAGAATGCCGTTATAAGCGCCTACTACTCCCGCGTAACGTCCAAATCCAATGATGCGATTATGGTTTTTATCAGTAAGCGTTTCGTAATCAATCATCTGAATTTTCTTTTCGATGATGGCTTTCATCAGTTTGCGGTTATGCGCTTGTTTTTTGATGGTGTGCGAAAAGAAAAAATACTTCTTGCCGGGAATAATGAGCTCAGGCGGAACCTCTTTAACCCCCATCAGAATGTCGCAATCTGCCAGGTTTTCTTGTAACTGAACTCCGAAAGAAACGTACTCTTCATCGGTATAACACCGTATTTTACTGGGCTGTACTACAATCTCTACATTCGGGTAAGCGGCGCTTAGTTCAGAACAGATGAGCGGGGTCAAGGGCACCCGCTTATCAGGTGGATTTTTTTCTTCACGCAATACTCCGATTTTGAATTTTTTCATACCTTAATTGTATTTTTACAAATATAACACTTATGCCATCTTCAGGATCATTTTCTAGTATTGTTTTTATTGCCTTGAACCTGATGATTTCCTCTGTTTTTCCGCAGCAAAAAACCAGTGTACTTGAAAAAAAATACCCGTCCGCTTTACTGAAGGAAGATGCAAAGTTATTCCGTGATATCACTTTGAGCATGCACCCGGTAATTGGCCTTTATAAGCCGCGCGATTACTATGTGACGTTATTTGACCAGTATCTGCAGACGCTTAATGATAGCTTAACAGAACGGGACTTCCGGTTAAAAACCAAACTCATGGCCGAAGAACTGCATTGTGGACACACAGAGGTAATTTATTCAAAAGATTATTACCGGGCCATGAATAAAAAAAAACTTAACTATTCGCCTTATGTTTTTATACCGGTAAATGATAAAGTATTTGTACTGGCCAATCTCAATAAAAAATCCGATAGTACACTGAAGAAAGGCGTTGAGATTACAAAGATCAATGGCCTTGGCGTGGATTCCATTTTGAGGTATTGTAAACGTTTTGTTAGTGCCGACGGTTACAACCGTAGTTCCAAAGACCATTACATTCAACTCGGATTTAACGCTTATTACCCGGCTCTTTTTGGCAGACCCGATACATTTAGTGTGGAATACAAGGATGGTAAAACCCTCAAAACATTGAGGTATCCGGCTTTTCAGCCCAAATCGTTCCCTCCCATTCCATTGGGGGCCAAAGACGATAGTTTGTTTACCCGTTATAAAAAGGCTAAAATAAAATACAGGTACCTGGACACTTCAAAAAAAACACTGTTGGTGAAAATTGAAAAATTCTCGCGTCAACGTTCCGATAAGGCTTATCGAAAGATTTTTAGGAAACTCAGAAAAAACCAAACTGAGAACCTGGTTATTGATTTGCGCAACAACGGCGGCGGGAGCCTCGAGAACAGTTACCGTTTGCTAAGTTACCTGATTGACACGGCTAAAACCCAAACGTTGCGCACCGCTATAAAAAACTACCCTTACAAAAAATACACCAGGGGCAATGTCTTTTTTAAACTCACCCGTTTTGCTTTCGCGCTTATTGGAAAAAAGGAAAGTCGGAATGATACCGATATTTTTGTTTACACCATCCACCCCCGCAAAAAAAATCATTTTGATAAAAAGGTATATGTCCTCATTAATGGAGGTTCATTTTCAGCTTCCTGCCTGGTGGCAGCTTACCTGAAAGACAGGGGAAGAACTGTTTTTATTGGTGAAGAAACGGGAGGAGCCGTTGAAGGTTGTAATGCAGGGATCACCCCCTACTACAGATTACCCAACACAAAAATAAGCGTTCGCATGCCAGCATTTAGAATTGTGCACGATGTTTATCCCAGCTTAACGGGTCACGGCATTATACCGGATTACACCATTGAATACAGTATAAAAGACATCTTGGCAAAACGGGATCTGGAGATTTTAAAAGTGAAAGAACTCATCCAGAAATAGAAGCCGGGTAATTACAAGGGTTCGATGGCATTCACCATTTCGTACAACTCTTTTTCTGTTTGAGGGCTGAGCAATCCTAAGTTCTCCTGCCAGGCATAAATGATGTAAAAATGATCCTCGACTTTAGCGAAATAACGAATCACGTCGTACGACTTATTACCTTTGTCTTTAAAATTGGACCGCTTTTTTTCGAAGGAAAAGAATTTGTTTTTTGTCTTGTCGTATTTTTGAACATCTTCAAATTGTAAGGGCCCCACCGCGTTGCGTTTCGCTGAATCGAGCCCGGAAACGGTACTCGGGTACACCAGTACTTTTAACTTACCTTCTTTATGCGATTTGCTGAACAACACGCCGGAACAATGGCAAAGGGCATTGCCTTTGTCTTCCCAGCTATCTTTGCCACCAAACTCTTCGGTATTCCAGCCAGCGGGCGGGGTATATTTTAACTTCAGGGCCTTCGATTTAACGGTTTCCTGTGCAAAGGCAACTGTAGCGGCCATTAATAATAAAGCCAAGGTAATTTTTCTCATAATAAATGCGTCGTTAATAAAATTAAAAATACGTTTTTTCGGCTTAAATTATCGTAACTTTGTGAAAAGTTCTTTGAACAATTTTTAATGTTGCCGCAGCATACTAGCTGCTTTTAACATCAAAAATTGAAATGGGTCCGACCGGTTTTGACAGTGAGCGCATTAGGTAAGTAAGCATGTAGAGCGTTGTAAGAAGAGCTCTTTAAAATTAACTTTCAAAACTTTTATTTGGCGAAGATAACTCTTACGCTATGGCTGCTTAATTTAGAATTAGGTAACCTTTGCTTTCCGGGGAGCTAAACTGCTCCGCGCCCCGGGTAAAGCATCACAAATGTGCAGTTTGTTTTACCGATGTTGCTAGGCAAAACAATATTAGCAACTAAGTTAAGAGTTGGTTTGATATAACGCCTGCTTTTAGCCGACAATTAAGTTATAACTAAACATCGTAGAAAGCTTATCTACTCCTTATTTGGACGAGAGTTCGAATCTCTCCGGATCCACCCCTAAAGCAGAAAAAGCCTTTTCGATTCATTTCGGAGAGGCTTTTTCGCTTTAGGGGCCTGAAGTGAAGGTGCAAAGCAAACTTCTACTTCAGGATTTTCCAACACTAAATTATTCTGTATTTTTGATTTATACCTCCTACATTTTGCGTCTATATTCTTTTCAGCCAAAAAGACTTTCAATTATACACCGGGTTTTCTTCAAATTTAGAAGCGAGAATTAAAAAACATAATTCCGGAGGAAATAAGAGTACTTCTTATAGAAGACCACTGATCCTTATATTTTCTGAATTTTATTTATTTGAAGAGGATGCAAGAAAAAGAGAATTGTATTTTAAAACGAGCATGGGAAAGAAAGCTATTAAACTTATGCTAAAAACAACGCTTGTAAAACTGGGATATAAGAACATTTCATTAAAACCTTTACAAATTATGGAAGACCCTGAAACCATTGATGGTTAAGAGAATCATTAAATAGGTATTTTATTTTTAGACTTTCGGTTAGGAGAGCCCACTGCGCCAGCAGTAATCTCGCCGACCCTCTTGGCCCAAGCGTTTTTTGGTGGTTATAATCAGCAGGTCGTAATCTGATTTGTATTCGTAAGTAATGCCTTTGTCCTCGTACTTGTCCTCCACATAATTTCCCCGGGCGTAGCTTCCAAACAGCACGATCATTTCGATCTCTCCATACCTGGGAATAAGCGCTTCCCTGATGGCTTTTAGTTCAGCCTGCTTGTGTTCGGGAAGATGGGTAAGATCGGTTTTCATACGGTCGCTAAGGTAATTAATCCCTCGTAAACCATAAAGATAAACGCAAAAATGATTTCACAATAAAATGTTGGTTTTAATGGCTGAGAAACCCCTTTTTGCCTGACATTAAGCGGTTTAAGATTATACTACAAATTATAGCAAATTAAACCTACTACTTGTAGTAAATTTATTCTAGTAAAATATTCGGTATGAAGCGTGTGGTGGATTGGAAGAACAAATATTGGATCATGTGTTTTTCGGGGGTAGGAATTTTAGGTAAAAACGGGCGGTTTACCGACATTTTTTTGCGAAACAGATTTATTACATTTATTGATTTTTACCACACCTTACATGAGCCAAAAGGATTTTGACGAGTTTGTAGCAAACCTCAAAGATGAATTAGTTGCTGATAGCACCATTTTTGACCTTGAAATTCCAGACGGGTTTGTTGATTGGTTTGTGAAGACAGGGGAGTTCTATAACAAAACGTACAATTGTGTTCCTGCCGCTGTCAATATTAAAAGCTGTGTAGCAGGAAATTGTTTTCAGAACAGCCAATTAGTGGCATTAGATAACAAAGGATTTGATTACTATGAAGGTGTCCTGAGAACAATAAAGTACAAGACCTTAACTCACCACGGATTTAACGTTATTGGTAATGCGGTGATTGATATCACACACCTATGCAACAAAAAAGAATTTGAGGAAGAACTTAAAGAAGGAGAATACTTTTATTTTGGAGTAGTAATTCCTTCAGAATTTATTTCCAAATATCCACAATTACTAACGGCTAAATTTTTAAATAACCCTTTACTGGTCGACTATTTCAATTATGCCAAGTAGGAAAGAAACCGTACATTTCACGCACCCAAAATGTCAGAACCGGAAATAGAAATACAAAAGCTAAAACCAACACCGAGAATTACTAATCATGATCTTCTCTACGGTAAGCCAGTGACTCCTATGCAGCGCTTGGCTGTGATGGACGATGCGGAATTTGAAGAAATTGTAACTGAATGGGCATCTGAATATTTATCCGGTAATTACGAAAGTGTGAGACGTTGCGGTTCTGCTGGAGATAAGGGGCGTGATGTAATCGGTTGGATCAACAAAAATGAAAAAAAGTGGGACAATTACCAATGTAAACATTACGGTAATAAGTTGACTCCTTCAAATTTTTACGTTGAGCTTGGCAAACTCTGCCATTATACTTTTATCGGGGACTACAGTATACCACAGAATTATTATATCGTGAGCCAAGAAGGAGCTGGAGCTAAACTTGGCGATATGCTAGATGAGCCAGCGAAACTAAAAGCCGGACTAATTGCAGCATGGGAAAAGAACGTGGAAAAGAAAATTACATCTGTAGGTACAGGAGCAATCAAGCTTGAAGGCGCATTTAAACACTACGTAGAAAATTTTGATTTTTCAATAATAAAGAGCGTTGAGCCGCATGATCTGATCGAACAGCATGGGAAAACCAGTTATCACCTATATCACTTCGGCGGGGAAATAAAAAAGTACAGGCAGGACACAACTGTTCCCGCCTTTGATGACGCAGAAAGTCAAATGAGATATATAAAGCAACTATTGATAGCTTATGGAGAAGAAATAAGCCAGGAGCTGAATTCAGTGGAGGAATTGGCGGCTCATGGAACTTATAAGGTACATTTTGACTTACAGCGAAAGAATTTTTATTCCGTGGAATCGTTAAAGCAATTCGAAAGGGACAATTTGCCCCCTGACACCAATGCCTTCGATTCTCTAAAAGATGAAATTTTCTCCGCAATATATACCAAAGCTATCGCAACCTATGAAAACGCATATAAGCGCCTTTCGAGTGTTCTTGAGCATAGCCAGCTACTAACCATAGGTTCAAATCCGTTAACAGTAACTATCAGCCTGCTGGATAAACAGGGAATTTGCCATCACCTTGTAAATGAAAATAAAATATCTTGGAAAATATAAAAAATATATTCGAAGAACGAAATGCAAATGTTTTTAATTCTCCGCTGGAGATTGGATTCCGCACATTATACATTCTAAACGGAATATCGCCCACGGAAATAGATCTCAATCGCATGGTGATTTATGACTACTTTTTATTAAACTCAAGTGATTTCCCGAATGGACCAAGCAGTCTCCATCCGCCAATACCTCATCGCTCGGCTCAAATCATTATCAAGCCACTTATTATGAAGGACGCATTAGTGCTTATGAGAAGCAAGGAATTGATCGACATGGTATTTTCCGCAGATGGAATAAAATATAAGGCTAATGACTTAACAAAGCGATTTATCGAACTACAAGAAAATGAATACTCAAAAAAACTAGTAACTCTAAGTGCCTGGATAAAAGATCAGTTTGGAAATTATACAGACGAGCGACTAAAAATTCTTGTTGAGAATAATATACCAAACTGGGGTGGTGAATTTATTTATGAAGCATTAATACGCGGCTGATGGAAAAAAGATTCTATATCGAAAAGCTTGTTGTAACGGGGATCGGAGTCACGGAGGCAAGCATTAAGTTTGACACCGGCGTAAACTTAATTATAGGTTCTTCCGACACGGGAAAATCTTATATTTACCAATGTATCGACTATCTTTTAGGAGCAGGAAACTGTCCAAAGGACATTCCTCAGTCAGCTGGTTACACTGAGTGCTATTTACAAATAAGGAATAATGAAGATAAAGTCTTTACTATATTCAGGGCTCTAAAAACACCTTCAAAGGCCAGTATCGCTGAAGCTAAATATGAGAACTACGCGACGTCCCAAAAGTTAGTATTGGCAGAAAAGAATGACAGCGCTGATGGGAACAATATTTCCGAGTTTTTACTCAAACTAATGGGGGTAGAAAACGTGCAAGTAAAAACAAATGCACAGAATAAAACAAGGAAAATTAGCTTTAGAGACATCGCTCGATTAGTTTTAATTGATGAAACACGAATAATTACAGAAGGGTCACCCGTTTACACTTCGCATAATAATTACTATGAGCTTACTGCTGAGAAATCTGCTTTCCGATTTTTACTTACCGAAAATAACGATAATGAGCTGATAGAAAAGGAAGAAAAGAAAGTTTATGAAAGCAGGATCAAAGGGAAAAAGGAGCTAATAGAATCGCTTATTCTTTCAAAAAACAAACTAATAGAAGACACTCAAAATGCACTGCCGAATATTAATTCCGAAGAAATAAACAAAAAAATTACCGAACTCCTTGAAAAGTTGGAAGCTTCAACTAAACGGGTCGAAGAATTGACTTTAAACAGAGAGGGGATTTTCATAAAGTTACAATCTATTAAATCCAACAATCTAAAAAATAGTGAGCTTCTTAAAAGATTTAATCTTCTCCGTGATCACTATACTAATGATTTAAGCCGACTAAATTTCATCCTTGAGGGTGATCATTTGTTTAAGCAACTGATCTCAAAGGATTGTCCAGTTTGCGGAACTTTAATGGATGAGGAACACCTAAAGTGCTTGGCTAAAAACAAGGAAAATAAAGTAATTGGAGATTCTGTGAAGGTAGAGGGGCAAAAAATTGAATTAAAGTTGAAAGACCTCTCTTCAACAATAACTGCAACCGAAACTGAAACAAAAAAGGATACAACTTCTATAAAACAATTTGAAGAAGAACTTGCAGGAATTAATAAGGAATTAAACTCAGAACTACTGCCTTTGCAGCAGACATTTAAACAAGAGATTAGCCGTCTGATTAGTTTCACTAAAAGTGAGCAAACTTTGACAACTGCTAAGAATGACATAACCCAGCTGTATCTTGAACAAGATTCGCTGAATAAGGAATTGCAATCACGCTCGAAATCTGAGGTGGCCACGGTAGATCTTGAATATACTATTCTTCAGGCCTTCGCAGACCACGTGGAAAAATATCTTAGGGCATGGAATTTTCCGGGTCTTACTTCAGTAAACTTTAATAATCAACATCAGGTTTTTGATCTCACGATATCCGGTCGCGGGAGAAATAGTCATGGTAAAGGTGTGCGCGCAATTTCCTACTCGGCCTTCACATTCGGTCTGTTAGACTATTGTATAGAAGAATCCAAACCACACTCTGGGTTCATTGTACTGGATTCACCACTGACGACCTACCATCACAACCAACGAAGGGAGAAATATGACGAAGTAAGTACTGATATGCAAACGGCTTTCTTTGACGATCTGAAGTCAATAGGCAGAGACCGGCAAATAATAATCTTGGATAATAAAGTACCGCCGGCAGATCTAATAGCGGAGGTGAATTATATCCCTTTTTCCGATAGTCCGAACAGTCTGAGAAAAGGGTTTTTTCCAATCTAGGATGAACATCCTTTCCGGCTTTTTTTGTTAGATTTACATAAAATTTCTTGACTTGTATGGCTAAAATTTTGACGACCAAGGGATCTGCGGCAGCATTAGAGGACTTAATTAGAAGGGCTGACAAAGACCTCTATTTAATTAGCTTTTCCTTTATTATAAGCGAGTCTTTTATTGTCCGCTTACAACAAGCTTCAGAAAAAGGAATAAATATAAATTTGGTTTACGGCAAAAGCATAAAAAGTGACACAAAGCATCAATTAGAAGACATACCGAATCTGAGAATTTACTTCTTCAACAATCTCCATGCTAAACTTTTTGCGAATGAAACGAAATGCATAATTGGTTCTATGAATTTTTCAGAAGCATCGGAGATTAATAATACTGAACTCGGGGTGTTACTCAGTAGCGCAAATGATAAAGAAGCTTTTGACGATGCAATGCTTCATTGTAAGGAGATTGTTAGAGCGGCTGAACTTGAATTTGAAGGAGTGCGTGGAGATTCGCTAAATATCAAAAACGTGTCTAAAGCGAATTTTCAAAGCAAAGTTACTGTCAACAATAACAATTTTATGGGTTACTGTATCAGAACTGGCAAACGAATTCCGTTAAATCACGAACGTCCATTTTCGCAAGATGCATATTACGAATGGGCGGAATGGGGAAATGAAGATTACGCGGAGAAATTTTGTCATTTCTCTGGTGAAAAGTCAAAAGGTATGACTTCCAAATCCAATCCAGTTCTATCTAAGAATTGGAAAGAATATCAAAGGGTTACTTTCTAAATAAACTTCAAAAAAATTCTAACTTACATTTATTCATGCACCATCAGCCAATATTCTCCGAGAAGTACCTACTAAATAAAATGGTTACTTTTCCATTGTCATACTTTGGAGATGTACTGGCAAAAAGATCTAAAATTGTTGAATGGCAAACCGCAATAAAAAAGGGGAGCATTAGAAAAACTAAAGAAGAAGCATTACAAAGCGACTTTCTAAATCTGTTTTTTGGTGATGTGCTTAATTACGCCTATAACAGAACTGGTGACAATTGGAATTTAGAAAAGGAATTCAAAACTGTTATTGACGGTTCAAAAGCCGATGGCGCACTGGGGTATTTTTCCATTACTGCTCAGGACGCACGTGCAGTGATAGAATTGAAAGATGCAAAAACTGATCTCGATAAACCTCAAAGTAGAATTGACCGTCGCACCCCGGTAGAGCAAGCTTTCGGTTACGCCAATAAAGCAGGTGGTAAGTGTAAATGGGTTATTGTTTCAAATTTTTTGGAGATCAGATTGTACAGTGCGACGGATCAAAGCAGGTATGAGGTTTTTGATATTTTAGAGCTGGATAAGGACGAGCAACTACAAAGATTTCTATTTTTAATGCGAAAGGATAGATTAATTCTGGAAAGTCAAAAGTCTTTTGTAGATCATTTGTATGAGCAGCGCCAGGCAGAGGAACTTGTTATTTCAGAAAATTTTTACAAAGACTACAAAAAAGTAAGGCTAGAATTGTTCGAGCATTTAAAGAACAACAATCCTAAACGCAAAGAGATACTGCTATTTACTAAGGCGCAAAAAATTTTAGATAGAGTAATATTTATTTGTTTTTGTGAAGACTTAACTCTGATTCCAAAATATACTTTTAGAAATATAATTGAAACGTCTAAAACTATTATTGATTTCAGCGATAGCAAATTATGGTCACAAGTTAAAAACTTGTTTAGAGCTATTGACAAAGGTTATCCGGATGCAAGTATCAACAAATTCAATGGCGGATTATTTGCAGAGGACAAAGATCTAGATAGTTTAATTATCAATGACGCGGTAATTGAACATGTAGTAGCGCTCGCGAAGTATGACTTCGAGAGTGATTTAAATGTGAATATTCTTGGTCATATTTTCGAACAAAGTATTTCCGACATTGAAGAAATTAAGGCTGAAATTAGTGGGGAAGAATTTGACGAAGCAAAAGGTAAGCGAAAAACGGATGGGGTTTTTTATACCCCCGAATATATTACTCAGTATATGGTGAAAGAATCTGTTGGTGGATGGCTGGAGGATCAAAAAAAGGTTCTTGAGTTTGATAGGCTACCACAATTGACGGATGTAGATTTCAATTCTATCCAAGTAAAGTCCGTAACTGATAAAGGTTCAAAAAAGAAAACGAATCGGATTGAGTACAACAAAAACATAGCAAAGCACATTTCATTCTGGGAGGAGTACCGTGAAAAATTATCTAACATAAAGGTTTTAGATCCAGCATGCGGTTCTGGAGCATTTTTGAATCAGGTTTTTGATTATTTGCATCGGGAAGGCGAGTTAGTTAATAGCGAACTTGCTAAGCTCAAATTGGGTCAAAGGGAAGCTTTTGACCTGGACAAACATATTCTAACCAATAATATTTTTGGAGTAGACTTAAATCCGGAAAGTGTTGAGATTACTAAATTAAGCTTGTGGCTCAAAACCGCAAATAGGCATAAAGAACTCACTGCCCTGGACAACAACATACTTTGCGGCAATTCTTTGATTGATGATCCGAACGTAGCCGGAGAGTCTGCATTTAACTGGGTCAGTCGATTTGATGCTGTATTTGATACAGGTGGTTTTGATGTTATCATTGGAAACCCTCCATACGGGATATTGATCGAGAAGGCATTGGAGCCATACTACAGAGAGCAATTCCCGAAGACAAGCTATAAAATAAACTTGTACATTCTATTTATCGAGCGAATGTTTCAGTTATTTAATAATGCAACTGTGCATTTCATTATTCCTAAGTCACTTTTATTTAACACGTTTTATTCAGAGTTTCGGGAGTTTTTGATTAATAACTCAGAGCTAGTGGAAATTTTTACGTTGTCGGAGAAGGTTTTTGCCGACGCTGAGGTTGGTGGAAGTTTAATGTTGAAATTCATTATCAAAGAATCAGTAGATATTAATAACGTTGTTCGTTTAGTTTCTGCATCATCTTACACTAATTATCTTTCTGGTGACAAAATTGAAAATGCAAAGGCTCAGGGATCTTTCCTGTCCGTTCCAAATTGCGAAATATCGATTGTTTCAGAAAATAGAGAATCTGTAATAGAAAAGTTACAAAAGCTTAAGGGAATTGATTCCTATTACTCGCTTAAGAACGGATTAAATCCAGGAAATATTAAACATATCCTAATTACGTCGGAGAACAAAAACGACAAACACAAGCCCATCATTTGGGGTAAGGACATATCGCACTATCAGATCATCTGGTCAAATGAGTACATCAACTATGACAAAAGTGTTGCAGATGGTATTACGGTAGCTGATTTAAAGTCAAAAAAGGGAATGAACAAACAAAATAAAATCGATTTCGCTTTACGTACACCGTCGCTATTTGAGGTAAAAAAAGTATTGGTTCGTAAAACCGGCGACTCCCTTATTGCTTCCTTAGATGACAAGAATTACTATTTTGATACTTTGGTTCATGGTATATATCAGAAAACCACTCATTACTCATTGGAGTTCATCCTTTCCATTCTCAATTCAAAACCCGCCACGCAGTTTTATCGGATCTTGCACGATATAAAAGGAAAGGTTTTTGCCAAAATTAGTTTGGATAACCTTTCAGAGTTCCCAATTCCTGAACCTTCTCCGGACGACAGAATATTTTTGGAGGGTAAAGTTCGGACTCTTCAAGCAAAAACTGGAGAACTACAAAAATTAAGGAATGAATTTCTCAATTTTTTTTGTGTAAAGTTTGACATTTCAAAACCCTCAAACAAACTCTTGAAATGGGATGAATTAAACTTTAAAGTATTTTTAAAGGAGCTTTTAAAATTCAAAGTCAAATTATCAACTCAGCATGAATTTGACCTTATGAGCGTTTTCACAAAGCAAAAAGAACTGGCAACTGAGATCCAAAAGATAATCACGCAAGCGAAAACAGAGATTGATCAAAAAGTATACGAAATTTACGACCTAACATCTGAGGAAATTCAAATTCTCAACAGCAAATAATAATCGCATTTAAAATACACGTATGTGATTTCTGTGATTGATATCAAGTAAACCCTTCTTATCCACCCATTCCGGTAACACAAAGTACAGCATCTTAATCCCTGGCTGTTTGATCTTTTTGATCCGGCCAGATTTAACTGCCCGGCCTAAATGAACCGACAGGTTGTATTGCGGTGTGTTGTAATCCTTGTAATGCGAATCTAACTTTGAAAGACACTCGTCCAACTCTTTGGAAGTAAGTGGACGCTGGTGCAGCGCCAGTAGAAAATGGATCTTCGTCGGGTAAGACCAATCCACCTCAAACATGCTCTCGTTTAAATCGGCTTTACGGCTGTTTTCAGCCCCGGTGGCATTCCTTGTGAGCAATCGCTCGCAAGGTCGGCTTTTTGCTCTCGGAGTTCCATAATGGCCGAAACAAGGTCGTTGTGCGACCAGCCTTCAAACTCTTTTAAAGTTTCATTTTTTAGCTCCCGCTTCAGTTTTCTCTGCCAGTCTGAACTCATGATGCTCGCAAAAGTACAAATCATAACACAAAAATAACATCATTTTTACTTTTAAAGGACATTCCTACAACATAACATCAACACAAAAAAGGTTATACAAAGACGAAGCATTTTATACTTATACGTGTTTGAGTGACCAAAGCCAGATCAGCGTGTGGAACGAATGATTATGTGCACAATGTAGATGTTGTGATTGAACCCCCTAGAAAGGAAAGGCGGTTCAATTCGGTCGCTTTAATCAGGGCGGAAAGATGGATATATTTCCAGAAGTTGAACCGATTGCAGCGTAAAATTCGGTAAATCTTTGTCATTTTGGGCTAAAAAGGTCGGTAAACCGCCATTTTTTTCTAAAAAAAAATCTTTAGGTTTGTCCAAAAATTAGTATGAAAAAGAGGATTTTAATAGCATTATTTGCTGTCTGCTTGATTTTGGTTTTTCTTATGCTCAAAAGATCATAAATTTTGACTTGCAATCGCAGACTTTCGATAGAGAATACCTTTACTTTAAAGAGAATTTTGCTATTAAAGGGGAGGCTAAATTCAGAGGAATGATTTTCGATAGCGTTCGTGTATATATTTATAAGACCAGACCTGACAATCCCTCTGTAATCAATAAACTTGTAGTAGCTGCTACAAAGTACAATTCTAAGGACGTTGAAAACATCGAGGGAAAAATTGCTTACAAGAAGACTGGTTTTGGTAAAATATTTAAAAAATTAAAGGTATTAACGCTTGCTGAGATAACCGCGATGGGGGCAGCAAAATCGCAAGATGAACTGACATTTACAGGTCGTTGGATTAGTCCAAGTAAGGAGGCCGCAAATTTCAATATCGCAGTAAATAAACACTTACAGTTTAATTGGAATTACGCAGTTAAATTCGTTTTCTATCCTTCGATAGTTGGCACTTCTACCTCAAGCGATCCAACAACGACAAATACGCAAGCTGCTGGAGCTTTAGTGGCTGGAACTACTACAACTTTAAATACTGACGCATCGACGGGTGCAAATACTCAAACTACCCAGGTCATTACAATTTCCGGTGGAAACGCCACGATTCTGACAACGATCAGTAGAACGCTTCAATCGACACCGACAGCCAACCCTATGACTACTGGTCCGGATTTTCTTCTCGCTTATGACAATGAAACGTTGCAATCTCGCTTTTCTGTGAGTACTGGCTTTGGAGGTGTTTATTTCAAAAGTGAGAATGGTAATAAAGACGGTGCTTTCTTAAATTATATCGGATTAAAATTTCATTTTAAGCGTGTATTTCCGACTTTGGAAGACCCTTTTTTTCTAGGCTGGCGCTCAAGGTGGGGTATTGGAGTCGGAGTTGTAACAACGGCTCTAAAATATAAAGAAACGGCTTTAGTTGGTTTCGGAGATAAGGCTACGGCAAAACCGGTTGTTTTCCTTGGCTATAATTTTCATAAACACTTTGGAGTTTCGATCGGTACCATACTTTTTAAGCAGGAATCTGGTGTTTCAACGACCGTGAAAAAGACGATTGCTGCCGCGCCGTTTTTAACTTTCCACGTAAGCGCCGATGTAATTGGTCTTTTCAAAACAGCAAATACTGCACTAGAACCAAATAAATAATCTTTAATATTATGAAAACACTTCAATTTATCCTCATTCTCCTTCTTAGTTTTATTTTAAATTCCTGTGTTAAGGATACTGAGACTAAGGTGGATTTATCTAAGATTTTAGAACTCAAGCTGTTTCCGAATAATAAAGATACTGTAAAAATACCTGCCGATGGGACAACAAAAATAAAATTGACCGCTGTTCTTGGAGATCTTTCGGACGATAAAAAAAATGTTATTTTTTATGCCTCCAGTGGTGATCTACTCACATATGATGGAGGAACTGGTTCAAACAATGTTACGCAAGAAGCAATTAACAAAGAAGCGTCAGTTCAACTCAGAACATCCACGATTCCAGACGATGGCGTTTTCCTAACTGCTAAAGTGGACAATTATTTTGTTAAAAGGCCAGTAGTTTTTACAAATTCTCATCCTGATACAGTATTTATTAAACCGGATGCATATTTTACGACTAGTGATAAAATCGAAATCAATGTGGAGCTATTAAAATTGAAGGGTTTCGTTTCCTCAAAAGTGCCAGTGTATTTTAAGATAATTGATTCAGGCACGAGTGGTCTACAAGTTACAATCGACCCGTACAAATTTAGTGACAATGGAAGTAAGATAAATCCATCGGTTTTAAGAAGCACTCTGCAAAAGATTAACGAAAATGTTGGAAAAGTAACTGTAGAAGTCAGCACGATCAAGAGCAATGGAGGAGAATTTAAGAAGACAGTCCAAGTAGAATTTAAATAGATATAGAACGAAAACCCTGCTTTCAGAAGGCGCACATGAATTCAGTAAAAATGTATTTGCTGAAGATATGAACGACATTGAAAAATACTTGAAAGAATGCGAGGCTTTTAAAGAACAAAAAGAAGGGAAGCTCAAAATAGATTCTAAAGATTAGTTTATTTTGTTGAGTGAAGGTTGGGTTTTAATTCGTGAACTAAAATTGGCGAAGTTCCTGAGTATCTTTTGATTTGGGACTCAACTTATAAAGCATTACTCCAAGCACAGCTCCACTTAAAAGTCCGCCAATGTGGGCAGCATTGTCAACACCACCTAAAAGACCCATCAGCAGATTAATAAGCACATAAACACCAATAAATGTCAACATGCCTTTCTTGCCTTCTTTAGGAAAAGCGTCAGTAAAAAGCAAACCCAGGACTGCTCCATAAAGACCAAAAATAGCACCTGATGCACCAACACTAATTGTATTGGCATGCCACCAAATGCTTGCCAAACTGCCGCAGATCCCGGCAATGAAGTAAAGAATAAAATAGTTCTTCCGACCAAGAAGCGGCTCTACAAATAACGCGGCAATAACTAATCCGTATACATTTCCTAAAATATGCATAATGCTTCCATGAAGAAACATACTTGTTGCTAGTCGCCACCATTCCCCACCAAGTATTTCAGCTCTGCGGTTACCGCCCCAATGCAGCAGTTCCATCGTTCTTGGTGAAATGATATTTACGCCAGAAAAAAACATTATCACGAAAACAAGAATATTTATATCCAACAAAATAGAGGTAGCAAAATGATCGTCTTTTGGTATTAAAAAACGAAGCATGTCAACCAAATCATCTTGTTTCGGTTTTATCCCTTCCTGTTGATGTCTGATTTCTGCATAATCAATAGTTCCAAAAAGCAGGCAGATCATAATGACAATTGACCCAATAGCAAAAGCACCAAAAATCCAAGGTAATTTATTTTTGTTCCGACTCTCATAAGATTCCATAATCGGTTTAAGCAAAACAATCTCATTAGCAGGTTTTTCTTTGATACGATTCTCAACAGCCTTTGAAAAATTTTCCAAGTCATCGGAAACCGGTATTTTCTCAAAGTGATCGAGATTGTGAAATTGATAATGATTCATTTTATCAAGGCATTCCGAATAAAATACTTCATATTTTTGCTGTTTTTCTTCATTGCTTAATCTGTTGCTGACCCGTTCATGAAATTTAACACAATACCAAACCTTGGGATAGGTACTCCATCTCTTATTTGTATCTCCGACGATCGGCGTAACAAAAAAAACATTGAAGTTGAATTCATTGTTATATTTTCCGCTTGTACTAAATTCAGTATAAACTCCTCCAAAATAGGGAGCCATTGAAAAATTATTTATTTTGTAATATCTCGTTTTTTCAAGTTTAGCAATTTGATCTATGCTACTCAGATTTGCTAACTTTCCTGAAGCTGTTGTTAAATAACTTTGTGAAATACACATAGTTGCCATCATTGTTCCCCAAGTGAGCATTTGCAGCCCAAATCGCCCTTTGTCACTATCTTTATAATTGAGTATACGAAGTTTTGGTCTCAGCCAGATTAAGATTGGAATCCAGGGATAAATTAAAGGTATCCAAAGATCCCATACCTCTTCCTTGATATCAAAAAAATGGAACCGTAGGTCGAATAACCACCTAAGCAAAAGCAAACCTATCACCGATGACGATACGATGATAAAAAAAGCAGGCATGATATGCCTAAATTTCATGATATAATTTTTCACAGTGTGAGCAATCTTATTGTGAGAATTAAGAGGCTATTATACAAATTTTTAGTTCAATTCCTTCTTTTCTGATTGTGAAAGAGTTCATAAATTTTAAGCGTTCAAGAATACATGAACAGACAATTTCTTGAACAAACTACCGTACATAGCACGATTTAAAACATTTAATTCGGAGTACGGAAATGTGTTAAAATGCTCAAAAAAGTGCATTTTTGTATTTTTCAAAACCGCTGAAGGCCTTGTTAAAAGAAGGATCCAGAGAGTTCGAATCTCTCCGGATCCACAGAACTAAAAACCCCTGAAAGCTATGCTATCAGGGGTTTTTTCAGTTTTAACTGGACTCTGTTTTGACCTTGGAGTAAGGTTTTGGAGTAAGGTTTTTTCATTTTTTCGCCTTCTTTTTAAACACCGAAAAGTTCTCTTTTGCCTCATCACGGGTCACTTCTTTATCGTAATAATGCTTGTCGGTCATCGATGGGTTTTTGTGGTTAGTTAAGGCCGTTGAAGCCAAGCCAAATTCTTTGTAGGCGCTGGTCATAAAGGTCTTTCTGAGGTTGCGGAAGGTGATGGGCTTGCCCGTATTGAGCAGGTCGTAATAATGGGAGAAGGAACGGCTAATGATTCCGGCCACGTTTGAGCGTTTTAAGCCGTCCTCCGGGGCGATTATATACAAGTTGGTGGCTTTGTACCTTTCGTAGCCTATTTCGAGCAAAAGCTCCCCTAATTCTTGTGTAATGGCAAAGCACTTGGTAATGCGGTCTTTTTCGCTAGTACGGTGGCTGTTGGCGCTGTCGATTTTATGGTCGATGGTTTCCAAGGCATCAAACTTGCCTTCTTCCTGAAGGCGAATATCCGACCATTTTAGCTCCACAATGTCTTCGCTGCGCCCACCTGTGTATAAACCCAGCCTAAAGGCGTATTTCAACCAAGGCTTATAATGGTTCACCTTCTTTTGGTTTTTACGAGTTCTGAGGTTCTGCATTTGAATGCCATTTTCAGGCGTGATCAGTTCAAGCAGGTTTGAAAATTCATTTTCACCGATGGCTTTCACTTTTGGGGTTACCACCATATCAGGCACTCCTAAGAAGGGGTTTTGGTAATCGAATTTAAACTTGTTGATGATGTGGGTGGTAAAGGCACTTAGCAGACCCATGTTATTGTTATAGGTTTTATTGGCGTAACCGTTCTTCACCAAAAAGAAATCGTGAATGAAACCAATCATTTGGTCGTTCACTTCGGTGAACTTCAAAATTTTCCAATCCACTCCGTTTTCTGCCAAGGCATCTTTGTATTGCTCAAAGAGGTGATCGTATTTTGCAATGTACTTGGGGTCTCTGATTTTTTGCTTGTGGCTCGGTACATCAACGTTGTTAAGGTAACCCATGTAATAAGCAAAACACTCAATCAGGCGAGTAGGTCTTGAATCGGCTTTTTGAAGGAGGACTTTCTGAAAAGAGTTTTTCGCCAAGTCATTCTTAAAGCTAAAAAGTTGGCTTACTGCCTCTTCAAAAGTGTTGGCCGACAAAATCATAGGCATTACTCTTTTAACGGTACCCGGAATGTGGATTTGCGCTTTGTACACCAATTTGCCGCATTTGCATTTCACTTTTCTTTCGCTGGAGTATAAATTCTTGCAGCCATTGCAAAATAAATACAAACCGCTTGGCCGATCTTTTTCAGGCAGCCTTAGTTTTATTGTCTCTCTCATACTTGTTCAAATATTTAGATACGATGTTATTTTCTGTCTTAAAGGTTTTGCGGTAAACCGGAACCGAATTTTGAAGCGCAGTTAAACCAAGCACATTGCCTTCTTGATGCAAGCGGTAAACTTCTTCCCAATCTTTGCCGTATTGTTTTTTCAAATTGTTGATGAAAGGAATTTCAAATGCTTTTTTGAAATCCGATTCAATCACAAATTCATCCTTGCCTTGGCGAACAATGAACACCCCGTTTTTAGCACACCACTTTCTCACCGAGCGAATATCCCGGTAGCCTAGCTGCTCCAATAGTTCCTTTAGTAGTAAGTGTTTCATTTTTTTATTCGTTAGTTTTAAGTTCGGTAGAGAATTTCAAACGTGGTAGCGTTTCCGGCTTTCTTTTTTTGAGGGGTAAAAATCAAGGGATTAAACTTGCACGTTCAAAAACTAAATGCCATACTGAATGGCAATTAGGGCTAAGAATCGTCTATTTGCCGGGGATATAGGGAATAACAAAACACAGGGCAAAGCTATGCCCGGTGTATATTATGACTTCATGATTTAGGGCTACTTTCCGAACTAGAGAGTTGATTAAACTAGATTGGAACTATCTGGATTGTTAAGGCCGAGATGGGAATAATTGCAATAAGCGTTTCAAACTGGCAATGTCCCACTTTTATTTTATGTAGCAAGAAATAATTAAAGCGCTACTCATGTCATTACTTTTGGTTTTTATAAATATAAAGATCTAGTGTTTCTTTGGCGTCATTCAAGTAGCTTTCTCCGTGTTTAACAAAGTCTATTTTTTTAAATATTTTTCTCATAAACTCCGATTTTGTTGTGGCGAAGTATTTTGATGATGAATTCCTTTTAATTAATTCTTCAATTAAAATAGAACTGATTCCTTTTCCTCTAAATTCAGAAAGCGTCACCACATAACCAATTTCGAATTCAAATATTTTTTCATCTGAAAACACTTTTGCCTTTTGAAAAACCGACTTTTTATACGTTGCTCTTGGAATCTTAACAGCTGCAACACCGGCAATTTTATTGTCAATTTCATAAAAGGCTAATAATAAACAATTCTTTATGTTTTTCTTTAACAATTCTTCAGATGTATTTATTTGTTCGCCTTTAAGTACAATAGTACAGAATAGTTTGAGCTGCTCCTTAGTACATTCCTCTGGTGCAATTATTTTTGTAGTACCAGTATTAGCTTCATTTGATTCAGCATTGTACTCAGAGTTTGTTCCTTTGAAGGTCGGTTCAGGCATTGATTCCATCCATTTCATCATGTTTGCCTGATTTCTTATCATTTCATTTATTGTAAGTAAATCAATTCTTCCGTTCGGTAGCTTTCTCACCTTTTTCAAATGCGGATATGTTGCCAAAGCAACATTTTGAATTAAATTTTCATCACCACTATCTATTTTTCGATTAACATTCTCCACAATTAAATACATATTGTGCTCAAACTCAATTCGAGTACTTGGCGGTGGCATTCCGTATTTACTTTTTTTCATGATTTTCAGAATTCTTAATCATTTGTTCCATATTTCCTGCCATGTGTGCAGTAGTTCTTGCTAATTCATCTATCGTATTTAAATCGTATCGTCCATTTGGGAGTTTCCTAATCCTAGTCAAACTTGTCATGGTTTTTTCACTTTGGACAGAAAAATGCATTTGTCCCCTCATCATAAGCTCTAAAAGAAGATCAAAATTATGTTCAAATTCCGTTCTAGTTGAATATACATATCCGCCTTTCATCTCGCTTTAAGAATTTAATATTTCATATACTTGATTCATATCTTTAGTTGAAACTCTAGGAGAAATTGCAATATTTAGTGTGAATCTCAATAGATGATCAAATCTTC
>Ga0075163_10001728_pt1 | contig 29493 bp, 39 predicted proteins | sample JI1023141ADNA_FD_71478 | JGI IMG/M metagenome (GOLD analysis project Ga0075163, IMG submission 71478) | Wastewater effluent complex algal communities from Wisconsin, to seasonally profile nutrient transformation and Carbon sequestration -... | ecosystem: Engineered > WWTP > Effluent > Algae...
TTATTGACGTCTTCATCCTTCACTTCCATTGCAACTTCATCTGCATCCGTTGGTTTCAAATCCGCATATTGTTCAATATATTCTAGACCTGCTCCATAAAGGTCCTTCATTTTAAACCCTAAATTAACTAAATGAGATGCTGTCCATGGTTTTGTATTTTGTCCTCCTGCAACCATGAGAGGTTGCGCTGATTTTTCCTTGAAATATAATCCATAAAGTTCCACCAAGTTTCTTCCAGAAATATCTAATTCTTTCACTAAAGACCCTACCAAATGAGGATAATCTCTTAATTGTTCTGCATTACATTTCAGTGCAAAAAGTGCTTCTTTCGCCCTCTCCCTCCTTTTTGCGTCTCCAAAATCTCTAAAAGCTTTCAATTCATCCCAAGTGTATCCAGCATTCAGAAAATCTTCAAATCTCACCCCACTTTGAATCATCTTCTGTATTCCATATCCTTTTTCTTTGATAATCCATTCAAGAGGGGATTTTTCTGCAATCCATTTAAAAGGTTCCTTATTTTTGTAATATGCACGACTGAAAGTAGTGAAAAATGAATCAGACAACGGTTTTTGTACATAATCTCTTCCATTAATGGAATCGACTTCGTTTTCATCAAACTGCGGAATATTCATGTTTACTTCTCCTTTGCATGCCGCACACTTTACAAAATCTGGGTCCTTCAAATTCATGCATTTTGCATGAACCCAATGTTTACACTCTAAACGTATCCCATGTAAACCAGGTTGGACAGCCCTTCTACATACAGGGCAGGTGGGTTCCATGATCAATTTCGAAGAAATTGATCAAAAATGGGTTTTGGTGTTTTTTTTTACAAAAAAAACACCCTACTTATAGTTAAAAAAAATGGATTTACACCATGATTATCTATTCAAAGTACTATTAGTTGGTCAACCAGGCGTAGGTAAAACATCCATAGTTAAGAGCTACGTGGATGGAATATTCCCTGAAGAACATTATTCAACTATTGGCGTTGATTTTAAAATTAAGACCCTCATTTTAGAAAGTGGTAAATCAGTAAAATTGCAACTGTGGGATACCGCAGGTCAAGAACGATTCAAAGCTGTTACCTCTCAATATTTCAGAGGGGCAAAAGGCGTAGTTCTCGTTTTTGCTCTCAATGATGCGGAATCATTTGCAAAACTGCCAAATTGGATAAGTCTTATACAAGATCATGCGACTCCTTTACTTTTTTTAGTTGGTAATAAGGATGATTTAAAGGAAGAGCGAGAAGTATCTGATGAAATGATTTGTGAATTTTTGAAAGTGCATCCAAATGTACATTACCAACCAGTATCTGCGAAAACAAAACAGTACATTGATGTAATTTTTAATAAGATTGCTGATTCTCTGGTAAAGCGGGAAGTATTGAAAAATGAGAAGGAAGCATCTAAACCAATCAAAATTGATTTGGAACCATTGGAAAAGCGAACAGGAAACAGTTGTTGTGGAACAAACGGTTAAATTACAGATATATTAAAAAGTCCAATATTTTTGTTGTTTGGTGCTAATCTAGTGATGAATTCAAAATTTCCTGCATATAATGTGTTGTCACCATTATATAATGTACTTGCGAACAATGTCCAATTTGTAACAGTTGTATAACTATTTGTAACGTATGATGTCACAAATGAAGGTATAGGAGTGACAATTTGATTAAAAAAATCAATTTTTACAGCACTAACATATTGTGTTATGTTACTTGTTCCTAAACTAGCATAAAATAATGAATATCCAAAATTTTGATCAAAGGCAAAACTGCCTCCTGCACCTGCAACAAATAGATTATAAGCTAATGATGTTAAACTTGAATTATAAAATGGATTTGTCCAATTTGTTGGTATTGCAGTGTTTGATAAGTTTAAATATTTACATAATCTATTTTTGTGAAGAGTATAAAAATCACCTGTTGTACTGTTAAAAAATGACGGGAAAAAAGTGTTTGTAGCATTATCAAAAGTACTATCAAAACAAGCAATATCATAATTTACAGTTTGAGATATTAAATTCAAATTAAAGTCAAAATTATTAATACACCATCCGCGAGGTGTAATTGTACTTGAATAAACAGCAACATATAAATTATTGTTATTAATGATTTTAAAATTACAAATTCTTTTTCCAATATTTAAATCAAAACCACCTCCACATGTATTATTCGATAATATTATTGAGGAATCCAATATGTTTCCGTTTGTAAAATTTAAACTCATAATAAACATACCACTATTAAACATAGTAGTTCTTGCTTTCGTAAAATACATTAAATCATTATGAAAAATTGGTTGAATACTAATAGCATTAAAATTATTAAATTGAAACTGATCAAACTCCTTTGTCCAAATTAAAGTACCGTTACCAGCAAGTTTAAACATGTAAGAAAGAGTCATATTGTTCGTAAAATTTTGACACATTGTAAGAACAGCGATATCATGTGTATTTTGATTAATTACTGTTATGCCATTATTAAGTGTTTGTGATAATGTGTAATTTAAACAAGGAATTTCCGTTTTCCAAATTAAATTTCCATTCTTATCTTCTTTTTTAACGTTTAATAAATATGGAAATGTTGTTGTATTATAATCAATATAAACAAATCTATTTTCAGTTATATCTAAATCAATATAATTATCAATCAACTCAATTCGTGGAAAACCCGGAGCAGGTGTCGTCGTTCCAACATTAGTGGTAGTAGTACTTGATGTCGTCGTTCCAACATTAGTGGTGGTAGTAGTACTTGATGTCGTCGTTCCAACATTAGTGGTAGTAGTACTTGATGTAGCGTTATTAATTTCAGGTGCTGAAATAAAAGCAATTGGTAAAACGCTCCCCAAAATCACAATTGATCCCAGAATTAAAAAAAAAATAAATCCTCTTCGTCTTTTTTCCTTCATTTTTTTTTTAAAAAAAAACATTTTTATTATATATATCTAACTTATTAAGTGCCAAACATATTGGCAAACAAAACAAATTTCCAAAATCGTTTGATCGTTCAATGATTCCCAATCAGTTATATCCAATTCTGTTTTTCCAAAACTCGATAATATATCAGTGCTGTTAAGGAATGTTGGATGTATTGATAAATAATTATCAATTTCTGTAGCATTAAGTATGTTATTTGAATCTGTATCTGCTGGTTTTATACATGAGTTTAAAATCAAATCTTTTTCAAGACGATAACAGTCACGTTCTGCGTTGGAGAAAAATAGAAAAATGAAAAATAATAACATCTTTTTTTAGATAAAAAATATTCAATTTATATATTATAAAAAACTTGGTTCGTCATCCGCTTTATTAATCATGGGCTGCATATATTTTGTTTGACGGTTTCTCAAACACTTTCTCACACACAAAATGAATGCCAATCCAAATAAACCAATGAAGATGAGACCACTTATAACAGTGGAAAAGAATGCCCAAAGTGCGGCAGATTGTAAACCACTCTCCAGTTTTTGAAATATCGTCAAATCTTTAGCATTGCCAAATGACCAAACTTCTCCAAGTACCAAATAGAGAGATCCGCACGTGGAAAATTGAGATAAATCTTTAGGACTAGAAAAATACACGGCAGACATGTCAATCCATTGATTGTTTGAAAACTTCCAGGTGTCACTGTAAGTTTTGGAACCTGAAAGACCTCCGTAAAGGTAAAGAGAATCACCAATAGTCCAAATGGTGTGATGAATCCTATTAGGACCAGGAGGAGTAACAATCCCTGTGGATATTTGAGTCCAGGTGAAAGTGGAGGTGTCCAACTTCCACAAGCGATCATTAATGTAAAGATAACCCCCCGTGGTTGCAGAACCAAAGAAACCATTATCTGGTGTTCCAATGTGTTCAATCTGTGTCCATAAATTGGTGGAAACGTCAAAAGCTCTCAATCCATGTCCGCCTCCCCACATGTACAATCGATTACTTTGTTCATGTGTCCAAAAAGAAGTTCCATAAGAAGGAATATCTGAACCGGCTTCGATACGGTTGGCTTCTCGAGTTTTCGGATTGTAAACCCACATGTCAGAATAAATGGTACCATTCTCTGACATTCCACCATAAACATAGAATAACTCTCTAATGGTCCAATAAGCAGCACCATGACGTTTACCAATATTCACTTCAGGTTGCCAAAGCCAACGATTGCTATCCACTTCATATTTCCACATGTGCTCACTGTACACATAGACGTTATTATTCAAACACCAAGTGGGCGAAAGTGTAGTCGTATTTGGTTGAGCATTGGGACCCGTCGACAAGTTGGGTGGACTTTCAGAATGTAAAAGAACCCATTGAGCAAAAGAGGGAAGGAGGAGTAAAAAAATTAACATTAAGAAAAATGAAATTTTATTATTCAAATAAATATGGTTTACCGGATTTTAATATATTATTCAGATTTCCTATTAATTCATTATCAATTTCAATTGTATTGGGTATGATGATGTATTTTAATATGAAATTTGGAAAATATTTAATCAATTATGTACAGTTTGGATTATGTATAGAAATATTTATTATTTTTTGTGATACAATGAAATGAATGTGCATGTTTTGCTGTGTCGTTCCCAGTCCATTTTTTGACACATTTTACAACAATATCTAATCGCTTTGCAAGAACACTTGAAAAACTTGGTCTCTTTTTGTTTAACAACGCGACAGTTTCCACATCTTGAATTTAATGGATGATGATTATCAAGACAGATACTTGTAAGTTCTTTCGCCAGTTCCAATGGCATATCATCCAAATGAGTAAAACATGTATCAACAAAACGTCTGTATCCATTATCCTCCATAAACTTATGATATTTGAGTGTACATTTATCATGTAAGACTACGGAACACAAATGTGTTCGCCCTGTGACGTCACTACATGGATATAACCAATGAAACAAATATATAAGTTCTCCTTCATCAAAGGTGTTTGAACAATGAATACATACTGGAGGTATTTTTTTAAGTAACCAAGTTGGCAAACAATCACACGGACCCTTATCTTTTCCTAACATTTTTTTGGAATTCTTTGGGGGCCGAAGGCCCCCAAAGAATTCTCCCATTTTTTTATTTTCATATGAGGGTGAAAAAAAGAGATGGATCCCTTGAACCCGTCAGTTTTGATAAAATTACCAAAAGATTAAATCACTTTAATATTGATCATGTGAACATTCAATTGGTTGCTCAAAAAGTCATTCAAGGTATCTTTGATGGTGTAACCACAGTAGAATTGGATGTATTGAGTGCTGAAACAGCGGTTTACATGTCAACAACCCATCCAAATTATGAGAGACTTGCAGTGTGTATTGCAGTTTCCAATTTGCACAAGGAAACAAAAGAAACATTTGACACACAGTTTCTGAGTCCTGAAATTGCAGATATATTTGAAAAGAATCGAGAATTGATTCAATCAAAATATGATTTTAAAAGAGATTTTGATTATTCGTATTTTGGATTTAAAACTCTTTGTGCGAGTTATCTATTTCAAGGAGAAAGACCGCAACACATGTTGATGCGTGTGTCCATTGGTATTCACAAGTATAATCTTTTTGAAGCATTTAAAACATATGATTACATGTCCAGAAGAATATTCACTCATGCAAGTCCTACCATGTTTAATGCGGGTACAACTCATCCGCAATGTGCATCATGCTTCTTACTTACCATTGATGATGATAGTATTGAGGGAATTTATAGTACACTCTCTAAATGCGCTAAAATTAGTGCAAAAGCAGGAGGAATTGGTGTGAACATTCACAAGGTGCGCGCCCGCGGATCCCTCATTAAGAGCACAAATGGAGTATCGGATGGTATTCAAAAAATGCTCAATGTGTACAATTCCACAGCTCGTTACGTAAATCAATCTGGAAAACGTAAAGGAGCATTTGCATTGTATTTGGAGCCATGGCACGCTGACATTTTTGAATTTCTCGAATCGAAGAAGAAGAATGGACCAGAAGAGTTGAGAGCAAGAGATCTATTTTATGCATTATGGATCCCAGATCTCTTTATGGAACGCGTGAAGAATGACGGAATGTGGTCATTAATGTGTCCAAACAAATGTCCTGGATTGCAGGATGTTTATGGTGAAGAATTTGAAAAGTTATACACATATTACGAATCAAACGAAATGTACAATGAGCAAGTACCCGCTCAAAAACTATGGTTTGAAATACTTCAACTACAGATTGAAGAAGGAGTGCCTTACATGCTTTACAAGGATTCGGCAAATAGAAAGTCAAATCAAAACAATTTGGGAACCATCAAATGTGCCAATTTGTGCACAGAGATTATACAATTCTCTAGCCCTGAAGAAGTGGCGGTATGCAATTTGGCAAGTGTAGCACTTCCAATGTTTGTCATAATCAATCCCGATGGAACTATTGGTTATGATTTTAAAGGTCTAGAGCAAGCAGTTACTCAACTGGTTCGCAATTTGAATCAAGTGATTGATATCTCACATTATCCCGTTGAGGAAGCAAAAGTATCGAATTTGAAACATAGACCCATTGGTATTGGCGTGCAAGGTCTTGCAGATACATTCTTTAAAATGAGAATACCATTTGATTCAAAGGAAGCTGCTGATTTGAACATTAAGATTTTTGAATCCATTTATTTTGCAGCATGCCAAGAATCCAACGAGTTGGCAAAAGTTTACGGACCTTATGATTCTTTTAAAGGAAGTTTGGCAAGCAAAGGAATACTTCAGTTTGATTTGTGGAATTACAAATGCCCTCGATTCGATGAATTGAAGGAATCCATCAAAACTTACGGATTAAGAAATTCTTTATTGGTTGCTCCTATGCCAACAGCATCAACGGCTCAAATATTGGGAAACACAGAGTGTTTTGAACCCATTTCTAGTAATATGTATGCCAGAAATACATTGGCAGGATCTTTTACATTGATTAACCATTACTTGGTTGAAGATTTGCAACAGATTGGATTATGGGGTGAATCCATGAAGAATAAGATCATTTTGGCAAATGGATCGGTTCAAAAAATTGAAGAGATTCCTTTGGAGATTAGAAATCTCTACAAAACTGCTTGGGAAATCAAACAAAAAGTAATTATTGACATGAGTGCGGATCGTGGAGTGTTTATTGATCAGTCTCAATCTTTGAATATTCACATGATTGATCCAACCTTTGCACAGTTATCATCTTTACATTTTTACGCATGGGAAAAGGGATTGAAAACAGGAATGTACTATCTGAGAACAAAACCAGCTGCAGAAGCGACAAAGTTTACATGTTCAAGAGATGATAAGGGATGTATAAGTTGTTCCTCGTGAGAAAAGTCTAACCCGCGAAGCGGGTTAGACTTTTCTCAAAAAATAAATCATAAAGGGTCTTTAAATGTTTTTGTTTCATTTATTTCTTGTACTCTTAAAATGGATGACATATCATAAATCAAAAGTAGTTTTCATTTTCATTTCATTTATTAATGCATGTTTTTTATTTTTAATGTATGAAAACGTTTTTATTACTGCAAATACAATAATAGAAGGTGTTGATTTGATTTATGTATATGGTTCCGATGTTACTTTTGCTGATTTAAATCCAACAAATCTTTTAATGCTTTATCCGTTTCTATTATTTTATGAACTAATTATCAGTTTATTTTTCATTTTTAAATAAATTTAAACATTTCCTCTGGTTTCGGATTGCATCTCACTTTAATTTTCATCCATAACGTATAAACCGATAAATCATTAACAATATCAAATATTTGTTTCTTTTCCAAAATTTCATAAACTGTAGTCAAATTTAAAAATGTATCAAATGATTCCTGCTTAAACAATATGATAAATGTATCTTCGTTACACTTTCTAATTTGAATGAATGCGGAAAGAATATCTTCATCACCCCATTCATGTTCATAAATGATCTTGAGCCCTTTCATTAATTTAAAAAAAAAGAATTAAATGAGGGTCTCATTCATTTTCATTCTCATTACACTTTCATTTTCTAAATTCATGATTGAATACACCCACAAGGTCGAAACTTCGGATGAATTGTCATACCCCAGGTTGTAACACCGCATATCATAGAGAGACAGGTTATCATATTGTTGATAATTTGGAAAAGGCACTTTATTCAATTAATCATCGTACAATACGTGAACATTTTATTATGTTCAATCAAAGAGATGTAATGGATTTTAAGTTTGTAGCACTTTATAATTGTACCGAAATTACATTACATGAAAAAATATCAAAAGCATTTGTCAAAAAACCAGTCATGGTGGAAAAGGAAGTTGAAGAAGAAAAACGCGAATGGATATTAAAAGAATGAATTTGAGTTTATTACATGATAATGCATTCTTAATTTTTAAAAAAGAATTAAGGGTTTCAAAAAATGTCTACTCCGGCTTTCAAGATTATTTCTCAACAACCAATTTCTAAAGAAGAATATGAAAAGAATATGAATAAGAAACGATCTCTCCCTACTCGTGACGAAATTGCTGAAGAATACAGTGACAAACGTCCAAACGATGATGCTGCTCAAATCCAAAAAGCATATGAAGAAATCATTGAAGACATTAGAAAAAGAAGATTCGAACTTTTCGAAAAAGGATACATTTCAAGTTTCGTCGATTTTGATGGACCACAAATGGTAAAATTGTTCAAATTGATTGTTGCAAATCCAGGATATCAAATTGGTCTTTCCGCCGAATATTCAAATTGGGAACATATTCCCATTCCAAACAATCTTTTGGATTGGGAAGATTTGACCAAAGTATTTCCAACGGATTCATTTCTAATTTATTTGAAATAATAATGAAGAGGGTCATTTCTGAAGATTTAATTCAATGGTATAAAGTTCATGACTTTCTACTTGGTATAAACTATCAATGTATTGTTACCGCTTTAAACATTTCAAACAAATGTAAATATCCAGATGCAATACATCTTAATGAAATTTTATACATGGTACCATTAACTGAAATAATTAACACATTGAAAGAACGTAAAGACGATAAAATTGCTTTATATTTTTATGGAATGTTGACTAATGATTATCTTGCAATTGAAAAATCCGCAAAATTGGGTTATATGCATGCAAAAAGAATAATTTTACATGATGAGTTTTCTTTAGAGCTTTACAATTTAGGAGAACGAAAATCAGTTGCTTTAAGCGATAAAAAAGATGATTTAATATATGCAGCAGAACTTGGACATGTCTATGCTATGATGAGACTTAGAAATCTTTATCATAAATCAACAACACTTCATTGGAAATGGTGTTGTTTAGAAGCAAAAACCAGAAGATTAATGGGTGTAATATTCATAAATATGGGTCGTTTTGATTTTTTTGACTTTAACACATCAATTAGATACATGATTGGTGAAACTTACAAGTATTTGTGTTGTAAGGGAAGTAACTATTTGATAGAATATTATAATAATCAAAACAAATTTTATCGTTCAATGGTTGATACATGGTCAATCATTGCAATAAGATTGAAAATTATCAAAGATATGCGAATTTTTATTGGTAAAATGATTTGGGAAGGTCGAAGAGATTAAAATCTCTTTCTTGACCATAAGATATATACATACCAAAAGACTGCTAAAAGTGATAGAATTCCTGACCAAGTTGCACTTATTGCCTCAATCACCCAAAAATCATAAATGGTTCGTTTTAAATGAATGTAAACTTCCAACACAGCAAATAAATCAAATACAAAGATTGCCAAGAATAACCAAAGAACAAACACATACGGATTCTTTCGATGGTTTTCAACCACATAAAATATTCCTGTCGGGGCAATAACTAAATGAACTCCAAGAATTCCATGGAATAGACGATATTTTTCTCCCCCATCCGTCTCAATAGCAAAAACAAGGTAGAACATTGAAATGGTCCAAAATAGAATGTAACATGCTTCAAAGAATAGAAGAACAACTGCAAAATAATACTTTTTGGGAAGATTGCCAGAAAGAATGCTAGACATTTTTTCCAAAAATCAGAGAATCAGGATAAACTACAGCCCTAAAATATTGAGTATAATGACCACAATGTATTTTTCTATATATAGGTCTCGAACAGCGTTGACAAATATCATAGTCCTCCTCCGTTAGTATATATTGTTCACATCCAATACAATCTTGATCACGTTGACATTTTTCACCCTCCATAATTTTTTAAAAATTTAAATAAGGGTTTTAAAAATGAATCCAATTACGGAACTCGTACGTGAACGTAAAGCAAGAATGACATCTGAACCAATTAAGGATGATAATGGAAATGAAATTGATTGGTTTGGACTTGTTAGTAAAAGAAGGGAAATAAAAAAAAATTGATTTGTTATATTTGATTTAAGCATGGAGGAGCTCATTGAAATTGAAAAACGTATTGAAGAAACTGAAGGTCATCTTAAACTTCTCAAAGAACAACGAATAAAGATAACATCTCAAATATGTCAATCTTATCGTGAAAAACATCCCTTTGTTTACTTGGTATCAGATGAAGTCTTTATTAAAAGAGAAGACGCAGAAAAAGAATACAATACAGATGTGTATAAAGTTTACAAAGTAGACAGTAGACTTATTTTAGATTACATGTTGTTAAATTTAAAATAAAAATAAAAAACCGGAAAACTCCATGGAGATTTTTTGAAAACTGTAAAAAATTCCCTATGACCCCTTTTTTGCAAAATCTAGGAAAAAAATTTCTTGACTTTTTGATAGGGTCAAACTTTTTTTATTTTTTTTTAAAAAAGTCAAGAATTTTTTTTCCTAGATTTTGCAAAAAGGGGGGCATAGGGAATTTTTTACAGTTTTCGTTTTCGCTGAAAAAAAAATAAATATCGAAATTTCGAAAACTGTAAAAAATTCCCTATCCCCCCTTTTTTCCAAAATCTAGGAAAAAAATTTCTTGACTTTTGATAGGGTCAAACTTTTTTTATTTTTTTTTTAAAAAGTCAAGAAATTTTTTTCCTAGATTTCGGGAAAATGGGGGCATAGGGAAATTTTTACAGTTTTCAAAAAATCTCCATGGAGTTTTCCAGTTTTTTTTCAAAAATAATTTGACCATAAATCTTTTATTTGTAAAACGGTTTTATCATTAAATTCTTCAATATGTGGTAATAAGAACTTTCTGAATCTAATAATCAAAGGTGGTAATCTAATTAATGCCAAGGGAACCTTTTCGCCTTTTGGTATAGTTTTGCACCATTTTTCAATGATTTCGTTATGTTCATATAACCACATTGAATATGGATGTCCCAATGCCATATTGTATGCATTGTCCTCGTTGATCATTGGAATAAAATCACAAAGTGTATACAATACGATATTTAACCATCTTAAAGCTTGTTCTGGTGTTTCAACTTTATTCAATTCGTCCGTCAGGTTCTGAACATCCATTTTAATTTTTAACTCTATGAAATATCGTTTAAAACGATTAATTTATAACGATCATCGAATTTAACTCCTTGAATATCATGAACGGAAATAAAATCATGATTATCGTTTGAAACGTTCTTAATGTACTTTGCAACGACAAACCATTCATAATCTTCATGATTTTCAAATGGTTGTTGTTGAAATCCGGCTCCATAGCTAAATGCGAAAATTGGGTATCCATCTTCACTTTCCAAACATTCCAAAGGATCTTCAGGATCAAAAAGATCCCAATCTCCATTGAGATCTTTAATCTTTTCCAATGAAGTTTTGATCTCTTCATCGGTACAATGTCTACCAATGAAGACATGAGAAAAATAACGGATACCCATTACGATTTATTAAAAATTATCATATTCAGTCAGATCAATTTTTTGTTTGGTAATACAATTTTCAACCGTAATTATCATACCCAAACTAGTTGGTGTAAAAGTGAAACTATTTGCACCACCGCATGCACCTGATGTCATTTTTTGATCCTCCATTATCTTTGTTTGTTCGGCATTCCATTCTTTAAACTTTTGATATTGTTTCGCTGTCAATTTAAATGATTTGACCGCTTCAGAAGCGATTGACTCGTCCATCGCCTTACGAAGTGATTGAATATCCTCATTTGAAATTGGTGTAAAGAAGAAGCCCTTATCCATTTTTTTTTTTAAAAAAATGAAACGAGAAAGAGAGTTTCTTGATGCAAGTCCAATTTTTTGGAATGGAAATATCATATCAGTATTTAAGATTGTAGCATATTATGGTTTTGACAACATGCAGGACATTTCAATGTTTTCTACAATTTCTAAATATTTTTATGATTGGATGAACGATAATGTGATTACTAGAGGGATATTAATATTAGATATTCATGAAATTGTAGTATCACATTATAAAACAGTATTAAATTATCCATTTCCTAAATTATCTTTATTAAAAAATTATAAAATGATTGATTTAGTTGTTCATAAGTGTAATACAAGAAATTTTAAATCATGTTTGTTAACATGTATTGTAAATGGTAATATTATTTTACAATCATCATATGGTAAAAATATTTTTAAAACATTTAAAAATGATAAAAACTTAATGTGTTCACACATAAAAGTTAAAAATAATCAAATAATTATCTATGTTTCTAAAGCATGAATGGTTTTATTTCTGCGGAAGCCACCAAATGATAATCATGTGATATTCTTTGTAGTTCCAATGTTAATGTATTTAGTTTTTCTCCCAATAATATCAATTGTTCTCCTCTTGCAATTTCATAAATGGATTTTGTATTTATGATTCCTCCTCCCGCGGGATATCTTGTTGGTCCATAAAGATGATCCAGCACCTTCCAAATCATCTTATGTTCATTTGTCAATATGTTTGCATTTTCTTCAATAAATACTTTATATACAGATGTTACTAGTCTTCTTAATGCATTTGTTCTCTGTCTGCAAAACAGATAATCAAATACAGTTAAATCTCCACATTCTGAATTGCATGATGCGCATGATGGGTAGACATGAAAAATGTTTAGCTTCTCTTCAATAATGAATTTTGCAGCTACCAAGTGTGCAGCTACAAAACCAGAATTTACGGAATTTTCAATTTTATATGTCGAACATAATGGACATATGGTTTCTTTTATGCCTGGTCCGATATATCTATCCCATATGATTTTCTTTAGATTTGCATCTGCATTAGTTCTAGGTTTTTTGAACATGATCAAAAGTCTAAAATCTCGAAGTTTGACTTTTTAGTGTATTTAGAGTTAAAAATTAAATCTCTTCGAGATTTAATTTTTAACGATTTAATTTTTAACAATGAATTCCACCGAAACTGAATTAGACCCTTTAGAAACTCGTGATTTATGGGAGCTTTATCACCGCATTCCCTTCATGTTAGTCAGCAGGAATGCTTTCATTTCAATGGTTTTGCACTGTCCTATGAAAGTGTGGTTTGGCGATTCTGAAATGAGTGATGAATTGAAAATATTGTTTGATTTATATTACACAAAATGGAATATTGACAAGTATGATTGGCTTCAATGTTTTGGTGTTTGTCCTTGGTATGTTGAAAACGTAAAAGGAACACCACATAAGATACCTGTTGTTCCTCCCTTTGGATCCGGACGTATTTTTACATATTTAAACAAGAAGAACGAGCAGTGTTTCAAATTTCGTTTCAATAATGGGCAATCTTCGGGTACTGTATATTTTGAAGTTCGTTCACATCCTCCCGGGTTGGATGGTCATTACTATTCTCCGGTATCTTCCCTTCTTTATGAGTGGAGAAGTTGTAAAATCATTAGAGAAGCTACAGAGATTGCAGCTTATCAACAGGCACGTGTTCAACATGTATTTGAATATCGTCCAGCCAAAAATGGTGGTGAAGAAACCAATATTATGCAATTGGAACAATTTGGTGATGCCATCTCATCCACTGTGGTTGCGCGTCAGGAACATTTGGAATCGGTTAAAGTGAACATCCGTACAGACGATTTTCAACAAGCTCTTTTATATGCCAGTAATCACAATCGTGGTATTAAGCAACGTTTTGGTACCAATAGTGCATTTTTAAATTCGGATTCAAATAATAAGAAATGGGAGATTGAGAATTCGAATCTCATTGATAGAGGAACCATTTTGAAACCGGATTTTTATTATAAATCGGTTCAACCTCCACATGTTCACACAAGTTTAAATGAACATTTGACCAGATTGGATCGTATGGCTAGTGCGGTTATGGATATTCCTATTGGTATTATTGAATCTACAGGTAGTAAAACTACCGCGGGTATTCAAGGCAATTTTCGTATTTTGAATGAGAGAATCAAGGATTGGCAAATGTATTTTAAAAACTCAACAAAAAAGGCATTCCTCATCATGTATGGCGATTTTCTTCAAGGAGAACTTATTCGTATGAGGAGGGAAACTCCAGATAAAATGCTTGAACTCTATGTAGATGCAGCTGTTGAGATTGAATTAGCGTGTACACCCATTGCAAATATGGCAGACATTGAAAATCTTTTGGATCGTAAATTACTTTCACCTGAAAAGGCTGGAGAGCATTTATTTAATATTTTAGGTCTTCCCCTTTCTGATATGAATAAACAAAATACTGAGCAGCCTCTTTAAAATTCAAATTTTCTACACTTGCTAATTTTTCTGCATCTTTTAAAACATCAATAGGTCCTATCCACTCAATTAATTGCCACTCTTCATCGGGTTCTGTTACATTGAGAACAAATGCAAAGTGTTGAGCGTTTGTATGAACAACAATCTTCTTTTTTCCATGTTTATTTTTTAGATGAGCAATGTTCCACGGTCCCAAGTTCATGGTAATTCTGTTCGTTCAACACCTCTTCTTTCAAAGCTAATTCTTGATTTGATACTCCTTTTTTTCTAGCATTTTCAAATGTTTGAAATATCAATCTCTCCCCAAGAGTGTATTTCTTCTTATCAATTTTCAGTTTGTTCAAATCGTTCATAAGTGGAAGGTGATCAATTAAAAATTGTTCAATGGGAATCAGTACAACACCATCAACAATCATTCCTTGCTGCATTTTATACAAGACACCCAAAGCAATGGATTCAGGCGATACTTTATCCTCCAAATACTTTACCGAATGATTGTAAAATTGCATAATCATATTTACATATCGATTGATGATATTTTGATCACGTTTTAGAATTTTTAGAATAAATACATTTCCCGTAGGAATGCATTCAATCATGGACAATTTGATTAAATTTACAGGTATTTGTTTTTCAGCGCATTCCGAAATGTACAAATCTTTATCCCTCTTAATCTTTTTCGTATGAATATTGTATTTTTCCTCATTGATTTTCTTTCTGTTTGCCGAATATAAAATGGTTTCTACAATGTATTCAACTTTAAAATGAGCATCTTTTACATAGTTTGATTTTTTGGGAGGGAAACCAGGGGCCGAAGGGGGGAAAGGAGGGGCCTTCGGCCCCTCCTTTCCCACCCACTTTTTCATCAATACTTCTGCCTTCTTTTCAGATATCAACTTCTTTGGAATGACTTTTGACCAAGTTCTACTATCATTCTTATCATAATTTGACATTTCCACAATATCTTCCTTTATGATGCCAGACACGCTGCATGGATCATCATAACCACAATTTTCAACTGAACAATCATGCACTTGTCCATATTTGCAAATATAAACAGAATCCGGAAAATCTTGAGATATTTCAAATTTTTTAAATAGTCCAAAATTATTTAGAGGTTCACAAAAGTTTATTGAACATATATGCTCATGTGGAGGGAATAAATTTGGTCTAAATATTTTTTTATCTTTCATATGTAAAATCTGCTTCAAAATCATCATTGACCGAAGGATAAAACAATTCCAAATATCGCCAAGGATCACCCTCCAAATTACGTTGAGTTGGATCCCAAGACAGTAAATATTTTAAAAATGGAGTGTATTCAGGTGGAATATTCAATTTACCTTTAAAAGTACTTGTAATTGTACGAAAATAAGAAATGTTCTCAACCGTAAAAAATCTATCAAACATTTCCAAATAATTGGAACCTGTAGATTGACCATGCAACACATATTTTATAAGGGAGGCTTTTAAAACTGCTTTAAATAGACTGGTAAAGTATTTTAAGTATTCCGGTTTAACTTCATATTTGTTGAGATTATATTGAAGATACGCCTTTACAATATCCTTATTTAAAGAATCAAAAAACTTTTTTCTATCATTAAATGAATACACAATAGTCATACCAAGAGACCAAAAATCATAACTGAAATCATTCAATTTCTTTTCAAAACCACAAAGAAATCCTAATATTGTTTCAAGTGGAGCATAATCCGATGTTCCGATCGTTTGTTGCGATTTATCTAAAGTAGTTGATCCCAAATCAAAATCCATTACAACGGGTATTCTATCTGTTTTTATCTTAAATGTCTTATCACCCAATTTGAATTTAAATAATGTATTGAATGGATAACGACGAATCAGTAAATTATTTTCTTTCAAATCTTTATGAATGAATCCAAATTCACTTGAAGTGTAACTCATAAACCAAAGTAAAAAGAATAAATGATCCATAGTCATATTTTCAAACTCATAGGGAAGATATTCAATTTTTTGAATGAAAAATTTGTTCTTTCCATTGTAAATTCCAAATTCGGGAGGAAGTGTATCTAAAACATTACCATCCTCAATGATTTTAAATATGGAAGGTGTCATTTCGGTATTATAAATTAACTTAACTATAGCTTGTGCTTTCAAAAGATTTTCCAATATTTTAGGTTCTGTAATTTCTGCAACTCTAATCGCATCACCATTTTTATCCAAATAAACAGAGTTGTATGTACCTTGTCCTAAGAGCTTCATGGAGGAGGAAAAAAAACTTTTTCGAAGAAAAAGTTTTTTCCTCAAAAAGATTTTTCCTTCTTAAATAGTTTGAATCAAATAAAAAGAGTTTGGGTTGAAAAAATCCATTTTTCTTCGAAAAATGGATTTTTTCAATAATTCATTTTATTAAATTTACAAAAATTTGCAAGAATTTGACCAGAGTTTGTTTCTATAAACTCATCCAATGGAGGAACGGATTCTTGAAAACATTCAGGAATGAATCCAATTTGTCCGCTTTCAAATTTATCATTAATAAATGCATGCCAATCTTGAATCATATTTGGTATTCTTGATTTCTTCTTTGGTTGTTCATTTACAACAATCTCAACATGTTCAACGCGTTTAGCACTTTGCATTGGTTTCTTTTCCAAATAATGGTCACATGCAATTTGGTTAATTACTGAATCCAAGTTTCTTCTAATGTTTTCCAAATCTCTCTTGTGTGTTGGTATGGTATCATCAATTGTTCCCCATCCGAAACAACTGGATCCATGCTCATTTTTTTTGCGAACAACTTTTCCATCCTTATTTTTCTTATTTTCGAAAACGCCACGTTTTCCAATTTCACGGATGATATCAGGTCTAACTGGGTATATGTATTGATTGTACATTTTTTTTTAAGCACCCCTTTAATATGAATTTAGATTTTGATGCGGATGAAGTTGCAGAATTCTCAAGCACTGCTTACAGAGACAGTGATTGGGAAAAATACAATGAGAGCATGTTTAAAGATGTTCTTGAATGGTTATCAAAATTAAAAAACGTAAAGAAACCCAAGGTAGCTATCGTATTTATCAATTTTGTGGGATTTGAAGTCATAAAATACATGCCCCTTGAACAAATCAAAGGTTTTTTATATTTAAAAAAAGATGACAAATATCTGCAGATTGATTTGAGTCAAAGACTGGGTACCGCCATTGAAACAGATGTTATTCCTAAAAAGTACTTTATCATTGATTTTGAACGTGATATGCAACGTGGAACCGAAACAAACATCACTGTCGGTTATAAGAAGAAACGAAAAATAAAAATTTTTAAATGAAGGGGCAGATTTTTGATGAATTGAAAAGAATAGCAACTCAAAAACCGTCTATAAATTTTTTATTGTACACTGAGCATAGACATTTGGTGTTTAGTACAGGAGGAACGTCCGATTTTAGACTTGCATGTGAATTGGTACGTGTAAAAGGTGACGTTAAAACCGCCATGTCCATCAAAGACATTAAGAACTCCACAATGGATGTGGAACCGTTGTCATTTCATGAAAGATATGTAAGAATTTTAGATTCTATAAAAGATCAAGTGAACAGACACTGTGATGATTGTAGAAAAACATTTGAGCTATATCATGAAGAAATTTCGAAATGTCCAATTAACACAAGAGATGATTACATTGCCAAATTGAATGAATTGAAAGCAAACACATTTTGTGAAAAAGTTATATTACCGGAAAACGAAGTTGTTTATGAACAAGATTATTTTGATCGTGTCAATCAAATGGCACAGTTATTTAATGAAGGTTCTGATGAACCTTTTATTTTTGGATGTAGACATTTTGATGAAGGAGATGAAGATTATAGGATAACAGTAAAATTTCAGGAATCTGAAAAATTAGAAGCTGGTGGATACATTTTAAAGCTTTTAGGGTATATAAAAAAATAAAAAAAATAATTCAAAAGAGGAAAATGTTTAGATGGCATATATCAACAAAGAGTGATTTCGAAACAATAGAAGAAACACCTTATGTTTTGCCAGATGGTCATTACAAGTGCTGTGGATATTATTTAAATCATCCAGGATGTTATGTAGGACCAGAAAAATACAAAAACACTCCATGGATATTGGTGCCAAATATTAAAGACATTAAGACAAATGTTGATGAAATCTGGAATGAACCTCCAATTCCAGGCACATATCATCTTTATGATCCGACCGAACAAATTATGACGTTAAAAAAGAAGTTAACCCCAAAAGTGATTAATATGATTCAAAAGGGAGTGATTGATCCAGAAGAAGAGTTGGGAATTGAATATTTTATGTTGATGAAATATGGAGAGATTGATTGGGAGGAGGATTTGGTGGCCCCTTCGGGGCCACCAAATCCTCCCTTGGGACCATCAAATCCCCCTCTTGAGGAACTTCCGGGGCCTTCGGCCCCGGAAGTTCCCCCCATCTCAGAAGATGAACTTCTCAAAGATTTCTTTAGAAAAAATAGTAATTATGTAAACCAACCAATTGATCCTCCTTATGGAAATATCAATATGAAATCAAACAAGTATTCCACTTTGAATTATTTCAAATGGGAAAACCATTCTTGTTGGTTGGATGCTACTTTGACTTGTTTATTTTCAATTGCTGGTTCAGAATGGGAACAACAAATTAGAAATGCTCGATATTACGACGGTGTTACTACTGCCATTATGGAAGATATTATTTATTTACAATCTGAACGTAGTGACGAGAAGCAGATTGCTAAATCTATTAGATTCTTTGCAGATCATTTTAAAGCAAAACAAGTAATTGGTGCATATGGTTCAGCAGTGGTAACAGTTGAAAATATGATTTTAGCATTTAAACTAGATGATAGTATTGAAATTTCTGCAGATGTCGATAATCGAAATATTTTTTCATTTGTCAGCACAATATATGAAAATGATACACCAACCAAACCATCTCATTTTGTATCGTATGTTAGACAACCTGACAATAATTGGATTCGTATCGATGGACATGACGAATTTACTCCCATCAGATTCATTTTAGCATCTGAGATTGATAAATACAAGACGGGTTATGTCGGAGATTTTAAAAGTTCGTACACTGCTCTGGATGGGAATGATGTAGTAGAAATCACGAGACGATTTGAATCACCAAACTTCTTTTTGACTAGAAAAACTCCCAGATTATTGAATTTGAGCAAACAAGATGTGCTGAATCATTGGAAAAATGTTAGAAATTATTTAGGAATGATTCAACCTGTGTATCTGTCTGAGGCAAGACAGAAGGAAAGAATTGGTAAAAATAAGATTCCACTTCATAATGTGGAGCTATATGATAAAGAAGATCCGAAAGCGGTCATAAGAGAGATTACAAATGGTTCATTTAATTATCCGGACAAATATGTGAAAAACAATTATGAAACATTAATTACAGACAGAATATCGATAGATAATCTTAAAACGTTAGTATCAATACTTACTCCATTTCTGAAAAATCCTCAATTGGTAAAATTTGCAATCATTCCAGAATATGAAGCACGAGTTGATAAGGGAAAATTGGTAAAATCCAATGTATTGACCGATTTTGATCCAGATCAACAAATGCTTCCATTTTTTGAAGTTCCTAATGACATTATGGGAGGTAAAGTATATAATATTTGAAAAGAAAAAAATAAAAAATGGAATGTCATAATTGTGGTGATGCGGCACTTTCCCAATGTGGATCATGCAATAGTGCATATTATTGTGATAAAGTGTGTCAAATGCAACATTATAAAATACATAAACCGGATTGTATTGAAAAAAGTGCCAAAAGTTATGCAAAGCGAAATAAGGTCATGAAGGAATTTAGAGAAGGTAAATTACATGCAGGATCTAAAAAAGGTCCCATTGTTACGGATGAGAAACAAGCGTGGGCTATTGCTTATTCGGAAGCGAACAAATACTAGCAAGTATTTCAAAGCAAGAATCAATAAAATGATCATATTTGGAAGAATACAATGGTGTCATTTTCAATGGATAATCCCATGCTCTACTTCGATTATTACCAATGTATAAATATTCGACATTTACATTTTGATTTCTCCATTCAATTTCAATGTAGTAACCATTTTTTGTAATAAAATCTAGTGAACTACACCCTAAAGATTTTGTTTCACTCAAAATTGTTTTTTGTCGTAAAATATATATCATTATATCATATTTATCTGGATTTGTTCTATGATGAAAATAATTCAATACATGTAATTTGAATTTCCTTTTTTCCAAAATTTTAATAATTTCAAAAACTTTATGATCTTCCAAATGTTCAAGATAGTTTAAAACAGATAGATATTGTAAATCATCCATCCTCAGTGATATCTTGCTTTATGATTTTTCCAATCCAATTTCTGACACTCTACTCCACAATAATTAACATAACAACATTTAAATCGGATATCTTGCGTTTTTGCACATTTGATACATTGTTTCGGCATGTCAAATATTCTCCATTCTATTGTACCATTTGAATAATAACTCATAACTACATTTTCACCAACCATGACAAGTACATAATTTTTATAACTTAACAAACTCGGAATACTGTAAATATCTTGAACGATAATGATTGTATATTCCGGATTTTGATACAAGTTATTTTCAATTTGCTTCATATCTTTACCATATTTAAATTTTAAACGATTCAATAAAGTAGCACATTCGTGAGTAACTTCATCTTTTTCACCACAAATAGTACACATGAAAAGAGGATGTTTTGTACATCGAGGTCTTTCGGAAGGACAAATTGAATAGCTGAGTTTTTGATTACATACTTCACAATATTTTAAAAAATGCTTGATAAAATGAAAATTACCACAAGGACATTTACGTGACCGCAAAAGACAATCATGATGATATCCACTAATTTCTTTCCATTCGTAGCATTTTTCACATCTCTTATTACTGTTACAAACATGAATATTATTATAACCTTCTAGTTCTAAACAATCTATGCATATTTTACGTTTTTTGGCTATCATGGTACATTTATTAAAATGTTTTACATATTTAAATGTTCTCACAAACATTTTACATATTGGACATTCTTTAAAATCTGGATGATCAAATGCCTTTACAATAGGTTCTGCTCCTGCAAACAACATTCTTCTTTCATATGGTGTGTAAAGTGAATACAACTTTTTACATGTTTTAATCAATGAATATCTATCCCGTGGGGGAAGATATTTCTTTAATAAAAGATTGTAAATGTCCAAATAAAATACGGAACCCTCCATTAGATAACTAAATCTTCCAAAAGTTTCATCATTTCTTCAGTCAGATCATTTGGATTTTTTTGTAAATATTCCACGGCCAATCTCGCTTGCTTGCTATCAAAAGATGCAATGAATTTCACATTATCCACCTGTTTCTGTTTACATGCATTTATAATGGGTGGATTGTTATTTGTTGGTAATGGTGTAATCTTTTTCCCGTTCTTCTTAATGGGTTGAACCATATCAAACAATGATACCTCTTCTTTCCATCCAATAAACTCGATACATGATGATTTGATGATTTTTTCTCTTCTTTTGAGAGAACGATCCTTTTTTGCAGGTTCCTCCTCCTTATTATGAAGGTCGGGATCATCAAGAAGCATTCCAATCAATTTCTTACTCAGTTTTACATCTTCCAAATTTTTACAACCCGTTATAACTACGTTTCCCGTATCAAAAATCAATGCTCTACAATTACATGCACATGATTTGTTCTTCTTCTTCTTTATACATTTGCAATTGTTTTTTGGTTTTAACCACACCAACAGTTTTAGACCTGGAAATAAATCAGGATTCCATGCAGTTAAATCAGCTGCCAATTCAGATAACAACTTCAAGTCGGGTCTATGTTTTAATTTTACATGAGCTACAATATTTGTTATTCTACATGAACTTAATTCTGTTCTCCCTACCAAATTTGAATGTATCAGACCTCTATTTGATTTATAAACACTGTTAACATTTTCAATGATTTGACGATACATTTGAGTGGAATAAATGGAATGATGTTCCGATTGAGAACCTACCACAACTAATTTTCCAGATCTAAAGACAAGACATGTTGTTGTTGAGATGGAATCTTTAATTCTTAAAATTGCTGCAGCAAATTTTTTTGGCGCATATTTTGCCATTCCTCCCAAATACATTACCAGTGATTCCAAACATATCGTTTCTTTCTCCTTTAACAATTTTGCTGTGCTCACAATGTTATTAACATGTAAATCATGTTCTGAATTTTTCAAAAGTGGTTCAACCTCTAGAATCTTATTGAAATTTATCCTTGACATGATATGTATATTAATCATGTTGCACGTTTGGTTTCTAGCCATACCCATTGCATGTGGACAGATGTGGTATATTTTGAAACACAAGAAATTGATATTGTACACACTGTATGATCATGCATTCACATACGCTACATGGATTACTTTAATGGCATATTTCAGAACGCTTGGGCAGAATGATATTGTTTATTACATTACGGAATCGCTTTTAGAAACAATAACATTGGATAAAGGATATTGCAAAGGGAATCTATATGCAGCATTTTGGTATCTTTTGCTTTTAGTGATATATGTTTATCATGTGATTCAAGTGTATTTAACAATGGTACAAGTTAAAAAGGTGATACCGGATGTGAAGAAGATGCAAACTGTACCACCAAGGATGGAAAGTGGTTCTCGTAGAGAACCACTTTCCATTAAAAAATAAAAGAAAAATGGAGGAAAAATTCGGTTTAACTTCAACAATAGATTTTGAGCGTATCGTTATTTATGAATATCAAAAAGCGTCAAATCAACGTAAAGCGGAAATTGTACGACAACAAATGAGCGAAATTGATAAATTTTATTTAAATTATAAAAATATAATTAAATGTAAAGAAGATGCTGTTCATTGTTTATTATTGATGACTATTGTGGATGCACGATTAAAGATTATTGATTTACTTCTTAATAAATAATTTTTGGGAATCTTTTGGGGCCTTCGGCCCCAAAAGATTCCCCCAACTAATCAACGTTGTTTCCTGTTCAGTGTACATTATTCCATATTTCAATTCCGTTAGCATTCTTATTGTTTTTGGTGGCATAAACAAGCTTGTGTCTAATTCAAACTGTCCACTCTCTGCATTTCTTCCATTACAATGGATAATGATTCCTTTGCCAATTTTTCAGTATTAATAGAAAATATAGTTTTTTCGTACATTTTATCGGCTGACATGGTCATTTTTTTTCTCACTTTCCTTTATCTTGCAAATGCTTCTTGGTGGCCTCCTTTGCATGAAACAAATTGTGCATTCAATAGGCAGGATAGTTATGACTGCTTAGTGAAATACATTGATGTAAACCCTAAGGATGGTCAAATAACGCTTGATGAAGCGAACGCTGCATTAACAAAGTATATGCCATTATGGATGAGACCCATTTTTTGGTTTACAGATGCTTCTTCGGTGTTTAAAGAGTGTGACTATGATAAGAACAATGTTTTAACTCCCAGAGATTGGCAAATGTCTGAAAAGACATGTCTTCCAATCAAGGAGTCCTGGTGCACCGTAGAATGGTTCTGTGATCGCGCAAAGGCTCAAGAAGGTCAAAAATAATTTTTATTATGTTTACAAAACATGCAAATTTGAAATAAAACACTTGGTGAATTTACTGTATCCCAATCATCTAAAACCAAAGTGTCCGTCTTGTTCATCAAGAATAAAATTGCATCTGCTTTCCAAGCCGTTCCATTTGTAAAATTGTTAATCTCCGTTCTATTCAATATCTCATTGTGATCCACATCAGCCATTAAAAGACATGGCAATATTTCAGCCTTGTGCATGTAATAGCAATCTGTACTGGCGGCAGCTAGTATGAAAAAGAGAAGAATTAACATTTTTTCCTTATTATACTTTTTTTATAATTATACTAAAAAATTATGAAAGAACCACTGATACAAAATCGTAAAGAGGAAGATAGAAGGAGAAGAATTGTGTTTTTCCTTTTTATCTTGTTATTATCTGTCATATTGGTACCGACGATAACCGTATTATCGATTAAGGGAGAAGTGGTTGTCGTCACGACTACCGTCGTGACGACAACCACTTCTCCCACCACTACTCCTACTCCCATCACTTCTTCTCCTTTTAACTTGGTTCGATTTCATAATTACTTTCAAAACTTTTCATACATTGATTACATAAGCAACGGAACAAACATTTCATTTGTTCTTGTTACTCCCACATGGAATGCTACTAAACCATGTTTCATCACCGCTCCCATGTATTCTTATGCATATCTTTCAATTGATCCAGGAACAGGGGATCATTATGTAACTGCGTCATGCCTTAACAATATGAGCGTAACCAAATCGTTTATTTACAAGTACAGCCCCACGGGTTCTCTTGTATGGGAACGAGAATACGATGATTTTGAATTTAGTACACCTTATCAAGGTCGGTTTCTTTTTAATGGTACAATAATTTATACTATGAAACAAACCGTGATTGGTGTGGAAATTTGGAAATTAAGCACATTAAACGGTGATGTCATTGGAACATCAGGTTTAATATCTGCAAATTGTGATACCTTACCCAATTATCTTGTACCCCTGCTTGTTTACAATATGGAATATGCTCATGACAAATTGGTTGTTATTGAATGGCTTTTATTTGATACTGGTGAAACACATACATGTGTGCAAACATATGATCCTAATTTAGTGCTTCAATTTGTTTACAGAGATCAATTGACATATCAATTTCATAGACCCATCTGTCTTGATATTGACAAGATCACAGGGGATGTTCTTTTATTGATTTACGATAGTTATGAAGGAGCTCCAGGAATGAGTCCTTGTCAATCACATTTATTGAAATATGATCCAAATGGAAATCTGATTTACGCTCAATCATTTTTCAATCAGTCATATTGTTTTGCTGACATGATAAATCCCATTTCACCAAGACCTACAACATTTGTAAAACCACCAAATGAATTGTATTGGATTGGAGATGCAGCTCCTAGTACTATTGAAGAATTTGTTATTATTTTCAATATTACAAATGGTAATCAAACATATCATAAATCTGTGCCATACAGTATAATGACTGGAGCTCTTTATAGAACAACCCCCATGTTGAGTGGAGGATCATTGTATTTTGGATTAACCATAGATGATGGATTCCAAAATTTTTCACCAAATGTCATTTCTCAATTTATTCTATGATGAAGGGTCTTCTTTTTGAACAATCTAAACGTTCAAATGACGAAGAAATTGCAAAATATGAATTTAATAAAATTATTGAAAAATGCAAAAAAGCTGCAAGATATGGGAGAACTGAATTAATTGTTGAAGCGTCCATGAATAATAAGCATCTGCACGATTTTTTGATAAAGGAAGATTTACTTGTGAAAACTGAAGGTAGATCTTATTATTTATCGTGGAATATACCACCTGAAGAAGTTAAAATGCCTTTAATCACTACAAGAGATTTAATTGAATTAGGATTACCCGTTGATAAGTTTGGAACCATTCTAAGCGAGTTGAGAATGGCAAAAGCGAAAAAGGAAGTGGCAAATACATTGCAAGCAGAGATTATTTGGGTGAAGAAAATCTTTATTAATGAGAATAAACATAAGTCGGGTTCTCCTTGAATTGTTCCAATGCACCGTTTCGAACACGTTTGCATCCTGCCTGAGTGGCATCACCCGCCCAATGTCCAGTTCCAATGATAACGTTGGAATACTCTCCAGTCTTTGGGTTCATGTTTTGCTGATGTCCCTGCCAGCAAATACGGTTCACGTGGTTTCTGCCAGGTCCCATCTGCGGAATGTCCAATCCATTCTTGTTGGAACGCAAGAAATTGTAAAGATTGTTGTAGCGAGCAGCAGTAGAGTAGTGCAAACGCTCAAATTGAGCACGAGGAATGGTTCCAAATCCGAAATCAGTGTAAAAACGTCCCGAAATATCCAAATACTGCGGAAAATTAATCTCAGTGATTGGGCACGCCACGCAAATCAGAGAGTTCTCCAAGTGATCATTGTCCATGGCAGCATACGATTCGGGATCATAGAATCTGCATCCTCCACCACCTTCAATCTCCTGGCAAAACACATCAGGCTGAACGTAGAGGTTTCGCGGTTCCGTAACAACGGCACGAAAGTGCGTAGTGTAATGCAACTGGCACACTTTGGTGTTGGTTTGCCAACCAACCATAAAGTTGCTGTTTCCAATGAACAAATTTCCAGTTCCTCCATTCTGCTTGCACTTGATAATACCACGAGTACGGTACTGCATGTGCGGGCGGAAAATCAAAAAGTTAAAGGGGACAACCACATTGAAATCCGCAAGACGCGCCATATTGGCCTTGTTGATGCGAGTAAACAGCCAGGCACGCGCCATAAACTTGACTTCATCAGAAGCGGAAGAGTTTTCCAAAGCATCCAAATGCACTTTCAGCGTCTGGTATCGATTCTCATCAAAACCGGCATTGGCATTTCTGCGAGACTGGAAGCTGTCCTGGTAAAACTGACCAATTCCGGCCAATCCCATTCCATCTCCTCCAGATTGCATACGGGCAGAAGCTTCAGGAGCTTCAGAATTCTTCTGGCATCGCAAAAGATGCACAGGAAGCAAAGCATCAATAGAGTTTCCAATGGGACGAGCGGATTCAGGGTACAAGTACTGATAACCGGTACCGGAAAGATCGCGACCACGCTTCATGTATCCAGCGATTTTAGCACCCACAGGAGCAGCAGCAGTCTTTTGCAATTGGGCATTGTACTGATCAACGCTGTTCTTGTGCCAGTTCTTAACAGCTTCCTCATCCTTCAGTTTGAGTCCAGAAACCTTTTCTCCAACATAGCTAATCATCTTGTCCCGAATCTGCTCGCTCTTGTTCAATGCACTAGCTCCAGGAGTGTTGATGATTGTCTCAATTTCCGATTTTTTAGAAGCAGGAACTTGATGCAAAAGAAGCTTGAAGAAGCCTTCATCAATGTTTGAAGCGACAAACCCTGCCTGATTGTTGGGAACAACAGGAGCAAGTCCATTTCCAGCCAAAAGTTCAAACAGTTCAGTGGCGCTGGCAACGTTGGGGATAAATAAAAGAGAAGCTCCAACAATTCTGGTAACAGCAGAAATCAAAGTTTCAACTGCTGGAATGGTCAGTAACCCAGCAGCATCAGTAAATGAACGTAAAGTAGCATTGCTTCCCGTTGCTCTTCTCACAGCGTTAAGAAGCGTTTCTCCGGCTCCAACAACCTTCTTGGTGCTCAAATACTCCTTTGCGATATCGAAAATAAATTCCGCGGGAAGTCTTCGAGTTCTTCCATCAGGAGCAGGAGACAAAAAGGTCAAAAAGTCATCATCCAGATCCTGACGTTTGGACAGATTGGACGCATCATAACCAGCAGGGCGCAAATCTCCATTCTCATCCCAAAGACCGCAATGCTCAATGCAATCCTCAATTCTAATCTTGGTCATATTGTCAATCTCCTGATTGTACATGACAATGGAACGATGTTCCGTCTTGTAATCAGAGTAATCCACAATATCATCAATCAATCTGACGTATTCTCCAATTTGACGACTTCTGGTCAATTGCTGGGACTCTGCCTCGGTCACATTCTCCACCATCAAATTGTGAATGATAAACACGGGCGTGTTTCGGACCATGTGCAGCGGTTCCACACGCAACAAAGCACCCTGATTGTCCTTTGCGCGAGGTCCAGGCACTCCATTCACTCGGTTAGGTCCTTCAGGTCCCGCCTTGTCGTAATCCGTAGCTTCATCTCGTGCAATGGTCGCAAAGATGGCAAGCTCTTCAGGAATCAAAAAGGCATCTGCAACTCCGCGATACTGCTGCATCTCCTTGGTGATCATCATGTCCAATTTGGAAAGTCCATTCTTTGATTTTTGCACAATGGCAAAACGTTCGCGATCGTCTTCAATAAATCGCTTCACCAGCGTTTCCGGAGGAATCTGCGTTTCTCTCAAAAACTGCTGTTGGTAACGATGACCAGCACCCAAAGTCTGAATAATTTCCGCAGCAATGGTCTCCAAGGCGGAATTGATAATTTGAGCAATGGCAGCCAAATACGCCACTCTTCCCATGGCAGTGGCCAAAAAGCCTGCTTCAAACTCTGCACCAATGGATCTACGAACCAATTGGGCTCTGCGAATGCTACGCTTCTGCGTTACCGCATGAGCAGCAGTTCTGTAAGGAGCCAAATCCATCAAATGGGCATTTGCTTCAAACTTTTCCCATTGCACAGTGACCTGATTAGTCTCATACAGAGGCATAATGTACTTGGTCAAATAAGTCTTGTTCTCATTAAACATAATCTGTTCAATGGTCTCTTTAAGAGCGAGATTCTCTCCCTTGTAATTCTCCGTCAAATCCCATACGGCATTATTTCTCTTTTCATAAGGATCCGAACGTTGCAAAGTGGGCATGGGTCCCAACCAAGGTACAAAGGCATTTCCAACACCAGTAAACTGGCCCTGACTAATAGGATCAAGCTGAGTAATGGGTAAATTCGAATCCATTATTTTTTTTTATCTCTCTCAAGAAATTCTAAAAATATAAATACTTTTAAAATGATGAATAGGGTCATTATTGTCAAAAATTTTCCACCAAACGCTACAGAATCTAGTATTGTGGCGGCTTTGAAAGTTTACGGATCTCTCAAAAGTTTTGGAATGCACAAAAATCTGGGTTTTGCGGATTTTGTGGATCCCGAAAAAGCCATCAACTCTACCATTGTTGTGGGAGGGTGGAAGTTGGATCTCTTTTATGGAGAATCTACAACAAAAAAGCCTCAGACCCCAGCAAAGACCACTTTTGAGCAAGAACAAAATGCATTTAGTGAAAATGATCTTTCAGATTGTCACAAGTACAAAGTTTCTGGATTTCGCAGAGACATTTCAAATATTGAACTTTTTGAAGAGCTCACCGCAGAATTTGG
>Ga0075163_10001729_pt1 | contig 29485 bp, 27 predicted proteins | sample JI1023141ADNA_FD_71478 | JGI IMG/M metagenome (GOLD analysis project Ga0075163, IMG submission 71478) | Wastewater effluent complex algal communities from Wisconsin, to seasonally profile nutrient transformation and Carbon sequestration -... | ecosystem: Engineered > WWTP > Effluent > Algae...
CGACCGATCCGCGTGCATCGAACACCTTCAGTCTGCACAGTTCTCCCGCATGATCGCGAACCACCTGGAGTTCATCGCCATTCATCCAGATCCGCGCACGGTGGCTTTCGAGTTCGTTGACGGCGGCTGTCGGCCCCCAAATACTCTGCACCCATTGCGGGTTATCGATGAAAGGGTTCCGGTTGAATTGCAGGCTGATGAAGATGCGGTTGTTGCGATCGATCTCCTTCTGGCTCACTGGGTCCTGCATATGCCAAGAGAGGAGCATGGCTTCCGCCCACGGTCTCAAGTGGCCGCTCTGCATCATCGGGCTCGACCATGATCCTTCCATTCCACGATACCGCGTGAGTAGATAGAAGTAGCTCCGTGCAAGATCTCCTTTGTAGGCATCGATCGGTTCGAAGACGGTACCTGAACAGCCCGGGTAATTGCACGATCCCAGTTTGCTACCGTTGGAACTCGTCCAAGAAGCGCTGCCTACTTCACCATAGGCCAGATTATTCCGTTGCTCGTTCACCCAACCATCGGTAGGGTATAGGTGGAAAAGGTCGGAATTCATCGGTGCCACGCTATTGAACCAGCTCTGGGGAAAGCTGTGCTCCCGGTTGAAGCAATCGCCTTCGCTATTGGCCGTACCACACTGATCGACGGTGAATTCGTATTCGTAATCCGGAGTGCCGGTCGGGGAATCGGAATACATATCCCAAACCTTGCTATTGGGCTTGCGATCCGTAAGACCGAAGGCCGACCACAGGTTGTTGTATACGATCTCGTTATGGTTGTCTATGATGCCCTGCAATGCGGCCCGCAGGTCCTCACCGGACAGGCCAGCAGCGGGATCATAATATCCAGCTGGTGGCTGGGCTTGAACAAGGAGGGGGGCAGCGAAAGCAACGCCCAAGAGTATGCGCATGGTCCAAAGGTACCGTGTGGGCTAACGAGGGCCGGGGCATTATCGAAAACCAGAAAGGGGGCTCAACGCCCCCTTCCACTGGATGATCCCGAAGGACTATTTCACTTTGTTCACGATGGCCGTGAACGCTGCGGCGTCGGCATAGGCGATCTCTGCAAGGGCCTTGCGGTCCAGATCGATATTCGCCTTCTTCAGCTTGCTCATGAACACGCTATAGCTGATGCCGTTCAAACGGGCGGCAGCATTGATACGTTGGATCCACAGGCCGCGGAACTCGCGCTTCTTCAGCTTACGGCCATCATAGGCGTGCTGGAGACCTTTTTCCACCGTGTTCTTCGCAACGGTGTACACGTTCTTGCGGCGACCGAAGTTGCCTTTTGCCATATCGAGGATCTTCTTCCTCTTTGCTCTGCTGGCTACTTTATTCTTACTGCGTGGCATGTTCCACTTGGGTTTTCGGTCGTGAGCGCATCCCGGTCAAGGGAGGGCTTTGGTGCTGCACGTCCTGGTTAACGCTACCTATTGATACCCGGTGCGGGAGGGATTCTTGTTCAGCGAACGATCAACCTTGGAGAAGATCGAGGATGGCCTTATGGTCGCGTGCATGCACCAAGGACTTTTTGGTCAATGCGCGTTTCCGCTTGGTCTCCTTCTTCGTCAGGATGTGGTTCTTGAACGCGCTCTTGCGCTTGATCTTGCCGGTGCCGGTCAGCTTGAACCGCTTTTTTGCACCGGACTTGGTCTTCATCTTTGGCATGGCCTCTCGTGTTGGTCTTCTTTCTCGGTCGTTGTCAAAACTGGCGGGCGGATGATCACCGTCCCTAGCGTCACTTCTTTTTCTTGGGGATCAGGAACATGATCATGCGTTTGCCTTCCAGCTTGGGCATGCTTTCCACCACACCGATATCCTCCAGGTCCTGGGCGAACTTCAGCAGCAGGATCTCACCACGCTCCTTAAAAACGATGCTCCGTCCACGGAAGAACACGAAGGCCTTCACCTTGTGCCCTTCTTCCAGGAACTTCCGTGCGTGCTTCAGCTTGAAGTTGACATCGTGCTCGTCCGTATTCGGGCCGAACCGGATCTCCTTCATCTCCACCGTCGCCGCCTTCGCTTTGATCTCCTTCTGCTTCTTCTTGAGGTCGTAGAGGAACTTCTTGTACTCGGTGATCCGACAAACCGGGGGAACCGCGGAAGGGCTGATCTCCACCAGGTCCAGTCCAAGGTCTTCGGCCATGCGCAATGCCTGGCTGAAGGGATAGACCCCTTGTTCAATGTTCTCGCCCACCACGCGCACCTCGTTCAACCCCACGATCCGGTTGTTGATCCGGTGCGGATCTTCCTTGATCACACGACCACGGAAAGGACGACGCTGACCGCCTCCTGCTGGACGAGGGGGGCCACTAGGACGTTTGAAGGGAGCTCCTGCCACTTACGGTTTATTGGTTCCTATTTGTTCACAAGGCGCCCAACTGCTCCGCTATCCGGTTCTTCACCAGATCGGCGAAGGCTTGCGGGGTCATGGATCCCAGGTCTCCCTGGCCATGTTCCCTTACGGAAACGGTGCCGTCGGCGGCTTCTTTCTCTCCGATAACGAGCATGTACGGGGTTTTGGCCAGCTCCGCATCGCGGATCTTACGGCCTACTTTCTCGTTCCGTTCGTCAACGGAGGCGCGAATATCGGAATCTTTCAGCATACCGGCGACGGTGGCACAGGTATCCAAGTACTTGTCGCTCACGGGTAAGATGATCGCCTGCTCCGGTGTGAGCCACATGGGGAACCGTCCACCCGTGTGTTCGATGATCACGGCGATGAACCGCTCCAAGCTGCCGAACGGGGCCCGGTGGATCATTACGGGGCGGTGCTTGGCATTGTCACTGCCCACATATTCCAGCTCAAAGCGCTCGGGCAAGTTGTAATCCACCTGGATCGTGCCCAGCTGCCATTTCCGGCCTAAAGCGTCCTTTACCATGAAGTCCAGCTTGGGCCCATAGAACGCGGCTTCGCCGTATTCAACAGTGGTCTTCATTCCGCATTCAGCAGCAGCATCAATGATCGCCTGCTCTGCCTTCTGCCAGTTCTCCTCGCTGCCGATGTACTTGCTGCGATCCTCCTTGTCACGCAGGCTCACCTGGGCCTCGAAATTCTTGAAATCAAGCGCCTTCAGGACCAATAGGACCAGGTCGATCACCTTCAGGAACTCCTCCTTCACCTGGTCCGGGCGGCAGAAGAGGTGGGCATCATCCTGCGTAAAGCCACGAACCCGGGCCAAACCATGCAGTTCTCCGCTCTGTTCGTAGCGATAAACAGTGCCGAATTCAGCCAAGCGCAAGGGAAGATCCTTGTAGCTACGGGGGCGGCTGGCGAAGATCTCGCAGTGGTGCGGGCAGTTCATCGGCTTCAGCATGAACAACTCGCCCTCCTGCGGCGTGCTGATCGGCTGGAAACTGTCCTTGCCGTATTTCTCCCAGTGGCCGCTGGTCTCATACAACGCCTTGCTGCCGATATGCGGTGTGGCCACCTGCACATAGCCGGCCTTCTCTTGAGCCGTCTTCATGAAGTTGATCAGCCGCTCCCTTAAGGCCGCGCCTTTCGGCAACCACAGGGGAAGGCCCGCGCCAACACGCTCACTGAAGGTGAAGAGATCAAGCTCCTTACCGACCTTCCGGTGATCGCGCTTCTTGGCCTCTTCGAGCATCACGAGGTACTCGTCCAGTTCCTTCTGCTTCGGGAAGGTGATGCCGTAGAGCCGGGTGAGCTGCTTACGCTTCTCATCGCCGCGCCAGTAAGCACCGGCCACACTTAGGACCTTCATGGCCTTGATGCCCGAGGTATCCGGGATGTGCGGGCCACGGCAGAGGTCGGTGAAGTTGCCCTGGGAGTAGAACGTGATCTGGCCGTCCTGCAGGCCTTCGATCAGTTCCAGCTTGTACTCGTCGCCCTTCTCCGTGAAGTACTTGATCGCATCGGCCTTACTGACCTCCTTGCGATCGAATGTGAGCTTCTTCGACGCCAACTCCTTGAATTTGGCCTCGATGGCCGCGAAATCAGCCTCGCCGATGCTGCGGTCTCCAAAGTCCACGTCGTAGTAGAAGCCGTTCTCGATCGCCGGGCCGATGCCGAATTTGGTCCCGGGATACAAGGCTTCCAGTGCTTCCGCCATCACGTGGGCAGAGGAGTGCCACATCGTGGCTTTACCGTCCGTGTCATTCCACGTAAGCAGGGAGAGCGTGCAGTCTTCCGGAAGCGTTCGGTTGGCATCGCGCACTTCACCGTTCACCTTGGCGGAAAGCACATTGCGGGCAAGGCCCTCACTGATGCTTTTGGCCACGTCCATGGCCGTTACCTCACCGTCATAACTGCGGACACTTCCGTCCGGCAGGGTCACGTTCGTCTTCATCGGTATGCCGCTGCCGACCTACGAGCGTCGGACAACGGGGCCGCAAAAGTAGTGTTCTTACGGTCCGGAAGGTCCAGAAAGCAGTAAGGCTTCCCTTACCGGAAGCCCTACCACCGCCCGAGGGGTCGCCCGGGCTACGGCAAAACCGATGTTATCTGTCGGAACGGACCATCATGAGCTCCTCAACGGAACGATCACCAAGGTCCGAGGCTTGCTGAAGCATGTGATCGCCCTCCTGCTTGCGGCCTTGGCGGAACAGGATCATGGCGAGTTCCACATAGGCTTCATCCAGCGCAGGGTCCAGTTCAATGGCTTTTTCCAGATCGGTGATCGCCCGATCATCATCCCGGATCATGCTCAACGCCTTGCCATGATCGCACCACGCCTGTGCATTGTCGGCAGCGATCGCGACCAGATGGTCATAGTGGGCCAACGCCGTAGGTAGGTCCTTCTCATCCATGGCGATGCGGCCCAATTCGAACAAGGCACTCTCGGTATTTGATCCTCTAGCTTCGATCCCCAAGACCCTATAAAGGTCCGTTTTGGCCGACTGGGACTTGCCGATCGTGCGTTGCGCTTCCGCATGCCGCATCAAGGCTTGAGTATCTCTCGGTTCGCGTTCCAGGACACGATCAAGGTCTTGAAGAGCGCCAAAGGCATCCCCTCGCTCCAGTCGATCAACAGCTCGTGAATAGAGTGCCTCGTCGTCGACAAGGGCGTAGGTGGCCATGTCACCAGCAGCGGAGGATGAGGCAGGTCGTTGGCCTCCAGAACCACGGGCCGTAATGCCCGCCACCAGAGCGTCGTCCGACAATTGGGCGACAGATCCCAAGGCGAGCAGGCAAGTTGAAAGAGCTGTGAGGGTCCTCATGCGAGGCTTGCAACGAGCGATGCCGGGAAAAGTTCCCACTCGGACGGTGGAAAAGTCCATCATCCTTTCCGATAGTGGCGGAGTGTGCGCAGGTAGTTTCGCCCCATGCTCGTGAACAGCGAACCCGTTTCGGAGGATTTCGGCTACCTCGTACTTCGCCTTGGTGCCGGTGGCACAATGTTCTGGCAACACGGCTGGCCGAAGCTCATGGCGTTCTCTGACAAAGTGGATTCGTTCGCCGACCCTTTCGGCCTAGGTTCCGCATTCTCCCTTGTGCTGTTGTTGCTGGCCGAAGTGCTTTGCTCGGCCTTGGTCGTCCTCGGTCTCTGGACCCGCCTAGCAGTGATCCCGTTGATCATTGCCATGGCCGTGGTCGTCTTCATGGTAAAGGGCGATGCCGAATTCGCGGAGAAGGAATTAGCGGCCGTCTACCTGATGTCCTTCGTCGTCCTGCTCTTCACGGGCAGCGGCCGGTTCTCGATAGACAAGATCTCCTTCGGTTAGTCACCGCAAGCGGGAGAGGCCGCCATCCACACCGATCACTTGACCGGTTATCCACGACGCTTCATTGCTCAGCAGGAATGCGGCCATGGCAGCAGCGTCTTCAGGTGCTCCAATACGCTTCATCGGGTGGCGGTCGCCTGCGGCTTTCATCTTTTCCGGCGTGTTCAGGAGGCGTTCGGCCAATGAGGTCGCGGAAAGGCTCGGAGCAATAGCATTCACCCGAACGGAGGGGGCCAACTCCGCTGCCAAACTGCGCACCATGCCTTCAACTGCCCCTTTCGCAGCAGCGACGGGAACATGGAAGGGCATGCCCTGGGCCACCGCGACCGTACTGAACAGGACGATACCACTCGCGGGAGCTCTCTTCAGACGATCAGCGACCGCATGGATGCACTTGAAAGCTCCTATCACGTTGATCTCAAAGGCCGTGCGCAGATCTTCCGCGCGCACGCTGCGCAACGGTTTCAGGTCGATCGAGCCTGGACAGTAGGCCAGTCCGCCTACTATCTCGGGCAGTTCTTCTATGGCAAGTCCATCGGCAACGACATCCGCAGAAATGTGTTGAGCTACCCCGAGTGGTGCATCGGAACCTCGCGACACCGAGATCACGGAACGACCTGCAGAGACCAACCTCTGGGTTATAGCAAGCCCGATACCCCGGGTGGCTCCGACAACAAGGATGGGATAATCGTGCATAGTCCCAAAACAACCGGGACCGTCTTCTGTTCTACCGATCCAGGAACACGACGATATCGGCGTTCCAAGCTTCCAGCAATGGCATCTCCTCTTCGCCCACGAGGCCCATGGCGATGAATTCTTTGTAACAGGCTATGACATTGGCGCCGATATGCTCCCTGCCGGGTTTCAGATCCAACGCTTTCAACCGCTCGCAGATCGCCTTGTTGTTCCGGTAACCGATGATCTCGTCTCCAAAGTCCTTCATAAGATCGTGCGCGTTCCGTTCCTGCCACACGGTGGCGTTGTGGAAGAGCACATCCCAATCGTTCTCCCAGCAGATACGGACCGCTACGTAGCTGCGCCAGATGTCCGTCATCCGGAAGCTGCAGTAGGAGGGTAGGTAAAGCAATTGGAAAGCTTCACGGAACCAGGTCGTGTTCTGGGAATTGAAAGGACACAAGGCACCTTTGCCAAGTGAGACCGGGTGCTCGCGTTGAATGAAATCAACTGGCAATTTTCCGATCAATCGGTAGATGGCATCCACATCGGGATTCTCATCGGCCAAGCCTTGTTGGATCGGGCAGTCCGTGGAACCGAGCCCTGGCAATGCAGGGAGGGCATCCTGCAGATGTTCCAGTGGGAATCCGCGTGGCCATATGTGCGCTTCGCTGAAATAGCGATAGAGGTTCACCCAGCCCGAACCTTGGAACGATGCTGTTGTGTGCTCGCGCGTGCGAGCACCCCAGAAAGCATCCCGTGGGAAGTTGTCATCATCGGACTCCACGATCACCTCGGCGCCACTATGCATGGCTTGCAGATAGCCCAGGTTCTTTCGACCATAGTGCCGTTCCGGGAGCAATTGGGCCAACGCGAACGGCATGGTGCGTTGTCGGTCCAGTCCCCAGAAATCACAACCCTCCAGCCGGAAATCAGCAGGGGAGGAGCGATCGCCGATCAAGGTGAACGAATATCCATGTTCACGACACCCTTCCGCGAACGCACGGAGCACCGCGTTGGGGGCAGCGATCGAGGTGATCACCAAGGCTGTTTTCGTGGCGCTCATACCCGTACCGAGCGAAATAGAAGCCGACGTTGGAAGTAGTGCAGCAACACCGCCAACGAATTTCCGATAGCACCACCTGAAACACGCGGACTCGGGGCCTTGTAGTGGATCGGGATCTCCGCGAACCTTGTGGAACGCAACAAATAGCGCATCTCGGTCTGGTAGAAATGGGCTGTTGAAAGGAACTTGTGGTCCAGGAAGCGCTTCACGATCGCCCTATGGAATCCCTGATAGCCGGAGGTCATATCATACATGCTCGTGCCAAGCAGGACATTCGAAAGTACCGTACCCATCTTCGAAAGGAACCAACGCTTCAGACTGGATTCGGCAATGGAACCGCCATTGATGAAGCGAGAACCGAAAGCGCACTCATTTCCCTCGTTGAGCACACGCAGGAACATCGGTAGGGCGCGTGGGTCATGGGAAAGACCGGCGTCCATTTCAATGATCATTTCGTGACCGGCATCGTAAGCTTCCCGATAGCCACGTAGATAGGCGTCCACCAACGATCGGTTCTCCGGTGCCCAGATGGCGGTGAAACGTGGGTCTCGTAAGGCGAGCTCAGCGCATAGGTCCTTGGTCCGGTCCTTGGAAACACCGTCCACGACGAGGTAAACGCGACCTGATCCGATCCTGTCCAGTGCGGCGGATAACACCGAAATGAACGGGGCGAAGTCCGGCTCCTCGTTCGCCATGGGGACGACCACCGCCCAGTTACTGCTCGTGATCATGGCCTGTCGAAGATCCGAAGTTCGTGCTTCCCGTCACGCAACACCTGCTCCGCAAAGCCTGCTTCCTTCATACGCTCGCTCAAGCCTGGTGCGGCATCCGCATCGTCGCGAACGGATAGCCAGAAGGCAACTGATCTGAGTTCTACAGGATCGAATTGGTCCACACCCGCCTGAGTACAAATGCGAAGCGGCATGTTCGGCCGCAAGCCGGTCACCATTCGTGGCAGGTAACCGCGCCGCCCTTCATTGGTGATGACAACATCGCTTCGTTCCATGAGACCGTACCAGCTTTCGGGCACAAGGTTGGTCACGAAGGGCGATCGTTGGACCGCGAACCAACAGGAAAAGGCCAGTTGAGTGATGAAAACGGCGAAGACGAGGCCCCTCACGCTGGATGATAACATTCTCTGCGCCCAAAAGGTGATCGCGAGGCACAGCAGGGGCCAGATGTAGGAGAAGTACTCTCCGCCGACAGCTTGCGTCGGGCTTATCCCTCCGAGATAGAGACAAGCGCTGAAAAGTCCAGCCCATAACAAGTGGAAATGGATCTCTTTCCAAGGAGTGGAAGATCTGCATTCGGTCAACATCGCGTCCCTCTTCTTTTTCCCTGTCCAGAGACCGACGCCACATATGCAAAGGACGACCAAGGCAGCCATAGCTCGCCAGTGGCTGAAGAAGTCCGAACAAGCCACGAGCAAGGCTTTCAGGCGCTGGACTTGGTCGATCGGCCCACCTGCGACCCGGTCGGTATGCCCGAGGTAGGAGGGAACGAAATCGAGGAATTGAGGAAAGCAGAAAAGGAACAGGAGGAACGATGCTGCCAATGAGCCTACATACCGCAGCGAAAGAGCCGAAACGCGATAGCGCAGGCACATGATCACCGCGCCCGGCAGCAACAAGAACCCGTAGTAATAATGGGTGAGCAGCCCAAGCGCGTTGACCGCCGTGAACACCAAGAGTACGCTCAACGAAGCCGCCCCGTTCCAGATCCGTCTACCGACAATGAACATCATCATCGCCAGCACGCCGAACAGTTGATAGTGGCGCGCTTCCAGATCTATGGCCACCACTGCCGGGCTCAGCCACCAGATCGCGCAAACAGCCAGCGCAGGAAGCGGTCCTCCAAAGAGACTACGACCCAGTTGGAAGAGAAGCACAAGCAATACCAGCGACAGCAGCACATTGATCAAAGGCCCCGTCCGCATGTCAAATCCGACCGCGTAGTGGGCCGCATGCAACAGCCAGAAATACAAGGGCGGATGGATGTCACACTGTGAAAGGTCGACCGCTACCCTCTGGAATTGCAGGTGCTCCGGCTTGGCGTAGTACCGTTGGATATCCGCAGCCACCAAAGGTGTATCCACCTGCAGCGGTAGTCCCGTCTCGTAGAGGGATTGGGTCGCCGCAGCGCAGAGATAACTTACGCTTTCGTCATGCGAAAGCCCCGCCTTTACACGGAAGATCCCGTTCACACGTATGCCAAGACCGATCAGGAGCATGCCTATGAGCACGACCGACCACCAGCCGCGTTGTCGTATTCCGGATCGTTGCATTTCCCGTCAAGGCCCCGGGTAACCCATGGAGCCTGCGCTGGACAAGTTTACTTGATAGACACCGATGGCTTCGGAGAACAATGTCCCATAGAAGGCCACGGCTTTTGTTCCTTTGACCTTATTCACTGCACCATGGCGACGATCGAGGAGTTTGCGGCCACTATCAAAGAAGGGAACACGTTCAAGGGAGAGAGCATCATTCTGGGCGGTGCGTTGTACAACAGCGAGGTTCCGCCGGAGGCGATGGTCCGCGTGCCCTTGCGCACCATGAACCGCCACGGCTTGATCTGCGGTGCCACGGGCAGCGGAAAAACCAAAACGTTGCAGGTCCTTACGGAGCAACTTTCGGTTGCCGGCGTGCCAGTGTTGTTGATGGATGTGAAGGGCGATCTGAGCGGTTTGGCCGCACCCGGCGTGCCGAACGAGAAGATCACCGCGCGTCACGAACGACTGAAATTGCCTTACGGTCCGCAAGCATTGCCGGTCGAACTGCTCACCCTGAGCAACGAACCGGGTGCTCGGCTCCGTGCTACTGTAAGCGAGTTCGGCCCTGTGCTGCTGGGAAGGGTCCTTGAACTGAACGATACGCAGCAGAGCGTACTGGCCCTGGTCTTCAAGTATTGCGATGATAACGGGCTGCCGTTGCTCGACCTGAAAGATCTGCGACGCGTGCTCCAGTTCACCACAGATGAGGGAAAGGAAGCGATACGAAAGCAATATGGGCAGGTCAGTTCCTCAACGGTCAACATCATCCTTCGCAAGCTCATCGAGATCGAACAGCAGGGTGCCGAGGCGTTCTTCGGAGAGCGTTCGTTCGACGTGAACGACCTGCTCACTCAGCGTGATGGCAAGGGCGTGGTCCATATTGTCCGGCTCACGGATATCCAGGACAAACCGAGGCTCTTCAGCACTTTCATGCTCTGCTTATTGGCGGAGATCTACCAAACGTTCCCGGAGGTGGGCGATCCGGAGAAGCCGAAGTTGGTCCTCTTCATTGATGAGGCCCACCTGATCTTCAACACAGCAACGAAAGCGTTGCTGGAACAGATCGAGACCATTATCAAATTGATACGCTCGAAAGGGGTGGGGGTCTACTTCTGCACCCAGGATCCAAGTGACGTTCCCGAAGGGGTCCTTGGCCAGCTTGGCTTGAAAGTGCAACACGCCCTGCGGGCTTTCACTGCGAAGGACCGGACTACGATCAAGAAGACCGCTCAGAACTATCCGCTGACAGAGTTCTATGACACCGAAGCGTTGATCACTTCGCTCGGGATAGGCGAAGCACTTGTGACCGCACTGAGCGAGAAAGGAACACCGACGCCACTGGCCCATACACTGCTGCGCGCTCCTATCTCTCGAATGGACATCCTAAGCTCGCTGGAGATCGGCGGTTTGGTGGCGCAGAGCAAATTGGGCCCCAAGTACAACGAGGTGATCGATCGGGAGAGCGCGTTCGAACTACTGGAGAAGCGCATGAAGGCCGACGAGGAAGAGGAACCGGAGGAGAAAGCCGAGAAACCGAAGAAGCCTGCCAAACCTGAGCCATCCATGATCGAAGACATCAGCAAGAACACCATGGTGCGCCAGGTGGGTCGTACCGTATTCAGGGAGTTGGCCAGAGGCTTGCTCGGCGTGCTGGGTGTGAAGTCAAATTCCCGTCGCCGATGAGAAAAGCCATGACCAGACCGATCATTGCGTCGCTCGCCGCCTTTGGGCTTTTCGCTTGTTCAGCCACTATTCCGGCCGATACCAATGGCACTTTGCCAGATCCTGTGCCTGTTGCAGACAAGGGAACGGAACCGACGAGATCCCCATTGAGCGGAGCTGCGATCCTGTTCTACAACGTAGAGAACCTCTACGATACGGAGGATGATCCGACGATCGATGACAAGGATTTCCTGCCGTCGTCCGAAATGCATTGGACGAAGGAGCGCTTCAACACCAAATTGGAAAACTTGGCCGAAGCGATCTCCATGAGTGGTGCTGAGTTGCCGGTACTGGTGGGCATGGCCGAGGTGGAGAACAAAGCCGTGGTCTCAGCGCTGGCAGGGCACAGGCGGCTCGCGAAGGCGAACTATGACGTGGTGCATTTCGACTCTCCGGATGAGCGTGGGATCGACGTGGCTTTGATGTACTCCGAGGACCGCTTCGATCTTGTCCATAGTGAAGCTTTGAACGTCCCACTTCCCGAGGACGACCGCACGCGGGATATCCTGCATGCCGAGTTGAAGGCGGGTGCCGTGGTCTATCACATATTCGTCAATCACTGGCCAAGTCGACGCGAAGGCAAGGAAAAGAGCGAACACAAGCGCATGGCCGCAGCAGAGGTCCTGAAAAAGTCAATTGCAGGGATCCAGACCGGTCCGGATGTCCACATTGTGATCATGGGCGATCTTAACGACTGGCCCACCGATCGTAGCGTCCAAGAAGGGTTGGGCGCGGGTTGCGATAAGAAAGGGAAAGGCCTGGTGGATCTAATGTGCGTGGACGAGAACGAGGGATCCGGCAGCTACGTGCACGATGGCAAGTGGCAGTTCCTCGATCAATTCATCGTGGATGCGGCCTTGACCAAAGAGATCGCCTCAGCCTCGGCGTTGCGCGACGAGCGTTTGCTCTTCAACCATCCGAAGTACGGCCCATCACCGAACAAGACCTATAGCGGTGGGCATTACAAGGGTGGTTACAGCGATCATTTGCCGATCGTGTTGCGGTTCAAATAGGTCGTTCAACACGAAACCCTCGGGATCGCCCCCAAGGGTTCCGTAAGATCAAGCCGGGCAGGTCAGTTCCTGCGGCCCATGTAGGTCATCACGTAGTACAAGAGGGTTCCGATGGAACCTATTGCAGCGACCAGATAGGTGCGTGCGGCCCACTTCAAGGCGTCGGTGCTCATAGCCAACTCGCTTTGTGTAACAACGCCGCTGCTTTTCATCCATACCAAAGCACGGTTGCTGGCATCGTATTCCACCGGTAAGGTGATAACGCTGAACAGGGTTGTGGCCGCGAATAGAATGATGCCGATCAGTAACAGCTGTGGGAAGGTGTTGATCAATAGGATACCGCCGAGCAGCACCCATTGCACCAAGTTGCTCGCCACACTGACCACAGGCACCAGTTTGCTGCGCATTTCGAGCCATGCATAGGACTTTGCGTGCTGTACGGCGTGTCCACATTCGTGCGCAGCAACTGCCGCGGCGGCGGCATTTCGCTCGCTGTACACACCTTGGCTCAGGTTCACGGTCTTGTTGGCGGGGTTGTAGTGGTCCGTCAATTGGCCGGGCACACTGATCACACGCACATCGTTGATCCCGTTGTCGCGCAGCATCTTCTCGGCGATCTCCTTACCGCTCAAACCATTGCTCAATGGCGTCTTGGAGTACTTCGCAAACCGGCTGCGCAGTTGGTTTCCGACCAACCAGCTCACCGCCATCACAAGAAATCCGATCAAATAGGCTCCGCCCATTTCACTGTTGTTTAGGTTGAGCGGCTTCTCGCAGATCTACTGCCGAAGGGCTTTTCCCGTCATTTCGGCAGGCCGGAAAACAGAACGTCCAGACTATTAAGCCCGGACGTTCTGTTCGAAACGAATGTTGGGCTACTCGCCAGCGGCGTCTGCTTTCTCGATCTCCTTGTCCAGGATCTCGTCGATCCGCTTCTGGGTGATGTCGTCCACCTTATCGTCCGTCCGTGCCTGCTTCTTCATGAACCGGAACATGGCGTTCTTCTTGATCTCATAGGCCACATAGACCGTGTAATCCTTGGTGGTCTCGTTGTAGCGCACCTCTTCATCGATCTTGCGCATGTCGGCCATATCGGTGTTCATCACCTCGCGCACCAGCGTTTGGAACTTGTCGGCGACATCAGCAGCTTCGGCATTCTCGGTCTGGCCGAGATATTGGTCCGTTACCGCGCGGATATTGGTCTTCACCTGGGCGGCCAATTGGTTCTTGGCATCCAGGTCCGCTTTGCTGCGGGCGATATTCTGTGCTTGGCTCACACCCGTGCCCGTTCCGCGGAACCAGGCGGCATTGCTCTCGTATTTGCCACCGGAGAAGGGCTGTTTCACAACCGCACCGGCGGGATTTGCCTTCTTGGAGCAGGAGCTGAAGCCACCTACAAGGGCAACGCACAAGGCCGTTGGGAGCAAGGCGGATCGGAAGAGGTTCATGGTTAGTTGGGGTCAGTGGTAGGGCACAAAGAAAAGACCGTGCCACCGGTTGGTCACCGCCGCCGATCGCGAAGTTCCATTTTCGGGGAAACCGTGCCATCTTTCGGACAAATTCCACCTGAACCATGCGCGTACTCAAGACCATTCTTATCATTCTGCTTTCACTTGTCGGCCTGTGGCTCCTCCTGAGCCTGATAGGCCCAAAAACGAGCCATGTGGAGCGCTCCACGGTGATCGATGCCCAACCCGGCACCGTCTACGACTATGCCAAGTACCTGAAGAACATGGACGAATGGGGAGTTTGGCGCAGCATGGACAAGGACGCGAAGTATGAACTGATCGGCGAAGACGGAACAGTGGGTGCCAAGCAGGCATGGGATGGCGACACGGTAATGCAAGGCTCCATGACCATCACGGCGCTGGAGCCGAACAAGAGCGTGAAGAGCGACCTGGCCTTCGGTGATTTTATGACCAGCCAAGTGGAACTCGGTCTTCAGCCTGTTGAAGGGGGCACAGAAGTGAAATGGTCCTTGGACGGGGAGATCCCGTTCATGGGACGCGCCATGATGCTGTTCATGAGCATGGATGACCAGGTAGGCAAGGACTTTGACACCGGCTTGGCCAATCTGAAACGGATCGTTGAAGCGAAAGAAGCCGAAGCAGCCGCTGCCTTGGCCGCAAAGACCTCCGGCGGCTACGTGATCGAAACCCTTGATCGCCCCGAGATGGTCTACGTGGGCAAGCGGAACAAGAAGGTGAAGTGGCAGGATATGGGCGCGTTCTTCGCCTCCAGCTTCCCAGCAGCCGGAAAGGCGGCTGGAGAAGCCAAATTGGAAATGGCCGGTGCCCCGAGCGGTGTCTACTTTGAATGGAACGAGAAGGACCAGACCGCTGATCTATTGGCTGGCATGCCGGTGAAGGGCACCGCTGACCTGAAGGTCGCGGGCATGGAAACCGTTGTGGTCCCCGCCAGCAAGGTGCTGCACATACCGTACTACGGCGCATACGAAAAGGTCGGTCCTGCGCATGAGGCAATGGACGCCTACATCAAGGCGAACAACCTGACGCACTATGCCAATGTGATCGAAGAATACGTGACCGACCCAATGACCGAGAAGGACACCACGAAGTGGTTGACTAACATCTACTATTTGGTGAAGTAAGCAGCCCTCTTGAGCACCCAAAGCCCCGGCTTGGACCCTTCCAAGTCGGGGCTTTTCGTTGCAGAGGTGTTGTCAGTTCCGGGAGGACTATAGTTCGGACAAAGCGATCCGAAGAACACCTTCGCCAGCGAATGCAATTCGCTCTGGCCAAGTATCGCTTGTTGTTCCATCACCCGTTCGGGACGGCCCACGGGCTTCGGGATGGGACTGATTCCGTCTTCGTCCGACTTTCGGAGAATGGCATCGACGGCTATGGGGAGGCTACACTGCCGCCATACTTAGCTTATTCACAAAATGCTGTATATGAGGAATTAGAATTCTTTGACCTTAATTTGATCCGCAGTGTGATTGAGGGTGAAAGAACCCATCTATCGCCACCGGCAAGGGCAGCGCTGTCAACGGCTTATTATGACCTAATATCCAAGATATTATCAATTTCAATATCAAGTCATTTATCAATAGTCGGAACGCAGCAGGTTCCGGGCTTGACCATGGTTACGGTCGGTCATTCAACCGCAAGCGATATAGCATTGAAATTGAATGAATTGCCGCCATCATCCTTACTGAAAGTCAAACTGGGTTCTGCGGATGATGTGCAAACGCTTGAATTGATCGGGTCCTTGGACGGTCGTCCGATGTTCCTCGACGCCAACCAGGGCTGGACCAGCGTGGACCAAGCCTTGAAGGCGATCGAAGTAGCCGGTGAAGATCGCGTTGTCGGCATGGAACAGCCGTTCGGCAAGGATCGCTGGGACCTGCACGTCGAACTACGGAAGCTGACCAAGGTCCCGATCTATGCGGACGAGAGCATCCAAGTCTTGACCGATCTGGAGCGCGCCCCGGAGGCGTTCGATGGCGTGAACCTGAAGCTGATGAAATGCGGCGGGCTGGACAGGGCGATCATGATGGCAATGCGCGCCCAGGAATTCGGGCTGAAGGTCATGCTGGGTTCCATGAGCGAGAGTTCGCTGGGCTGTGGGGCAATGGCCCACCTGGCCGGAATTGCGGATCTCGTGGACCTTGACGGCCCATGGCTGATCAAGAATGATCCGTTCGAGGGGTTGGGCTTGGAGGATGAGCGTTTGGTCCTGAAAGGAACGGTCGGCGTTGGGGTCGAGCTACGTTCTGGGCTTGATCTGGATTGGAATCACATTGGCGCATAATTTATATTATGTATAGTTATATTGCATTGATGTCCAGTAGGACCTGCGAATCCTGGTCTATTCAACTCGTCCCGACCAACAGGCTGCGGCACCTGCCCATCATCACACCAAAAGCAAACAGGCCGGGCTGACCCGGCCTGTTGCTTGTCCTTCGTATGGTCCATCAATTTCCGAGGAGCGCCTTCATCTCGGCATACTTCGTCTGGTCACCGTTCTTGGCGTACAGCTTCAGCAATTGTTGCATGGTCTGCACATCGTCCGGCTTCAGTTCATGGGCCTTCTCGAAGTACGGTACTGCCTTCACGTAGATCTCATCCGCCACCGCCTTGCATTTGGCGTACTCCGTGTCGCTCTTGATCTTGTTGCACTTGTCGTACTCGTATGCTGCCCTGTTGTTGTACAGCACACCGATGTTGAAATCGCTATCGAAGAACTTCGGATCCAACTCCAAGCTCTTCTTGTAGGCTTCCTCAGCCTTGGTGTACCAGTTGGTCATATCCGCCTCTTCCTTGGCATCTGAGGCCTTCTTGTCGTACAAGCTGGCCAGGATCGACCAGAGCACCGCGTTATTGGGGTCCTTCTGGATACCGAGCTTCACGCTTTCCTCCGCTTCGGCGGATCGGTTAGCGGCGAGCAGATAACTCATCTCGTCCAGGATCAGGTCCTTATCATCGGGATACTTCACCCGGCCTTCCCCAATGGTCTTGATGGCACCATCCAGGTTCTCCGCTTTACGCTCCAAAGCCGCGATGTAACGATAGATCTCGGACTTATTGTAGCCCAAGGCCAAAGCCTCACGGTACCGTTCGATCGCCTTGGCCCCGTCTCCTTTGGATTCATACGCCAAGGCCGAATTGAAGATGGCGTTCGTGTCGGCTTGACCGAACGCTTTGGCGATCTTCTCCGACCGCCCGTAACTGCTGATCGCGAGATCATAGTTCTTCGCGGTGAAGGCATCATTGCCGGCATTCAGCGACAAGCCCTGCAAGGCACCGAGCGCCTTGACATTCTCCATCTTGTAGCTGCCCTTGGTATCCAACTCGTTCGCCTTCATGTAGCTATCCACAGCCTTGTCCATGGCATCGGGGAACTGGGTCTTCAAGGCGGCATCCTCACCCATGACGATCAACCGGTAGATATCACCGCGGTACCGCCAAGCCTTCTCGGACGCACCGGTCTTGGGGTCCAGAACAGCTGGTTCAATGAATTCAACGGCCTTCGCTAGTTGGCCATCGGTCATGTAATTGTAGGCGTTCACAACATTGGCATTCTGGGCACTCAGGCCCAGTGTTACTGCCGTGAAAGAGATCGTAAGTGCAGTTCTCATAGTTCCAGGTTCCGGTTTCGCCTATCCGTTATCAACTTCGGTGCCATTCCCATCTTCGGAGGCATCAGTCCCGCCAGGGCTATCGCTCGTCGGAGCATTGGGGTCCACTTCACCTTCGGGCAGTGCATCATCCTCCTTCAGGTCGCTATCCACCTTTGCAACGGCGGCGATCTGGTCGTTCTTGCGTAGCTCGATCAGGCGCACACCTTGTGTGGCACGGCCCAACACGCGCATTTCGTCCAATCCCATACGAATGGTCATGCCGCTGCGGTTGATGATCATCAACTGATCGTCATCCTTCACGTCCTTGATGGCGATCAGGTTGCCGGTCTTATCCGTTACCTGGATGGTCTTCACTCCTTTGCCGCCGCGGTTGATGATGCGGTAGTCGTCCACCGGACTGCGTTTGCCGTAGCCCTTATCACTAACCACCAATACCTGACGCGTGGCGGTCTCTGCCTTATCGATCGTGATCATGCCGACCACCTCATTGCCGGCCTCATCGCCCAGGTTCATGCCGCGCACACCGCTAGCGCCACGGCCCATGGGACGCACATCGCTTTCCTCGAAGTGGATAGCCTTCCCGTCGCGGCTAGCGAGAATGACATGGCTGTTCCCATTGGTCAAACGCGCCTCGAGCAGTTCATCGCCCTCCCGGATCCCGACGGCGATAATGCCGTTGGAACGCGGACGGCTGTAAGCCTCCAGCGTGGTCTTCTTGATGATCCCCTTCTTGGTGCAGAGCACGACGAAGTGATTGTTCAAGTACTCCTCGCTGGTGAGGTCAGTGACGTTCAAGTAAGCGACCACTTTATCGCCACCCTCAAGTTGTACCAGGTTCTGGATCGCACGCCCCTTGCTTTGGCGGTTGCCTTCCGGAATGTCGTACACCCGCATCCAGAACACCTTTCCGTTCTGGGTGAAGATGAGCAAGTAGTTGTGGTTCGTGGCCACGAAGAGGTGCTCCAGGAAGTCCTCGTCGCGGGTGGTGCTGCCTTTGCTTCCGATGCCTCCTCGGCCTTGGGTGCGGAATTCGGACAGGGCGGTGCGTTTGATGTAGCCCAGGTGGCTGATGGTGACCACCACCGCGTCATCCGCGATCAGGTCCTCCATCCGCATATCACCCGTGGCCTGGATGATCTGGGTACGGCGCTTGTCACCGTATTTCTCCTTCACCTCCATGATCTCGGTCTTGATGATCGTCATGCGCAAGCCTTCATCGGCCAGGACCGACTTCAGGTAGGCGATGGTCCTCATCAACTCGGCATGTTCATCGCGGATCTTATCGCGTTCCAGGCCGGTGAGGCGCTGTAGACGCATGTCCAGGATGGCGCGGGCTTGGATCTCGCTCAAGCCGAATTCGCTCATCAACCCTTCGCGGGCGATATCCGGCGTCTGGCTGGCCCGGATCAAGGCGATCACGGCATCCAAATGGTCCAGCGCGATCAGCAGCCCTTCCAGGATGTGTGCCCGTTCCTCTGCTTTGCGCAGATCGAACTTCGTGCGGCGGATCACCACGTCCATGCGGTGGTCCACGAAATGGCCCACCATCGCTTTCAGGCCCAATAGCATCGGGCGGCCACCTACCAGCGCGATGTTGTTCACGCTGAAGCTGGATTGCAACGCGCTGTACTTGTAGAGTTGGTTCAGCACGACGCTGCCCATGGCTTCGCGCTTCACATCGTAGGCGATGCGGATGCCGGTGCGATCGCTGTAATCGTTGACATCGCTGATGCCTTCGATCTTCTTGTCGTTCACCAGGTCGGCCACGCCCTTCACGAGTTGGACCGCCTTGTTGGTCTGGAACGGGATCTCGGTGCAGATGATCGTCTCGCGCCCGGTCTTGTTGTCTTCTTCGATGTGGCAGGCGGCACGCAGCACCACGCGACCACGGCCGGTCTCATAAGCTTCTCGGATGCCTTCCGTGCCTAGGATCACCCCGCCCGTTGGGAAATCGGGACCTTTGATGTACTCCATCAAACCGGCCGTATCGATGTCCTTGTTCTCGATGTAGGCCGCGATCCCATCGCAGACCTCGCTCAGGTTGTGTGGTGGCATGTTGGTCGCCATCCCCACCGCGATACCGGAAGCACCGTTCACCAGCAGGTTCGGTATGCGCGTTGGCATCACGCTCGGTTCCTCCAACGTATCGTCGAAGTTGGGGCGCATGTCCACGGTCTCCTTGTCCAGATCGGCCAGTACCTCTTCGGCGATCTTCTTGAAACGTGCCTCGGTGTAACGCATGGCTGCCGGGCTGTCACCATCCAGGCTACCGAAGTTCCCTTGACCATCCACGAGCGGGTAACGAAGGCTCCACTCCTGCGCCATACGCACCATCGCGTCGTACACGCTGCCATCGCCGTGCGGGTGGTACTTGCCCAATACCTCACCCACGATACGTGCACTCTTCTTGTAAGGCCGGTTGCTGAGTACGCCCAGGTCCTGCATGCCGAATAGCACCCGCCGGTGCACTGGCTTCAGCCCATCACGCACATCGGGAAGTGCCCGGCTCACGATCACCGACATCGAATAGTCGATGTAGGCGGTCTTCATTTCGTTCTCGATGTTGATCGGGATGATCTTCTCTCCTTCTGCCATATCTGTCAGTTCGTCACGCTGGCCCGGTCCTTGTGAACAGGGTCCCCGAAAAGGGAGCCCGAAAGTAGTCCGATCGCACACGCCGATCCTTCGGAATTATCCACAAACCGACACCATGCTGTGGATAAATGAAGTTGTCTGGAACAAGCCCGCCGCACATGCGTTGAATAGCTTGCCCCCAGTGGACGGACGGCTAACTTAGCAGAGTCCCGGAGCGTACGATCAGCCCCCTTTTTCGACACCAGCAGAACAACAACGAATGGACGCGAAATTCTCACCCAGGGTCCGTGACGTCATCACCTTCAGTCGTGAAGAGGCGCTACGGCTTGGCCACAACTATATCGGTATCGAGCACATCCTCTTGGGGCTTATTCGCGAGGGCGAAGGCAATGCGATCAAGATCCTGCAGCGCTTGGAGGTGGACATAGACGAACTCCGCAAGGTGGTCGAGGGCTCCATGGAGCCGGCCAGCGCCATGCGACCACCGGACAAGGACAAGATCACCTTGATCAAGCAGGCGGAGAAGATGTTGAAGATCACCTTCCTGGAAGCAAAGCTGTTCAAGAGCCCGAACATCGATACGGAGCACTTGCTGTTGAGCATGCTCAAGGACGAGGACAACCTCGCCACCCGCACGCTGCACAAATTCCATGTGGACTATGACAGCGTAAAGCATGAGGTGGACACCATCCTTGCCGACGGTGGCGACGCTCCCGACACCTTCACGAACAAACCCAAGGCCCAAGGTCCGCAGAGCGCCGATGACGATGACGACGATAGCGGCAGTTTCAGTGGTGGCGGTGGTGGCGGGCAGCGCAAACAAGGCGAAAGCAAGAGCAAGACCCCGGTCCTGGACAACTTCGGTCGGGACTTGACCAAGATGGCCGAGGAGGGCAAGTTGGACCCCATCGTCGGTCGTGAGAAGGAGATCGAGCGCGTGAGCCAGATCCTCTCCCGCCGCAAGAAGAACAACCCGGTGCTGATCGGTGAACCCGGCGTGGGCAAATCAGCCATCGCTGAAGGATTGGCTTTGCGCATCATCCAGCGGAAAGTGAGCCGCGTGCTCTTCAACAAACGCATCGTCGCGTTGGACATCGCTTCACTCGTGGCCGGCACGAAATACCGTGGCCAGTTCGAGGAGCGCATGAAGGCGGTGATGAACGAACTGGAGAACAGCCCGGACGTTATCCTCTTCATCGACGAGATCCACACGATCGTGGGTGCCGGTGGTGCCAGCGGATCCTTGGACGCCAGCAACATGTTCAAGCCCGCTTTGGCGCGTGGTGAGATCCAGTGCATCGGCGCCACCACCTTGGATGAGTACCGCCAGTACATCGAAAAGGACGGTGCCTTGGAGCGCCGCTTCCAGAAAGTGCTGGTCGAACCTACAACCGTTGATGAGACCATCCAGATCCTCAACAACATCAAGGAGAAATATGAGGATCACCACAACGTGAACTTCACGCCGGAGGCGATCGAAGCCTGCGTGAAACTCACGAACCGCTACATCACGGACCGTCACCTCCCCGATAAAGCCATCGACGCGATGGACGAATCCGGCAGCCGTGTCCACATCAGCAATATCGTTGTGCCCAAAGCGATCTTGGACGTTGAACAAAAGATCGAGGACATCAAAGAGGAGAAGAACAAAGTGGTGCGCAGCCAGCGCTACGAGGAAGCCGCCAAATTGCGCGATAAGGAACGCCAACTGTTGGAAGAACTCGACCGCGCCAAGAAGCAGTGGGAAGAGGAAAGCAAGAGCAACCGCACCACTGTTACAGATGACAACGTGGCCGAAGTCGTGGCCATGATGAGCGGCATTCCCGTGACCCGTATTGCCGAGAAGGAAAGCGGCAAGTTGAAGCGGATGAAGGAGGAGATGCAAGGCAAGGTGATCGGCCAGGAGAACGCGGTGATCAAGGTGGTGAAAGCCATCCAACGCAATCGCGCGGGTTTGAAGGACCCGAACCGTCCTATTGGCTCGTTCATTTTCCTAGGCCCTACCGGGGTTGGTAAGACCCAACTCGCTAAAGAACTGGCCCGTTACCTCTTCGACACCGATGATGCCTTGATCCGCATCGACATGAGCGAGTACATGGAGAAGTTCTCCGTGAGCCGCTTGATCGGTGCGCCTCCAGGCTACGTGGGATACGAAGAAGGTGGACAGCTCACCGAGAAAGTGCGCCGCCGCCCCTACTCTATCATCCTGCTGGATGAGATCGAAAAAGCGCATCCGGATGTCTTCAACCTGCTGTTGCAAGCGTTGGATGATGGCAAGATGACCGACAGCCTCGGCCGCCACATCGACTTCAAGAACTCCATCATCATCATGACCTCCAACATCGGTGCGCGGGATCTGAGCGACTTCGGCAAAGGCGTTGGCTTCGGTACCGCTGCCAAGTCCGAAGGCCAGGAGGACAGCAACCGTGGGGTGATCGAGAAGGCGTTGAAGAAAGCCTTCGCGCCGGAGTTCCTGAACAGGATCGATGACATCATCATCTTCAACAGCCTGAAGCGTGAGGACATCCACAAGATCATCGACATCGAACTGGGCCACCTCTACAAGCGCATCAGCGAATTGGGCTACGACCTGAAGCTGACCGACGAAGCCAAGGATTTCCTAGCCGAGAAAGGCTACGACGAGAAGTTCGGTGCCCGCCCGCTGAAGCGTGCGATCCAGAAGTTCATCGAAGACCCTATGGCCGAAGAGATCATCAACCAAGGTGTTGAGGAAGGCGACAAGATCTCCATCGGCATGAACAAGGACAAGAGCGACCTGGCGATCAAGGTGACGAAGGGGAAGAAGAAGATCGGGAAGTCGGAAGGTGGAGAGACGAAGGAACTGCCACCCGCTGAAGGCGCATAGTGCTGAACCGAGCGTTTGTGCCAAAAGGCCGGTGTGATGCACCGGCCTTTTCGTTGGTGATCACCACCCCCGCCCGTTATCCGGCGCTTTGCGGAACCGTGTGCTGAATCCCAGACCAACGATCAGGTACTGGAAGTTGGCGTCCTGCACGATCTCTGTTCTTCCCGGGAAATTCTCCAAGCCCAGATCATTAGCGCTGAACTGCGTGGCATCCGTCTCGTAACCGAGAATAAGGCCGAAGGCCAGATTGTCCGAAGCGTACAGGTAGTAAGCGGCACCTAAGCCCCAATGGAACGCCGTCCGGGTGCTGGCATCGGTGCAGGTGGGGCAGTCGAACACGTAGGTGGCGCTGCCAAAACGTGCGCTCAACTCATACGCGGTCCGTGGGCCGGTGAACTGTTCGTATTGCGCTTTGCCGTAGAACACACTTCTCCGGATCTGCCCGGAGGTCACATCCGGGGCCAAGGCCCGCTCGTTGATCCCGAACCAGGTCATCTTGCCGCCAGCGCCGATCCCGAACCCTTTGGCAAGGGGGAAATGGACCGCACCATCCACTTGGCCGATACTCTCAGTGGCGCTCTCGAACAACGGATTGGCTAGTGGGACGGGCAACAGCAGCGAACCCTTCAAGGTGGAGGAAATATCGGGCAAGCGGCCTTCCTTCTGGGCAAAAGCTCCTGCGGATGCAGTGGTCAACAACAAGGCCAAGACGATCCTCGGTACGTTCATGCTTGCTGAAGACGGAATTGGCGCACGGTCCGTTGTGTGGCCGTGGTCAAGTCCAAGAAATAGGCTCCATCAACGATCGTGGGAAGAGGTAATTCCAGTGTATGCACCCCGGGGGCCAGTTTCTTGTCCTGCCAACCATGGATGTGCGTATGACCATGGTCCAACAACCCCGTCGCTATGTGCTGCTCGCTGGGCACGCTGAGGACAACGTGAAGGCGTGGTGGATGGTATGCGACCTCCAGCCGGACCAATTCCACATGCATCGGAGCAGGCATGTCGTTGGCCATCACCGTACGCTTGAAACGCCGCCAAAGGACGGCCACTAGAAGGATGCTCAGCGTAATGAGCAGCGCTGTACGCAGGGTGAGCAGTTCCGGGCTGTCCATCAGAGCACGATCACCCCGGTGATCTCGGAGGCCTTGTCATACCGGGCCACAACATCCTCGGCGCTCATCATCACTTCCTTCACCGTGATGCTCAAGTATTTGCCACCTGCAGAATACTTCCGCAGGATCTCGCTTTCCGCAGGGAAAAGGCCGACCACCGCATCCAAGCGGGTCGGTTCCGGTTCAAAGATGAACTTGAACATGTACACCGATGGCCATTCATGGACCTTGTCAAGGTTCTGGCGCAACCGGTCCTTCGCTTCTTCGCTCAACATGGATGTACTTTGCAAAGGTAGCCCGGCTTGTTTGAACCTTTCCGGGACCACTGTGTACAGCATTCCGGAATCCCGAAGAACCATGTCCCTCCGTAGTTGGCTCCTTCTTCTTCTTGTACCCATTGCGGTGCCTCTGTTCAGCCAGGCTGAGCCAGCACAGGAAGAACAGCTCGAAGCGCCGCTGGTGAAGGACGCCGTGCAAGGTGGTTGGTCCGTGATCGAGCAGGAAAAGTCCAAGGCACTGGTTGAACAGGACGATGCCGTGCGGGAGCAGAATGCCCGTGAACAGTTGGACCTTCTGCGTGTAGAGCGGAACACTTCACTGGCGAAGAACCAAGGGGCGATCCCCCCTATGGACCAAGCCCGCTTGGTGGATCTGGCCGTTGAATTGAACGCTGCTGCACCGCAAACATTCGAGGCGCACATGGCGAACTACTATACGAAGTTCCCAGCTCCCGTTGCGTTCCAAGAACTGGAACTGGCCGGTGCCAAGGCCAATGATCGTGAGGAACTCGTAGCCCCCCGGCTCGTGAACGCAGCGCGCAAGGACAACGCTACAGAGCTCGCCATCCGGGCCAAGGAGATGAAGCTACGGGGCAAGATCGCACCAGCCCTTTATCTGGTAGCGGAGGACATCATGGCCTCCGTGGAGCCGAGTGCTGTGCTCTTTGCAGCGGGCGAAATGGATGCCTACCCCCTTTGGGTGGAACAGTTCGCCGATGGAAAACGAAAGGACCTGCTGGTAGTGGACGAGCGCTTATTGGCGGATCCGGCCTACCGCCTGCGGATCTGGGAGCGCGTGAAAGCGAAAGGCGTCGTTTCCGGTGAATCCGGTTTCATAGCCAACCTGTCCAATGCCAGCGAGCGGCCGGTGTATCTATCCCTTTCGCTGGGGCAGGCGACCATGATGCCATTGAAGGACAAGCTCTATGTAACTGGATCGGCGATGCGCCTGAGCAACACGGCAGTGGACAACATCCCGCTCTTGGAGTCGCGTTGGGACCGGCTTCGAAAGCCCATGGATGCGGGCCCCCTATCGCGCAACTACCTCGTGCCCGGCGCCGTTCTTCTCACGCATTACCGCACCATCGGTGACGAAGCACGTGCTGCACGACTGGAACACGAGTTGCGGGAAATGGCCAAACGGCTGGGTGCCACCAGCACCCTGATCAAGACCGGCGTTCTTACGCATTAGGATACATGGCGCTGTTCGGCACGGAATACGGCAAGCTGGGTGATGAGCGCCTGATGGAACTCGTGGTGCGTGGTGATGAACGAGCGTTTGCAGCACTGTACGACCGCTACCACCGGAGGTTGCTCAATTACTTCCACCGAATGCTGTGGAACGATCGCGAAAAGGCGCAGGATTTCCTACAGGATCTCTTTACCAAATTGGCGAGCAGGCCACAGAGCTATGATCCCACCCGCTCCTTCCAGACCTGGCTCTTCAGCGTAGCGAACAACATGTGCAAGAACGCCTACCGCCATGAAGTGGTGGTGAGGGAGGCCGCTGTACACTTCAAGAACGGCGTGGACCGTGAAGAAGCAACCCACGGTGTGGAAGTGGACCGTGAGCATTTCCGAGACCGCTTGGATGAAGAATTGGACAAGCTGGACCCGGACCACAAGGCGACGTTCGTGATGCGGTTCCATGAGGATATGCCCATCAAGGAGATCGCCCTGGCCTTCGGTTGTTCAGAAGGAACCGTGAAGTCCAGGATATTCTACACGCTGAAGAAATTGGCCGAACGCATGAAAGAATTCAACCCCAATGCCCTGATCCCCCATGGAACGGCGCGAGCGATACGACCCTGAGGACATTGAAAGCCTGCTCAGTGAGCGGAGCTTCGACGAGCTGCTGGATGAGGAGCGCGACTTCGTTCTGCGCCATTTGAGCGGCCGTGAGGAGTATGAGCAGATGCGAGCCTTATTGCACTATGTGCGGCCCGATGAAGGCATGCGCGCTCCCATTGAAGCGGACGATCGCGTCCGATCTAACGTGATGGCCGTTTTCCGCGCCCAGCAACGCCCGCAATGGCAGATCTGGTTGAACAGTTTGGCCGCGTGGTTGAAACCGGAGGCGCCTTCGGGCTTCTATCGACCGGCGCTGGCGTTCGGTACAGTGGCCCTGTTGATCGTTGCTGGTGTGTTTGCGGTGCGCCAATTCAGCAGAAACCCCGAGAATGCGACATTGGCCGAAGTTCATGACGTCAAGTCTCTGGCCAAGGAGGAGAGCCAACCACCCGCGACAGGTGATACGAACGGAACTGAAAGGAACGAGCGCGCTGCGGTGGCAGAACCGCAGGCGGCTTTGGAAAGCGAATCCACAGGTGCGGTGCGCGAAGAAAATGTAGTGCGGACCGATGCTGTAGCCGACTTCGACTTGGATCAAAGTTCTTCTTCTTCTTCTGCTGGCGAAGCTGCGAAGCTGCCACCGGTCCCAGGGGCTCCTGCTGTTGAAGATCTCGCTGCCGCTCAGGACGAGGATATGGTCACGAAGTTCACACCTGCTACGACGACCACATCCAGCACCGCTGCCCCCTCTACGGGTCATGTGGTGACTATGAACGAATTGGCCAAGAATGAAAGTCGGGCCAATGTGTCGGATGTCGTGGTTAGTTCGGGATCGAAACGCAAACGCTCCACTACAAAGGAGATCGCCGATGAAAAGGCCGGACTGGATATCACCGTCAGCCGCAGCATGGCCCAAGACCCTGCCTTGCTGGGCCTGATCTCTTCGGGTTGGTAGAGTGCCTTATTGGACCGTGAAGGCCTGTGTGATGTTGAAGTCACGCGCTTCAACCGTGAGCGTGGCAGCTCCCTTGGGGAACATGCCCTTATCGAAACGGCGCACGAGTTCTTCACTCATGGCCTTGCCCTCTTCAATGTAGACCGCTTTGCCCTTGGCGTCCTTCACCACCAAATGGATCTTGCCGATCTTCCGGGTGCTGAGGATGTTCACCTGGATCAGTCCGGAACCGTGCTTGCAATCCACGGAAACGCTGGCCTTCTCCTTCTCGTCCGGAGACGCCGTAACCGAATTCAAAAGACACACCAACGCAATGGGCACTAGACCCAAGGACAGGAGCTTTTGGTTTCGCATGGTAGATCAAATGTATGATCCTTTGACCGAGGATCCAAACCAGGTCACACTTCCGGTTCCCATTGCCGATCGTGGCCTGCATCCAACAATTCATCCCGTTCTGCCGTGCGCAAGGCATAGTTGAAGCCGTTGTAAACGCTCCAGCCGCCATAGGCCCCGTCCTTCCGGATCGCGAGGAAACCGACCTGCATGCCTTTGTTATCCGGGTTCTGCCGAAGGATCCGGCGCACGGCCTCCTTGCAGGCCAGCTCCGGCTCCATACCCTGGCGCATGAGTTCCACGACCGTGTGGCTGCCGGCGGTCCGGATCACCAGCTCACCAACCCCTGTAGCGCAAGCCGCACCGGCCTCACCGTCCACGAAGAGACCGGCACCGATGATGGGGCTGTCACCCACGCGACCGTGAACCTTGAACGCCATGCCGCTGGTGGTACAGGAGCCGGCCAAACGGCCGTTCGCATCCATGGCGATCATGCCGATGGTGTCGTGGTTCTCGATGTTCGCGATCGGCTTGTATTCGCTCTCCTTCAACCATTCCATCCATTTCGCACGCACTTCCGGGATCTCCACATCGCGCGGGCTGAAACCGTTCTCTTCCGCCCAGCGTTCGGCACCACTTCCTGCGAGCATGACATGGGGTGTCTTTTCCATGATCGCCCGTGCGATGCTGATGGGGTGCTCGAAACGCTGAACGAAGGCGACGGCCCCTGCCCTGCCATCGTGATCCTGGATGCAAGCATCCAACGTGACCTTTCCATCACGATCGGGCAATCCACCCAAGCCGACGCTGCGATTGGAGAAATCACTTTCCACAACCGCCACACCCTGCTCAACAGCATCGAGCACGTTACCCCCTGCTTTCAGCACTGCCCATGCTTTGGCGTTGGCGGCAAGACCGTGGCTCCATGTGCTCAGTACCAAGGATCCATTGCCAGAGGGCAAGGTCCCGGCCTTGACCGGATCGGGCTCGGTAGCTGCATCTTCGGAAGAACAACCCATGGCCAGAGCTGCGGAGCCAACGAGGCCAAACTTGACGAAATGCCTGCGATCTTGCACGGAAGCGGTTTGTGCCAAAGCTAACGGCCATCTTTGTTCGATCAGCATCCATGCAGACCACCGCGACATCCACGTCCGTATCAGGCGGAACAAGGAATGCGCGCGCGTTAGCGGTACTCACCACGCTCTTCTTCCTTTGGGGATTCATTACCGTACTGAACGATGTATTGGTACCGCATTGGAAGGAACTCTTCGCACTTTCCTATGCCGAGAGCCTGTTGGTGCAGTTCTGTTTCTTTGGTGCGTACTTCATCGGATCGCTGGTCTACTATCTCGTGTCCGTGTCCTCCGGTGATCCCATTGAACGTATCGGATACAGGCGCGGCATGATCCTCGGGCTTGGTCTCTCCGCACTGGGCTGCGCACTCTTCGCCCCTGCCAGCCTTCTTCACAGCTATGCCGCCCATCTGATCGCGCTCTTCGTATTGGGTCTTGGATTCACCCTGCTCCAGATCGCGGCCAACCCGTTCGTTGCCATCATCGGTCCATCGGAAGGGGCGAGCAGTCGATTGAACCTGGCCCAAGCGTTCAATTCACTCGGTACAACACTGGCCCCACTTATTGGCGGTTGGCTCATTTTCGATCATGCGGATGCAGGATCCGCCGTACGCATACCCTACCTCGGCTTGGCAGCCATGCTTATCCTGATCGCCCTCATTGTACGGGCCACATCCCTACCAGAACCACCACAGGGTGAGCGGATGCAACAGGCGAACGCGCTACGATATCCCCAACTGCGTAGGGGGATGGTCGCAATCTTCTGTTACGTCGGTGCTGAGGTGGCCATCGGTAGTTTGATCATCAGTTTCCTCAGTTTGGCCAGCGTCATGTCCTTCCAAGAGGATGTTGCCAAGCACTATCTGAGCCTTTATTGGGGCGGAGCAATGACCGGGCGCTTCCTCGGTGCGGTGGCCTTGAACAAGGGAACTGCTTTCATACG
>Ga0075163_10001730_pt1 | contig 29482 bp, 27 predicted proteins | sample JI1023141ADNA_FD_71478 | JGI IMG/M metagenome (GOLD analysis project Ga0075163, IMG submission 71478) | Wastewater effluent complex algal communities from Wisconsin, to seasonally profile nutrient transformation and Carbon sequestration -... | ecosystem: Engineered > WWTP > Effluent > Algae...
TGTTCCCCATGCGCTTCCTCGCGTTGGCGGCATGCGGGTTCGTGCTGTCCGGGCTCGGCTGCCCGCGCAGCGGCGCCCACGAATCGCCGTCCATGGCGATCCCCGACCCGGTGGTGGTCCAGGCCCCGCGCGACGCCGGTGCGCTCGACGCCACGCGCGCCGACGCCGACGTTGCGTCGGAGGCCCGCTGCGATCCCTCGCATTGGACGCGGCCGCTCCGCGGTCTTCCCTGCCTCTCCGATGCCTTCCCGAGGCGTCCGGTCGGCTTCTCGCGCGAAGGCCGCACGCTGGTGTCGTGCACCTCGAGCTGCGATCCCTGCCCGCTCGCGTGCGTCTTCGACGACGGCAAGCGGGAGACGGTCCTCTCCTACTTCGAGTCGGCAGGTATGGCGGGCAACCTGAGCGATGCGCAGGTCGAGAAGCTGCGGGCAGCGCACGACAAGAAGCTCGACGACCTGCTGGTGCGGCTCGGCGTAGCGGTACCGAACGATCCCCCCGAGCTCCCTGGCGATCGTGCCCCGCTCCGCGGCCCCTTTGCCTACGACGACCTCACGTTCGCGCTCGAAGCGTTGCCGGAAGATGCCGACGGTGCGGTGGGCGTGGCGTTCGGAGCGCGCGTCGACGGTGAGGCCCCGGTGCTCACCCAGCGCATCGTGCTCGCACCGCACCCCATGCGGGGCAGGATGCCCAAGGAGGCGCGGACCCCGGAGGAGCGCGCCGCATGGAACGAACAGTGGACCATGACCCCGCCGGACCTCTTCGTGGACGTGTCGCACGACGGCACGGAGCTGGGCCTGGTCGCGATGTCGAGCGGCACCATGTGGTACGAAGCGTCCAAGACCGTACGCCTGCAGACGTCGGTCTTCGCGGCGCGCATCTACGCCGAAACCGCGCGGTCCGTACGTGGCCGCGGCGCCCACGAGAAGGCAGCCGCGCTCTTCGGCAAGGCCGCCGCCGCGCAGCCCGGAGAGTGGACCTTCGCCTACGAACGCGCGGTGGCTCTGGCGAGCACGCACGACCCGCGGGCAGAGGGCGCGCTGAACGACGCCGTCCGGATGGGCGGGGCACGCGCCATCGCGCGGGCGAAGAGCGAATCGACCTTGGCTGCCGAGCCGTGGTTCGCGAAGTGGGCGGCCAAGCCGTGATCGACGTGAAGCTCTTCCGTGCGGGTGATCGGCCGTGCGTGGTGTGGGTATCCGCGGGTTCACACCCGAGCCCCCCAGGACGCGCAAGCCTGCTGCATCCGGCAACGGCACGTCACTTGCGTAGGCCGCGCCCCATCATCATCGGAGGAATGGCATGCGTAGCTTTGCTTGGATCGCCCGAGGCGGGACCGTGATTGCGCTGGGTTTGCTGCTGGCGTGTGGAAGCTCGGACGGGAGCACTTCGAGTGGCCCGAACGACGCGGGAGGGGGCGAGGCGAAAGCTGCAGTTTCCACCGATTGCCCGGGCGTTTCGGCGCTCCTGTGCACCCGCGCAGGCGAGTGCACCGGTGGGGGCAAAGCCATCGTCTCCACCCCCGGCGCGACGGCGGAGCACGCGACGGTGGCAGAGTGCAAGACCTACTACGCAGCCCTGCAGTGCCCCAACGCGAGCGCAGACTGGGCGGCCTGCAAGACCGCCGTCGAAGGTGCGGCGTGCACCAGCACCAGCAAGGGGAGCACGCTCGCCATTCCCGACGCCTGCAAGGGGCTCAACCTGTAGCGCCGTATTCACGCTCCGCGCCACGCGTGCTGGCATCCGCCATCATCGGGGCGTCGCGCCATCGCGGCGGGTCTGCGTGACGGTGCGAGAAGCGCCGCCAAGTCTCGCTCACCCTCCGCGAAGTTTGTTGTGCAACACGAGCGATCGTTTAACGTGAATCATGCGCACTGCATGTATCCGCATGCGCAAACGAAAGAAGGTGGACATGACCAAGGGGAAACGAGTTCTTGCTCTCTCTCGCATCGCGCTCGCTGCGGGAGCGTTCGGCGCGATGCTCTTTCGCCCGGTACCGGAGGCGCAAGCAACCCCGGGAAGTGGCGCGTCCCGTACCGTCTACGACGACTTCAGCAGCGGATTCAGCGTCAACACGCCCACCGCGAAGTGGTTCTACTTCTCCGCCGGTCCCTTCGTCGGAAACGGCGGCACCGAGTCCACCAGCCGCCGAGGTCTGCACGTCGAGGCCAACGGGAGAAACCCGCGCACCGGCCAGCCGGCTTTCACCAACACGGTGGCGCCCGATAGCATCAGCGGCATTCCGGGCGGCGTCGACCACGTGAAGTGGCTCGCCTACGCCACCCACCCCGCGAGCAGCGGCATCGCCGGCTGGGACGCCATTCCGGGCAAGGAGCTGGCCTGCGAGTGGCGCATGAGCGGGCGCACCTTCGGCAATCGGTTCCACCCCTTCGGCCGCAACGTCCAGGATGCCAACGACGACCTGCGCCTTTCGGCGTATGCCGCCAACGCCATCGACCTCGAGACCTTGATGGTGTTCGACTGGTTCATCACCAACGAGACCATCTACGCGTTCTACGAGCGCCTTCCCTTCGCGCGCGCCGCCCTCGGCAACTACGCGGCGTTCTCCTTCAACATCCCGGTGGCCAAGACCAATCCGGGCCAGGCCCATCACTTCAAGACCGCCTACGACAAGACCGGCAACCGCGTGCGGTGGATCCTCGACGGCAAAGAAGTGTTCTCCGTGAACCGCCTCGGCTTCCTCATCAATCGCAAGTACATGACGCTGGACCACGGTGGTACCGAGGAGGTCGTCTCTCCGCGGCAGCTCGACTGCGGCATGGGCATGTTCACGCTGCTCGACGCGCATCTCCCCTCGAAGGTCGGCCTGGTGAAGGTCTCCGACACTCCGAGCTTCTACTTCAACCCCGAGGTAGGCGCTCCCACACCCGAAACGTTCGTCGACGGGACGAGCCTGCTCTCCAACCGACTCTTCGGTCAGGGAGCGGAGTTCGACGTGCGCAACCTCACGGTCTCGTACCGCAACGTGAACGATCGTCATCGTGACGACGAAGACGACGACGACGACAACTGTCACCCCTGAGTCTCACCGCTCCCCCCGGAGCAACGAAGAAGGCGCCTCGGTCTCCCGGGCGCCTTCTTCGTTTCGTCACCGGAAAACGCCGAAGGCGCCCACATGGAGTGGAGCGCCTTCGAGGTTTGCGTGCGGGGAGCTTCAGCCGTGGAGCTGGGGAGCGGCCGCGCCGCCGCCCATCGCGCGAACTTGCTGCACCGTGCCCACGACGGCCTGCGCGTTGTCGAGGTTACCCTTGCGCTGGAAGCGGTTCACCTCGACGGTGCGCTTGAAGCGGCGAGCCGCAGCGTTGACCGTGAGGTTCTTGTTGAAGATGCCCCAGCCGAGGCTGGCGGAGTCGACCTCGCCGAGGGCGAGAGCGTCCACGCGCTTCGACTTGAAGCCCGAGAGAAGGCCACCGTACTCGACGAACACCACGCGCTGGTTGGTGGTGGCGACGATATAGTTGCTCCAGAAGAACACGCCCACGCGATAGAAAATCTTGGTCCAGAAGGGCTTCTCGGTGCCGAGAACGATCTGCTGGATTTGCTCGCCCGGCTGAAGCGCCGTCTGGACGTGGCTCTGAACCTTCTGCTCACTGATCGAAAAAAGTCCCATTTGATTGTCTCCTCGTGAAGTCTTGTAGGGAGTCTTACGCAGCGCCCGCTCGCCTCTTCCCACGGTCGCGAAGAAATCGCGCGGCGGGTGCGTGAACGGCCAAAGTAAAGGTACCTGAAGCCGAAGGAAAAAGGGGGGCCTTGAAATTGGGCGTCAAGGATCTGGCGGCGGCTGCCGTTCTCCGCCTGCGATGGTCTTTGGAAATCGCACACGAGGGGTTCTCCTGACGTTCACACTCGCGTTCACAGGTGCGCTGACTATGGTCGCGCTCGGCACAGGGTGCGCAAAGCCCCGGCCGGCCGAGGCGCCCAGCCCGGCGGCCGAGCTCGAGGTGGCGCGCGCCCTCTTCGAGGACGCCGTGGTGGACGAGGAGCAGCACCGCTTCGGGGACGCCCTGAAGAAGCTGGAAAAGGTGCGCGCGGTGCGGGACACGCCGGCGGTTCGCTTCCGCATCGCCACGTGCCTCGAGGCCACCTACCACCTGCGCGAAGCGCGGATCGCCTTCGTGAAGGTGGCCGAGGCGACCCAACGCACCCCGGAGGACGACGCGGTGGTCACCGCCGCCCGGGAGAAGATTCCCATGCTGGACGCGCGCATCCCGGCCATTCTGGTGCAGATCGCCGATGGCAAGGACGCCGAGGTCCGGGTGGACGACGACGAGACCCTGGTGTCGGCGCGGCAGCCCCTGCGCGTGAACCCGGGTGAGCACCACTTGGCCATCATGCGGAAGGGGTGCCGCACCCTCGACATGCAGGTACGGGTGGGGGAAGGCGGTCGCGTGAAGGTCTACACCATCATGGTGCCCGACGTTCGGCGCCCGAAGGGCACCCCACCACGGAGGCCGACCAAGCCCGCACCGATGCCCCCCTCCGCGCGCCGGGCTCCCACGTCCGTCGAACCGGGCAGCGGCGACCCGACGTGAGCCCATGAACCTCGTACGGGGGAACACGCTGGCCGGGAAGTTCCGGCTCCAGGCGCCGATTGGCAGCGGGGGCATGGGCGTGGTGTGGGTGGCGCGCAACGAGACGACCCACTCCGACGTGGCCGTCAAGGTGCTGGAGCGGGGCTACCGCAAGGACGCCGGCGAGCGGTTCCGCCAGGAGGCCCGCATCGGCGCGATGCTGGCCCACCGCAACGTGGTCCGCATCTTCGACCTGGTGGAGGAGCGCGACGGCGCTCTGGTGCTCGTCATGGAGCGCCTGCGCGGGCAGACCCTGGCCGACGTGCTCACCGCGCGCGGCCCGCTCTCGGCACGGTGCGCGGTCGCCCTTGCGGTGGGGGTCCTCGACGCCCTCACCCACGCGCACGCCCAAGGGTTCGTCCATCACGACATCAAGCCCGCCAACGTCTTCCTCTCGGTGGAGTCCGACGGCGTCTTGATCCCCAAGGTGCTCGATTTCGGGATCGCGCGCGCGAGCCGGCGCAAGGCTCCGATCACGTCGGACGGCCTCCTGCTGGGCACGCCCGAGTACATGTCTCCGGAGCAGGTGCGCGGCATACCGGTCGACGAGCGCAGCGACGTGTTCGCGGTGGGCGCGGTGCTCTACGAGATGCTCGTGGGCACCTCGCCGTTCGCGGCGGACTCGGTGAACCAGGCGCTGGTGGCCACCCTGGAACGCAACGTGGAGAGGCCCGAGGGGGTCGAGCTGGGCCTGTGGGCGGTGCTGGAGAAGGCCCTCGCCAAACGCCGCGAAGACCGCTTTCCCACGGCGCGCGCGTTCTCCATGGCGCTCCTCGACGCACTCTCGGCCAGCACCGACGAGCTCTCCATGTCGCTGCAGCGCATACAGGTGTCGGTGCCCGCCCCGCCGCCCGCGCTCACCTCGCTGCCGCCACCGGTGCTGGGCGAAGCGAAGACCATGGTGGACGAGATGCCGCTCCTGTTCGTTCCGCCGGCACCGGTGCTGCCGAACCTCGAAGGACCCGAGGGCCTCGCAGAAGCGGCGCCCATGCGCGTGCTCCGCACTTGGCACGCGGCGGCAGCGCTGGCGGCCCTTGCCTGCGCGGTGCTGGTCGCCGTGCTCTCCTTCGCGGGCGGCCCCGCCAGCGGCGCGCTCCGACAGAACCTGCTGACGCGGACGCCGGCCTTTCGCACCGAGCTGTCGAGCCCATCCCGAGAGGCGCCCAGCGCCGCCACCGGCCCGACCACGCAGGCCACGTCCGTGGCGACGTCCACCGGGCGTCCAGCGCCCGCATCGCAGGCACCACGCCCCCGGCCCCGAGACCGGTTCTGGAACGTGGGCAAGACCCCCGGCTTCTGAACGAGGCGCGTCGTTGACGCGAAGCGTGATGCGCCTTTCGCAAGTTCGCCCCGCAGCGGCCACGGCAAGCGCGATACATTCGCTGCCTGCCCATGAGCTCACCCAAGCGTCTCAATGCCCTGGATCGCTCCTTTCTCGCCTGGGAGGGGCGCGAAGTGATGATGCACGTGGGCGCGCTCCTCCAGTTCTCGCCGCCGACCCAGGGCGGCTCCGACCTGTTTCGTCAGCTGCGCGAAGAGCTCTCGCGCAACGCCAAGGTCGAGCGCCCGTGGAACCAGAAGCTCCTGCATCCGGACCTCCTGGCGACGCCACTGCAAGCGTGGGTCGACGATCCGGCCTTCGACCTGGAGTACCACGTGCGGCGCTCGGCGCTGGCCTCGCCCGGCGACCAGCGCGAGCTGGGCATCCTCGTCTCGCGCCTCCATGGCACCCCGCTGGACTTCCACCGTCCCCCCTGGGAAGCGCACTTCATCGAAGGCCTCGAAGACGGCCGATGCGCGGTGTACTTCAAGGTGCATCATGCGCTGGTCGACGGCTACACCGGCATGCGGATGCTCATCCGGAGCTTCACCACCGACGCGAGTGAGCGCGACACGCCCATGTTCTTCGCCTGCCCGCCGATCAGCCGGGCCCCGCAGCGGGAAGACGCCCCGCCCACCTTCGACGCAATCCTGGGCGCCGCGCGGGACCAGGTCGGCGCCGCCAAGGACATCGGCCGCGCCATCATGAACGTCGCGCGCGCGCTGCGCCACGAGGACCGGGAGCTGGTGGCGCCGATGCAAGCGCCCCGCAGCGTGCTCAATCAGCGCATCACCCGCAGCCGTCGTTTCGCGACGCAGCACATCGATCTCGAGCGGGTCAAACGCGTGGCCACCGCCGCACAAGGCACGGTCAACGACGTGGTGCTCGCCATCTGCGGATCGGCGCTCCGCCGCTTCCTCGTGGACCAGAACGCGCTCCCGGATCGCGCGCTGGTGGCCATGGTGCCGGTGAACATCCGCCCGAAGGACGATCCCGGCGGCAGCGGCAACGCGGTGGGCGCCATCCTGGCCTCGCTCGGCACCGACGTCGCCGATGCCAAAGAGCGCTTGAGCGCCATCATCGCCACCACGAGGCGCGCCAAGGAGCAGCTGCAGGGCATGTCGAAGAACGCCATCATGCAGTACAGCGGCCTGCTCATCGCACCGCTCATGCTGGCCTTCATTCCGGGCGCGGCGGGCCGTGTTCGTCCGGCCTTCAACGTGGTGGTCTCCAACGTCCCCGGCCCGGAGATGCCGCTCTATTTCCGTGGGTGGAAGCTGGAAGAGATGGCGCCTCTGTCCATCCCTTTCCACGGCTACGGCCTCAACATCACCGTGCAGAGCTACGCCGGCTCCCTGAACTTCGGGTTCACCGGTTGCCGCGACACCATCCCCCACTTGCAGCGGCTGGCGGTGTACGGCGGCGAAGTGATGGACGAGCTCGAGGCCGCCACCAGCAACACGCCGCCGGCGTGAACGTTCAGTCGACGCGGACGACCACCTTGCCGAAGTGGGCGCCGCTCGCGAGGTAGTCGTAGGCCGCACGGGCCTCGCCGAAGGAGAACACGCGGTCGACGATGGGGACGATGCGGCTGGCGGAGAGGGCGCGTCCGAGGTCCTCGAACATGGCCACCGAGCCCACGTACACGCCGTGGACCTTGAGACCCTTGTGGAAGATGGCGTGGGTGTTCACCTCGCCGCGCACCCCGGTGAGCACACCGAGGATGCTCATCGTGCCGCCGAACCGCAGCGCCGCCACCGACTGATCGAAGGTCCCCGGACCGCCCACCTCCACCGCGACGTCGACGCCGCGGCCGCCGGTGAAGGCGCGCACCGCTTCGCCCCAGGCGGGCGTCTCCTTGTAGTCGAAGGTCTCCACCGCGCCGAGGGCCTTGGCGCGCTCGCGCTTGCCGGCGCTGCTGGAGGTGACGAGCGGAATCGCGCCCGCGGCCTTGGCCAGCTGGAGCGCGAGGATCGAGACGCCGCCGGTGCCCTGGAGCAACACCGTGTCGCCGGGCTTCACCGTAGCGGCGACGAAGAGCGCTTGGTACGCAGTGACCCCCGCACACGGCAGGGTGGCGGCCTCCTCGAACGAGAGATGCTCCGGGATGCGAACCCAGGCCTCGTCGCGCAGCACCACTTCCTGGGCGAGCATGCCATCGGTGGTGCCCCCGCCGAGCGCGTGGGCATGATGCGCTTCCTCCAGCTCACCGCGGTGCCAGGTGGGAAAGAACGCAGCCATCACCCGATCGCCCACCCGGAGACGCGTCACCCCCGGCCCCACTTCGACCACTTCGCCGGCGCCGTCGGAGGTGGGCACGATGGGCCGCTCGCGGTTCGCGCCCTTGGCGTTCCTGGCCAGGATGATGTCGCGGTAGTTGAGAGAAACGGCGCGCACCCGGACCTTGACCTCGCCGGCCCCCGGCCGCGGCGAAGGCCGCTCGCCCTTCACCAGAGACTCGAAACCCTCGCGCGCGTGCAGCTCGTAGACGTTCATGGTTGCCTTCCTTGCAGGTGGAGGCATCTTGGGGAGGCAGGCTCCAAGCCGCAAGTACGCACAATTCTGTACGTAGTATCGAAAAGGGAACCATGGCCCTCGGCTCGAATCGAAAAGTCAGTGTCAGCAAGACCGGCTGCGCAGTGGAAACAGCGCTCGGCCTCATCGGCGGTCGCTGGAAGGGCGTCGTCATCTACTGGCTGCTCAAGGAGAAGCGTCGCTTCGGCGAGCTGCGCCGGCTCTTGCCCAGCTGCACCCAGCGCATGCTCACGCTGCAGCTACGCGAGCTCGAGGCCGACGGGCTGGTGAAGCGCACCGTGTTCCCCGAGGTGCCGCCGCACGTGGAGTACGAGCTGACCACGTTCGGCCGCACCCTCGAGCCGGTGGTCATCGGGCTTCGCGACTGGGGCGAGCAATACAAGCGGCGCATCGAGCGGGCGCACGTCGCAAGCGAAGCGCGCCCTCGCGCCAAGGCCGGGTAGGCGCGCTTCGCGCCGGTGCGCGGGCAGCTTCACACCGGCCGCCGCTATCTCTGCGATATTCGCGGTGCGCGCTGCTCGCCGCGGAGGGTACGCTTCCTGCTTGGGCCCGGCCATGCTCCGCTCCCCCGCTCCACGCGCGCTCGGCGCGGTCCTCGTGCTCCCGATGCTGACGATGCTCGCTGCCCAAGGCTGCACCGACCATCGGGCGTACGCGTGCGCTGCCGGGCGCCCGGTATCACTCGCGCCCGTGGCATTGCGACCCAGCGCGGTGCCCGAGCCTGTGCCGCGCGCCGGCGCTGCGGCGCCAGTGGTCACCTCGCCGAGCGACGTTGAGGGGCCCTGGGGCACGCAGCTCACGATCCAGGGCTCCGGCTTCGGCGCCGCAGCCGACGGCGGCTACGTGGCGGTGGGGCGCGGCACACGCGAAGTGCGGCTCCCGGTATGCGGCGCGGCGGTCGTCGACGACTGCGTGGCGTCGTGGAGCGACACCCGCATCGTACTCCGCGCGCCGCTGGGGAGCTCCGGTGTCGTGTCCGTGCACGCAGCGGGCGGCGCCGTCGACGCGTTCGCGTTCCGGCCCACCTGGACCGCCAGCGACGCATGGACCATTCCACCGGGCGACACCAGCGTGACCACGCTCGCCTCGGCGGACGACGGCGGTCGCGTCTACCTGGTCGTCGATCACGGCCCCACCCCCACCGCGGGCACGCTCGACACCGCTGCGCGCGGGGCGATCACCCTCGTCTCGTTCGGAAGCGACGGCGTCTCGTCGCTCGATCTGCCGGTATCCCGCACGCGCAGGCCGCTGGCAGCGTTCACGGCGACGCCCGAGGGTCTGGTGCTGGCCATGGCCGGAGGCGACGCGAGCTCCCTGGGCTACTTCCGCATACGCAACGGCAGCGTGGACCGCGACGACGCGTGCCTGCCCATCACCCGCGGCGCAGACACCCTCGCGCTCACCAGCTACGGTTCGTCGGTCGCGGTGTGGGTCGTGCAACCGGACCACGGCGCCACCCGCTTCGTTCGCTCCGGCAACACCTGGTACGAGACGAAGAACTTCGAAGACAAGGCAACCTCCGGGCGCGGCATCGAGCGCGCCGACGGCACCGTGGCGTTCGGCGCATCGGCGAACGCCGGCCGCGCTTCGGGGTTCTTCGGCATCGGATTCGACGCCAAGGCAGTGCCGGTGGCGGAGTGGGCCTCACCCACCGACGGTGAGCTGCGCCGGGTGAGCCTCTCGCCGGCCCTCGACGATTCCGTGCAGACTGCAGTGTATCCGACGAGCGACCTCACCATCTCGTTCTGCAACGACGACCCGTCGGGCGGTCTCCTCGACGACCATTCGCCGGAAGCCTGTCGCGTGCGTACGCTGAGCGCGGCGGGAACGTGGGTCGCGCCGCCGGGTCGCGCCGCCGATGCCGCGCGCTCGGTGCGCTTCGGCGTGGTCGACGGAAGCCTGGTGGACGTCGACAGCCGAAAAGAGCGCATCGTCTACCGAGGTGCCGCCGGCGACGCGCCGCGCACCGTGGTCGACGGCATCGCCGCGAGCGCCGTCGTGGTGGAGGGCAACCTCGAGGCCCCGGTCTTGGTGCTCCAGGACGCGCGCCAGCTGCGCGTGGCCCGATTGCCCAGGTAGGGGTCGTACTACCGGGTAGCGAGGCGCTCCGGCACGTGGGCGCAGATGAAGTCCCACACCGCAGCGACGCGTGGGACCCGCCGCATGTCGCCGTGGGTGACGAGCCAGAACGGCGCCGAAGGCGGCTCCGGGAGCGCGTGGCGGAGCGGCCGCAAGCCGCGGATGGTCCGGCACAGAGCCAGGGGAATCACCGCGGCGCCGAGGCCTTCGCTGACCGCCCGCACCACCACCGCGAGGCTGGTGGCGGTGAGCACCGGGCGCACCGTCGGCAGGTTCGTGCGGAGCCACCGGGCGCCGAGCTCGCTGGTGAAGTCCTGTGCGATCCAGTCGAGCTGGGCGAGATCGTGCCGACGACGCTGCACGCGCTTGAGATACGCAGCGCTGGCGATCGGCGCGTATGCCACGTGCGCCAGTGGCCGGAAGACCAGGTCGGCCTGGGTCGGCCGCACCGAGCGGATCGCCAGGTCGGCCTCGAGACGCGAAAGGTCCATCGCCTCGCGCCCGGTGAGGATGCACAGCGTGATGGAGGGCAAGCTCTCGCGCCACCTCCAGAGCGCAGGCAGCAGGGGGGTCGGGTGGATCGCATACACCTCGAACCCCTGGCCCAATGCCACCAAGGGCTTCTTGCCGGTGGGCGATGCGAACTTCGGCGTGGTCTTCTGACGGCGTCGCGGATCGCAAGCGGTGCACCCCGACGCAGGCGGTGCGCCCTCGTGCGCCGACGATCGCGGCGAGATGCGCCCTCGCCGACCTGGCACGAACGGTGCTCGCGGCCCCCACCATGCCCATCGCGTTGCGCATCGAAGTCCTCGCGTCCCTGGTCGCCGCCACCACGCTCTCCGCTGCTTGCGCCGGCGATCCGCCACCTCCGCCCGTGTCTGCGGCATCCACTGCAGCGAAAGAAGCCGCGCCCCCGGAGGAGAACACCTGGGGTCCGCAGTCACCGCAGCCGAAGTGGTTCGAAGAGAAGGTCCCGTGTCCCGAGGGGGCGAAGCTGGTGGGTCAGTTGCCGCCAAAGGGCAACGTGGTCGAGTGCGTCACCGCCGCTGGCCTTCCCCACGGGCTCTCCAGCGTATGGTTTCCCAACGGTCACGAAGGCACCATGACCGAGTACAAGAACGGCACGCGCCACGGCCGCTGGATGCACTGGCTTCACAACCACGTGCTGGTGGAGGGCACCTTCAAGGAGGGCCGTCGCGACGGCGACTGGAAGTACTGGTTCGACGACGTCACGGGCTTCGACCTCGATGCCCGCTACAACCGCGCCTACAACCAGAACAACTACGTCGTGGAGCACTACAACAACGGGCTCCTGGTGAAGACCACCCACTTCAAGGACGGCAAGCCGGTGGACTGAGCTCCTCCGTTACTCGCCGAGGCGCACAGGCGGCTGCGCGGCTTGGCACCGCTCGCACATCCACGAGGGCCCCTATGAAGATCCGATCTCTCACGATACTGGCCGTCACCGCCTTCTCAACGGCGTCGCCGCTGGCGTGTCGCTTCGATCTGATCCCCGGCAACGACGGAGGCTCGGACCACGTCGTGGACGCAAGCGCTGACGCGGAGCGCGGCGATGTCGGTGCCGATGCACGAGACACCACCGACGCGTCGGCGGTGCCATGGGAAGAAGTGAGCACGGGCGGCGCGCACACGTGCGCGCTCAAAGCCGACGGGACCCTCTGGTGCTGGGGCGACGACTCCCTAGGTGCACTCGGTAACGGCGGGCTCTACGCGCGGGGCACGCCGACGCAGGTCGGCGCCGACACGGACTGGGTGGAGGTGCGAGCGGGCGCCTCTTACACCTGCGCGCGGAAGAGCACCGGGACGCTGTGGTGCTGGGGGCAGAATGACGCCGGACAGCTCGGCGATGACACCAACACGCGGCACTCTTTGCCCAACCAGGTCGGCGTCGCCACGGACTGGGCGCAAGTGAGCGTGGGCCAGCAGCACACCTGCGCGCGGAAGGTGAACGGCACCCTGTGGTGTTGGGGGAGCAACTCGAGCAGCGAACTGGGGCTCGGCGATCGGAGTCTCCAGCGAGCCCCAATCCAGGTGGGCACGGACCTCGACTGGAGCCAGGTCACGCTGGGCGCGAAACATACGTGTGCCAGGAAGACCACGGGCACGCTCTGGTGCTGGGGGCTCAACGGCGGCGGCGAGCTCGGTGACGGCTCCACCACGTACATTCAAGCAAGGCCCGTGCCCGTGGGCGCGGCGACCGACTGGGTCGACGTGTCCGCTGGCAGTTCGCACACGTGTGCGCGCAAGAGCACGGCGACGCTCTGGTGCTGGGGCTACAACCAGCACGGAGAGGTGGGGGACGGCACCAATACGATCCGGCGATCGCCCGTCCAGGTGGGCACGGGGGCCGACTGGATGGGCCTAGAAGCCGGCAGCGGCCACACCTGCGCAAAGAAAACCAACGGCTCCGCCTGGTGCTGGGGCGCGAACGACGCCGCGCAGCTCGGCGATGGGGCGAACACCGACCGGAGCCTCCCTGTTCAGGTGGGCGTTGCGATCGATTGGGTCGCTGTGAGCGCCGGCGGCGCTCACAGCTGCGCCCGCAAGACCGACGGAACCCTATGGTGTTGGGGCGACAACGGCGCCGGTCAGCTTGGTGACGGCATCACCATCACGCGCGTCTCGCCAGGACAGGTGGGGACCGCCGTGGACTGGAACGACGTGACGGCGGGCTACTCGCACACCTGTGCGCGCAAGTCGTCCGGGACCTTGTGGTGCTGGGGTACAGACGGCACGCTGGTGGACCCCACGGCGCCCACGCAGATTGGGACCGCGACCAACTGGGTGCAGGCAAGCGCCGGCTCCGCCCACACCTGTGCGCGCAGGAGCGACGGTTCGGTATGGTGCTGGGGCGGGAACGGTTTTGGCGCCCTTGGCGACGGAAGCCTCACCGACCGCACCACACCCGGGCAGGTCGGGACCGCGACGGATTGGGTTGACGTGAACAGCGGCGGTTCGCACACGTGCGGTCGCAAGATCGACGGCTCGCTCTGGTGCTGGGGCTACAACGAATACGGCCAAGTAGGTGACGGCACCACGGACCCAGAACGCACTTCGCCGGTACAGGTGGGGACAGCGAGGGACTGGGTCGCCGTGGCCGGTGGTGGTTCGCACACGTGCGGTCACAAGATCGACGGCTCGCTCTGGTGCTGGGGCAACAATCAATCTGGCGAGCTCGGCGACGGCACCACCACGAACGCATCCGTACCTACGCAGATCGGCGTCGCTACCGACTGGGCTGAAGTGAGCGCGGGCAGCTTGCACACCTGCGGCCGCAAGACGAGCGGCACGCTCTGGTGCTGGGGCGACAACGGATTCGGTCAGCTCGGCGATGGAACCGATACCTTCCGACTCGCACCGGTGCAGGTCGGAACGGCATCCGACTGGGTCCACGTTCAAGCCTTCGAGAACACGACATGCGGCCGGAAGACGAACGGCACGCTCTGGTGCTGGGGCGACAACGGACTCGGTCAGCTCGGCGATGGAACCACCACGAATCGCAACCTTCCCGTTCAAGCAGGCACGTCCACCGACTGGGGCAACGTGACCGGCGGCAGCACGCACACCTGCGCGCGAAAGCCCAACGGCACACTATGGTGTTGGGGCTCCAACGGTCACGGGCAGCTCGGCGACGGCGCCGTGTTCCAGCGTGGTGCCCCAGTAGCCGTTCTGCCCTGAGACGCGGAGGTCTATCTGGTGCATCAGACTCGCACAGACGGCAAAGCCGGCGGACGGAGTCCCGCCGCTACTCGCCGAGGCCGCGCTCGAGAGATGCAAGCCCACGGGCTTCTGCGCGACCCATCTGCATGCGTTGGATCCACCTGGCCTTGGCCACGACCCTCGGGTGCGGCGGCAGTCACGCCGTCGGGCTCACGGAACGATCCCCCTCTGGGGACGCGGCCAAGGACGCGTGCGGAGCCTCCGAGCCGACCTCCGTGCTGGTCGCGCACTACGCGTGTTGCACCGCGCACCCGTCGCTCGTCGCCGAGCCCGCCAGTCCCGATCCCCGCTGCGTCGCACCCTCCATGGGCGCCGACAAGGTCGCGATCCTCGCCTGCGTACCCGGCGATCCCTCGGAGGTCACCGGGATCCCCATGATGCCCGATGGCGCGGTGGCGATCCTGACGGCGGAGTCGAACGCGTGCGGCGGCATGGTACGCGCCAACCACGCCGCGTGGTGGGTCGCCATCCCCGCCCATGCGAAGGCCGGCATGGTGAGCTGCCGCGTCACCCACGAGGACTGCAGCGGTCCGCCGCGCCCGTAGCTCACGAGGGGATCGCCAGCCGTGGACTGAGCTCCGCCGTTACTCGCCGAGGCGCACAGGCGGTGCAGCCACGGGAGCACCCGTCGCCGCCTTGGCTTGCGCGCGATCGCAGAACCACCGCACGAGCCTGGGCACGAGCCGCTGTGCCAGCACGGTGAAGCGGCTCTCGGCGCCGGGTACGATCTCGAACTGTCCGCGCGCCACGCCACGCAAGGTGGCTTCGGCCACGAACGGCGCGCTGAGCATCTTGACGTTGCCGGTGATCGCCTTGGTCTCCGGCGGCATGAGCGCCAGCTCCTCGCGGTGCATCGGCGTGTCGGTGTCCGGCGGGAGCACGATGCTCACGCGAATGCCGTGGGGCCAGAGCTCGGCGCGCAGGCACTCCGAGAGGCCGTAGAGCGCGAACTTGCTGGCGCAGTAGGCGCCGTATCCGTAGATGCCCATCACCGAGAGGAGCGAGCCGACGTTCACCACGTGGCCACCCTGGCCCCGGGCGATCATGCCCGGCAGCAGCGTCTCGCACACGTGAAAGGCGCCCCAGTAGTTCACGTCCATGTGCCGTCGGTGGGCAGCGCGGTCGAGATCGAGCACCCGGCCTGGCGTCACCACCCCGGCGTTGTTGATCACCACGTCCACCGGGTGCTTCGCTGCATGGGCGCCGAGCACCTTCGCCACGGCGTCGCCATCGGCCACGTCGCAACTACATGTATGTACCACGCACTTCGGCGTGACTGCGAGGAGCGCCGCTTTGGCCTCGGCCAGCGGCGCTTCGCGGCGCGCCACCAGCGTGAGCTCGGCGCCCATGGTGGCCAGTGCCTCGGCCAGCGCATAGCCGATGCCCAGCGAGCCGCCGGTGATCAGCACGTGCTTGCCGGCGAAGGCCTGCGCCCTGGTTCCAGCCCAGTTCCCAGAGCGCGCCGTCACTTGCTCTCGGGACGCTCCACGCGGCCGTCGGCGTGCTTGGCGAAGCGACCGGCGTCCCGCGGGTGCACCGGCTCCTCGCTGGAGAAGGGCCAGCCCCCGAAGCGCGTGCGCTGGTACTCGGCCATGGTCTGCATGATCTCTTCGCGCTTGTTCATGACGAACGGGCCGTGCTGCACCACCGGCTCGGCGATGGGCCGCCCCTGGAGGATCAGCACCTCGCAGGGCGCGTCTCCGGCCTCGAGACGCAGCGCAGCGTCGCTGCGAACCCCGATGGCGGCATGAGAATCGAAGGAGCGCTCCCCCACCTTCAGGGAAGGACCGGCGAAGAAGTAGACGTTGCGACGAGCAGCAGCGGTGGCCGGGGGAAGCGTGCACACTGCACCGGCCTCCAGCTGCAGGCTCCAGATGGCCACGTCGGTATCCGGGCGCGAAGCCCAGGAGTGTGGCGGCGGCGGCGGCGGCGTCTTGCCCTCGAGGGCGCCGGCGATCACCTGCACCTGAGTCTTCTTGCCCGCCTCGTCGGTGTACACCACCCGGGGAACGCCCTCGTTCCACAGCATCGAGAAGTGCGCCGGTCGCATCTTGTCCTCGGCCGGCAAGTTGAGCCAGATCTGGAACAGCTCGAGGGGGTTGGGCGCCTGCTCCTCCACCAGCGGGAACATCTCGGAGTGCACGATGCCGCCGCCGGCGGTGAGCCACTGCACGTCGCCGGAGCCGAAGCGCGCGGTGGCGCCCAGCGAATCGGAATGATCGATGTAGCCTCGGCGCGCGATGGTCACGGTCTCGAAGCCCCGGTGCGGGTGCGGCGGAAAGCCCGGCACCTCTTCGCCGTGGTACATGCGCCAGCCGTCCTTGCCCTCGAAGTCCTGGCCCATGTTGCGGCCCGCGAGAGAAGCCCGCGGTGGCGCCATCTTGGCGTCGCCCGCCGGGTACTTGTCGTCGTGGTAGACGCAGAATAGGAACGGGTCCTCGGTGATCCACGGGAAGCCCAGGGGCCGGACGCTCCGAACGATGTCGTCACTCATGCCCTTCTCTTACCACGCCGCAGCGATCAACGCGCCGCGGGCGTCCAGTTGTTCCGGGTGTCGCCAGCCTGGCCTTCGAGCACCAAACCGCGCCCGCTGGCCGGCACGTCGATCACGCGATTGCCACCCGGCTCCCAGACGATGGATCCGTCGCCTTTGCGCACGATGAACTTGTATTCGATGTGCGCGCCGGCCGGGAGATCGGTGGAGGCGGCCCAGTTGGGGAACAGGTCGGTGGCCGTCTCGGCCCGCACCGCGCGCGAAGGATCCCAGCTGCCGAGAGCGGCGTCGGAGCCCACCACCAGCACCTGATCACCGTACGCGGTCGCGCCGTTGACCACGTGAAACAGCACCGGCGAGGCCGCGCGCGAGAGCACCCCTGGCGCGTCCTGGGTGCTGTCGATGTTGCCGTAGTAGTAGAGGAGGTCGGCGAAGTTCTGGCGGTACTTGGCCGCCAGGTCCGGCGAGTCGAGCACGAGGATGTCCTCGTCGCTCTGGCGCGTGCCGTTCAAGGTCCAGTTGGAGGCGCCGGTGATCACCCGGGTGCCGTCGAGCACCGCGTACTTCTGGTGCATGGCCGAGTACTGCCCCACGGCGTTGGCGCCGCGCACCACCAGGCCGCCCGCCGCCGCCACCTGCTCGTCGCCGGTGGAGAGGCCGGCTTGCTTGCGCTCCACCAGGAGACGCACGGCGACGCCGCGCCCGCGTGCGCGCACGGTGGCGGCGATGACGCTGGGCATGGTGTACGTGTACATGGCGATGTCGACCGAGCGCGTGGCCGCGTCGATGGCCTTCACCAGCGTCGCGTCGAGCTGCTCTTCCGGCGAGAAGTGCAGCTCCACTCCGGGCATCACCGGCCCGCCCTCCACCACGTGGGGCTTCTGGCCCAGCACCTCGAGGATCTGGTTCCGGTACTTGGTGGCCACCTGCGGATCGCGGAACACGACCATGTTCTCGTCGTTGGCCAGGGCTGCGGTCTCGTTCCAGTTGAAGGAGCCGGTCATGGTGGTCTGGCCGTCGATGACGGTGGCCTTGAGGTGCATGATCGAGGCGCTCCCCGGCGGCGAGACGCGCACCAGCTTGATGCCCGCAGCCTGGAGCGCGTCGTCCCCGACGTTGTAAGACTGGGCCGCGTTGTCCTTGTCGACGGCGATGCGCACGTCGACGCCCCGACGGTGGAGCGCGATGAGCTTGTCGATGATCCGCTCGCGGCGAATGTTGTAGTGCGCGATGAGGACCTCGCGCTGGGCCGTGTCGAGGAGGCAGAGCACCTGGTCCTCGGGACGATCGAAAGGTGCAAAGTACACTTGCGGGTGACCTGGCGTCACGGCGGTGGGGGCCACGCACCCGGAGACCAGGCGACTCTCGCTGGACGCGCTGTCGTCCTCGGCGGGTGCCGCGCAGCCGGAAGCGAGCACGGACAGCACCAGAAGCGGGAGGGCCAGCAGGTCGGCAGCACGCATGTGCCTACCTGTGCTACATGAAGGTATTCATGTCGAGCGGAATTTTCCGTCCCGGCCAGAACCTGCCACAAATTGGCGTCCTCAGCGCTCCAGCCGACGGTGGTAGCCTCCGCCGCCATGAAAGCGTCGTTCTCGATCCTCGCTTCCCTTGCCGTCGTATCCAGCGCCGTTGCCTGCGGCGGTGAGGAGAAAGCCGTCGTTTCGCCCATCGCGTCCGCGGGTCCAACGGTCACGGCTGCACCCACGACGAGCAGCGCGACGCCGCCGCGCTTCGACTACCCGGCGACGCGCGTCGCCGAGGTGAAAGACGTGCTCTTCGGCACCGAGCTTTCGGACCCGTATCGCTGGCTCGAAGACGGCAAGGCGCCCGAGGTTACGACCTGGCTCTCGGCCCAGGACGCCTACGCGCGCGCCAAGCTGGCGGCGCTCCCCGGTCGCGCCGAGCTGGTGGCCCGCCTGAAGGAGCTGTTCTACGTCGAGTCCCGCGGCGTTCCCCAGCGCGCCGGCAAGCGCTACTTCTACAGCAAGCGCGAGGCGCAAAAAGAGAAGTCGGTGGTGTACGTGAGCGACGGCAGCGCCACCGCCGAAGGCCGGGTGCTCATCGACCCACAGACCTTCGCCGCCGATGGCACCGGGAGCCTGGGCGGTTGGGAGCCCTCGCAGGACGGCAAGTACGTCGCGTACCTGAAGAAGGCCAACAACTCCGACGAAGCCACGCTCTTCGTTCGCGACGTCGCCACCGGCAAGGACTCCACCGTCGACGTCATCGAAGGCGCCAAGTACGGCGGCATGTCGTGGACGCCCAAGGGCGACGGCTTCTACTACACTTGGCTCCCGCCGGCCGACGGCAAGACGGTGACGGTGGCCGACCGCCCGGGCTTCGCCGAGCTGCGCTTCCACAAGCTGGGTACCGATCCCAAGAAAGACGCCACCGCCCACCCGCGCACCGGCGACGCGAAGACCTTCTTGCAAGGTGAGCTGAGCCGCGACGGCCACTGGCTGTTCGTGGTCATCGAGCATGGGTGGACGTCTTCGGATGTATTCTACAAGGACATGCGCAAGGGCGACAAAGCCCCCTTCGTGCCGCTCGCCGTGGGTCAGAAGGCCAAGTACTCGGTGACCGCCTACAAGGACCGTTTCTACGTGCGCACCGACGACGGCGCCCCCAACGGCCGCGTGGTGCGGGTCGACCCCAAGAAGCCCGCGCGCGATGCGTGGGAGGTGCTGGTGGCCGAGCCCAAGGACGCCACCCTCGACGGCATGAACCTGGTGGGCGGGCAGCTCTCCATCGGCTACCTGAAGGACGTCCAGACCCGCATCGAGATGCGCGATCTCGACGGCAAGGTGCTGCGCGACGTGGCCCTGCCCACCGTGGGCACCGCCTCGGTGGTGCAAGGCAACCCGGAAGACGCCGAGGGCTTCTACACCTTCACCTCGTTCACCTACCCCACCGAGATTCACGCGCTCGACGTCAAGAGCGGGAAATCGCAGCTCCACTATCGGCTCAAGGTGCCGGTAGACCCTTCCAAGTTCGCGGTGGAGCAGCTATTCGCCACGTCCAAGGACGGCACCCGCGTGCCGTACTTCGTGGTGCACGCGAAGGACTTCAAGAAGGACGGCTCGGCCAAGGCCCTGGTGTACGGCTACGGCGGGTTCCTCGCCACGCAGAAGCCCGGCTTCACCTCCAGCGCGTACCCGTGGCTCGAGCGCGGCGGCATCTACGTGGTCACCAACCTGCGGGGCGGCGCCGAGTACGGCGAGGCCTGGCACGAAGCCGGCATGCGCCGGAAGAAGCAGAACGTGTTCGACGATCTCTACGCCATCATGGAGAAGCTCGCGGCCGACGGCTACACCAAGGCCGATCGCATCGCCCTGCGCGGCGCGTCCAACGGTGGCCTGCTGGTAGCCACCGCAGTCACCCAGAGGCCCGACCTCTTCGCGGTGGGCTTGTGTGGCGTGCCGCTGGTCGACATGGTGCGCTTTCACCTGTTCGGCAGCGGCAAGACCTGGGTCGAAGAATATGGCTCGTCGGAGGACGCCGGTGACTTCGCGGCGATTGCTGCATATTCTCCGTATCAGCACGTGGTGCCGGGAAAGAAGTACCCGTCGCTGCTGGTGCTCTCGGCCGACGCCGACGACCGCGTGGACCCGATGCACGCCCGCAAGTTCGCCGCGCGGATGCAAGCCGCCTCGCGCGCCACGCCGGCGAGTGGTCCGGTGCTCCTGCGGGTGGAGAAGCACTCCGGTCACGGCGGCGCCGATCTGGTGAGCGCCTCGGTGGAGAAGCTGGCCGACGAGCTGGCCTTCGCGCTGGCGGAGACGGCGAAGTAGCGCTCTTCCCGAGACTCTACTCCGCGAACATCTCCGAAAGCACAGCCAGCGCCCGTGCCATGGTGCCCCCCTGGACTGTGCCGATCTTCTTGACCAGTCGTCGGCGGTCCACCGTACGAATCTGGTCGAGCACGATGTAGCCCCGCTTGCCCTGGAACGTGAGGCCCACCCGCGTAGGGAACGCGTGTGACTTCGTGGTCATGGGCGCGATGATGGCCGTTTGTAGACCGTGGTTCATCTCGTCCGGCGAGACCACGAGCGCCGGGCGCGTGCGCTTGACTTCGTGGCCCAAGGTGGGGTCGAGCGCCACGAGATATACATCTCCGCGGTTCACCATGACCACTCGTCCTCGTCGAACTTCGTGGACGCGTGCGGGTCGAGCGCCGTCGTTTCGCTCGCTCGGGCAAAGGCGGCAGCCCATCCGTCGCGAGCCCCCCGCACCGGCGTCACCACCAGCCGCGCGCCGTCGCTCGCCAGCTCTACTTCGCTCTCCCGCTCGAGGCCCAGCTCCACGAGGAACGCCTTGGGGATGCGGAGGCCTGTCGCGTTGCCCACCTGAACGATCTTCGCTCGCACATTGTGCACTGCGTCCTTCTGTCGCATTGGATACATGTAGCCAACTTACGACCCGGCGCAACGAAATTGCGGTGGCTCAACGCCGGGCGGCGATCGCGCTCGCGACCCAGCCGACGAGGAGCAGACCGAAGAGGACGCGGTCGACGTTCACGACCCGGGCCAGCGCGGCGTTCGTACCGTCGCGCGCCAGCACCAGGAAGGAACCGACCGCGATCGATCCCGCAACGAGACCCACACGGTGCAGCGCGGGCTGGCTCGCTGCGTAGAAGAGAAACGCGCCGAGCAATCCGAAGAGCACCGCTCGATGCCGCAGCAGCAGCGTCACCTGAGAGTCGTCGAGTGTCACCCCGTAGAGCGCACGCAGGCGAGCGTCGCCGAGCACGCCCACCAGCGGCAACACGTGCACGATACCCACGACGACCAGCACCACGATCACCACCCAGCGACAGACGGTCATTGCGTACAGGTACCGCGCGCCGCGTCGACGCGCGATTACCCGCCAGGTAAGCGGCTCCCTCCCGCCGGGAGAATGCAAGCCTTCGGGCTTCTCTCCCGGGGGCGGAACTCCCGCCGCCGTGCGCTGTCTCTTGCGCATGGCCGTTTCACCCTGCCGCCTGGCGTTGGTTCTGCTCGCAACGGCGCTCTCCGCCTGCGGTGGATTGCTGGAGCAACGCGGAAAGGTCGTAACGGCGAACGACGCGACCCTCGAGTCGATCGCGACCGGGCAAGCCCTCGCTTCGCTCGCGCTCCCGGAGTCTTCGCCCGCGTCGCTCACCGGCATAGACGGCACCGATCTCGGCATCGAGACCTTGCACGCCACCACGCGCATCCACGGCACGCTGGCGGAAACCGAGATGCGTCTTGCCTTCGCGAACCACACCTCGCGGCGCATGGAGGGTCGGTTTCGCTTCGTCTTGCCGCCGCACGCGTCGCTCTCCCACCTGGCCATGAAGATCCGGGGCCGATGGCGCGACGCCGACGCCGCGGAGCTGGGCGCCGCGCGGGAGACCTACGAGGCCATCGAGCACCGCCAGCGCGACCCGCTCCTGGTGGAGCAACGGCGCGAGCGCGAGATCACCGCGCGCATCTTCCCCATCGAAGGGCTGGAAACGAAGGAGATCGCGCTGTCGTACGTCGCCGAGATCGGTCCCGACGCACCGGTCGTCGTTCCCTTGCGCGGCCTCCCGGTGGTGCGCGATCTGCAGGTATCGGTGGTCGACGGTGCGACCGAGCCGGTGGGTCTCCATCTCGAAGGCAGACGCCCCACCGAGGACGTCCGCTTCTCTCCCGCGCTCCCCGAAGGCAAAGGCGCTCTCGCGGCACGGGCCGGCGATCTTGCGGCTCTGCGCGTCACCGTCGGAGCCGATGCGGCGGACTCGGATCCGCTCGACGCCGGGATGGTGTTCTTGGTCTCGACCACCGCGTCGGAGGCCGCCGACCTGCGCGCGAAGGCGCATCTGCTGGAATCCATCGCGACGGCGCTGACCCGCTCCGGCACGCGCGGCACGCTCCCGGTGGTCGTGGTGGCCTACGACCAGACGCGGCAGCGCGTGTACGAAGGCGATCTCCAGGGTCTGGTGGCTGCGGGAGCCCCCGCCGGCAGCCTGTCGCAAGCGCTCGCCGCACGCGGCGCCCTCGGGGCACACGATCTCGAGGCAGGGCTCGCGGCTGCGGCCGGCGAGGCGCGACAGCGTGGTGCGAGGCGCGTCGTGCTCGTGGGAGGCGGCGCTGCCACCGCGGGCGCCATCGACCCCACCTCCCTGCGCTCCGCCGCGCGCGCCCTCGCTGCGTCCGGGGTCGAGCGACTCGACGTACTGGTCACATCGCAGGTGGCCGACCCTCGCGTGTACGCGCCCCTGATCTCCTCCGAGGTGTTCCTCCGGGACGGGCTCCTCGTCGACGACGCGCTGAGCGCGCCTGCGGGAACCATGGCGCGGCAGTTGACCGCGCGATCGCGCGACGCAGCGATCACCGTCGAAGGCGCCACCTGGACGTCGCAGGCCGTTCTCCGCCGGGTCTTCCCCGGCGAGTCGCGAACGGTGCTGGCCTCGGTGCCGGCCGCGAACAGCCTGCGCCTGCGGCTCGATGGCGAGCCGGTCGAGGTGAGCAGCGTCGTTGCTCCGCCTATCGTCCTCGATCACGCGGTGGCGGTGAGCAAGCTCGACGCGCTGGTGGCCCGCGGTGAAAAGGCCGGCTTCGATGCGCCCCTGCGCAAGGAGATCGTCGACCTGGCACGCGCGCATCGACTGGCGAGCCCGTTCACGGCGCTGCTGGTGCTGGAGTCCGAAACCGATCGCCGGATGTTGCGCGCCATCGAAGCCAAGGGAGAAACCAGGGCACCTCGGGCACCGGTCGCCGCCGCGGTAGCGCCCCCGACGCCGCAGCCGCCCCTGCGCACCGGCGCGGTGCACACCGCTCGTGCCCCGGCGATTCGTATGGCCACGGTGATGGTGAGCGGACGGCTGCCGCCGGAGAGCATCCAGCGCGAGGTGCGCCAGCAGTTCGGCGTGTTCCGCGGCTGCTACGCCGAGGGCTTGATGCGACGTGGTCCGTCGCTCGCGGGGCGCGTGACGGTCCGATTCGTCATCGATGGGCGTGGCAACGTGGAATCGGCTCGCGACGGGGGCTCCGAGCTGGACGATCGAAGAGTCATCGAGTGTATTGTACATGCGTTCACCGAGCTCACTTTCGGGGTCGCGGATCGTCCGACCTACATCACCGTCGTCTATCCGCTCCAGCTCACGCCGGACGAGAGCGAGATCGGGCGGGCTCCGACTCCGGCCCGTCTCGAACCGAACGGAGGCACGCGGCGTCCCTCCGGGATCGCCACGGCGCTGCCGCCGCCACCCCCGCCCTCCCCTTGGTCGGAAGACTACGCGGACGTGGCGCGAACCTTGGAGCGCGCAGGCGCGGTGAACGCGGCAGCGGCCCTCCTGCGCCGCGAGCCGAGCGCCGCCGCGTGGAGCCTGCTGGGCGAAGCGTTCGAAGCCTCGGGTGACGTCGAGCGCGCCGCCCGGGCCTATGGCTCGCTCGCCGACCTGTATCCGGAGCGGGCGGAGATGCTCCGCGCGGCGGCCGTGCGCATCGATCGCGCGAGACCGGGCGATGCCACGGCCCTCTCGCTGCTTCGGCACGCCCGCGACGACCGGCCCGATCAGCCGTCGTCGCACCACTTGCTGGGCCTCACGCTCCTCCGCGCCGGCAAGTTCGCCGCTGCGTTCGAGGCGCTGGCCGGAGGCCTCGGGCGTACCTACGAGGCGCGGTACCAGGGCGCCACCGATCTACTGCGCAGCGATCTGCGCCTCGCGGCCATGGCGTGGTCGACCAGCGATCCACTCCGCGCCGCGGAGATCGCGCGACGCATGTCGGTCGCCGGCGTTCCTTTCCTCGAAGGAGAAGAGGCGCCGGGGCTCCGCGCATCGCTCGCTTGGGAGACCGACACCAGCAGCCTCGAGCTTTCGGTGCTCGACGCTCCGGGCGTCGCAGGGGCCCTCACCCACCTTCACGTGGCCGAAGCCCACGATGGGTTCGGTCCCGAGATGGTGCTACTCGACCACCGCGCCACGCGATCCATCGGCGTCCGCCTCGATCGCCGGGGTGTGGGCGGAGAGGTGCTGGGCGTCGCCCACGTGATCCGCCATGGCGCCCGCGGCGTCGATCTCCGCATCGAGACGCGACCGTTCGTCATCATGAACGAAGCCGCCGAGCTCTCCCTCGGCTCGGTGGTCGACGTCACCCCCGCAGCGCTCGCGCAGAGCACCCGCTAGCGTCGCCGCGCGTGCTACCGTGAGACCTCTCGATGCCCGAAGCAGAACATCGACCGGCGGTGCGCGTGGTGCTCGACACCAACGTGCTCGTCTCGGCCATGCTGGGTCCCGGTCGGGTGCCCGATCTCCTGGTAGCCCTGCTCGTCGCGCGGCGCATCCCGATTCTGTATGATGCACGCATTCGCGCGGAGTACGCCGACGTGATCATGCGCCCGAAGTTTCGCGCGATTCCGGCGACTCGGCGGGAGCGCCTGCTGGCAGACGTGCTCGAGGTGGGCCTGGAGCTCTCGAACGTCGGGCGCTACGACGGTCCCCTCGCCGACGAGGACGATCGCATGTTCGTGGAGGTCGCGCGGGAGGGCGACGCCTACGCGCTCATCACCGGCAACCTGCGCGACTACCCGCCGTCGCTGGGCTTCCCGGTGCTTCCACCGGCGACGGCGCTGGCCGAGCTCGACGCGCTGGTCGACCCTTGCGCCGCTACGATGGATCGCACCAGGTCGTCGTAGGCATCCTTCATCGGCAGCTCGCTATCGACGAAGAGCTCCCGGCGGACGGTCTCGATCGTGGCGCCGGTCTTGGGGTTGATGCCGGTCTCCGGAACCTCGCGCCAGCGCACGCCGATGCCGCGCTTCTGCCAGGCGGGGACGTCGTTGAAGTTGATGCCGTGCTGGAACAAGAGCTCGTTGCGTTCCGCGACCGAGACGCCCTTGAGCTTCTGCGTCGCATCGTGATCGTTCATACCCTGCCGGCGGAGGAGCCAGTAGGAGTGGCCGTTGAGGGCGTTGCGGTGCGCGTCCTCGTGGCGCCAGCGAAAGTAGTCGACCACGTCCTCGTCCCGAGGAAACTGCGAGATGCGCGCGTCGAAGGCGCCCAGCGCCCCCAGCTCGAGCGAGAACTTGGCGCTCGCCTCGCCGGCCAGCACCGAGAGGTACTTCCGGAGCTTGCGGCCGAACAGGCTCTCGTCGCGCCGGAACAACAGCGAGAGCTCGTCGCTCTGGGTGTAGCCGTAGAGCACCGAGAACCCACAGTGACCGGCCAGGTGCACCAACGTGGCCACCATGCAGTCGCGAAAGCGCTCGTCGTAGGGCGCGTCGAACTTCTGCGAAACCCGCGTGAGCTGCGAGAACGAGCGCCCGTCGATGCGCGCGACCATGTGCATGCCGGGGAGGACGCAGTGATCGTGGGCGGTCTCGTAGACCCGCATGCGCCGGTCGAGTTGCTCGAACTTCATGGGCGGCCGAGCCTAGCGCGGTTCTCGAGGCGCGGGCTAGCGGTCGGGTACATACTGGACGTTGAAGGTGGTCACGAAGCCGCTGTATCCGACCGGTCGCAGGAGGGCGTTGCTGGGAGCCGGCGTGGATTGCTCGGTGAACGAAGGCAGAAAGATGTAGTCCGCCGCCGTGAGGTCGGCGCCCCCGCTGTTGGTCCAGTATCCGGGGATGGGCACGTCCGGGCTCAGCACCTCGAGGCCGATGGCGTCGGCCGCGATGATGCCGCTGTCGGTGTCGGTCTCTTGCACCAAGCGGAAGCCCAAGGTCACCGTGGTGGTCGCGTTCGCCTGCGGCGTGAACTGCGCGCCGTACTCCTCGAGCGAGCAGCACTGGACGCCGAAGCCTTGCTTCGCCAACTGGCGCACGCGAATGAAGCGCATGGGCCCGGTCTTGGGACCCACCCGGATGTTGGCCGACACCGCGACGCCGGGGCCCGGCGAAGGAACCGGCGGCGGGAGGAAGTTCACCAGCGCACAAGACGTGTGGCCGGCCTCGTTGAACGGCTGCGGGAACCTCGGATTGATCTGGATCGGATAACCGTCGACGCAGCGAACTTCGCTGGTCGGCTCGCGGCTGAGGTCGGCGCCGAGCGTGATGGGCGTGCCCTGCCCCGCACCGCTCGCGCCGGAGCTGGTGGCACCGCCGCCCCCGGAGCTGCTGGTTCCGCCCGTGCACCCTACGTGCGCGGGCGAGAGGGCAAGGACGCACAGCACCAAGGCTCGCTGCATCCGACTTCGCATGGCGGACATGATCACCTCAACCTAGGGCGTAGCATGCGGCTACCAGGCGAGCAAAGCGCGGCTCTCGGTCACGCTCTCGCGCGGAATTGCTCCATGCGCACGCGATAGGTCGCGCCGCGGAACACCACCCAGGCTTCTTCGAGGTCGGCGAGCTGGGCGTTGTCGACGGTGAAGTCGAACCACGCGGTGCCTCCGGCGCTCATCGTGGAACCGTAGGCGGGGGCGGCCGATGCCGCGCGCACCGAGAGCTCGCGCCCTTGGCTTCGCACGTGAAGATCCACGTCGCGGTAGTCGAGCTGCTCGCCACTCGCCACCGACAGGTTGAGCACCAGCATGGGCGCCTTCGTGTCGCCCTTGCGGAGCGACAGCGACCCCCAGGTTCCGCCGATGCTCGCCATCGGCGACTCGAGATCGCCGGCCAACATCGACGGCGCGACCCCCGTGCGCACGCGGGCAGAGGGAGGCGGATACGGGGCGAAGCCCACCACCAAGGAGAGGCCGAGAAAGAGGAAGACACGAGAGCTCATGCCCTTCCTACGGCCGGGCCGGCGGAAGGCTCCATCGCACATGCGATTCGCTCAGCCTTTGCGCGATGCGACCTTGGCGCGGTCGAGCATGGCGTGGAGGAGCACGTTGCAGCCGGCCTCCAGGTGCTCGGGCTTGGCGTCCTCGATCTCGTTGTGGCTGATGCCGTCCTTGCACGGGACGAAGATCATGCCGGCGGGCGCCAGGCGCGCCATGTACACGGCGTCGTGGCCCGCGCCCGAGACCGCCTCCATGGTGGAGTAGCCGAAGGTCTTCGCGCCCTTGGCCACCGCCTCGATGCAGCCCTTTTCGAACGGGCACGGCGGAAAGTACGAGACCTGCTCGATGCTGATGTCGAGGCCCGACTCCTTCGAGGTCTTCTCGATGAAGGCGCGGATCTCCTTGTCCATGGTGTCGAGGCGCTCGTTGTCGACGTTGCGAAGGTCGATGGAGAACTTCACCGTGCCGGGGATCACGTTGCGGCTGTTGGGGTGCACCTGCACGAAGCCCACGGTGCCGCGCCCGTAGGGTGGGTAGCGGTGGGCGATGGCCACCGTCTCTTGCATGATGCGCGTCGCCACCTGGAGCGCGTCTTTGCGGAGCGCCATGGGGGTGGGGCCAGCATGCGCCTCCATGCCCTTCACCACGCAGTCGTACCAGCGGAGCCCGAGCACGCCGGTGACCACACCGATGGTCTTGTCGGCATCTTCGAGCACCGGTCCCTGCTCGATGTGCGCCTCGAAATAGGCGCCCATGGGGTGCTTGCCCGGCTCCTCGGTGCCCACGTAGCCGATGCGCTCGAGCTCCTCTTTCACCGTCTTGCCGGCGACGTCCTTTGCGGCATACACGGATTCCAGGGAGAAGGCGCCGGCGAACACTCCGGAGCCCATCATCACGGGTACGAAGCGCGAGCCCTCTTCGTTGGTCCAGAAGATGACCTCGAGCGGGGCCTCGGTCTCGATGCCGCGGTCGTTGAGGGTGCGCACCACCTCGAGCCCGGAGAGAACGCCGTAGTTGCCGTCGAACTTGCCGCCGGTGGGCTGGGTGTCGATGTGGCTGCCGCAGGCGATGGGCGGGAGCGCGTCGTTGCGCCCCTTGCGGCGCATGAACACGTTGCCGATCTTGTCGGTGGTGATGGTGAGGCCCGCGGCCTTGCCCCAGGAGACGACGAGATCGCGCCCCTGCTTGTCGAGATCGGTCAGCGCCAGGCGACACACGCCGCCCTTGGGCGTTGCGCCAATCTGCGCGAGCTCCATGAGCGATGCCCAGAGCCGCGCCCCGTCGACTGCAATTTCGGTCCCGTCTCGCTTTACGACGTCGTTCATGGCGCGGATCCTTTCAGAAAGGCGCGATGGTAGATCGGAAGACGAGGGTCCGGAAGCGCCCCACGCTGCCGCAGCGCGTCACTCCTCGGCGTGAAGCGACTCGTACACCGTGGCGCGGAGATCGTCGGCCTGGCCCTCGAGCCCCAGCGCGGTGGCCAGCGCCGCCTGGAACGCCTCTTCCTGCGGATTGGTGGAGAGGTCGGAGAGGGTCATGGCGAACGCCAGCGAGAACGCCGTCACGCGCTCCCCCTTGGTGCTCAGGCGAGCGGCGGCCTCCAGGAGGCGCTCGAGGCGCGTCTTGCCGCGCACTTCAGTGTACTCTACAATCTTCGCTTCGGGGTTCTCGACACCGAGCGCCGCTGCCACCTTCTGCAGCTGCGCGGTCTCGTCGGGGCCGACTTCGCCATCGACCGACGCCGCCAGGAACACCACCTCGAACACCGCCGCCGCGTCGGGCGGCTGCGCAGCGTCGCGGTAGCTGGTGGAGGCGAGGAATTCGGTCGTGAGCAGCGGCGTGAGGTCCATGACCTCGCACAGTAGAGCCCAACGCCCCGCCGCGTAAAGCGCGCTACTTCGGCTGGGGCGCGATGACCGGGGCGGAGGTGGTGACGCCCGCCCCGGCGAACTTGCTGCCGGTGATGGTGCTCACCAGGCACGCCGACGAATCGGAGGTGCGGATCTCGACGATCTCGCCGGCCCGGGAGAACCCGAAAACCTTCTCC
>Ga0075163_10001731_pt1 | contig 29466 bp, 19 predicted proteins | sample JI1023141ADNA_FD_71478 | JGI IMG/M metagenome (GOLD analysis project Ga0075163, IMG submission 71478) | Wastewater effluent complex algal communities from Wisconsin, to seasonally profile nutrient transformation and Carbon sequestration -... | ecosystem: Engineered > WWTP > Effluent > Algae...
TGTGTTTCGGGTGATCAAGCGCCAGTTCGGCTACACGAAGGTGCGCTACAAGGGGATCGCCAAGAACGCCGCGCAGGTGTTCTCGCTGATCGGACTGACCAATCTTTACCTGGCAAGGGGAGCCATGATGAATTGACGCGAGCAATCCGCCCGCTGCACCCGCAAACGGGTGATCAAGGCCGAAACGGCCTCGAAATGTGGCAGCAAGGGCGGAAAAGGTGATCATCGAAGTCGGCTCAAAATCGCTGGCTTGGGTGGTTGTGCTCAAAGTGTCAATTGATCAGGGGTTCCCTAATGAGTTCCTTGCCCTGGTCGACAACCCTCGCCGTGCCGACTATGCCCGCCGACATGACCTTCAGGAGATCCTGGCGATGGCTGTCTGCGCGGTGCTGTGTGACATGAACACCTTCGAGGAAATCGCGTTCTGGGCGGCGCGCAAGGAGGCCTGGCTCCGCAGCTTTCTGAAACTTGAGGGCGACATTCCGTCTTACGACACCTTCAACCGGGTGTTCCGCATCTTGAACCCCAAGTCCTTCGAGTCGGCCTTCCGACGCTGGGTCGGTGGCCTGGTGCCGGCGGTGGGCAGTGGCACGCTGGGGTCTATGGCAAAACGGTGCGCGGTTCGGGCGACGGCGAGAACGGGCCGATCCATATGGTCAGCGCCTTCGCCACCGAATGCGGTCTGGTGCCAATCCTCTCAACTTAGCACCCCATCATAAATTTGACCGCAACTTCCACGGGTCTTGATTTGGTGCGACAATATCAACGTAACCAATTGTTTATACTAAGATTTACATGACGGCCTAAATATGCATTTATCGTACTCCGGCTGGCTGACCTCTTGAGCTCTCAGGCGCTTCTGGAAACCAACCGTCTCGCGCCCCAGTTCTTCACCCGCTGCCGTGCGCTCCCCTTCGCCACCGTACTCGCCTTCCTACTCTGCGGCGTACGCGGCGCTGTCCAGGCCGAACCCGACGGATTCTTCGCCCTGCTTGCACAGCGTACCCGACTGCTGCGCGTCGTCACCGCACAAGCCTTCTCCAAGGCCCGCCACCAGATTCGCGCCGATGTCTTCGAGCGGGTCAATCAGGCGCTGCTTGGCCTCGTCCGCGAGCAAATCGGTTTCACCCGCTGGCAGGGCATGCGCCTGGTCGCCGCCGACGCCTCCCACGTGCGCCTTACCTTGTTCGACCCCCAGCGCCGCGTGCGCTATATCAAGGAAGCGGTGGCCTTTGGCCTGTTCCTGCCCGGACTCGAACTGTTCGAGCGCTTTACCCTCCATGAGCCACTGTGCGACGAACGCCAGATGCTCGTCGAGCATCTCGATGCCCTCGCCGCCGACGATCTGCTGCTGCTCGACCGCGGCTACCCGAGCGCCTGGCTGGTGGCCCTGCTCATCGATCGCAACATCCCGTTCTGCATGCGCTGTGATGTCGAGAGCGCGGGGTTCAACGCCGTACGCCGCTTCATGCGCTCCGGGCAACATGAAGCCATCGTCTCTTTGCCGGCCCCCGGCATACGCGAGGCCACCGACTATGAATGCCCCCGTCACCCACCCCGTGTGCGACTGATCCGCCAGGTGACACCGCAAGGCAAGGTGCGCGTGCTGATGACTTCCCTCTTCGATGCCGAACGCTTTCCCGTCGAGGCTTCCGCCCAGCTCTACCATCAGCGCTGGCGTATCGAGGAGGCCTTCAAGCGCATCAAGCACCGCCTCAACCTCGAACACACCAGTGGCCTGTCCTGGCTCGCCGCACGCCAGGATTTCGGCGCCAAAGCCGTCTGTGACAACCTTTCCGCCCTGGCTGCCTGGTGCGCCGCCGAGCGTCACCTTGAGCCCGATTCCGCCTGGCGCATCAACCGATCACTGGCTTTCAATACCCTGCGCCGCATCCTGCCGCGGGCACTTGTTACCGCCACCCTGAGCCCACGTATCCTCGCCGAGGTGCTTTCACAGATCGCCCTCAACCTCCAGAAGTTCGTCCCCGAACGCCATCGACCTCGAACACCCCGCGACAAGCCACACAAGTTTCACGCCTACAAGCCCGCTGTATGAGGGATGCTTAAGTTGAGAGGATTGGGTCTGGTGCTGGGTCAGGAGAAGGTCAGCGACAAGAGCAACGAGATCACCGCCATCCCCGACGCTACTACATTTCGTTCCGGATCATGCCGGCCATCGACTTTGCCAAAGCCATCCGGGCGCATTGGGGCATCGATAATGGCGTCCACTGGATGCTGGACGTCAATTTCTTGGAAGACGCCGCCACCGTGCGCAAGGATTACGCCGCGGACAACCTGTCGCGGCTGAAGCGGATCGTGCTCAACCTGCTCAAGACTGAAACCGCCACGCTCGCCGAGTTTGGCAAGCTCAGCCTGCGCAAGAAGCGCAAGCTCGCCGCCTGGGAGGATGGCTACAGGGACGCAATCCTGAGGATCGGGCGGGCGCATGACGGGTAAGTGCGATGGCTCTGGGTGTGGCGCCAGCGTCTGCCCTCCCGCCGAAGCCAGGAGGACGCCCCGCTTACCGTGGCGATCGAGGTAGCCCATATCTATCGCCGGTCGCCTTTCCACACCAATACCATGCAAAACAGCTAGTCGCTTGATCCCTTCAACCCCACTATTTACAGCCGACCTCAGTCGGTCTTCCGTGATAGGATTGATGGGCTATAGCCTGAACTTCAACACTCCGATTTGGTAGGGTATAGGCATGGGAAATCACTACAGCCGGTTGTTAATGGACGAACGCAATCAGATTCACCGGTGTAGCAATGTAAGATGGAGTCTTCGGGCAATTACCCGAAGACTCCATCGTCCGACCTCTGCGGTATCGCGGAAAGTGGCGCGGAACACCGTAGGCAAGAGCTACGATGCTGCGCGTGCAGAGAGTGGGACGCTGGCGCGCAGGCGGCGCGGAATGATGAAGCTCAAGACCAGTTCCCTGCTGCTGAACTGGGTTTGCGCCTTGATGGCGGAGATCTGGTCGCCGGAGCAGGTTGTGGGCAGAATGCGGCGGACGAACCCCGATAATCCTACCCTGCATGTCACGCACGAGACGATCTACTGTGCCTTTTATGCCCTTCAACTGGGCGAACTGATCGCCCAGTTGCGCTTCGCCCACAAGGCGCGGATGCCCCGCACATGGGGCCATTACAGGCGCGGCACCTTGTCAAACATGCCCATTGAGGTGGCGGCCCGCCTCATACCGGGGTACTGGGAAGGCGACCACATCAAGGGCCCTGGCAACCAGGGTTCTGTGGGCACCCTCCTGGTCTAGCGCAGGTGCTGTTACCTGATGCTGGTCAAGCTGCGTGGCGGCTCGGTCGAGGCTACTCTGGAAGGTTTCACGCGCAAATTCCGCCATGCCCCGTTCTGCATGAAGAAGTCGCTGACCTGCGATCAGGGCAGGGAGATGGCTCGCCACGAGATTCTGACTAAGCGCGTCAAGATCGACGCCTATTTCGCTGATCCGCACAACCCCTGGCAGCGGCCTACCAATGAGAACACCAACGGCTTGATCCGCGGGTATCTTCCCAAGAGCTGGATTTGGCACCGATCTCCCAAAGCCACCTCAACGAAAATGCCCAACAACTAAATGTCGCCTACACAAAAGCCTCGACTTTGAAACGCCGGCTGAGATCTTTGCCCATCAAATCATGAACTTTCAACCCAGTGTTGCACTTCAGACTTGAAACCGCCATAATCTCCTTGGTCGAGAGGTTACACCCATGCCTTCAGCTAGCAAATTTGGACGACTTCAGAGGTCAAACGAACGCAACGTGCTTTCGGCTGTCCGCATTTCGACGATCAATGAGCAGTCCTTGCCGCTGCTAGTTGATGCCGCAGAGGGCATTGATCTGACAGAGTGGGTACGTCTCAACCGTGAGAATCTTCGTACCAAACTGAGCCTGCACGGTGCCCTGCTTCTACGCAGCCCAAATTCCGTGGACTTCTCTGCCATCGTTCGAGCCTTCACGGACCGATTGGTGGACTACCGCGGCGGTGCCGCCATCCGCAGCCGCGTCAATAGTGATACCTACACCGCGAGCGAATATCCAGCTGAACTTGAAATCCGGCTTCATAGCGAATTCTGCTATTCCTTCGACTGGCCAATGATTCTGTTCTTCCATTGCTCGCAAATTTCGCCGAATTCTGGCGGACAGACACCTATTGCCGACAATCGACGCATATTGGCTGAGATGCCGCTGTGGATCCGAAGTCAGTTCGCCGAACGCGGGGTGACCTACATGCGGGGCTACGGCTTCAACAGGACTTGGCAGCGCTCGTATGAGACCGATAGTCGCGCCGAGGTGGAAGCGATTTGCGCGGCGGAAGGTCGACGATGCGAGTGGATCGGTAAGGATCAGCTGAGGTCATTTGAAACGCGACCCGCCATTTCCAGGCACCCGACCACCCATGAAGAAGTCTGGTTCAATTATGCTCACGGCTTCCATGTTTCTCGAATGGACGATGGCATCCGGGAGGCGCTGTCAACCTCGGCCGATGACACAGACGTGCAACTTTGGCCGAACAATGTCTTTTGGGGCGACGGTAGTCCTATCGATCCTGCTGTGATCGCTGCCGCGAACGAGGTCGTCAGTCGCAATGCGGTGCAATTTGATTGGCAGGTCGGAGACACGCTGATCGTTGACAACATGTTGTGCGCTCACGGACGAAGGCCCTATACGGGCTCACGCCGCATCTTGCTCAAGATGGCTGAATCGTATCGAGAGACTAGCGCGAGTTGTAATCGATGAAACTGCGCTCAACCAATCCGTCCGAGGATACGTATCCCCTCTCGCCATTTCAGCGTGCTTCGCTTGCGTACTCAGCGCGGCCCATCACTCTGATCGTTGATGTGCCGCTTGCGCCAGAGGTTCTCGTCGAGCGTGCCACACAGGTGCTTCGAGGGAGTCCCGAACTGACGGCGGTCTTGCGCCACGCGCCGGCATCGCTCGTGCCTCACCAGGCAGCGAGCGACATCAAGTGCTCGTCGTTGCCCAGGGGCGGGGCTGATTTGGTCGCCGGCAACCTACGGATGACGGCGGAACCGGTCGAAACAGGTACTCGCCTAACGATCGCCACCGATGCCGTGACCGCGGACGCCGTGTCGATCGAGCTTTTTTGTGAGCGTACGGCTCGCGGTGCAGACGTACGCGCATGGGCCCCCTTCTTCGTTGTCGCTGCAGAACATGCCGCAATGCTCCAGGAGGGGGAACTCGACCAGGAGAAGGCTCACTGGAGTGCGATTCCACGCGACGAGGAACCCCGATCGGCGCTTGGCGTCGCAGCAGGCACAACAGGTCAGCGTGCCACTGCAACCGTGCCGATTGACGCCGCATCGCTCTCGACATTTGCCGCCACTCACAATGTGGAGCCGGGTGAGGTGCTCTACCTCGCGCTGCAACTTCTCATCGATCGAGTTTGCCCCGACAGTGCGACCTTCGGCTGGCTATTCGACGCACGAGAGCTGATGGGCTTGAAGGGGAGATCTGGACCCCTGACGCAAATCTTGCTTGACCACGACAAGATCGATCCCGACGCGACGGCGACCACGCTACTCAAGCGCCAGCTTGAACGACGTAGTAAGCATGCCGAAATGGCAGGTGGGCCTGCTCTGACAGAGAAGTCGGCGCCACCGACCATCGTCTTTGACGCCCGATCAAGGTGGCAGTTGCCCGAAGGCTGGCGCTTCGTCGACGCGTTTGAAGGCCGGTCCGGCGCTCTGGTACTTCGTGGCTCGCTGGATGGAGCCGGTCTGTCTCTTGTTGCCCATGATTGCGACGGTGCGGATTCAGCGGTGTTGTTCGAGGTGCTTGCGGCATGGGCGGACATCATCTCAGCCGTCGTTCGTGAGCCTCAAACGCCGTGGAAGTCGCTGCAGTTGGGGGCAAAGTACTGTGCACGTGGACTTCACGTCCCACCGCCTAGTATACCTGATCGTCCTAGAGCGGACGATATTTGCGCTCGAATGAGCATGTTCATCGACGACGACCCCGAGGCGATCGCTGTGTACCACGGCGATCGCCTTGTCACTCGCCGAGATTTGATGAGCCGGGTCCGCGATCTGGCGGCAGCTCTTGGCCAGCTAGACCCTGGCATGGTGATTGCCGTGCTCGCCGGCCCTGAACTCGATCTTCTGGCTGGATGGCTCGCCGTACTGTGGCGCGGCGCGGCATTCCTGCCGCTGCTGCCCACCGAGCCACCTCATCGCATAGAGAAAGCGCTCACGGATAGCGCGGCTTGCGCCATACTCGTTGGAGGCGGCGCCCCACCGTTCTCCGCTCCGATAGGCTGCCGCGTCGTTCACTGCAGCGACGTGGCACAGTCGTCCCACCCCATGGCTCCGGTGGCGGCAACAGACCCCGAACACATCGGCTACGTTCTGCGGACATCAGGATCGTCGGGAACTCCGAAGCTGGTGGCGATTCGCCGTGAAAGCTTGAACAACTATCTGCGCTGGGTGGCCGAGGACGTGCTGGCGGACGGAAGCGACTTACCGGTCGTCTCGAGCCCCATATTCGACGCGAGCTTCAAGCAGCTGCTCGGGCCGCAGTACGCCGGTCGTGCAACCTGGCTGCTAGAGGCGGACCCGGTGAATGCGGCACAGGCATATTCAGAGCTGGCGGATGCCAAGACTCCGCTGGTCCTTAACTGCACGCCGACCTATTGGGCCGAATTGCTGGATATTGGCACGAACGAAGGGCGCCACATTTCCCTGCGCAAGCTCTTGCTGGGGGGCGAGCACATCAGCGATACGTTGCGGAGGCGGACCACGGACGAATATCCTCTTGCCGAGATCTGGAACTTGTACGGTCCCACGGAGACAACTGCTACGGCGACGGCCGGACACGTCAAGCCTGACGATCCGATGCATGCCGGGAGTGCCCTTGCTGGTGCCGTCGTTACCGTATCCGACCGGTACGGGCGCGAGCTGCCGCTGGGAATGCGCGGAGAGATCTGGATCTCCGGCCCAGGTGTCGCGAAGGGCTATCTGGGTGGCGTCGATCAAGGGCCCTTTGTTGATCTACAAGTCGGTGAGCGCACCCTCCCGAGCTACAGGACCGGGGACACTGGAGTTCTCGATGATCAGGGCAGGCTGCGACTTTTTGGGCGGCGTGACTCCCAATTAAAGTTGCGAGGTTGGCGGATCGAACCACAGGAGATAGAGCGGGTTGCCGAGACGACTCCCGGCGTGGTAAACGCCAAGCTTCTTCTCGATTCCCGTTCCGTGTCCCATCTCCTATGTCTCTTTGTGATTGGTGACGCTGAAGTAGCTGCGATACTGAAAGTTCTCCGCGACAGCCTTCCTGCTGGGATGATCCCGGCCAAGGTCGTGCGTGTGGGTCGATTCCCGAGAACGGCAACAGGCAAACTCGACCATCTGGCTCTGCTTGGGAAGTTGACCGCCGAATCCGGAGCCTCGCCGGGAGATTACGAGCCTCTCGAACTCGAGATCGCGACAATCTGGCGCGGCCTGCTCGGGCAGCGTTGGCCCCGAACTGACGAGGACTTCTTCAGCGCCGGCGGGCACTCGCTTCTTCTTGCACGGCTCGTCAATCAGTTGCGGCTGCGCGGCCACGGCATCTCATTGCGCCAGATCGTGCGCAATCCAACGGTTCATTCCATCGCAGAGGCAATATCGGCTTCGGATGCCGGTCGGTGCGACGATGCGGCATCGATCGCATTCCCGGTCGGGGGCGGCGATGCCTGAGAACCTCATCACGCTACGGGCAGGAACGGGCCCGACGGTCGTGTTCCTGCATCCGGCCAGTGGCCTCGCCACGGCCTTTCGTCGTCTAGTCCCCTATCTGGCACACGGGGGGGCCATGCTTGCTTTCGAGAACCCGGAGCCGCAATGTAGGCCGCCTTCGATCAGCGAGTTGGGGGCGGATTACTGGGAGCAGCTACGGATGGCTGCAAAGGATCCACTAGTTTTGGTTGGATGGTCTTTCGGGGGGGTGATCGCGGTCGAGTTGGCGACGCTGGCAGAAAACGCTGGACGCGATGTTTCGGCGGTAGTCCTGCTCGACGCGGGTTCGCCGGATCTGCTGCGCTCATCGCGTGCCAGTCCGTTGCTCGACCTGGGCGGGCTGTTTGGTATCGCTCCTTCCGAGTTGCAGGCTAATGCAGCCGTGACCTCGGAAGCCGACATAGTCGAACAGCTTGTAGATGTGCTGCGACGAACGTGCGACATGCCCCAGATAGAAGCAGAGGACCTGCGGCCCTTCGTCGCGGCGTACCGCTGGCACCACGCAGTCACACGCCTGCCCTGGGTGTACAGGGGCCACCGGGCGCCGGTTTCCCTTTGCAGGGCGCGCGACGAGCACGGGTGGGACGACGCTCCGCCCGACCTTGGTTGGTCGGTCGTCTTGGGTGTTTCACCGACGCTGTGGTGGGTGCCAGGCACCCACCACAGTCTGATCTCCGAGGAAAATGCGCCCGACTTGGCACGGTTGCTTTCCAAGCTCGTCGGCCAAGGACGGGCGGAGGCATTGCTTCGAGCCGATCCCGAGGAGTCATGACGGACGCTAAAGACTCGGACGCGAGAATCGCGATTATCGGTATGGCAGGGCGCTTTCCCGGTGCGTCGGGCATCGACGAGTTTTGGGCGGCTTGCCGGGATGGCGTCAACTGTATTTCCCTGTGGGATGGAACGAGGGTTGGGGGCCGCGTACTCGCCGGTGGCCTATTCGCAGACCAGGAGTGCTTCGACGCAGAGGCATTTGGCATCTCGCCAGCCCAGGCCGAGATACTGGACCCGCAGCACCGAATTTTCCTCGAACTCTGTTGGCAAGCACTTGAGCATGCCTCCGTTGCGGCCGACAAGGACACGCTTGTCTCGGTCTACGCTTCGGCGGCACCTAGCCGATACCGACCAGAATGTGCCGAAAGCGACAGCGAAAACATTCGATACCAGAGGATGATCTCCAACGGCGCCGACTACCTCGCTACTCGGGTCAGTTATCACCTGGACCTTCGCGGCGAGGCGGTCAATATCCAGACGGCATGTTCTTCTTCGCTCGTCGCGGTTCATCTCGCTTGCGTGAGCCTGCAAACGAAACGAAGCGACGTCGCCATTGCTGGCGGCGTGTCCATCGACCCCGATCAGGAGCAGGGCTACGCGTACGAGGACGGCATGATCTCGTCGCCGGACGGAAGATGTCGTCCGTTCGATGCCGGCGCGCTTGGCGCCGTGCCGGGCAACGGGGGCGCGGTGGTGGTCCTTCAGCGACTTGCCGACGCAATCAAACAACGACGTACCGTCCACGCAGTCATTCGGGCCACGGCCATCAACAATGATGGTCGCGCTAAATCGAGCTTCATGGCGCCGAACGTTGAAGGACAGTCGCAGGCAATTGCCACTGCGATCGCAATTGCGGGTGTTCCCGCAGACTCTATCGGATACCTCGAGGGCCATGGGACCGCCACGCAGTTGGGAGATTCGATTGAGTTCGAGGCAGCGCGGACTGCTTTCAGGTACTTCACAGATCGCAGTGCGTTCTGCGCCCTGGGTTCGCTGAAGGCGAACTTTGGTCATATGGACCGCGCGGCTGGCGTTGCTGGCCTGATCAAGGCAGCCATCGCGGTGCGGGAAGGCGTCATTCCACCGCTGCTTGGATTCTGCCAGCCGAATCCCGATTTCGATCTTGCCGATTCGCCGTTCCGCTTTCCTACCACCGCCGAGCTTTGGCTTTCGAACTCGCCGCGACGTGCCGGCGTCAGTTCGTTCGGCGTTGGCGGGACAAATGCGCATGTGATCGTCGAAGAGTTCCAGCAACAGTGCCTGACCGTCCCTCCTGCCACCGACGTCGACGGACCCATCGCCTTTCCCTTATCCGCGCACTGCGAAGAAGCCCTTGTCGAATTGGGGCGTGAGCTGGCGGTTGCCTTCGGTCGAGCACAGGCAGCACTCGACGTTGCCCATACGCTCGCAAAGGGGCGCGTCGCTCGTCCGACACGGGCCGTTGTGGTTGCTTCACCGCGAAATGCAAGCGATGCGCTAGCTCACTTGCCCCACGCGATCAACGCGTTACGCCCCCCCGGACCGGTCGTCTTCCTATTCCCTGGTCAAGGTGCGGAAATCGGTTATGCCGCACACCGTCTGGCTGCGCGATACGAGGTGTTCCGGTACGAAATAGAAGAGTTTGCGAAGGAACTGGGAGTTTTGCCGAGCCAATTGCTGGATGGCGTGAGCGGAAACGATGTGAAGTTCCGGGAATTCGCCTATCAACCGGCCCTCGTCGCGGTGCAAGTCGCACTGGCACGACTGGCAGAGCATGTTGGAATTGTTGGAAGCGCATTCTGCGGAAACAGCATTGGCGAATACGCTGCCGCCCACATGGCAGGTGTATTCAGCCGTCGGGACTTGATGTCGGTCCTTGCCGCGCGTGATCGCCACATGCGGGCAGCTCCCGAGGGGCTCATGTTGATGGTCTCCATGGGCGAAGAAGAGATTGGCCCGCTGCAGTTGGCGGGCATTGACCTCGCAGGCGTGAATTCAAGCGACCGCGTGCTTTTGAGTGGGCCGCCGGAAGAGGTTCATCGCCAGCACGCCCTGCTTGAGCAACGTGGCATCCTGGCGCGCGTTCTACCAGGTCGTGTCGCGCCCCACGGTCGGCTAATGCGCGGGGTTGCGGGCGCATTTCGACGCGCATTCGAAGGGATCGTTCTGGCTCGCCCAACTCGTCCGCTCGTATCAACGCTGACCGGCGGGTGGGCCGACTCCGATCAATTGGCCACTCCGGAGCATTGGGTGCGTCACCTGTGTGAGCCCTTCCGTTTCAGGTACGCGCTCGAAGTGCTCTCGAAGGCCGGCTACGATCGCTTTGTGGAAGCCTCGCCGGGCGGCGCGCTCACGAAACTGGTGAGAAACCTCGACGGGTCCACCACTTGCTCGACACTGGGCGGCGACTCTGACGTAGATCCGGAAACGTCATTCCTCGCAGCCGTGGGCGAGTTGTGGTGCTCAGGCTGCGAGCTGGATTGGGATCAGGCTAACGCCTCGTCCGAGGCGCGCTTCACGCCGCTGCCCACTTACCCGTTCAAGCGCAGGCCGTACTGGACACATCATGCGTGGAATAGCGCCAGCAGGCTCAGTGTCGGCGAACGCAGCGGATGGCTTGAGCGGCCTGTCTGGGTGCCACTGCCACACGGAGCTCGGTGGGTTGCGCGGGATATCCCGCGCCATGTCGTGGTACGCGGAGGCGGTCAGGTCGCTGCAGAACTGATAGACCGGCTATCTAAGATCGGCACTTATGCGTCGCGGGCCGAAGAGGCCGATCCAGAGAGTGGCGCTGAGGATTGCGTTCTTGTCGATCTCACACAGATCGGGCCACTCCCGGAAAACGGGCGCCCCATCGACGAAATCAGCTTGTCAGCTTGGCTGGAGTTCGGATTCCTTGGGCCGCTCGATGTGGTGCGACGACTGCGGCCGGCCACACTTTTCCTCGTGACGAGGGGGCTGTGGCCCGTTACGCCTGGGGATCGACCTGCTGCACCGAGCTCGGGAATCGTCGGTATAGCGAGGTGTGCACCCCACGATTGGCCCGGCATGAGAACTCGACTGGTCGACCTATCTGCCAATGAAGACGGCGTAGGCGATGTCGATGCGATCTTGGCTGAACTTGCTTCCAGCGAAGAGCGCGATATTGCCTATCGAGGCACGATTCGGTATCGACGAAGCTATGAGTTGACGACGCCGGCCGGACCGAGCCGTCTGCGTCGTGGTGGCACCTATCTTGTCTTGGGAGGAACCGGTCGCTTGGGCGCAGTCGTCGCAGAAGCGATCTCGCGAGAAGTCGATGCAACCGTCGTGCTAGTTGGTCGCAACGTCGGCAGGACGACAACTTCAGATGTTGATCGCTTGATTGCCGTGGCGACGGCGCGTGGCTGCAAGGTATCGACCCTGAGGGCTAGGAGCGATGATCAGGTGCAGTTGCGGGGGTTGCTCGACGAGCTCACCGCCACCCATGGAAGGATCGATGGGATATTCCACCTCGCCGCAAACACCGACATTACCTCGTTCGACCCGCTGAGTGAAGTGACGGCTTTAGCGGCGCTGGGCGTCACACAGGCCAAGGTCTGTACGGCCGCCCTACTTGCTTCGGAACTAGACGGCCGCGAATACGATTTCGTCGCGCTGTTCTCATCGATTTCAACTGTCATCGGGGCCAATCGCTTCGGCGCCTACGTCGCCGCGAACGCCTTCCTGGACGCGCTGGCCTCAAGTATGACCAGCGGGTCTGGACGGACCTGGTACTCGCTGGTCTGGGACGGCTGGGCTGCTGATGGAGTCGCGTCGCCGAATGCGCTCGGGTTTGGGGACGGTGCCGCGCTGCTGCTGCAGGCGCTGCGCAGTGATCACGCAGTCGTCGCACCGGTCGTGCGTCCGCTCAACCAGAGGCTCGCCGCAGTGCGTGCGGATCTGGTCGTCGTCGCCCAAGCCAGCAAAGAAGCGGCGCCGTCAGCACCAGATACATCAATCCTTGAACGAGTCCTGCATGTGGTCAAGCACGTCACCGGATATGCCAAGGTAGACCCGAAGCGCAACTTTGCGAGCTTGGGAATCGACTCTCTGCGCCTAATGCAGATCGTCGTTCGGCTCCGCCCGGTGGAGAGCAAGTACATCGGGATTGGGAGGCTGCTGAGTGCGACATCTTCAGAGGAACTCGCGGCCTTGGTCGATGCCGCCGGCCCGTTGAACCCGGAGGGCGCCGATTTTTCCGTAGGCAATCAGGACCTGTCCACTCCGCAGCAGCGGCTGTGGTATCTGGCCCAGTTGGACCCGCATTCCTCCAACTACAACGTGCCCTTCGGCTGGCAGTTGCCACCGCTTGGGCGAGCGAGGGTTCTCGAAACCGTGCTGTCGACGCTGAATCGGCACGAAATGTTGCGGTCTGCATATCGACAGGATACTGATGGCCGGCCTTGCCGTGACCTCGTCGAGGCGCACAAAATTCCCGTTACCATGATCGAGCTTGATCCCACAGATCCTGTGGCATCGTTTTACCGAATCGCCCGCGAATTCGTGGAGTTGCCGTTCGATCTGCAGAACGGAACCACGCGGGTGCTCGTGGCGTTCTGCCCTGAAAGCACGCGGCTCGTCTTCGTTTGCCATCACATCTCGATCGACGCGTGGTCGGTAAAGCTCCTGGGCGAAGAGATCCATCGAAGCCTGTCGTCAGCTACTGGACCGGATAAGACACAACACGCCCGCTACCGCGACTTCGTTCGGTGGGAACATGAGATGCGCAACGGGCCCGAGTACGAGCGCCTTGCGCAGCATTGGCGCGAGACGCTGTACGATCTGCAGCCAACGGTGCCGCCATTCGAGGAGACGGCCGCTCAAGTCGGTGACCGCCCATGCGGGACGGCAGAGACTGTACTTCCTCGCGAGCACTTTATCGCTTTGCGCACCATACTACGGAGCGAACGAGCGACACTTTACGCGGCAGCACTGACCGGCCTGGCGATCGCCCTGGGCGCTTGGTGCAAGGTCCGAGAAGTGGTCATCGGCACCAATCTGGCGAATCGCATGCGCGAGGACTTCGAGTCGGTCGTGGGACTGTTCGTTGACCCGGTGGTGCTGCGCCTCGCACCAGGGCTCGATGATCCGACGACTACGTTGGGTGAAGCTCTGGCACGGGTGCGCGACTGCCTCGCGACCGCGATGGCACACACAGGTATTCCATACCTGGACGTCGTGCGCCTGTCTGGACGCCGCAGCAGCGAAGGCGACAACCCTCTCTTCTCTGTTATCGCGACGATGTTCGACACGGAGGGCGGAGAGGCTTTCGCCATCCCTCTTAATGTTCCGCTTCCCGCAACGGCGAAGTTCGAACTCGCGGTCGAATTCCTGCCGCGACCGGACGGGCTCTTGGTTCACGTGCTGTACGCAGCTGACCGCTACCGTCCTTCCACAATCGACCAACTGCTTCAACGCATCGTGAGTTATCTCGAACTCCTGTCGAATGGCGGTGCAAACTCGCTGCTCTCCGGTATGTTGGACGAGAAGCCGGTGATATCGGCACGGGAGAAATTTGCCCAGCGTTTCGACCGCTTAATGGCCTCTGAAGATCCTCTGGACTTCAGCCGCAGGAGCCTTGGCAAATGATTGACATGGGCTCTACCGAGTCGCTTGCGCAGGCGTTCGCGGTTTGGGCCGTCAGTCACCCTCGACGCCCAGCGCTTTGTCCGGACGGCGGCAAGACCCGCAACTACGAAGAGTTGGCGGCCGAGGCATGGGCGGTGGCGGATGCTCTGAGGCGGCTGGGAATCGTAGGAGAATCACGCATCGCGGTGCTGGGCGGCCGAACGGCAGAGACCGTGGTGGCGATTCTGGGTGTGCTGATTGCCGGCGCGGCTTACTGTCCGATAGATCCCAAACTGCCTGCCGCTCGCCGCCGTCAGATCCTGGACGAACTCAAGCCGGCGGCCATGGTCGTCGCCGACCCGGATCTGCTGCTCCCAGCCGACATGGCATGCCCGGTCTTGCCGCTGACCGATTGCACACCGGTTCCCGCCGCCCGTTCTTTCGTGTTGCGCCCCGAGGCCTCCGCACTTGCATACGTGCTCTTCACCTCAGGATCCACCGGTCGCCCTAGGGGCGTGATGGTCGAGAATGGCAGCGTCTGCAACATGCTTCGCTCCTACGAGAGAATTGCTCCGGCCACGGACGGGTGTCTCGGCGCGTTGATTGCGCCAACCGCCTTCGATGTGTCGGTGTGGGAAATTTTCTCGGCGCTCGCCTACGGTGGAACGCTGTACGTACCGAGCGAAGACCGCCTCGCCGGTGGCGACGAGCTCTGGGACTACCTGGCAGAAAACGGGATCCAGAGCGCATACATTCCGCCTGGCTTGTTGGCGCCTCTCTTGTCCGCCGCGGAGCGCAAGCAAGGCGCCCTTCACCGCGTACTCGTTGGCGTGGAGCCGATCCCACAGCACGTGCTTCAGCGGCTGTGCGCTGCGTGTCCAGGGCTCCGGATAGTCAACGGCTACGGACCGACTGAGACAACGATCACCGCGACTTTGCATCTCTTCCGCGATGTGAACGACCCGCATCGGCGGGTTCCAATCGGCCGGCCGGTGGCCGGCTCAAGGGTCGAGATCGTCGACGGTCTCCTTGCTCCGGTGCCGCTCGGCGCTGTCGGCGAATTGGTGGTCTATGGCGACTGTCTGGCGCGCGGCTATCTAAATAGCACGGTAGGGGGTTTTGTCAACGTCGCAGGCGTGCGGGCATACCGGACAGGTGATTTCGGCCGGCTCCTGCCTGATGGTGAAATCGAGTTCATCGGGCGCGGCGATTACCAGCTAAAGGTCAACGGGTTCCGTGTCGAGTTGGGGGAGGTAGAGGCGGCTCTGAACTCGACGCCAGGGGTTCTCCGGAGCGTCGTCTTGCCGGTCGGCGAGCTGGGGGCGCTGCGTCTGGTAGCTGCGGTCGAAGCACCAGCGAACATTCTGGCCGCAGACGTGCGCAACCACGTGAGGGAGCGACTGCCATCTTATTCGGTGCCATCGCGCATCATGGTTTTGCAAGCGTTCCCGCACACCGCCAACGGGAAAGTGGATGCGCAAGCGCTTCTTGCTGCCGATCGCAGCCGGCCGATCGGCGCAGCTGATTTCGCCGAACCCCGGACTCAGTGGCAACGGCAGGTCGCCGAGGCTTGGTCTGCCATTCTTGGAGTCCCCGAAGTTGGCATCGACGATGACTTCCACGAGCTTGGCGGCAGCTCGCTGGATGCTGTCAGGGTCGCGATGTACCTGGGCAATCGAGGTCACCGTGTACTGGCCGGCTCCGTGATTGCGGCACGTACGATACGGCGCCTTGACGAACCGCTGTCCGCGCCAGCGGGTATCAAGCCTCTCCCCCCAGGCAATTATCCGACAGGCCGATCGCAAGAGGGGCTTTGGACGTGGCTGCAGATGAACCCAGCGGCAACGAGGACGACGGTCGTTCACGCCATCAGGCTAGAGGGCCCGATTGATCCAGCGCGGATGGAATTGGCGATCAACGCCGTGGTTCGTTGTCACGAGGCTTTGCGCACGACCTTCGAATTAAATTCTGATCAGCAACTGGAGCAACGTATCGCTCCGCCGTCGCACTGGAGCCTGGCGACCGTCCCGATTTGTTCACCGATCGAGATCGAACAGGAACTTCGAGACTGGCTTGAGCACCGGTTCGACGTCTGTGAGTGTCCGTGGACCGCACGGCTGCTGGTTGGGCAAGGCTTCGGGGCACTTGTCTTTGCGGCTGATCATCTCGTCTTCGACGGCGAATCAGCCAACCTCCTGCAGCGCGACCTCGCCCGCTCGTACGACGACCTCAATAGCCTCCACAACGGCGTGCCGGGCCCGGCGTCGCTTGGCTCGCTCCTGCGTCCGGCGCCGCGTCGCGTGCAGGACCTGCGCGATTGGTGGTGCCATGCCCTGGAAGGGTTCGCTGACCAAGCCGTGCTGCCGGAGCCCTTGTGCGGAGGGCCGCCCGACATGCGGCTTCGACGGCTGGACACGCCAATCGAAGACGCTCTCTGGGAGGGAATCACCGAGATGGCACGGTCTGCCGGGACCACCGCGTTCGTGGTGATCCTTGCGGCGCTGAAGTCGTTCCTGCGTGCACGGAGTGGTAGTTCGGACAACTCGGTTGCCATCGCACTTTCGCGCCGGCACTCGCTCGATTGCGCCAATGCGATAGGAAACTTCGTCAACCTGATCCCGATCAGGGATCGGCTCGACAAGCCTCGAACTGCGTCCCTCGCGTTCTCCGAATATCTGGCACAGACGTCGCAGAACTTTACTGCTGCGATCGAGCACGGCGATCTACCCTTCGAAGAAATCATTTCGGCGGCTGCCATGAAGGCGCCCGCCTCCGGTGTCGCGACTCCAGCACGGATCGTCCTTGTGCAGCGAATTCCGACCGAGGCATACGTCACAGGCAGCAACCTCCGTTTTGACGCTTGGCCAGATCAGCCAATGAACGCGATCCACGACCTCGCCGTGTTCTTAGCTGCAAGGGTCGGCCATGGTACTGCTCGACTGGAATGGGTCTGGCCTCGCGGAACGACGCTGGACCAATCGCCGGAGTGGATGTCAGATGCGTTTGTCGGTTTCCTGGCGGCTGCCGTGGCGTCACCAGCCACCACACTTGGGGCGCTTCCGATGCTCGGACCGCAAGAGGTGGAACTCGTCGCCTTGACCGCGAAACCCCAGCCGCGTTTGCCGGGCAGTGAACATTCGTCGCTGCTCAGCCTATTCGACGCGCAGGTGTCCCTGCGACCGAATGCGGTGGCCGTGGAGGATGCCGCTTGCCGGATCACCTATGCGCAGTTGTCGGAACGTGCGGCAGCAATCGCAAGCGCGATCATTGCGACGGGGGAGCGCAAGCCCGTCGTCATAGTGCTCGAGAAAAGTGTTGATCAACTCGCGGCGATCGTGGCGACATTGAGGACCGGCTCCCCCTATCTGCCGCTCGCCCCTGACCACGCACGAACGAGGCTTTTCGATCTTGCCGCTCGCGCGCTCGCGCGCATCTGCATTGCCGAATCGAGCCACGCGGAGTCGATCCAGGTGCCATCGCATTGCCGCCTAGTGTTCGTCGACGCACTCGAGTCTGCGGCGTGCGAGGCCGTGACGGCACCCGACAATTCGCGCCAAGGACCGGAGGATATTGCCTACGTGATGCCGACATCGGGAAGCACTGGTGTTCCGAAACTTGTCGGCGTTCCGCACAGAGCGGTCGTGCGGCTTGTGCATAGGAGCAGCAGCCTGCCGCTCGACGATAGCGACTGCACGATGCTTATTTCCAACTCGTCGTTCGACGCCTCCACCTTCGAAATATGGGGAGCACTCGCCAACGGCGGGCGCGTGGTCGTGCCCACTCGCGAGGAGCTTCGGGAGCCCGAACTGCTCGCGGCCGCCATTGAGCGCCACGGCGTGACCGCCGGGTTCTTTACGACCACCTTCTTCGAGCGCCTGCTCATTAACATCCACCGTCTCGCGAAGATGCGCCACGTGGTCGTGGGTGGTGAGGTGGTGCCACCGAGACTCTTTGCCGCCGCTGCAGCAGTGATTTCTGGTAGTGTTCTCGTGAACGGATACGGACCTACCGAGAACACGACGTTCTCGTGCTCTTTCCGGCTTGATGGTGATCCACTAGAACGCCGAACCGTGCCGATCGGTCGTCCGATCTCAGGTTCAGGTGCAATGGTGGTTGATGAGTCGCTTCATCCTGTTCCTCCTGGCACCTCGGGCGAGATCCTCGTCACGGGGGAAGGGCTTGCTGTGGGCTACCTTGACGACCCGGATCTGACTCGGGAGCGATTTGTCACTGTCGAAGGGGCTTACGGCGGTCGGGCTTATCGCACGGGCGACCTGGGGCGACTTTTGCCGGACGGCCTGCTCGAGTACCTTGGGCGTATCGACCGTCAGATCAAAGTACGCGGTTTTCGCATTGAGCCGGGCGAGGTTGAAGCAGTCCTGGCAGACCATCCGGCGGTTCGACGCAGCGTCGTCTATGCCGACACGCTGGGCGCGGTTCGCACGCTCCTGGCGGCCGCAGAGGCCCCGGACTCCGAAGAACAGGAACTGCGCAGGTGGATTTCCGAACGATTGCCCGACTACTTGGTTCCGACGCGAATCTACGTCGTTGACCGTTTGCCGATGACGGACAACGGAAAGCTCAATCATGTGGCGCTGCGGGAGACAAGAGGATCTGAAAGTCGTTCTTTCAACGTGCCACCACGCACCGAACTGGAGTGCATTGTCGGCAAAATCATGGCCCAGATTCTTGGCCTGGAGAGCATCAGCGCCGATGAGGACTTCTTCAGTTTGGGTGCGAACTCATTGTTGGTCCTTGCGCTGACCGCTCGACTACGGGAACATCTTGGCCGACCGGTTCCCAACCATCTGGTCTATTCCGCGCCGACCAGTAGATCGCTTGCACGAAAGATCGAGGCCGCGGCAGCGCCGAGTACCGCCCAAGCTGCGCAGGTCGTCCGGGACCGAGCGACACGAATATGGCGGGCTTCAAATTGAAGCCCCTAGCCGCCTCGTCGTTGTCCGTAAGCGATGGCATGGCACCCACCCGATCGGCATCGACGTGGCGCAGGCCACCGGTAAGCGCCCGGCTGTCGGCGCCGGTTGAATTTTGAGCTCGACGGACTCTCGCGGCACGGAACAGCAGCGCAGACAGGTACATTAACATGCGAAATCACCCGCCAAGTCATCGATTCGCGAAAGGCGCAAGTATAGGCGCAATGACGCTTTCGGCCCGCGTAGAGCGCTTTATTGTGCAGATGGCACGGGAACTGCGTGTTGTTGACTTGACGTCCCTGCCTATCGTTAGCGACCAGCCTCCCCTTGAGGCTGTGCGTGTTAGCATCGAAGATCCGTCGCGCCTGACACTTAGAGAAACAAGTGCGCTCGCCGCGGGATTTAACGGCCGCTTCGCAATGGTGGCCTTCGAATGCCGCGATACCGAGTTTCATGGGGCTCATCCGCTCACCCTGATCGGAGAGCAACTCCGAGAGTTTATTCCAACGAGATGGGGTGTCATCTCAGCCCCCTTTGAGCCTGACGGCACTACAAAGATTCGCGATGTCGGTGATCCGAATCCTCCATCGCGAACTCTCACGAGTGAAGCGATGGCAGCACACCAGGACGGTTGGCTGTCGCTGCGCAGCAAGCCAGGAGTCATCGCCGTGACTGGTCTATGGGCGGACACTGTCGGGATCGAGCCTGCGGCGACTTTCTCCCAGAACACTCTCCGCCTGTCCCTTGAACTCTTGAAGTCGGATGAGGCTGCCTTTGCCGCCCTCTTCGCCGACGACGCCGTCAAGATCGTGGACCGATCTGGCAAGGTCGCTGTGATCGCGCCCGTGCTGACCATCGGGCCAGGAGGCGGACCCCAGGTGTTCTTTCGGGGGCGCAACGATGAATACGATGTGCTCCCTGGGGCGAACGACGCAGCCACTCGGCGGGCGATCGAGTTTCTCAGTGCCTTCACCTCTTTTGGTTCAAACGGCTCCGTGTTCACCCACTTGGATCGTCGAGGGCGAGGTCTGTTGCTCAACAACCGGCACTGTATACATGGCCGAACCGCATTCAGGGATGGCGCAGCGCCGCATCAAAAGCGTGTGATCGCGTCGAAGTGGTGGACAAGTGACGACGACCAAGCCCTCGTATGGGTCTAGCTGTGTAAACCCACAAGGTTGTTCAGTCCGGAGATTCGGGTGGTGACCTCGCCATCGAGACGGTGGCCGGCGGCAATGCCCGGCCCGTCGTCCACTCTGATCGTGGCGCTCACTATCGCTGGCCCGGCTGGCTCTCACGAATCGGTGGCGCGAACCTGATCCGCTCTATGTCGCGCAAAGGGTGCTCGCCTGACAACGCAGTCTGCGAAGGCTTCTTCGGGCGGCTGAAAACGGAACTGTTCTATCCTCGGAACTGGCAGGCCACGACCCTTGAGCAATTCATTGAAACCGTGGACTCCTACATCCGCTGGTACAACGAGAAGCGGATCAAGATCTCGCTGGGCTCTCTCAGCCCTATCGAATATCGACAGAGTCTCGGACTGACGGCACAGAGTCTCGGACTGACGGCATAAACCAGTCCAAGTTTTCGTCCGCATCCCCCAGCGAAGCACGCCGTCTCTGTCATCAGGTCGAACTCCACGACTTGAGCGCCTTTGGCGATCAAAATAAGGGACACCTCTGCGTGATACAGTGGGTCAAGATCATCTAAGCACTTTGCATCGAGCGACTTAGCTTGGGATTGCGCCAAGTGAAGAGTATGATGAGGTCCGAACGGACTTAGGTAGGGTCAACAACTAAATGGAGCGTTCAAGATGAGGACGAAAGACGCGATGGTCTCCTCCGAAGCGGAACTTGACGCGTTGGAGGAGCCGGTTCGATCAGCGTTCTCAGCCTTCCTAGCAGATGCGGACCTCAAAGGCACGCAGTCCACTCTGTTGGGCCTGACCTTTCGAACAGGCGGCCTGCACTTTGCAGCGAAAGCGCTGGAGTTCGTTCCAAAGGACGTCGACCTGATAGTCGCGGGAACGTGTCTCACATCTTCGGAGATATCCTTTCTGAAGTCAACTGGGAGGCCGGTGTTCAACTCCAGCCATAGGTATGACAATGAACTATTGTATGAGATGCTGATGTCTAATACAACTGGGCCATTTGGCTGGGTTGACGCTGACTGTTTCGTCCTGAATCCCGCTGTTTGGGAATCACTTCTCTCGCCAATGGACAACGAAGTAGGAGCCAAAACAGCATTTACCTATGACCCGCTCGGTTTCGCCAAGTCTGTTCTAGTGGTGTTTAGCAGCCGCGCCCGTGAAGTTCTGGTCGCAGAGAGGACCACGCTCAATAGCTATGCATTAAAACCGACGAATGTCGGCCGCGCCGCGCCTCACTCAATTTCTCGCATACTTCAAGATCGCCATCTCCACCATCTTATGAAGATACTCGGTACCACGTCGGACGGCGAATTGCAGCCGCATGATGGGTTACTTGACATCTTTGCAAACGGCCGCACAGTGAACACGCGAAAACGTCAACAAACAAAGCAGTGGTTCGGGCCTAATGTTGAGCGCGCTGGGTGGCTAATTGATACACCAATGATGGCAGAGGTGGTTCTCCGCGCGAATGGCCTCAATACAACCCGCGTGATTGCGAGCAATAAGGAGATTACGCAAGACGTAATCCATGTGGGCGCTAGTAGTTATCGAGAGCGAATGCGCCAAGAGGGGGCGAGCAAGAGCTATGTCGCACGCTTTAGGCTTACGGATCTCTTTGAGGTATTGCTCGCTGACGAATTGGTCGAGCGGGGTGTGGTTGGCGGTTACGGCGAATTGAGCCGTGCCCAGAAGCATCGTCTGCTTGAGGAGTTGGGCATCGGTGCAGACGAAATCAAATTGACGGCACGTTCGTTGCTCGAAGAGCATGGTGTCAGCACGAAATCACTGGAAGACAACCCCTGCTTCGGTTTCTTGTTCTAGAGTTTGTTCACCACAGATCATTTACCTGAATCCGCGACCCAAAATGAGTAGCACAAGGCCTTGGGCGTGTTTCGAGGGTTTTCTGTCTCTCCCTTCAGATGAGCTACAAACAGCCTACCTGAAATCCACGCCAGCCTACGATCTAACAGACTGATGCAAAACCCCGAGAAACTGCACCCGCCGTGGTCCTCGCTATTCGATTCTCATGACTTCATTCCCGGAATTGGCTTCTCAATCCCGTTTTGATGCCCATCGAATGGGCTGGAGAATAGGCTTTCGCCCAACTGTGGGTGCCGCTTCATGCCGCACTCCCCGCACTCCCCGCGCTCTGCAATTTCGCAATCCGCTGCAGGTTGTACGCCGCCGCCGACAGGTAGGCGGCGATCTGGGTTCGGGCTTCTCCGATGAAGCGGGTCTTTCTCATTCCGCCCACCGTCTTCAGCCATCCGAAGATTTCCTCTATCCGCTTTCTCTTACATTGACTCACCTTGTAGCCCTCGGTGCAGGTCGTCCGTCCATCGAGCCTCGGTGTCTTGCGTCCGTCGATTCGGGCGATGTGCGGCTTGATCTTGTGATCCCGCAGATGCTGGACGAAGTCCTTCACGTGGTAGCCCTTGTCGACACCCAGGGTCTTGGGGTGGATCTTCCGGCGCCGGGCACGGGTCAGCAGTTGGCGGGCCGCCTGGTGTTCGGCCAGGGTGGCGTCGGTGATGAGCAGATCCACGCACAGGCCACTACGGTTCTCCATGAGCGCATGGCCGCCGTAGCTCAGTTTGGCCGGCTGGCCGTTGCCTTTTCGCATGAGCTTCGCTTCGGGATCGGTGCTGCTTTGGTGGGTGGCGTTGGAGCGCTTCTCGCCCTTGAAATCCACCATCCCGGTGCCGTCACCACCGGGCTTGGGCGGTTCGCCGTCCTTGGGCTTGAAGCTCTTGAAGGAGGCCCAGGCGTCAATCAGCGTGCCGTCAACGGTGAAGTGATCGGAGGAGAGCAGCTTGTCCTTGCGGGCCAGACGCACAATCTCGTCGAAGAAACGCCGGGCGATGTCGGTTTCCACCAGGCGTTCGCGCAGGCGGCTGAAGTTCGATTGATCGAGCCCACCCGATTCCAGGTCCAGATCGAGAAACCAGTGGAACAGCAGGTTGTAATCGAGTGCTCACAGAAGAGTCGGTCCGAGCGCACCGAGTAGAAGGCAATGAGCAGTTGGGCCTTGAGCAGACGCTCCGGCGGGATCGATGGGCGGCCCGTCCTGGCATAAAGGCCATCCAATTCTGCAGAAATGGCCGACAGTGCCGACTCGGCCAGTTTCTTCACCCGGCGCAGCGGGTGATCGGCCGGAATCCGGGACTCGACCGAGAAATAGTGAAACATCGAGGACTGGGGATCGACTTCGCCGCGCATCGTTGCTCTGCCGGGGGTTCGGGGGATACGGCTAGGACAGACGCGTGGCCGGATCGTTCACTGGGTTTTGCATCACCCTGTTAGCCGTTTTGGGTCACGAATTTAGGATTTAATTTGGAACTCTAGATCCTTGAGCGTGACATTCTATCGTCTCGTTGGTGTTGTTATAAATCGCGGCTAGCGCCGCTTTGGAGATTCCCATGATTGCTTGCGTAATGCCGACAATTTATGTCCCAAAAGTGTTGACCTTGTATCGTGAATTTGCGCCAGATATGGAGTTTTTCGTCATTGGTGACGTGCAGGCGCCGGATGATGAGATCCGTCAATACTTGCGAACCGTGCAGCCGGCCCGCTACTATTCCGCAGAAGATCAAAGAAAACTTGGGTACGGGTCTTGTGAACTGCTGGCATGGCGTCATCCAGGTCGTAGGTCAATTGGGCTTCTTGAGGCAGTTAAGGCCGGCGCGGACATAATCGTTCATGCAGATGACGACAACACGGCTATTGATAGCAGCTACTTTAAGCATTTCGAGCATCTGGTTGGCTCACAATTCACGGGGCTGCAGGCTACTTCCGACACCAGTTGGGTAGATGCGGCATGGTTTCTTCAGCCATCCGTGCATCATCGAGGATTTCCGCATCAATTGTGGCATCCGTTCAGTCCGCCTGAAGTGGGTTCGGTGAGAGATGTGCGCATTGGCGTTGCCGCGGGTTTGTGGCTAGGCGATCCGGACATTGACGCGGTAACTCGAATCGTGAACCGACCGATATGTATGACTGCGTCACCTGTAGCTGACGCAGGATTCGTTATTGATTCGAAGTGCTATAGCCCATTTAACTCGCAAAATACTGCGTTCGCTCGGGAGTTGCTGCCGGCCATGGCAATGTTGACACCATATGGACGCTTCGATGACATTTGGTGCTCTTACATTGCCGAGCGTGTAATGCGTGAACATGGATGGGTCGTGCACTACGGCAAACCGTACGTTTGGCAGCAACGCCTCGGCGGACGTGACAAGCGTCTGATGAAGGATCTCTCCGACGAGGTCGAAGGTATGGCAACAACACTTCGGTTCACTGAGACGCTCAATAATATGACTTTACTTGGGAAGTCGATCGTTCAAGATGTCGCGTACATTCACGAAGGACTCGCGGCAACGGAATTTAATCGGGCGGCTAAACTAGGCGCCGCATGGGTTCGCGACGCAGAGCGCGTACTGGGCTAGAGAGTACCATCATGAGCGAGGATCGGTTTACGCGCGGGAGTGCTGATCTTTGGCACGAACTTGCTTTCGCGGAAGAATTGACCAGCAATCCAAGTCTTGCGCGGCGCAATGCTGAGCATATCTGCCAGCAGCTTGTCGGGATACATGTCAATCCAAATCCATCGCTGGTGCCGATAAGGCCGATAATTCTGCCTAGACCAATGCGCTCGTCATTTGACTCTGCTGCCAGCTATCTTGTTGATCTGCTCCATCGTGTTTGCTGGTCCGCGACAAAAGATCCTTTCGAATTGATTCGACTAGTGGGCATGCGCCCAGAGCAAGTTCCACTATTGGGGGCAGCAGGATCTCAGCACGAGATCGATTTTTCCGCTTGCAACTGTAGGCTCGATGTGCTTCTGAAGAATGGAGTTCCAATGTTTTTGGAGGCCAATTTCAGCGCTGCAAACGTGGATCCAATTGCAGTTCACTTTCAACTTTCCGCTTATGAAAACCTCTATGGTCTTACGCCCAAGCGCGATGACATTACGGCGGGGGAGCCGTTTGAGGGTAGAGCGCGGCTATATCGTAAAATACTTCGCCAGCGTCAAGCGCCGGAATCGGTAGTAATCGTTGGATCGCTAGATACATCTGACGTAGGCGAACTCAGATACTATGAAGCCGAAGCAAATTATTTGCGTGCTCATGGATTCGAGAGTGAGTTTGTAGCGCCAGCTTACTTCGCAGCACCCCACAAACATTATTCAATTGCGCTCAAGCACTATCTTTCTGAGTATTGGAAAGAAATGAACCTTCCAATCGAAGCGACGGCGAATGCTCATGCGGACACATTGTTCCTAGTCCCAGATTCGGGACGTGCCCTTTCGAGCAAACTACTGTTCGCTTGGCTAAGCTCAGAGTCTACGCCTTTGCCTGAAGCGGACCGAAATTTTGTCCGCAAACACATACCCTGGACTCGGCGCACGGAGCGAACCGAGGTCGAATTCGATGACCGCAGTTGGCGTCTTGCAGATCTCGCCATTGAGTGCCGCGAGGAGTTCGTACTCAAGCCGTTTTCGTGCTGCGGTGGTAAGGGTGTTCTTCTGGGCCGAACAGCGGCGCCCGATGTTTGGCTTCGCCGCGTCAATGAGGCGATTGAAGCACGCGATCACATCCTCCAGCGCTATATTGCAGCAGACGAGTTGAAGATGGATTTCTTCGATAGAAATGCGGAAAAACTCTACACAACCCCAGTGAATTACGTTCTCGGCGCCTACGTTGTCGATGGCATGAATGCGGGCAGTACGATAAGGCATTTCCCGCATAGTATCCCAGGGGTCGTCAACCTTGCCCTCGGCGCATCTTTCAACGTAGTGCTCTAAGTAACTCCAGCGAGTCTTCTATTTTGATGAAATCTCTTAACAGGCGGTCGCTGCCTACACATCTCACCTATTGCGGACACATGTTTCACATTAATGGCCGACAGAGTAGACGCGCGTGGATACCGATGGTGAATGTAGCTTATTTGCCTTCGCTGACGGGGGTTGGTGGGGGTTACCGCAGGCGGGTAGTCCACACAGGCGCGCTGTGCTATTGTCGCCAGGCCGTGTCAAGCTGAGATGCGGTCGCTCGTGGTACTTATCTAATATCACGTCCCTTGGGGAACATCAATTGAAGATTGCTTTGCTGGGCGCCGGGCATATTGGCGAGACCATTGCGCGCCTGTTGCACAACGCTAGTCACTACGACGTAACTGTGTTCGACAAGAACAAGGACGCGCTGCGGGTCTTGTCTGACGAGGGCATGAAGACGCAGCAGATCGATTTCGTCAGCCCATGCAAAGTAAAAGCAGTCGAGGGAATTGACGCCATCGTCAATGCGCTGCCCTACCAGTTGGCCATTCCGGCCGCCCATATGGCCTTGGAATCTGGTTGCCACTATTTCGACCTGACCGAGGACGTGTCGGCCACCAAGGAAATAAGGCGCATCGCCGAAGGAGCGCGCACCGCCTTCATGCCGCAGTGCGGTCTGGCGCCGGGATTCATAGGCATCGCTGCCCACCACCTCGCCATGCAGTTCGACAGCCTACAAGAGGTGAAAATGCGTGTTGGCGCGCTGCCGGCCTTTCCGACCAATGCAATGAAATACAACCTAACCTGGAGTGTAGACGGCCTGATCAACGAGTATTGTCACTTCTGCGAATGCGTCCATGGCGGTCGCAAGGCCGAGGTGCTGCCTCTGGAGGGTCTGGAGAGTTTCTCGCTAGACGGCATTGAGTATGAAGCTTTCAATACTTCGGGCGGCCTGGGCACGCTATGCGACACGCTTGAAGGCAAGGTACAGACTCTCAATTATAAGACCGTGCGGTATCCCGGCCACCGCGACCTGATGAAGTTCCTGCTGGACGAACTGCAGTTGAAGAACGATCAGAAACTACTTAAGGATATCTTGCGCAAGTCTACGCCAGCCACCATGCAGGACGTGGTGCTAGTTTTCGTCACCGTCTCTGGCGTCAAAAATGGCCAGCTGATTCAGGAGGCTTTTGCTCGCAAAATTTTTGCCGAGCGCGACGGCCCGCGACCTGTCTCGGCGATACAGATTACGACAGCGGCCGGCATCTGTGCTGCGCTGGACCTGTTCCGCCAACACAGGCTGCCAACCGCAGGCTTCATCCCCCAAGAGGCCGTCTCCTTGCCGGAGTTCCTAGCTAACGAGTTCGGCCAAGCCTACCAGCAGTCGCGCCAAGTCGAATCCATCGGTTGATCGTGATAGGCCATTTGCATTGGAGAATTCGCTGTATGAAGTTACATACCCATGAGTTGCTTCATGCCTTAGGCGTCCCCTCATCTGCGTATACCGGCGGTAGCTTGGTCATCCGATCACCCATTGATGGCACTCAGGTCGCGGCTGTGCTACCAGCCTCGATCGACGACGTGCAAACTGCGGTGGAGCGTGCCCATACGGCTTTTCTGCGGTGGCGTGACGAACCCGCGCCCAAACGGGGCGAACTGGTGCGCCTGTTCGGGGAGGAACTGCGCTTGCATAAGGGCTCGTTAGCGCGGCTGGTCTCAATCGAGACCGGCAAGATCCTCAGCGAGGGCCATGGCGAGGTTCAGGAGATGATTGATATCTGCGACTTTGCGGTCGGTTTGTCTCGCCAATTGCATGGTGTGACCATTGCCAGCGAGCGCCCGAGTCACCGCATGATGGAGCAATACCTTCCGCTGGGTGTGGTCGGCATCGTCTCGGCTTTCAACTTTCCAGTGGCGGTCTGGGCCTGGAATGCGGTGCTTGCGCTGGTTTGCGGCGACGCTTGCGTTTGGAAGCCCTCCGAGAAGGCGCCACTGACGGCCTTGGCGACCCAGACACTGCTCCGGAACGCCGTGGCGCGCCATGTGGCTGCCGGCGGGAAGGCAGACGCCGCGCTGTCCCAGTTGGTAATCGGAGGAACTGACTTGAGTGAGGCGCTCGTTGACCACCCACGCGTGGCGTTGGTTTCCGCCACGGGATCGACCCGCATGGGACGGGCGATAGCCCCGCGTGTCGCAGCCCGTTTCGGACGCTGCCTGCTTGAGTTAGGCGGCAACAACGCGGTCGTAATCACCCCAAGTGCCGACTTGGAGCTAGCGGTACGCGCCATCCTGTTTGGCGCCTATGGCACTGCGGGACAGCGCTGCACCAGCACGCGCCGGGTGATCGTTCACCAGACCATCCATGACGAACTGGTTGGGCGCTTGGACCGTGCCCGTGCACGGATCAAAATTGGCAACCCGCTGGATGCCGGCACTTTGATGGGGCCACTGATCGACGAGGCCGCCTTCGTGAGCATGCAGTCTGCCCTGAAGGCCTCACGTGAGCAAGGCGGCGTGGTTAGCGGCGGCGACCGCTTGATTGCAGGGATATATCCGCAGGCTTACTACGTGGTCCCGGCACTTGTTCGCATGCCGGCCCAGACCAAGATCGTCAGCGAAGAGACCTTCTCGCCCATCTTGTACACGCTAGCGTACCAGCATCTGGACGAGGCGATCGCGCTGCAAAATGCGGTGCCCCAGGGTCTGTCGTCCGCGATCTTCACCAACAACATTTGTGAGGCGGAGAGCTTTTTGTCAGCCAGCGGCTCCGATTGCGGAATCGCCAATGTCAACATCGGCACCTCGGGCGCCGAGATTGGTGGTGCCTTTGGCGGTGAGAAAGAGACCGGCGGAGGCCGTGAATCCGGCTCTGACGCTTGGAAAGTTTACATGCGCCGCACCACCAACACCATCAACTACTCGCGCGAATTGCCCTTGGCACAGGGTGTTCGGTTTGATGTGTGATAAAGAGCGGCGATTGAGTCGGGCCTGCGAAATTTATCCCTATTCTGTCAGAAGCCATTGGTTGGCATCAAGGTAAGCCCCCGGCCAATCCATCGTAAGCGTCCAACCGGCCCACCTTGCGGGGATCAGCGTGGGATAATCCGAGTGTCGACGACGTCCTTGGGGATGGCATCGACATGTACCGGCTCGGTTTGTCTGGACACGGTTTTGCAACTCAGGCTGCCTTTCGCATGGCATAAGCCTGACGGGCTTCGTGGGGTGACATGAAGCCCAGTTTTTCGAGACGCTGTACCGGCTCGGTTTGTCTGGACACGGTTTTGCAACTCAGGCTGCCTTTCGCATGGCATAAGCCTGACGAGCTTCGTTGGGTGACATGAAGCCCAGTTTTTCGAGACGCCAATGGCGATTGTAGTGGTCCTTGAACTCTGCCACTGCGGCACGGACTTCCTCAACATTCTTGAAGACACGGCCGTGGATGGCCTGCTCCTTGAGCGTCCGGTTGAAGCGTTCAGCGACGCCATTGGTCTGCGGCTGGGCAACGAAGGCGAAGCTT
>Ga0075163_10001732_pt1 | contig 29460 bp, 24 predicted proteins | sample JI1023141ADNA_FD_71478 | JGI IMG/M metagenome (GOLD analysis project Ga0075163, IMG submission 71478) | Wastewater effluent complex algal communities from Wisconsin, to seasonally profile nutrient transformation and Carbon sequestration -... | ecosystem: Engineered > WWTP > Effluent > Algae...
GAAGAAGGCAGAAGAAGCTGCTGCTAAGAAGAAGGCAGAAGAAGAAGCTGCTGCTAAGAAGAAGGCAGAAGAAGCTGCTGCTAAGAAGAAGGCAGAAGAAGAAGCTGCTGCTAAGAAGAAAGCTGAAGAAGAAGCTAAGAAAGGAACTAAAGTAACTGTAAAACACGTCTATTTAGACGATCATGGCAACCTGACAGACAAGGAAGAACCTTGCATAAATGATTACTACGATATAGATACTTACGGAGCGGAGAAGCAAACACTCCAGAACCTTAGAAGTAAAATAGCCCAAAGTGTGAGTATTAGTAGTAGCAATACTCAGATTCCAAAAATAAAGCATAACGTCTGGTTCAGCACTAATGATTTGGATGATAACACTAGAGAAAAAAAAATCAGGGAGAACAACAAGTATGTCTTTCACAATATAGAACAGATAGAACAGATAGAACAGATAGAAAAGATAAAAAATACAGAAAAGAATCCTGATAAATGGACTCATTATTTTTGGACTAATGATGTGCGGTATATACCACAAACATATCGCACTGAGTTGGAGAATAAAGGAGTTAAAATAAAGGATATGAGAGAATTTGATAATCAGCACCATGATTTGTTAACAAAAGCGCTTGACCTTGCTCAAGCAAAAGAATTTGGCCCGGCTACAGATATAGCAAGAGTTTTAATTATGCTAAAATATGGTGGGATATATACTGACGGTGATTATAGAATGTATAACCAAGAAAGTATAGTATCGCTAGAAAAGTTAATGACATCATACGACTCTTTCTTTGGCTGTGAAAGCTCTGCTTTTGCGAGGGCTGGCAATGCCTTTTTGGCTGCTAAGCCCGATAATGGAGTTATGCTTAAGTTTCTTGACTTAATTGAAAGAAACGTTCTGCACCCGGAAACTGCTCCAGAGTATGTAAAATACCCTTGTAAGTATGATATGGGAGTATTAATGACCACTGGGCCGGTAGCTCTTTCAATTGCTTTTAATGAAGTTGCTCAAGACGGTAAAGATTTACTATTGCCTAGAGGCATTATATTTCTCTCGGAACATGATAAAAAATTTCTACCTGAATATAAATATAGCACTCCTCAATGCAGGGACTTAGATACTGAAAAGGGACAAGATAAATCGTTTAATACTGATATATGCAACGATATTACTCCAATAGGTAGAGACGATTTTGGCAGCAGTTGGTCTAGAAATGGAAATGGAGGGAAATGCTTTCCTAATGGTGGGTTGGTCGGCGAAACTTATGATTATCATCTTGGTACTTGGGTCGGCGGATGGTGTGAGTATACACATTAGTAGTTTTTAATGCCCGTCTTAAAAGATTTTTATAGAATGGCCTAGGACTCTAGCTGCTACGCCTTCTCCCTCAGAATGGTGCATTGCAGCTTCATATTCCTCAATGCGCATCAGGGCCTTACCGATTTTGCCATGCGCAGAGCAGAAGATACCTATTTTACTGTCGCCAGTGGTAATTTCAGCACCGAATTCAACATTAGTTATTTCATTATCAGAAATGAACTTGTGAAGACTTTTCCTAATAACTCCGCGGTGCTTGGTTCGCGCAGTTACTTCTTGTCCTAGGTAGCAGCCTTTATTGAAGCTAATTGCATGAAAATTATCTATGCCGTACTCAAGCGGGAAAGAACGTTCCTGCTCCATATCTCTATGTGGCTCAGGAATGACATGTTCATACATTATGTCATCATATATGCTGCTTTTTTCGATCATATTATGATCTTCAATAAATTGGCTACAGTCCTCTTTTTTAACATATGCCCTAAACCCAAGCATCTCAGCTCTTGGATCCTGAATGATAATTTGCTGGTTTGCAATAGTTTCTATATTATGAGATGGGTGTGGAATAGCTAGCACACTCCATTCATCAGCTTCATTTTTAACGCTAATATCAGCTCTTAATTTATAGATATTGAACTTGTTAATTATGTCTTTAGTAAATACCGCTTCATGATCTATATAAATTTCATCTTCATGAAGCAGCAAAAGAAAGTCATACAAAAATCGCCCCTGTGGAGTTAACATTAAGGTGTAGATATTTCCATTTTTTTGGAGCAAATTTATATCGTTCGTTATTATACCTTGCAAAAATTTAAAGCAATCTTTACCTGCAATCCTTAAGATTGCTCTATTGGAGAGAGTTTGAAAATTCAACATTATAATTTAGATTTCAAAATATCATTGACCGCGCTAGGGTTCATTTTACCATCAGATAGCTTCATAATTTGCCCGACAAAAAAGCCAAATAGCTTATCTTTGCCTGATCTATACTCCTGAACTTTATCTGGATTATCTGCAATAACTTTATCAATTAGTGCTTCAATCGCACCTTTATCAACTATTTGCTTCAATCCCTTCTCTTCAACAATTTTTTCTGGGTCTTCACCAGTTTGAAAAATCGTAGCAAATATTTCCTTAGCCATCTTGCCAGATATAGTGTCATTCTCTATTAATTTAAGCAGCTTTATAAGAACTTCTGGCGTTATTTTACATTCAGCAAGAGGGATCGATTCTTTATTTAGCAAACTGAATAGCTCACCACTAATCCAATTTGCTGCTAATTTAGGGCTAACCTCATTCGCTACTTTTTCAAAATAATCCGCAACTTCCCTATCGCCTGATAGCACCTCTGCATCAGCTTTATTTAAACCTAATTTCTCTACATAACGCTTGTTTTTATCGTCTGGCAGCTCGGGTAACTCTGCTCTGATTTTGTTTATATATTCATCAGTCAACTTGATTGGCAGCAAATCAGGATCTGGGAAATAGCGATAATCTTCAGCATTTTCTTTGCTACGAAGTAGCCTAGTTTCACCAGTATTAGCATCGAATAATCTTGTTTCTTGATTTATTTTCCCGCCCCCTTCTATTATCTCAATCTGCCGCTTAACCTCATGATCTATTGCTCTGATTACATTTTTGATTGAATTGAGGTTTTTAATCTCGCATCTATTGCCAAAATCTCCTCCTGGTTTTCGAATTGAAACGTTAGCATCGCAGCGCATCGAGCCCTTCTCCATATTGCCATCGCACGTTTCTAAACAGCGCAATATGCTGCGTAATTTTTTCAGAAATTCACCAGCTTCAAAGCTGGATCTCATATCCGGTTCGGTAACGATTTCCATCAAGGCTATGCCTGATCTATTTAAATCTATGAAGCTATCAGTCGGACTTTGATCGTGCATACTTTTGCCGGCATCTTGCTCTAAATGCATGCCTCTAATGCCAATTGTTTTAAGGTCACCACTCTTGAGTGTTATATCTAAATGCCCGTTACCAACTATAGTTTTATAAAGCTGTGATATTTGATATCCTTGCGGTAGATCTGCATAAAAATAATTTTTTCTATCAAAAACCGAGGTTTTATTTATAACTGCATTTAATCCTAACCCAGTTTTCACAGCCTGCTCAACGCAGTATTCATTTAAGGATGGCAGCATTCCTGGCATGGCAGCATCAATTAGGGATACTTGGCTATTTGGCTCCCCGCCATATTTTGTGGAGGATCTTGAAAAAAGCTTGCTATTAGAAGTTACCTGCGCATGCACCTCAAGCCCAATCACAACTTCCCATTTGCCCGTTCTACCTTCAACTAAATCCATTAATTCTAACCTTCTTAATATTATTATGATGAATACGTTTAGGTATACAATTAGTAGCTCACATAGTCAAGACCTTGGAAAAATATAGCAAACTAGTTGAAAAGACACATGTCATTTGCTACAATATCACCTCAAGGCTTTTGTATAAGTTACTGGAGATGCTGTGCAGATTAATTTAAATAATAAGGCTTACGCCATTACATTAAGCACCATTAGTGCATTACTTCTAATTTGTAACTTCTCAGTTTTTTCAAATACTATAATATCAAAATTCTTTATTCCGCTGTACTTCCTCTTAACCATTGGTTTTTGCTACTTTACCTACCATGAATTTAAGCACGAAATTTTAATAAGACTGCAAATATTTTTTATAGTACCTTTACTAATAAATTTTGCATTAGTAGCAGAAAATAGATTTTCTGAATACGCTTTATATTTTACCACATTCTCTTTCGCCAATATGCTGTGCTTATACGAATTATTTTCAAAAAAATTAAAACTGCAATATTCTAAAGAAATTCTTCTTTATGTCTCTACAAGCATAATAGCTATAATTTCGGCTATCATTCTTTGCATGTTTTTTCCTAAACTTATAAAGTTGATAATGCTAGCTTCAATGCTTGCGCTTTATATAATAGTACCAGGAACACCGGACAAATTGCCTATATCAGAAGATGCTGAAAATAATAAAAATAAAAAGGTCTTACTCTACATTGTTAGCATAGTGCTGGTATATATTTTAATGCTATTTTCCACCAAATTGAATTTTATTTTATACTGCATCTATGTGATTTCGGTTATCAATTTATGCTTCTGCTTTAGGAATGATAAATGGTATTTTCTTTTAACCGCCTTACTAGTTAGTATTGCATCGCTAGTGCCTATAGGTATTCATGAAATGTACGTGGACAGCTTTTTGTTAACAACACTTGTATTACTATTTCATGTGAAGAGCCCAGTAGTATATTTTAAAGATACTAAGTATGGATTTCTTAGCGTTGAATATGATTATAAAACGCATAGATTGATGCTACTAAATGATGGTGTATATCAAGGGGAGAAGCGCCTTGGCGATAAAAAATATATAAATTCTATGTACTATGGCGATATAGAAAAAGGACCAGTCTCCAATATTTTTAATTTAATTAGTAATCATAAAAGACAAAAGGAAGCTAGCAAAGTCGCAATTCTTGGTCTAGGTAGTGGTGCTATGTCTGTATTTGGAAATAAGGATCAAGAGATAACATTTTATGAAATAAATCCCGAAATGGTCAAGATTGCAGAAGATAAAAGATTTTTTAATTACCTTTCTACATCTCAAGCAAAGATCAATATTATACTAGGAGATGCAAGGATTAAGTTGATGGAAGCTAAAGATGGATATTACGATCTTATATGTGTCGATGTTTATATTGAAAACAACATCCCAAGGCAATTTATGACTCTAGAGGCGTTAAAACTATATTTTAGCAAACTGCAAAAAAATGGAGTTTTACTCATGCATATTACAAGTAGAGATAAAAACTTAGAAAACATCATAGCTGGCGTGGCTGAACACTTAAAACTATCAAGCTACGTAAACTATCAGAAACCACCATCTTCTTCTAAGGTAAAGAGAAAAAACATAGGCCTCATAGTTGATCAAAAACCGTCAACTACTTTCAAAGATAGGATTATAAAATATATAGAAAAATTACTTAATATTAAGATAACTAATTTGTTGGAAAGCGAGACAAAAAGTGTATATTCTTGGGTAGCGATATCGCGGAGCGCAGACACCTTAAAACCCTTAGAGAATTCGAAAGAATGGCACAATCTTCGCATCAGTGGTATTGAACGCGAGTCTCCTCTTTATACTGACAAATTGATAGGGTATGGAGGTGAGGAAATTATTACAAAAAAAATCGATTAGATGACTCCAAATAATATTGTATTAATTAGTGGACCAACTGCTAGCGGCAAATCTTTTATAGCAGACTTATTTTCACAAAAATTTGAATCGACAATAATAAATGCCGATTCAATGCAGCTATATAAAAACCTACCTATTTTGACCGCGCTTCCAAAGGATTTAAAAGATAATCAGCCAAAGTATAACTTATATGGCATTCTAGATTATAAAGAAGCTTGCTCAGTTGGTCACTGGCTTTTGCTCGCAAAGCAAGCAATAAATGATGCAATTGCAAATAATAAAAAAGCTATAATTGTTGGCGGGACTGGCTTCTACTTAAAAGCTCTATTGTATGGAATGACAAATATTCCTCAAATAGATAGCGAGACTAGATCTAGAGTTAGAGAACTATTTCAACAAATTGGTAAAGAAAATTTTTATAAATTATTATGCAAAAAAGATCCTCATATAGAAGATCGCATCAAAAGTGGAGATTCTCAAAGAATGATGCGTGCTATGGAAGTATTCGAGCAAACAGGTCAGTCTATAACTACTTTTAAGCAAGAACTTAATAAGCCGTTGCTAACAAATTATGTCCATATATGCTTGATGCCAGATAGAAAATTTTTATATGAAAATTGCAATACTCGCTTTGATGATATGATAGCAAACGGCGTTATTGATGAGATCGCAGCTTTTAAAAGCCTAATAAGTGAAGATAATGATACACAAGACTATGTGATTTTCAAAGCTATTGGCTTTAGACAAATTGCATCATACATTGATGGGTATTTAGATCTGCAAGAGGCTATCGAAAAAGCTAAGCAACTTACTAGGAATTACGCTAAACGCCAGCTGACGTGGTTCAAGCATCAAATGCCTGACAAAATTTGTATCAATTATGATTCAATCACTGCCTTGCAAAAGGGGGTAATGTCGCTATATAATTAGTGCCTAATTTCGGTTATATAACATTGAACTTGGCTAGAGTTCCAAGGTAAACCAGAGCAATAAATAATATAAGTATTGTAAGTAAAATATAATTATTCTTTTTTATAATTTTACTATTTTGCTTGTTGGTATTATTCATATGATCCTCAATATAAATTAGCTACTATTTTATCTAGTATCATCCCTGAAAATAGCAAAAATAAATATATAATAGAGTACCTAAAAAGCTTCAGAGAGTTATAAGGATCAATATATAATTTATATGCATTCCATAAAAATCCTGTTCCTAAAAATACAGCTAAACACAAATATGTGATATCAAAAGTATGCGTAAAATATGGCATGAGAGTTGTTAAAACTAAAAGCACACTATAAAAAAATATATGCCTTTGAGTTGATTTGATTCCACTTACTAAAGGCAACATAGGAATCCTAGCTTTCTTGTAATCTTCAGAATTACAAAGAGATAAGGCCCAAAAGTGCGGTGGAGTCCACATAAATATTATTAAAAACAACATTAGTGGGTGAATGTCTATACTGCCAGTGACGGCGGTCCACCCAATAATAGGCGGAATAGCCCCCGAAGCCCCACCAATAACTATATTCTGAGGAGTTCTCCTTTTGAGCCATATCGTATAAACCAGGGCATAAAACACAATAGCAAAGCTAAGTAAGGCAGCAGAAAGAAAATTTACGAAGAGCGCCATAATCAATACTGATGCACATGACAAAAATAAACTAAAATACAGAGCCTCATTAGGTAATATTTTTCCTGATGGAATTGGTCTGTTTTGAGTTCTCGACATAATTGAATCAATATCACGGTCATACCACATGTTTATTGCTCCCGCAGCGCCAGAACCAATGGAGATACAAAGTATGGCAATTAAAGCAATAACTGGGTGTATGGTGCCAGGCGCGACATATAAACCAACAAAGCCGGTAAAAATAACCAAGCTCATCACTCGTGGTTTTAGTAAAGCAAAAAAATCAGAATAGGATGCTTGATAAGCTGATGAAGGATAATACGATAATGAATGAGTTGTCTTCACTTATTTATGTGTAATCAATTTAAATTAAAAGACAATATATACTGATTTCGTCCGCGGCGCGAGCTAAATTTCCAAAGGATTATCTAAAAATATCTCTATATGACTAAGCTATATCGCCTCTTCTTGGCACTAAGTGAATAGTGATTAAATGCCATCTTGCCTGCGACGTCGCCTATCAACTTTAGTTTTCATTGGTTTGAACGCTTCTAATTTATCATGCATATAATCTTCAACAATATCATTTAAATCGTCCATCTTTGTTCTAAAGAAGTGATCAGCGCCTTTTATGATATAGTATTCTAACTTTGAATTTCGCTGCTTTGCTATTTTATTAACGAAACTTGTGACCTTATCCTCAGCTACTATACTATCTTGATCTCCTTGTACTATCAAACCAGAAGTTGGGCATGGAGATAAAAACGAAAAGTCGTATTTGCCAACTGGTGGCGAAATTGCTATAAAATTCTCGATTTCTGGTCTTCTCATCAACAGTTGCAAGGCAACCCATGAACCAAAAGAAAATCCTGCAATCCAGACAGATGATGCAGCGGGATTATGGAGTTGCAACCAATCAAGTGCCGCGGCAGCATCAACCAACTCACCAACGCCATCATCAAATTTCCCTTCAGATTTTCCAACACCTCTAAAATTTACTCGCAAAACTGAAAAATTATTCCTAGCAAAACAATGATATAGATTATACACAACTTTGTTATTCATTGTTCCGCCATGCAAGGGGTGCGGGTGTAGAACCAAGGCCACAGGGGGATTCTCAGTATTTTCTGATTGGTGATACCTTCCTTCTATTCTTCCTTCTGATCCAGTTATTATTACTTCAGGCATGTTTGTTATCTTTTAAAAATACTTGACTAAAATGATAGGTTATTTATATTATAACCATTGAGATATAAAGAATAGTATGAATACAATGTCAATGCAAGGTAAAAATGAAGTTATCCTCTAAAAGCCGCTACGCTGTCATGGCAATGGCTGATATAGCACTCTATGCTAAAGGGAAACCCGTGACTTTGCAGCAAATCTCTGAGAGGCAAGGTATAGCGGTGAACTACCTAGAGCAGATATTTATGAAGCTTAGAAAGAATGGAATTGTTAAATCAATAAAAGGGCCTGGTGGCGGGTATATATTAGCTAATGATACCAGTAGCATAAAAATCTCTGATGTTATTAGTGCAATGAATGATTCATTTAAAATGACTAGATGCACCAGCAAGTCTGGGTGCTTAGTGCGTGGTGCTAAGTGCATGACTCATGATATATGGGCAGGTCTTGAACAGAACATAGCAAATTACCTAAGGTCTATATCTATTGGTGATATTCTAAGTTACAGCACAAAAAACAACCTAACTCCAATTAGTATATGATGGATTATATATACTTTGATCATAATGCAACTACTGAGGTACTCCCTAGAGTTAGAGAGAGCGTATCTGCGTTATTTGATAAGCCATATAATGCATCATCCATTCATTATTTTGGTAGAAAAGCAAAAGGAATAATAGAAGATGCAAGGAGGGCAATTTTAAACTCTCAAGGCGCCAATATAAAGGACTATGATGTAATTTTTACATCGTCAGGAACAGAAGCGAACAATATGCTTGTGCGCAGCTTCGAGGATGCCAATTTATTTTTATCATCTATTGAGCATCTTTCACTTTTAGAAGCTGCTAAGGATCATAAAAAAACTAAGATCATTAATGTTGATCATAATGGCTCGATAAAGTTGGATGAGCTGGAAAAACTTCTTTCAGAAAGTGATGAGAATGAAGAAAAAGTTGTTTCTGTAATGCTAGCAAATAATGAGACTGGAGTCATTCAAGATATAAAAACAATTGCTCAAATAGTGCATAAACACGGCGCTATCTTGCATAGTGACATTACACAGGGCTATGGAAAAATCGAGATAAACCTAGAAGACCTAGATATTGATCTAGCAACAATATCTGCGCATAAAATTGGTGGTACATTTGGTGCTGGCGCTTTGATTAAGAAAGCGCAAATTCAGGTTAAGCCACTTCTGCTTGGTGGTGGTCAAGAAAAAAGAATGCGTGCTGGCACAGAAAACACACATGCTATTCTAGGATTTGGCGAAGCTGCCAGCATGATCAAAAATACTATATCTGCGTATTCTAAAGTACAAAATTTTAGAGATTACATTGAGAGAAGGTTGCTCAATGCAAAAATTTACTGCAAAGATTGTGCCCGTTTACCAAATACTAGTTGCCTTGCAATGCCAGGAGTCAACAGTGAAGCTCAGGTGATAAAATTTGACCTAGAAGGATTCGCTGTAAGTGCAGGGTCTGCTTGTTCTTCTGGTAAAATAAATTATTCACATGTATTATACGCGATGAATCCTTCGGACACGCTAATTAACAACGCCATAAGAATTAGCTTGGGATCAAATAGCACAATGGAAGAAGCAGAAAAATTTGCTAGTACCTGGGAGATGCTGCATGGGAAGAATATCACAAAAAAAATTGTTATGGAAGTCCATTAATTATGAGAAAAATAAAAATGAAACTACCAATTTATTTAGATTATCAGTCTACCACTCCAATGGATCCAAAGGTTCTTGATGCGATGATGCCTTACTTTGTTGAGAAGCACGGCAACCCACACTCAAGAAGCCACTCATTCGGCTGGGATGCTGAGGAGGGTGTAGAGATTGCAAGGAAGCAAATAGCTGATGTAATTAGGGCAAACCCAAAAGAAATCATCTTCACTTCAGGGGCGACTGAGTCTAACAATTTAGCAATAAAAGGTGTGGCGCATTTTTACAAAAGTGAGGGTAAAAATCACATCATAACAGTATCTACAGAGCATAAGTGCGTACTCGATACATGCCGCCATTTGAACCAAGACGGCTTTGAGATAACTTATTTGCCAGTTGATGAAAAAGGAATAATTAACCTAGAAGAGCTAGAAAGAGCTATTAAAAAAAATACCGTATTAGTTTCTGTGATGATGGTGAACAATGAGATTGGCGTTATTCAGCCAATGAAAGAAATTGGGGATATATGCAAAAAACATAACATATTTTTCCATACCGATGCAGCACAAGGATACGGCAAAATACCTATTGATGTTAATGAAATGAACATAGATTTGATGAGCATTTCGAGTCATAAAATCTATGGCCCTAAAGGAGTTGGGGCACTATTTATTAGACGCAAGCCAAATCGCGTCCGCATTGAGCCATTAATCAATGGCGGCGGGCAGGAAAGAGGACTGCGCTCTGGAACATTACCAACACCACTGATTGTTGGCTTTGGCAAAGCTGCCGAGATATGTAAAGACGTCATGGAAATTGAATATGCACGTATAAAAAAGTTATCTGATTTATTCTACAAAGAAATAGTTGAAAGCATTCCAGATGTATACTTAAATGGTCATAAAGAAAAAAGATGGCCAGGCAATTTGAATTTGAGCTTTGCCTATATTGAGGGAGAATCACTCATATTAGCAATAAAAGATTTAGCTGTATCCTCTGGTTCTGCATGCACTTCTGCTTCTCTTGAGCCTTCGTATGTACTGCGTGCGCTAGGAGTGGACGTAGAGCTTGCCCACACATCCATCAGATTTGGCTTCGGTAGGTTCACAACAGAAGAAGAAGTAGATTATGCAATAAAGGTTATCAAAAAATCAATCGATAAGCTAAGGGCGATGAGCCCGCTATGGGAAATGGTGCAAGATGGAATAGACTTAAAATCAATAAAATGGGCAGATCATTAAATTTAACTATAGGATAGGAAAAATATATGGCTTACAGCAAGGAACTTTTAGATCACTACGAAAAACCAAGGAATGTAGGATCATTTGATAAGAATGAAGTTGGTATTGGAACAGGATTAGTTGGTGCTCCTGCGTGCGGAGATGTAATGAAGCTCCAACTTAAGATCAATAAGCAGGGCATCATCGAAGATGCAAAATTCAAAACTTTTGGTTGTGGCTCTGCTATTGCTTCGAGTTCTCTGGTAACAGAATGGGTCAAGGGAAAGACCATTGATGAAGCAAGGCAAATCAAAAACATGGATATAGCAAAGCACCTATCTTTGCCACCAGTCAAAATCCATTGCTCTGTTCTTGCTGAAGATGCTATCAAATCTGCAATTGCTGACTATAAAACTAAACTTGCCAAAATCAATGAAGATGGAACAGAAAACTCAGACCCAGCAAAAGCTGCAGGATAATATTAGGCCAGCTATCCTTACAATTACCGATAGTGCAGCTGAGCGAATCAAGTATCTTTTGCAAAAAAGAGATAAGCAATCTATTGGTATCCGCGTTGGCGTAAAGCAGGGCGGCTGCTCTGGTCTCTCGTATTATGTAGAATATGCAGACATCCAGGAGAAGTACGATGAAGTTATAGAGGATAAGGGAGTTAAGGTACTAATTGAACCTAAAGCGATCCTATATTTAGTTGGTACGATTATGGATTTTGTTGATGAAAAAATCAAATCTGGGTTTGTATTCGTGAACCCAAATGAAAAAGGACAGTGTGGTTGCGGGGAATCTTTTCATGTTTAGCTCGTATTATACCATTTCCAGGGCAATTTAAAAGTCTCAACCACTACTTTTGCATCTTTTATGGATTAAATATCGGTTTGCCAAAAAAATATAAAGTTGTTTTGTAGCGTCTGCTTTTTTATTAAACGTTTACTTCATCAGAGCTACAAGGCTTTTGTGGATAAAGTCGAGAAAATATTTATTGACTTTATTTTTATGCTGTATTAGCTTGCATATAATTACAAAAAAGTAAGATCTTGTGGAGAGGTTAAGCTTTATTGGTATAGATATAACTACCACTTCGGTTAGTGTTTATAGAGAATAAATAAATTCTCAGGCTCTGTGGTGACCTTATATTGTTTGACCGCTTCACATAGCTTTTATAAGTGAGAGATGCGTATTAAGATACTGTTGCGATATCTGGAGCATCAACAGCCTTCATCCCAATTACGCTATACCCAGAATCGACGTAGATTATTTGTCCAGTAGTTCCAGAGCTAAGTTCGCTTAATAAATAAACCGCGGAATTGCCAACTTCTTGGGTAGATACAGTGCGCTTTAATGGTGCATTATATTCGTTCCATTTTAGGATATATCTGAAATCGCTTATCCCAGATGCCGCCAAAGTTTTGATTGGACCTGCAGATATTGCATTTACTCTGATATTATTTTTACCAAGATCTACTGCTAAATACTTAACGCTGGTTTCTAGGGCAGATTTTGCAGGGCCCATTACATTATAATTTGGCATTACTTTTTCTGCACCATAATAAGATAGAGTGATTATGCTCCCACCATTTTTCATCAACTTTTCAGCTCTTCTTGCAATTGAAGTAAATGAATAACATGAGATGTGCATGGTCATTAGAAAATTATCTAGGGATGTGTCAACATATCTACCGGCCAATTCTTCTTTCTTGGAGAACCCAATGGCATGAACCAAAAAATCTAAAGTTCCCCATTTGTCTTCTATGTGAGCAAATACTTTATCTATGCTATCTTCATTCATAACATCACATTCAATAACAATATCAGAGCCAGTTTTCTCTGCTAATGGCATGATTCTTTTTTGCAATATTTCACCTTGGTAAGTATAGGCGATCTCTGCGCCTTGTGCGTGTGCGCAGGCTGCAATTCCCCAGGCAATAGATTTGTCGTTTGCGACTCCCATAATCAATCCACGTTTTCCTTTGAGTAAATTTCCAGAGATTAAATTTGTTAAATCCATACTAAAACCATCAGTAATTATAAAATTATTGTAGCTAGTACAATAGGGCCTAGAGAGCTAAAAGTCAATTTTGATGTTGTTCGCTCAGAAATCTTTCGACTATATAAAAGAACTCTTTTGACTTTTCCAAGCAAGAGAAGTGACCACAATTTTCAAGTACCACAAACTCTGAGTTGGGTATTGCGTTGGCTATTTCTTCAGCTGCGGATTCGGGTACAATGTCATGATCTCCATGAATAACCAGAGTTGGAACATGTGATTTTTGCAAAGAGTTTGTAAGGTCAAATGGCTTGGAGGCTATTTCATTGAATAATATATCTCGTATTTTTAAGCTATTAATTGCAGCTGACGAAGAATCAGAGCGAAGATGGAGTTTATCCGCATCGCTTTTTTTAAACATGTGAGTTCTAAAAATTGTTCTATAAAAATCTTCAATTACTTCCACCTCACCATCAGCGAACTCTTGTGATTTCTGGATTGATTCTAATTGTTTAGACACTGGCTTAGTTCTTGCTAAGAACTCATTTGCAGTATCCTTCAATCCACTAGAAGTTGCTGGCATAGAGTTCATCAGAATCAAAGCAGATACATGCTCAGGATAGCTAATAGCGTAATGCATAGCTATAAAGCCTGCATAAGAGTGGGCAAGTAAGGTGATTTTTTTATAGCCTAAGCCTTTTCTCAACGCTTCTAAGTCTTTAACAAGTGTTGCTATATTAATGTGAGAACTATCTATGTGCGATGTGGATGATTTGCCTAGGCCTCGCTGGTCATAGAAGATTACCCTGTGCTTTTTAGTGAGGGGTTCCATGGTTGAGAATAAATATCTATGATCCATACCAGGGCCGCCATGCAAAACAATAATTGGATTGCCGCTGCCAATGGTTTTATAATATATTTTTGCACCTGCAGCCGAAACGTATCCTTCTCCTGAAGTGGATTGGGCATAAACGCTTAGTTGCATCAGAGATATACAAAAAATAAGAATGGAAATTATTCTAATAAACATGATATTAGTACTCATTTGCTATTTCTATTTAGTGCACAGTTAAGATATATGAAATGGTATAACATGGAACTGTGTATCATGGCAACACCAGTTTCTAAATTGCTGAATTTATGCTTTATTAATCAGCTGCATCAGGCGCTATACTTTAATGAAATTGTAAAAATATGCGAGGTGATAGAGTGCTAGCTAATCCTTTAGTTATGAGGGTATGAAAAAGATGAGATGACTATTGTTAAATATTTGTGTAAAATTACTAGTATGAGCAAATATAAATTAAACATCGCAAAGCCTTCAACAATAACATTGTTTATATTAGTTGCTTTTGCATCAACAAACTCTGCTTTCATAGGCCCCGCAATTCCTCACATATCACAATATTTTGGGATCACAAGCTATGATTCGCAGTCAATAGTAACCTATTTCATTTTTGGATATATGTTTGGTCAATTAATATATGGCCCGTTATCGGGCAAATATGGAAAAAAGCCGGCTCTATATATTGGAATAATGTTGTGCTTAATAGGAAATTTAGGGTGCTTTCTATCGAACTCTTTCTATGTTTTTGAAATGCAAAAAATATTCAGGGTATTAACCGGCATAGGTGCCGGGTCTGGGATATGGATAGTATATTCAATGATAAATGACTTTTATTATGAATCAGAAGCGAGAAGAGTAACGTCTGTTATAACTCTGTCATTTGTTCTCCTTCCAGCAATAAGTATCTTCGCATCGGGGTTTATAACTGCTATGGCTGGGTGGCAATATTGTTATTTATTTATGGCTATCTATTGTTTTTCTATGTTTTTGCTCGTAAGAAGGTTGCCTGAGACGCAAATAATTTTCGATAATATGGCACTAAATCCTAAAATTTTCCTACCTAATTATTTAAAGTGCTTGGATAAAAACTTGATATCATATGCCATTATTTATGGTGCAGCCGCTACTCCATTTTATTTGTACACAGCAAGTGCGCCATTGGTTGTAATAAATCAAATTAATGATTCTGCAGAAAATTTTGGCGTTTATAGCAGCACAATAACTACATTAGGGTATTTACTAGGAAATTTTTTTGCTATTAAATTTAATGGCAAGTACAGTGCCAAGAAAATGCTGGTTATTGCATCGGTTATGTTAATAATTGGAACTATACTTCTATTTTTATTAGAAGAGCATAACTACTTCAATAGCGGGAAAATTTTCTGCGTTGTGTATGCTATAATATATTTCAGTCAGCCAATATTCTTCTCTAATGCCGCTACTTTAGCTCTGTCTCAGGCCAAAGACAGAGCAATGTCATCTGCAGCATTTGGCTTTGTGAATTTACTAATTCCCATTGTATCATTGAATATAGGAACATTTAGCGATAATCATAGCCAAAATATTTATACCACTGCTGGAATAATTTCTCTAATAATAGCCTCTACCTTGCTTTTTTCTTTTATTAAAGATAAAAACAATGCGCCTCTACAAGACCTAAAATAAATATAACGTAGCTATAAAGAGCTTGGCTACATTAGCTTGCGGGTATTTTTTTGCTTTTAGTGCGACATAAAATATGCAATGATTATCTGGTTAATATCCAATTTTATTATTTAAGACTAGATATTTAATCTTTTTATTCCTAGTTGAAAAATTTTAAGATATAAATTGTATCTATGATACTAAAGCTTTTAAAGCTATAAAAGGAGAAAAATATGGTAGCAAAAGATATTACAGAGATAAAAAGCATTGAATTTGGTGAATTATTATGTGCAAAATTTTGCCACGATTTAGCAGGCCCTATAGGTGCTATAAACAATGGCATAGATTTTTTAGATGCACCTAACGAAGAAATGCGCAAAAAAGCTATAGATTTAGTGCAGGTAAGCTCAATACAATCTATGGGCAAAATAGCGTTCTTTAGGCAGGCTTATGGATTTATTCCGGCTAATTCAGAGTTAAATTTTTCCAATATCAAAACTTTGATAAATAACTTTGTTCACGGTGGGGGAGTATCGGTAGAATTTTTAGATCATCCAAACGTACTAGATAGTAAAGTATCAAAGATTTTATTTAATGCACTTTTAATAATTTTTGGAATTATAATGTATAATGGCAAAATTAGTATAAAAATAAGCAATAAAGCATCGAGTAAAAAAATAGAAATGGTTGGTATATCTCCTATTTATAAGGTTGAGCAAGAATTAATTAATATACTGAAGAATAGAAGTGAATCTCCGATGACTACAAGAAATGTTCAGCATTTTTATACAAGCTACTTAGCTAAAGTGAATATGTATGATATCGATATAACAGAAGACAGCGGGAAAGTTATATTTCTAGCAAAAGCTTTAAGCTAACATTAAATCTAAAAGATAAATTATGCAAAAGACAATAGCTAAAAACCGCAAAGCATACTTTCAGTATTTCATAGAAGATAAATTAGAGGCTGGCTTGGTGCTTACAGGTAGTGAGATAAAATCTATAAGAGAGGGGAAAGTGAATATAGAAGATGCCTTTATAGCTCCTCTTAAAGATGGCATGTACCTACTGAATGCACATATCGCTAAATATAAACAAGCTGGAATATACAACCACTCTGAAAACAGGCGAAGAAAATTGCTTTTACACAAGAATGAAGCTAATAAAATTATCGGCAAAATAAAAAAAGCCGGATACACTGCAATAGTCCTATCTTTATACTTTAACAACAAAAATATAGTGAAGGCTGAAATTGGTGTTGCTAAAGGCAAGCAGAATGCAGATAAGAGGCAAACTATCAAAGAAAGAGATTGGGGAAGAGAAAAAGCCAGATTATTAAAAAAAGCTTAAATTTTGCTAGCATAAGGAATGGAGTTTGTGTATAGTGATATCATGACCAATATGTAAAAATAAAATAGAAATGCGTAGCACTGGTACACAAGATTTAATCCAAGGCGTCAAATTATGGGGTATATATTCATATCTAGGATATGATGATATTAAGCAGAGATATAAAAGAACCTTGCTTGGTCCTCTTTGGCTAGTTCTCAGTAACGTGTTGCTAGTTGTCTTTATGAGCATAGTCATGTCTAGCATTTTTAAACAAAGCATCAAGGATTTTATGCCTTTTGTAGCAACAGGAATGATCACCTGGTCATTTGTGTCTACGGTAATTTCTGAAAGCTGCTCTATCTTTATTGGCGCTGAAAGCATAATAAAATTTATTAACATGCCAATATCAATAAGCATATATAGATTTCTTGTACGCAATTTCATAATCATGGCGCATAATTTAGTAATTTTATTTGTAATAGTGCTAATTTTAAAGCCAAATTCAATCACGTTAAATATCTTGTACTTGGTACCTAGTATGGTCCTAGTAATTGCAATGTCGTTCAGTGTCGGCATAATAATAGGCCTACTCAATACAAGGTATAGGGATATGCAGCCCATAGTCACTATACTTATGACCTTACTTCCATTTGTTACGCCAATATTTTGGAAAAAGGAGTTCTTAACTCACAACCAATGGATAGCAAATTTCAATCCTCTTTATCATGTTATTGAGATCATTAGAGCTCCATTGCTAGGACATGAGCCTAACTATGTTTCTTTAGCAATAGTATCTATTTTAGCTGTTTTATTAAGTATGGTATCGATAGCTTTATATAATAAATATCACTCGAGAGTTATTTTTTGGATTTAATTGATTATGACTAGCATAGTAATAAAAGATCTAAGTTTAAGATACCCAATTTATGCTAACGTTAGCAAGTCTTTGAGGCAGGGGATAGTTAATTTGAGCACTGGCGGAAGAGTATTTAGAGATGAAAAAGTACCATATGTAAGTGCTTTGAATAATATCAACTTAGAAATAAAAGAAGGAGATAAAGTAGGTATCATAGGACATAATGGCGCTGGGAAAACAACTATACTGAAAACGATTGCAGGTATATATAAAGCTACCTCTGGAACTATAGAAGTTCATGGGCGATTGACTTCTATATTTAATACATGCGTTGGTCTTGATTTAGAAAAAAATGGATATGATAACATAATATTCATGGGGATGTTACTTGGTCTAAAGCTATCTGAGGTCAAAGGCCTCACACCTCAAATAGCAGAATTTTCTGGGTTGGGTGAATACTTGCATTTGCCAGTAAAATCATATTCTGATGGAATGAGAGTGCGCCTTGGGTTTGCTCTTTGTACTTCAATAGAGGCAGAAATTTTATTGCTTGATGAAGGAATTGGAGCTGGTGATAAAGATTTTATAGAGAAGGCTACTAAGAGGGTTGAAGAATTTTATGCTAAAGCGAAGATATTGGTTATCTCATCTCACTCACCAGATCTTTTAAAGAAATTTTGCAATAAATTTTTATGGCTTGAAAAAGGTTCTGTTAAGGCATATGGCGGCTTTGAGGTGCTAAAGCAGTACAATAATGGAGGTATTACTACTTCAAAGAAAAACAAGGTTAAAGTTACAGCCTAAAATGTTTTAAAACTCCCCTTTCAATATCTATTTCCATCTTCAAAACCTGAATGTGCTGATAAAATTTTTTCGGTATCCTTGCATAATCTTTTTCTGTAGTAATAAGCTTTGCATTTGACTGATTAGCTCTATTGATTAAATCTATGATTTCTTGCTCACTATATTGATAGTGATCGCCATAGCTTATAGCTTCTATTGGAACAATACCAACATCTTTAAGTGCATAGAAAAACTTTTGTGGATAAGCGATTCCTGCAAAAGCTATATAATTTGCTTCCTGCTTTTGTGATTCAAGATAGAACCTAGGTGTTAAATAAAAAACTTTTTTTGTTTTAATTTGCTCTTGCATTATATTATTTAGTTTACCTATAACGAATATAATGTCTACCCTTTCAAGTGCAGAGGAAATATGCTCACGCAACGGGCCAGCTGGAAATATTAGGCTATTTCCAAACCCCAATTTTCCATCAATAACTAAAATAGATAAATCTTTGTGGAAGCAATTATTTTGCAAGCCATCGTCACAAATTATAATATCAACTTTTTCATTACATGCGCCCTCTATGGCAGCTCCTCTATCTTTTGCGACAAAGGTTTTTGCTGTTTTAGAAAGTAGCAAGGCTTCGTCTATTACTTCTTTTGAGGAATGAGTTTTATTTACTTGTATGGGGCCTTTGAGAGATCCAGAATAATTTTTACACACATAGGCTATTTTATAACCTTCCTTGATTAGCAACCTACCTAGGGCAATGGCAATCGGAGTCTTTCCAGCTCCGCCAACAGTAATATTGCCTATGCAAATGATTTTTTTATTAAATTTAACTTTAGTTTGTAACTTAAATTTTAGCTTAGAAGCTAATAAATATAATAGCGATATAGGGTATAAAAATATTGAACATATATTTATATCGTTCCAAAATCTAGGTGTTTTCATATGGCTATAATATCTTCTTGATGTAAGCTATAGTATCTTCTAGAATTCGCTCTTTCTTTTTAACCAGTGTACTAGCATTTTCTACATACGTGTTATAAGAGTTTTTATCTTGCCAAAGGGTCTTTATTGCTTTGATGCACTCATCAGAATTTTTCACAAAAATTGCCGCATGAGCCCTTTTGAAATCGTTACATATTTCTTTGAAATTGTAAGAATGGGGGCCGATTATCACAGCAGATTTTAAGCGTGCAGCTTCTATTGGATTGTGCCCACCTACTTCTACAAAAGTTCCCCCTATAACTGTTATAGGGGCTAGCCTAAAAAACAAACCTAATTTCCCTATCGCATCTATTATGTAAAATTCAGTTGTATTAGTAATTGGTTTATTTTCAGATAACAATATCGATTCATAGCCATTTTGTTGTAGATAGTTATATACTTTATTAGATCTTATTGGGTGTCTAGGTACAATAACAAATAACAACGATTTATTAGGATCCTGAACTTTATTATAAATTTTGGATATTAATTCTTCCTCTCCTGCATGGGTGCTTGCAAATAGAACCACAATTTTATTTTTTATTTGGCTTTTAAAATCCGAGAGTTCATTAAGATTGCATGGAAGGCTAGGAACAGAGTATTTCAAATTCCCTATGTGCTTTACGTTTTTGAACCCTAAGCTCTCGAGCTTATCTTTATCTTCTAAGCTTTGCGGCATAAAGACAGCGAAGCATCTTAATGTGGTTCTTAAAAGCGCTTTAAAATAAGCCCAGTTTTTGTAAGCAGAGTCGGATATTCTAGTGTTTAAAGAAATAATTTTACATATTCTTGATGTTTCATAAGATAAGCATGGCCAAAATTCCGCTTCAATGAAGACAGCAAGATCTGGTTTCCAATGTGATAAAAATTTTCTAATCGCAAAGTAATTTTCTATAGGAACATATTGATGAATTACGCCCTTTGGTAAATTATTTTTAGCAATGCGTGCTGATGTTACAGTACCAGTGGTCAGCATTATCTTATATCCAAGATCTTTATTACATGCATCTATGAAAGGGAGTGCAGATATTGTTTCGCCAATGCTAGCTGCATGTATCCAAAGCAATTTCCCTTTTGGTCTTGTTCTAGAGGCAAAGCCAAAACGCTCACTTACTCTAAGGACATCTTCTTTTTTTTTGTATATGCGGTAGGTTATTATCAATATAATCAATGGTGATAATATAATATTTAATATTTTATAAATCTTTAGTAGCATGTTATTTGACCAAACTATCTGCGATGATGGTTATTCTATCCAACTCATTTTTTATAATGAGATTAAATTTACTTAGATCAGCATCGCTATCGAATTTAGGAATTTTAATTGGATTGCCAAGCACAAAATATAATTTTCCAAATGGTAGAGGGAGTATAAATCTATCCCACGTCTTAAGTCTTTTAGCTCTTGTTGAGTTGTACGTTGAAGTAAGTATATAACAAGAATTCCTAGACGCAATCTTTGCTATATTGCCGTTAATAGAATACAGAGGGCCCCTAGATCCATCCGGAGTTATAATTATAGATTCGCCGTTGTGCAATTTTTCTTCTATAGTTTTTGCAGAGGTGTAACTGTTTTTATTTGACGAACCCGAAATAGAATTTACTCCAAAAAACTTAAGAGTGTAAACGGGCACCTTTCCATCTCTGCTAGGCGAAATCAGTGCATTAACTTTTATATTTTTGGGTCTTAGGAACGGCATCATTGCAATTCTATTATGCCAAAAAGCGTATATTGCATTCTTTTTTTCATATGAATTTCGATCAAATTTGCTAGAATAAATTATAGATTTTTTACTAGTTAGATATACTAAATATAGATATAGAAAGATAAATACGCTTAATAATTGTGAAATTAGATCTTTATTTAATGCGCTTTTATATAATACTTTAAGATTAAACATGAAATCGTTTTAATAAATGGACCAAAATAAATTTAGATTCTTTGTAGCTCAGTATACTTTTATATTATTTTTTATCATTTTTGAAGCATCATATAATAGCTTGTTCTATTTTGGCAGTTATACTCCATTTTATGAATTAATGGTAATATTTTGTTTGAATATATTTTTTTCTACCATTTTTCCAATATGGATGTGTTTTCTATTGGGAATATTTAGGGACATAATTTTACTAGCTCCACTTGGTATTTCTTCCCTGTCTTTCATTTTACTTAGAGCATTGATACACAGCCAACAATCTTATTTATATAATAAACCTTTTTATAAGATTTTTCTCATATATTTAATCGATAGCTTTTTAATTGTGCTATTTCAGCTTATACTACTGATGATTAAATATAACTATAATCTAGAATCTATAGGAAAGCTATTGATAACTAGGTGGGCAGTTAGTGGCTTGCTATATCCGTGCATGCATTTTATTTTTTACCTCATCACTTTTAATCTAATTAATAAAAACACAGATGCGTTACAACAACGATAAAAGTCGAGAATATATCTTTTCAAGAAGGGCTTTTATTTTAATTCTAATAAAATCGGTAATATTCTTAGTTATTGCTGTACGCTTGTTTTTCCTTCAGATACTGCGGTCTAATGAATATAAAACTTTATCGGATAGAAATCGCATAAAGCTTTTGTTACTAGAACCAAAACGGGGAAAGATATTAGATAGAAATAAAATTGTGCTAGCCGAAAATAAAGTAAATTATAGATTGTATTTTTATAAGCAACGCGACCATAATTTTACAACTATCTTAGATAAAGTATTTGAAATTTTAGGCCCACCTATAGATCAAAAACATTGGCTATATAATACAGTTCGAGATGCAAATTATATTTACCCTATACTTTTAGAAGAGGATTTATCGTGGATTAATGTTTCAAAAATTGAGGCTAATTTATATAAATTACCAGGTGTTTACATTAATAAAGGATATGCAAGGTTTTATCCATTTGGAGGCGCATCAAGTCATGTCATTGGTTATATGGGACCACCAACAACAGAGCAAGCGAAAGACTACAAACTCTTCAACAACAAAGAATTTAAACTAGGTAAATCTGGCCTTGAAAAAACATTTGACGATAAATTAGTAGGAAAGTTTGGTAATAAAAGAGTAGAAGTTAATGCAAATAGGGTTGTAGTTCGCGAACTAACTCACGAAAAGAGTACTGCAGGTCAGGATCAAGTTACGACTCTGGATGCTAAACTACAAGAATTCGTTTTCAATAATATTAGTAAAGAAGGAGCCGCAGTTGTTGTTCTTGATACCTCAAATGGTGGAGTGTTGTCTATGATTTCTACTCCAACTTTTGACCCCAATTTATTCTCTATTTCGATAAGCAAACAAGAATGGGATGGTATTCTTAAGAGTAAATCATATCCACTAACTAATAAAGTTATAAAGAAGCTCTACCCTCCGGGATCTCCATGGAAAATAGTTATGGCGCTAGCTATTTTGCGCTATGGAATAGATCCAAAAAAGAAAATATATTGTTCTGGTTCTCTCAAAGTCGGTAATAGGGTATGCAAATGCGTAAGCACGTCCGGTCACGGTCCAGTAGATTTGGAAAAAGCCTTGGCGGTTTCTTGCAACGTTTATTTTTATGAACTAGCGCCTATAGTTGGTATAGAAAATATTCATTACATCGCTGATATTTTAGGATTTGGCCATAAAACAGGTATAGAAATATCTGGCGAAATTTCAGGAATAAACCCGAACAAGGAGTGGAAAAAGAAATTATTTTCTGAAAATTGGAGTGTAGGAGATACTATTAATTCTTCTATAGGCCAAGGATTTATAGCAAGCACGCCTATACAGTTAGCAACAATGATAGCCAGAGTAGCAACTGGAAAAAAGATCAGCCCTACTTTAATAGGAGGGGGCAGCAATATAGAGGATTTAAACATAGATCCCGCGCACTTAGCAATAGTCCATCAAGGCCTTGCAAGCGTATTTAACGCTCCCTATGGCACCGGTTATGGATCTAGGATTGCTGAGGAGGAGTATGCAATTGCAGGTAAAACTGGAACTGCTCAGGTAGTTGCTGGAGATACAGTTAATTCTCGCATAAAGAGCATAAAGTGCCATGCAATATTTACAGGGTATGCGCCAGTTATTAACCCTAAATATGCTATCGTTACAATAGTTGATCACGCAGGCTGGGGTTCAAGGGCTGCAGCTCCATTAGCTCGCGACATCCTATATTTTGCGCAGAAAAATTTGAATATTTGAATTTGCAGTAGGGGAATTGATAAGCAAGTATAGTTTAAATAAGAACTTTATTAAAGAACCGTAATTTGGTGATTACTGGATTGCCACGCTCGTACTTTGTACTCGCTCGCAAGGACGGGGTGGGGGGATTGAACCATATAAATCTCCCCATTCTGGATTAAATTCTTCTTCATTATACCTATTTTTCTACCTCCTCCGTTGCACTAGATTCTTGAATTAACTCTTTGTTAGTAATTGGCATATATAATTAAATCAAAAGAATTATAAATTAATAGAAAAATAACATAATAAAGAGGAAGAGATGCCTAATGCTACACAAGAACAGATTAATGAATTAAAAAAAGTTAGAGATGAGCTATGGCGGTTAGCTGGGAAATCGATACCTGAAGACCCACAAGATGAAGTGGTTGTAGATCTAGGCGGTATGATGTCACGTTTTGGTGGTAGAATATCATATAGTAAAGCTAGTGACGAGCAAGATGTGAAGGCTGCTACTGAGCAAATAAAGGCTAAGATACTAGAGAAGGTGGCAGAGAATAAGGCAGATGAGATAATTAAAGATAAAAAAGACGAGCTAAAAGATCTCAAGATACAGCAACAACTGTCACAGAATGAATTACGAGATCAACGAGCTGATGAAAAAGAACTTAAAGGTATAGTTTCATTATTAACAAAAGAAATTGCCTCTTTAGATAAAAAAATAGCTAAAGAAACTCAAGCAGCGCAAGCAAGAGCTACAAAAGATAAAGAGACCAAGGCTCAACAAGATGAGTATGTTAAACGCTCAACAAAGATGACAATGGATACACTTGAGTCTAAGTTAGCGCTTAATAGACGAGCAATAAAAGATCTTGATCAACTTCAACGAGAAATTCAAGATAAAGAAGAAAGTATAAGAGATCTTCAAGTTTCTATATCTAGTTCTGAGGTAGTGCTCAAGGCAATGCAAAAACAGAAGAAGGCAATTATATCTGAGGTAACTAAATATTTTTTTAATACTACGTTGTTTTATCCTGATGAGGCCCGTGAAATAGGAGGGTTGGTTCAAGACGCTTCTTCTTCTTCTTCGCCAGCTTATGAAGAATCATTAGGTGAATCTGGTAGTGCTTCGGGGGTTTCTGAAGATACATATCAAGCACAAATAAAACAACCAATAGGTGAGATGGTATCATCCCGCATGGGAGCAGTACAGAATGAGGCTTCTTCTAAATACACTAAAGGAGTTGAGCAAGAACGCGCCAGAAAAAATGCTCTTGAACAAAGAATTGCAAGTGAAAGTGAACCAATGAAGAAAACTGCAAAAACCTTCGCGTCATCCGCAGCGGCTGTTGCAGCAACTGGGGCAGCAGGGGCTGCTCTTAAATATCACCAACAAATCGCATCAGGAGTGGTTTCTGTATTTACTTCTCTGGAGGATGCGGACGTTGCGCACACCGTAGCAGCAACAGCTATAACTGCAGCAACAGTACTTGTAGCGGTGGTTCGAGCTTATGCAGCAAAAAAAATAGGATATGATATAGCTAAAGACATTCGCGCTATTAAGTTCTTAGATGATGATAAACCTACCTCAGAACCAGGTCTACCGGCGGTTAAAAAATCAGATGTAGTGGACGAAGGCTATAGTGCTGCTAAAGTTTTGGGAACAATACCAGGATATGTGCTTACTAGCAAAGCGATAGATAAACTATGTGAATTGGCCACTGGACATATTATTAGTGCCGATTCTAGCATTCCTGCCACAGTAGCTAAAGGTCTAGCTGCTATAGTTGTGAGTTTGCTGATGGTTGAAGGTGTAGCAAAAATCTTTCCTTCAATTGTAGAAAGAGTAGGAAACAGCATTTTTAAAACCAAAAAAAGAAAAATGGCTGCTGGGATTACAGCCGGAACGCTCACAGTTTTAGGTACTGCAATAGCAGTAATAAGCCATATGGCGACATTAGCACCGGCAGCGGTAGCAGACCCTGCAGCTGCAGCTGCAGCTGCAGCGCCAACTAGCTTAGTCATCACACCAGAGTTTATTAGCGGTATAAGCGGAGTGGTAACATCTGCTGCTGTAATGGCCGGTGGCCCAGTTGCTGCGGTTTTAGGAACTATGGCGTTAGCTTATAGTTTTGGTGTAACTAAAGGAAACATAAATCTGTCCTCTAAAGCTTGGAGATCGCTTGGTGCAATAACCTCAGTGGCTATTATAAGAGCCGCAGCTGGTGCTCAAGTACCAGGTATGGCTGCACTAGCAGCATCGCCCCTTGGTGTTACTGGAGCGGTATTAGTGGCTAGCGCAGCTATAGGCATGGGCGTGCCGGCACTGAAAGCAGCATACGATAAGGCAGCGAGAGCAATAGCGGCTAGAGGAGGACGACAGTCATCAAGTGTGAGATCTTCTAGTTCACCAAAACAAGTACCAGAAAGACAAAGGACGGAAAAGGAGTGGGAAAGAGAATATTATTATACTGACAACAATTCTTATAAAGACTTTACCTTTGATGAGTATAAAAAATTTATAAGTGGTAAAGAAACAGGATATATCGATCCATACGCAAATCCACTAGTTTGGTTGAAAGAACATCGAGACCAAATTATTGCACGGGCGGCGGCGTCCTCAACAACACCGTCAGCGCCAGAAGTAGAGGAAGATCCTTTAAGACCTGCCTCCACAACGAAGGCTCTAGACTATCTGACACTACGTACACAACTACCATCAAAAAAAGATACGAGAAAAATGATTTCAATCTTATCTGATTTAAAAAGAAGGGGTGCAGTAGGTATCGGGCATATGTCATCTATTGTGACAGTGGTGTGTCTCGTAGGGACATTTGGTGCTAATGGAGCAAAAAAAGTTATTGATTCTGTAAATAACAACTTTGCCAAAATTCTTATATCTTCTAGTTTGGGAGTTGGAGCTGCGACCCAGCTAACTCCAAAACTTATACAGAAAGCATTAGGCTTAGCAGCTGACGATATCCAAGTACTTAACCCTGGAATGCCAAAACAACTAGTAGTTGGTATTGTTACTATAGTGGCGAGCACCTTGATTCTTATGGGCGCAGAAAAACTGGCTCCTGCAAAGCTTAAAAAAATGACTGATAAAGTTGGACAGTTTGTTGCTCAGCACAAAATTGCCGCTACTCTAGGTGCTGCCATACCTTTAGGGTTACTTGTTGGTTATATGTCCGGCCTAGCCCCAACGCTAAGCACAGAAGATGTAAAAGCTAAGCTAGGAGCTTTCACTGAAAGTGAAGGCTTTACACAAGCAGTTGCTTTTATGTCAACACAAGCAGGACCAGCTATAGTGGCAGCGCTCGCTGGATCCGTTGGTGGGCCGGTTGCTGCTTTTGCAGCAACTCTAGCGCTCTCAGCAGTGACAGGAGCTTTGGGATATCAGAAAATTACTAAAGGAGCATTCCTGCAAAATATCGGCACAGGTATCACTGCAGTAAACCTTGTACAGTTTGCATTTAATATGGCTGTTCCTGGAAGCAGATTTGCAGCGCCTGCAGTAGATGCGCTAGCAAAACTAGTTGGTCCTAGTTTGGTACCGCTAGTAGGTGGTGTAATTACGGGTGTAGGTATTACCGCACTAAAAGCAATTACGAATACTTTGGGTAAATTGAGAGCCAACAGAGCATCAAGATCATGGCCAGCATCTCCAGCTCCTGTTGCTACTAAGAAGGGAAAAGCAGCTAGAGGAGCAGTAGTGCTTGCGGGGATTGCAATTTCTGCAAAAGCATTGCGTGACACTGAGAAAAAATGGATATCAGGTGCAATGGGTTTGTTAAGGGCTTTGCCAACAGATCACCCTAATCTCACTAGTAATTTAGCAATAGCTGCCATCACTATCGGCGCAAGTTTATATGCATACTTTGGACCTAAAAAAGCTAAATCTATTATTACCAAAGTTGGCGCTGCAGCTATAACAGGGTTTGCAGCTTATCAAGGCGTGTTGAAAGTTGAAGTTATAGAGACAGCGTTTGCTTCAATTGTAAATATCCTACAAGGTGTTGGGGGAAGTGATAATATAAGTGATGATGTGGCCAAAGGGTTAGCAGCCTCTCTAGTGACTCTCATAGCGGCGGATTTACTGAGTGCATTACCTAAAATAATAGCGAGTATATCTCGTATGGGAGTAGAAGGAGCTATGTTTTTTAATGAAGATGCTACATTATTCCAAAAAGTAAAAGCAGGGTTTGCTCCTCTAGCACGTCTTTTATTCACACCTTCGGTGCTGATTGGTGGTGCATTAATTGTAGCTCAATCTTATATAAATCATCCCAACACATTTTCTAATCCTAATACAGGACTAGGGGAAAAAGTTGGGTTATTAATACCTACCCCAACTGTGATGAAACAGATTCTAGCCCGCATGGATATCCTACCAGAGAGGATTACAACAGGCATAGGAACAGTCTTAGAGATGCTACCAACTATGAACGATGTAGGTATTACGACTGCGGCGGCTGGTATGGCTTTCTTTGTGCTTGCACCAATTCTTACTCTAGTAGAAAATGGTAGTGAATTTAGAAAGAAATTTGCAAATGCCGGTGCATTCGGTATAACAACCTTGTTTTTAACAGTTGCCGCGCTTTCTCAACATAACCCGTTTAGTTTTGATATAACTAAGCCATTGGAAAGTTCTAATATAACTACTGCTTTGGCAAGATTTATTAGAGAGGATAATAGTGGTGCAGCAATAACAATAGCAGCGCTTACTATGGGGTTTGGAGCTGGACTTGTTATAAAGCTTTTGGATATGGCCTTTACTAAGTGGAAAGGTGCGGAGGCTAGATATGAGCTGGTAAAGGATACAATTGAATATGCCCTTAAGCTTGCAAAATATGAAAATCATGCGTTCCCAGATACAACCCCTGAAGAGTGGGGAGACTTTAAGAAAAATAAAGCCAACTGGATTGCGGCGATGGAAAAGGATAGGGAGACGTGTAATCCTGATAGACAACAAGAATATATTTTCTGGAAACAGAAGAAAGAGGCGATGATTCCTAAAGATATGAAGCTTGAAGATTATGAGGAATATAGAGGTAAGCGAGCTGATCATGGCCTGTGGGAATTAACTGCAGAGGATTTTTTATCTTTTAAAGCGGCAGTGGCTCGAAAAGAGGCTGATTATGATCAAGATTTAGAAAGTTACGCAAGATTTAAACAAGCACAGAGAGAAGGCACTGCATTCGAATATGCAACTTTTGGTGATTGGAAGGCTTTTGAAAGTGATCGTAAATTAGGGGAGGTTGGAAGTGAAGAATATGTAGGAGGTGATACTCAAATAGAATATGAATATTTAAAGGCGCAAAGCAAAGAAGAACTTAAATACATAACGTATACAGAAAAAAAAGGAATGATGTCCTTTAGAAGTAATGTAGAGAATACAAGACAAGAAACTCTAGATGAATTCGCAGAGCGTAAAGGGAAAGAGCTGGAAAAGGCAGCAGAGCAGCAGGCAGCAGAGCAGCAGGCAGCAGAGCAGCAGGCAGCAGAGCAGCAGGCAGCAGAGCAGCAGGCAGCAGAGCAGCAGGCAGCAGAGCAGCAGGCAGCAGAGCAG
>Ga0075163_10001733_pt1 | contig 29459 bp, 28 predicted proteins | sample JI1023141ADNA_FD_71478 | JGI IMG/M metagenome (GOLD analysis project Ga0075163, IMG submission 71478) | Wastewater effluent complex algal communities from Wisconsin, to seasonally profile nutrient transformation and Carbon sequestration -... | ecosystem: Engineered > WWTP > Effluent > Algae...
GATCAGTGCTGGATCACGATGCGTTTTACCGCATTCCACTGCGGATCGCTCAGCCGCACCGTGTATGCGCCGCCCGGAAGGTGGCCCAGGTCCATGTCCAGGATGGACTTCGTCGGGTTGGTGCCAAAGACCGTGCGCCCAAGTGCATCCGTAATATCCACGCGGGTGTCCGAAGACAAGCTGAGGTCCGAGAGATCCAGTTGGAAGCGGCCGTTGTTCGGGTTGGGTAGCACGCGGATCCGGGCAGCCATGGCTGCCTCCTTTATGCCGGTGACGTTCTCCACGGATACCACACAGGTACACGTGCTGGCATTGTTGTTCTCATCCGTTACGGTGAGAACAACGCTTTGCAATCCCACGTCGCTCGTGCTGAAGGAGCTGGGCGATACACTGAGCTCGATCTCCTCGCAATTGTCCGCGCTGCCATTGTCCACCTCCGCAGGGATCACCGGGGTGTTCTGGCCTTCGATGACCTCGATGGACAACGTGGCTTGGCAGAGCGCCGTTGGAGCGATCACATCGCCGTTCGCCACAGGGAAGGTCACCGATCCGGTCGTGCCGCAGGCATCCACGACTTGTATGGTATGCGTTCCCACCCAGAAGTCCGAAAGGGTGGTAGTGTTACCTACGTTGGTGCCGTTCACCACGTAGCCCACTGCGCCTATACCGCCGGTGCTGGTCCATGACACCACCCCATCGTTCGCACCAGCGCACGAGGTTCCCGGATTGCTGGTCACGGTGATGCTGGGAGCGATCGGCGCTTGCGCGGTCACGGAAACGCGGAACAGCCCGGAATTGTCCTGGTAACCATTCACGATGACCTGGTAGTCCCCCGCACATAATTGGATGTTGATCACGTCCGTTCCAGGAAAAGCGCCACCACCATCCATCCCAGTGATGTATTCCCCCCCGGGCAACGCGTAGAGCCCCAGCTTCGTATCGAAATTCGTCAACTCATGGTCCGTTGAGATGATGACCGTGCTCGCCTGGTCGAGATGGAACTTGTAGAACACTTCCGCCGAAAAAGACCCACCCACGTCCACATATTGGAGCGGAGCGCTACTGTTCTGGCCGGACACGGGGCGGTTCGAGTTCACATCGGACTTGGTGGTGTTCATGGCCACCGGACCGAAGTCCAGCATGTTGTTGGGGCCGTCGCCAGCGGCATACCGCCAGGTCAGCCGCATACGCTGGTCGAACTCCGCCGTATTGGGCATCAACCAGGTGGTGCCGCTGGCAAGCCAGGGGTTCCACTGGCACGGCGCGAAATCAGAACTGGGATACATGATCGGCATATCGGTCAAGCCATCGCGCAAGGTGAGATACCCCGCCCAATAATGATCGCCGTTCGATTCTTCGAAAATGCAATCGTCAGCCCCATCCGACTCGAAAGCGACGCCGTAGAATGCAAGCGACGCGGTGTAGGAGGTGCCCGTACCCGCCCACCACCCTCCGGGCGATGCGTCGGTACACGGTGCGGCACAATCCCAGGTCTTGCACGCCAAGGCTTGCGGGACGCCGTCCACGAAACACTCCGTTTTGATCGTCGGATCGGCCAGGCCATCCCCATCGTTGCTGCCGGTATACTCGCTCTCCCATACCTGCAATTCCCAATTGATCGCCCTGTTCACCACATCCGTTCCCCATTGGGCTTGGGTGGGAAGCATGGCGCAGATCGACAGTGCAACGGTCAGTAGAGTAGTTGTCTTGTTCATGGGTTCGGGAGATCGGTGGTGGTCGGCGGGTGTTGGTTCTGTGGCTGGTCGGCCAGGTAGTGGATCGGGAAGATAGTTGGATCGATCGGATCGAATGCGCAGATCTTGCACGCTTCACGCATCTGGTCAAGACCCACTGTCCACTCCCAGTGCGGTCGTTGCATCCGATCAGTGCTGGATCACGATGCGTTCTACCGCATTCCACTGTGGATCGCTCAGCCGCACCGTGTATGCGCCGTCCGGCAGGTGGCCCAGGTCAAGGTCAAGGACGGACTTCGTCGGATTGCTGCCGAAGACCGCACGGCCTAGCGCATCGTTGATGTGCAAGCGGGTGTCCGTGGACAAGCTGAGTTCCGAAAGGTCCAGCCGGAAGTGGCCCTTGCTCGGGTTGGGCAACACGCGGATCCGGGCAGCCATCGCGGTCTCCGCAATGCCGGTAGCGTTCTGTACGGAGACCACACAGGTACAGGTGCTGGTATTATCATTTTCATCCGTTACGGTGAGAACAACACCCTGCAAACCCACATCACTCGTACTGAACGAACTGGGAGCGACGCTTAGATCGATCGCGCCGCAATTGTCCGAACTGCCATTGTCCACCTCCTCTGGCGTGAGCAAGGTGTTCTGGCCTTCGACCACGTCGATGTTCAACGTGGCTTCGCAAAGCGCTGTTGGCATGGTCGCATCCGCGTTGCCCACCGAAAAGGTCGCCGACGCCGTTGAACCGCACGCATCAATGACCTCGACCAGATGTTCGCCCATCGCCAGGTCGGAATGCCAGCTGCTAGTACCCACATCGGTGCCATCCACCCAATAGTGCATGTATGGAACGCCATTCGCGGTATTGAAGAAGACAACGCCGTCATTCGCTTCGGCGCACGACACCCCGTTATTGACGGTAACAGAAACGGAGCGGGCGGCCGGTGCCTGAGCGGTGACGCTCAGGCGGAACAGGCCGGCAGAATCCAGCCGGCCGGTCACGCGCACCTTATAGTTCCCGGCGCACAGCTGCGTAACGATCGTGGAGGTGCCCGGGAGGTTACCGCTCTCATCGTCCGTCGCGAGGATCCCCCCACCGGGCACCGTGGAGTAGAGATAGAGTTCCGTGTCAAAATCCGTCAATGCATGATCCGTAGAGATGGTGACCGTGCTGGCTTGGTCGATGTTGAACTGGTAGTAGACGTCCGGTGAGGACGGGCCCTTCGAATTCGAATACTGGAGCGAAGCACTGCTATACTGGCCGGACACGGCACGGTTCGCGTTCACATCAGCCTTGGTGGTGTTCATGGCCACTGTACCGAAGTCGAGCGGAGCTTCGTAACCCCACCCGGCGGCATAGCGCCAAGCCAATCGCATGCGCTGGTCGAACTGCGCTGTATTGGGCATCAACCACTGGATCCCGCTGGCCAACCAGGGGTTCCAGTTGCAGGGTGCGAAATCGGGACTGGGATAGATGATCGGCATGTCGGCCAGTCCATCCCGCAAGGTGAAGTACCCCGCCCAGTAATGATCGCCGTTCGATGCTTCGAAAACGCAATCGTCGGCCCCATCCGATTCGAAGGCCACGCCATATAGTGCAAGCGATGCGCTATATGGAGTTCCCATGCCCGACCACCATCCCCCTGGAGACCCATTGGCACAGGGCGGGGCACAATCCCATGTCTTGCAGGCCTCACCTTGCGGAACACCGTTCACGAAGCACTCCGTTTTGATCGTCGGATCAGCCAGTCCATCGTCGTCTTCGCTCCCGGAATAGTCGCTCTCCCATACATGTAGCTCCCAGTTGATCGCATTGTTCACCACGTCCGTTCCCCATTGGGCCTGGGTGGGAAGCATGGCGCAGATGGACAGCGCAACGGTCAGCAGAGTAGTTGTCTTGCTCATGTGTTTTGGGGATCAGTGGTGGACGGCTGGTGGTGGTTATGTGGCTTGTCGGCCAAGTAGTGGATCGGGAAGATAGATCGATCAATAGTACTGATCGTGGATGCCCCAGGACCTGTTCAAGTACCACGGTCCTACCGTCCGATCAGTGCTGGATCACGATGCGTTTTACCGCATTCCATTGTGGATCGCTCAGCCGCACCGTGTATGCGCCGTCCGGAAGGTGGCCCAGGTCCAGGTCAAGGATGGACTTCGTCGGGTTGGTGCCGAAGACCGTCCGTCCAAGTGCATCCGTAATATCCACGCGGGTGTCCGCAGACAGGGTGAGTTCCGAGAGGTCCAGCTGGAAGTGGCCGTTGGTCGGGTTGGGCAACACCCGGATCCGCGCAGCCATCGCAGTCTCCTCCATGCCGGTGACGTTATCCACGGAGACCACACAAGTGCAGGTGCTGGTATTGTCGTTCGCATCCGTTACGGTGAGAACGGCACTCTGCAAACCCACATCGCTCGTGCTGAACGAGCTGGGCGAGACGCTGAGCGCGATCTCGCCGCAATTGTCCGAACTGCCGTTGTCCACATCCTGTGCGGTGATGACGGTACTCTCGCCCTCGATCACGTCGATGGAAAGCGCCGCAAAGCAAAGGGCTGTCGGAGGTGTGTCGTCCATGCTCACCACGTTCACGGTGGTGTTCGCTGACGAACCGCAGGCGTCGATCACCCTGATGTTGAAGGGTCCGACCGGGCGGTTCCCGACGGAGGTCGCGGTGACCACATCCACCTCGTTGATGATATACTGGAGCGCTCCGATGCCACCGCTGGCGGCCCAGGAGACCGCGCCGTCGTTCGCATCGGGGCATGACGTGCCGGAATTCTCCACAACTGAAATGGCGAGTGGGGTGGGCGCCTGGGCGGTGACGTTCAGGCAGAAAGTACCTGTATTGGCCTGGTAACCCTCCACGATGACTGCATAATCCCCCGCGCAGAGCTCGCGAATGATCTGGGAGGTGCCACCGGCGCCGCCACCATCGTCATCCGATACGATCAGCCCGGTGCTGGGCAGCGCGTGCAGATGGATCTTGGTGTCGAAGTTGGTCGGGTTGCAATTCGTGGTGATCGTCACCCTGCTCGGTTCGTCCAGGTGGAACAGGTAGAACACGTCCGGCGCGGCATCCCCTTGCTGGTTCGTGTAATTGAGATCGACCAGGCTGCGCTGGTCGGCAACGGCACGGTTGCTGTTCACATCCCGCTTCGTGGTGTTCATGTCAACGGTGCCGAGATTGAGCAGGTTGTCCCATCCGGATCCGGCCGTGTAGCGCCAGGTCAGTTCCATGCGTTGGTTGAAGGTCGGGTTGTTGGGCAGGAGCCAAGTGGTACCACTGGCGAGCCAGGGATTCCAGCTGCCAGGCGTGAAATCCGGACTGGGGTAGATGATGGGCATTTGGTTCGACCCATCGCGAAATGTGTAATCGCCACCCCAATACCAATCGTCGTGTAGGGGGTCATAATAGCAGTCGAATTCAGCATCTGATTCCCACGTCCTGCATCGAAAAGAGATATACGAGTCGTGAGGAATATTGGTCCTGGCCCACCAACCTTCCGTGGTGCCGGTTTTTGTACAGGGGAGGCCCTCGCAATCCCATGTTTCGCAGGTATACGCACCAGCGATCTCACCGTTCAAGCTTAATTCAGAGGATATGGTGGGATCCGCCCAACCATCGCCATCAAAATCGCCTTGGTAGGTGCTTTCCACGACGTGGAGTTCGAAGTTGATCGCCTTGTTGATCACGTCCGTTCCATATTGGGCATCGGCCGTATGGAAGGCGCACGCCGCCATCACGACCGCTAGCAGTTTAGAAGTCTTTCTCATGGGTGCTCGTTACTGGTAATTATGGCCCTGGTGGGACCGACAATGCAAACAGACCACGAACGCGCCTCGTCCACAATCGTTCATACCAATGAGCTTTCCGCCACCCTATCATTGATTCCAATGACCTTCCGCCGTTTTATCCTGCTGCTGCGTATGTTCGATGTTCTGTGGCTGTGCCGTTCAACTCTCCCAACTGTTGCGCATGCGCTGGAAGGACCGGCTGAGCCTGCTATGCTCTTTGCTGTGCAGCGCCACTGCCCACGGGCAGCTGGACACCGTGGAGATCCACCTCCATGCCATCACCGTGGAGGACGGCCTGCCGCAGGGCTACGTGCTGGCCATGGCGCAGGACAGCACGGGCTACCTCTGGTTCGGCACCAAGGATGGACTAGCGCGCTACGACGGGTATGAGTTCAGGGTGTTCCGGCACAGTGAGCAGGACACGAACAGCATCGGTGGCGACCACATCACCAGCTTGTTGGGCGATCGCGAAGGATATCTGTGGGTGGGCATCGCGCCTTTCGGACTGGACCGATACGATCCCCGGACGGGCCGCTTCGCACATGTGCGCGTGGAAGGGATGGAAAATGGCCTGTCTTCCCGGTTGCAATCGCGTCTCTGCGCCGACGAGCTGGGCCGGATCTGGATCAGCCTGCACACCAGCCAAGGGTGGCGCAATCTGGTGGTGGCGCCGCAGGGAGGAGCACAGCTGGTGGCGAAGGACCCACGCCATGTGCCTCCATCGACCGTTCCCTTGGAGGATGCGCGCGTCTTCATCGGCCCGAACGGTGATCCGTGGATCGCCAACCCCGATACGATCCGTTGCATTCATCGATCGGCCGATGGTTCGTTCCAGGTCATCGATCGCCCCCACAAGATCCCGTGGCTCGCCCCTGATGGGGTGCGCGAACCCCCGCAAATGGTCACCGATCCTGTTACCGGACGGATGCTCGTCGCCGAACCCGGCCTGATCACTCACAGAACACACCACCAGGCCGCCCCGATCGATACGACCCACCTCACCGACCCGCAATTCCAGCTACTCCTGCTGTTCGATAGTCACCGCCGCATTTGGGGCGGTCCGCATCACGGAATGGATCGTCGATTGGACCTGAAGAGCGGACGCATCGAGGTCGTGTCCCCGAGTGGGGCCGTCCCTGTGGGCATCTGGCAAACCACGGGCTTGAGACCGACCTTCGAGGACCGGGCGGGCAACCTCTGGTTCACTACCGGCGGTTTCGGGGTGTTCCGAACGAATCTGCGACGGGAGCGCTTCAAACCCGTGGATCCCGGGCTTCTGCTGGGCGTGTATCCGGCCGATCTGAGCGGTAGCGTCCTGCTCGGGTTCACGAAGAACGGCCCGAACGTGCGCTACGGCATGCCCGGGAGCTATGCGAAAGGCACCATGCCGGTGCATGGCACACCGCCGCACATGGAGCGCGGTGTGGTGGATGCGCAAGGCAGGATCTGGGCTGGCGAAGCGGTGCGTGGGACGCGTGAGATACGGGCCGTCGTACTGGACGAGCATGGCCTGTCCTACGTCAAGTCCATGGAGGGCGAGCGGATCCGCGACATTTTCCCCGGACCGGGCAACACGATCTGGGCGGTCTCGGGTACGAACGTGGATGTGGTCACGAGCCTCACCCACCTCGATGCACGCACTGGTGCGATCATCGGACGCTATTCACCACCCATTGCGTTCGGCACGAGCGACTACCTGGCCATTTCATCACTCACTCATGATCCCGACGGCTCCGTTTGGTTGGGCACGGTGGCCGGTCTGCACCACCTGGATCCGAAGACGGGTGTGTGGAAGGTGTTCAAGCATGTTGAGCACGATCCGCAGTCGTTGCCGCACGACATGGTCTTCACTACCTGCCTTGATCCGGCCGACCCGCATGTGCTCTGGGTGGGCACCAACGGTGGTGGGTTCGCGCGTTTCGATACGCGCACGCAGCAGTTCAAGACCTATACCACGAAGGACGGCCTGCCGAACAATGTGATCTACGGTATCCTCAGCGATGCGCGCAACAACCTGTGGATCGGCACCAACCAGGGTCTTGTTCAATTCGATCCGCGCACGGGCGCGATGACGACCTATACCAAGGAGGACGGTTTACCGAGCAACGAATTCAACCGCTATTGCTATGCGAAGACCGACGACGGCGAGCTCTGGTTCGAGGGCATGGGCGGAGCCTTCCACTTCAACCCGGAGGAGTTCTATGAGACCATCCCCGCATCGCCCACGGTGATCACCGGCTTGCGCCTTGTGGGCAAGACCGTGTCAGTAGCTGGCCTCGGCAACGCCACCGGTGAAGCCTACGAACTGCCCGCGCCCATCGAGTTCGTGCGCAGCATCACCCTGCCGTACAGCGAGCGCATGATCACCTTCTCCTTCGCGTGCATGGACCACACCGCACCGCTGAAGAACACCTTTCGGTACATGCTCGAGAACTTCAGCACCGACTGGGTGGATGTGGGCACCGTACACGAGGCCACCTTCACCAACCTCGATCCCGGCACCTACATCTTCCGCGTGCAAGGGCGCAACAGCGCAGGCGTGTGGGATGAACGCGGGGCGACGATGGAGGTCATCATCACGCCACCGTGGTGGGGCACCTGGTGGTTCAGGATGATTGCTGCGTTGTTGATCACAGCCGGGGTCGTTGCTTTCTATCGTTACCGCCTGGCCCAAGCCGTGAAAGTGGTGCGGGTGCGCGAACGCATCGCCCGCGATCTGCACGACGAGATCGGTTCCACGCTCAGCAGCGTCTCGCTCTTCAGTAGCGTGGCGCAGAAGAAGGCAGCCGGTAAGGCACCTGAGGCCAGTGAACTCTTTGGCCGCATTACCGAAAGCACTACGCAGGTGTTGGAGGCGATGAACGACATCGTTTGGGCCGTGAACGCCGACAACGATGACATGGCCAGCGTGATCAAGCGCATGCACGCCTTCGCTGTGAACGTGACCGAGGCGCGCGGCTGCAAGCTCCACCTGCACGCCGATGAGGAACTGAAGACCTGGCGCTTGGAGATGACCCAGCGCAAGAACCTCTACCTCATCTTCAAGGAAGCGGTGAACAACGCCATGAAGTATTCCGGCTGTGCGAACCTGCGCGTGGAACTGGTGCGTGATCGTTCCGCCATCGTGCTGCGCGTAAAGGATGATGGCAGCGGATTCGATGCGACCGCGACCAACGGCAGCGTGGGCGGCGGCAACGGGCTGGGCAACATGCGCAACCGCGCAGCGGAGATCCCCGGCACGCTCAGCATCACCAGCACCTTAGGCCAGGGCACCACGGTGGAACTGCACTTCACACCGGGCGAGGGCAAAAGGTCATTGGAACCAATGACACCCGGCGCCGAACAAGCGCAATAGTTTTGCCCCATGGAATTGCGGGTGGCCATCTTCGACGACAACGCCAAGCGCCGCGAAGGGCTCCAGTTGCTCATCGACTCCACCGAGGACATGACCTTCGTGGGCAGCTGGCCCGACTGCCGCGACGTGGTGCGCCACATCGCCGAGACCTCACCGGATGTTGTGCTCATGGACATCGACATGCCGCATGTGGATGGCATCGCGGGCGTGGCCCTCATCCGCAAGCAGTTCAAGGACGTGAAGATCCTGATGCAAACGGTGTTCGAGGACAACGAGAAGATCTTCGACGCGATCCTCGCCGGTGCCAACGGCTATCTATTGAAGCAGACCGCGCCCACCAAGCTCATCGACGGCATCATCGAAGTGGCGCAGGGCGGTGCACCCATGACACCCATCGTCGCATCCAAAGTGCTCAAGCTCTTCGCACAACGCGGCAGCGGTTCGTCCAAGACCGTCGACTTCAACCTCACCGACCGCGAAGTGGAGATCCTGCGTTACCTCGTGGACGGCTACAGCTACAAGATGATCGCGGAGAAGTGTGCGGTCTCCTACGCCACGGTGAACACGCACGTGAGCCACATCTACCAGAAGCTTCAGGTGAAGAGCGTGGCGGGGGCAGTGAGCCTCGCGGTGCGGGAGGGCTTGGTGTGAACGCCAGACACTGTCATGGTGCGATCTTCGCATCATGCCCACCCTCGACTTCCTCCAAAGTGCCCGCAAGGAATTCGCCTACTACCGAAGGCTTGGCGAGATGACCTTCGCGCAGGTATCCGATGCCGACCTCTTCCGTGAACCCGCGTCCGGCAGCAACTCCATCGCGGTGATCGTGAAGCACATGCACGGCAACATGCTATCGCGCTGGGCGGACTTCCTGACCACCGATGACGAGAAGCCCTGGCGACAGCGCGATGCGGAATTCGAGAACGATACGATCACGCGGGAAGAACTTCTCGCGCGCTGGAACGAAGGATGGACCTGCTTGTTCAACGCCATCGACCCATTGACGCCCGCTGATCTCGAGCGCACCGTCCTGATCCGCACCGAGCCGCATTCCGTACAGCAGGCCATTGTGCGGCAACTGGCGCACCTCCCCTACCATGTGGGGCAGATCGTGCTGTTGGGGAAGCTGTACCTGGGGGATGAGTTCCGGTCGCTTTCGATCCCGAAAGGCGGTTCCCAGGCCTTCAATTCCGGAAAGGGCATGTAATGGCTCCGATCAGCGCCGGGGCGCTCTGGGGAACGCCTCACTTTGTTCTCAACACGAGGCAACCGAACCACCCCTCCCCTAGTCATCGAGCCAATCGGCCGATCTTGTCGCCCCACACCGAAATACCCACTTCCCGTTCGGTCAAGGCATTCGACGGCTCTTCTTCCCGTTCGTTCATCCCCGCTGCGCTACTTTTAGGCCTCCTTACGAGCGCCACCGAGTGCGCGGTCGTCGGGGTCCTATCCCTAGCCGTTCAATCGTTTCCCGCATGAATTCGATCAGGTCCCTAATTGCCGCCGCCTTTTGCTCGGCCTCCCTGTTGGTCTCCGCCCAACAGATCAGCATCACGTCCGGTTCTGCGACCAGCTGTTCCGGCGTGATCGAGGACTCCGGTGGCCCCAGCGGAGAGTATTCGGACAATGAGAACATCACGTTCACCATTTGTCCGGACGTACCCGGTAACGTGGTGTACCTGACCTGGTTCGTGTTCAACCTGAGCACCGCCGGGAACAACGACGACAACCTGACGATCTATGATGGTGACAACACCAGCGCGGTAACGCTCGGATCCTACACGGGAACGGCCCTGCAGAACCTGGTGGTGAGCGGCACGGTCTTCAACACGAGCGGCTGTCTTACCCTGGTCTTCCAATCCAACGGCACCGGAACAGGCGAGTTCGCCTGCGGTTTCCAGTGTACGATCCCGTGCCAGAACCCATTGTCCGTGGCTGTTATGTCCGAAGCGGTGCCCGCCTTGGTCTGCCAGAACGAGGTGGTCAACTTCGATGGTAGTGCCTCCTTCGCACAACCCGGCTACAATATCACCCAGTACCTCTGGGATTTCGATGATGGCACCGTGGACAGCACTAGCGGCCCATTGGTGAGCCACGCCTTCCCGGACGATGGCGAACATGTGGTGCAATTGACCGTCACCGACGACAACGACTGTAGCAACCTGAACCTGGTGGACCTGCAGATCCTCGTAAGCACGACGCCGCACTTCATCCTCACGGACCCGAGCACCGAGACCTGCTTCGGGGAGACGGTGACACTCTACGGCCATGCTGATCCGGTGACATGGACCGGCATTCCGGATGCGAACTTCGGCGATGGCGTGTTCCTGCCGGATGACGTAGGTCTTCCTTTCTCGTCCAGTTTGAATTTTGAGCAGTTCGCCTCCGGCCAAGTGGTTACGGACATGTCCAATATCCAGCAGGTTTGTGTGGAAATGGAGCACACCTTCATGGGTGACCTCGTGCTGCAGGTGATCTGCCCTAACGGACAAAGCGTGATCCTGCACCAGCAAGGTGGCGGCGGTACGTACCTAGGCGCGGCGAACGACAACGACGGTAACGATAACCCGGTGATCGGTGAATGTTGGGAATACTGCTGGGACCCCAACGCCACGAACGGCACTTGGATCGAGAACCTGGCGAACGTTACCCCCGCCGGCACACCACAGAACAATGCGCTGAACCCGGGTACGTACGAAAGCGTGCAGCCCATGACCAACTTGATCGGTTGCCCGCTCAACGGCGAATGGATCTACCAGAGCACCGATCTCTGGGGGGCCGATAACGGTTTCATCTGTTCGTGGTCCATCGACTTCGATCCTACCATCATCCCGGATGTGACCACCTTCACCCCTTCCTGGGGTCCCGAGGCGGACTCATCACTTTGGACAGGCGGTACCGTGCCGGACGTGATCTCCGCCAACGGTGATACCATCACTTTCACCGCACCGGACCCTGGCGTCTATCCCTTCGAGTATCAAGTGACCGACGACTTCGGTTGCACGTACGATACCACCATCACCCTTACCGTGAACGAGCCTTTCCTGGTGGATGCCGGGGACGACCTCGTGATCTGCAACGACCCGCTCCAGCTGAACGCCACCGTGATCGGCGGTACACCGGCTTGTGCGTGGGAATTGGAAATGAACGATTGGGGCTGGGACGGCTGGAACGGCGCCATGTTGACCGTAACCGTGAATGGTGTTGCAACGGATTACATGGCCGACTTCAACCAGACGATCGTGAGTATTCCGATGCAGTCCGGTGATGTCATATCCCTGGTGTATACCGCTGGTGATTGGGAAGATCAGGTCTCCTATGTCCTTCGAGATGATCAAGGCACGACCATTTTCGAGGATGGCCCCAACCCGACGACCGGAGCAGTTTGGAACGGTGTTGGGACCTGCGGCGGTGAACCACCCATGGTGTGGTCATGGTCGCCCACCGAAGGTCTTTCCGATCCGAACATCGCGAACCCGACAGTCCTTGTGACCAGCGAAACGGAATACATCGTTACCGGTCACATCCTTGATCACCCGATCTGCTCGGCTACCGATACGGTTGTGGTCACATTGGACCCAGGCTTGGATCCCGGCACTGACTCCCTCGTGGTGGTCTGTGCCACACCGCCTGTCTTCGAATTGATCGACATGCTCGGCGGCGACCCTGCTGCGGGTGGCGTTTGGACCGATGCGGACGGCAACGTCGTGGCGAACACCACGTTCGACCCGCAGGTGGATGCCGCAGGAGTTTACACCTACACATTGACCACACCATTGGGTTGCGTTGGTACCGCCGATCTTACCATTGAGATCCTTCCAGCAAGTGATCCAAGTTGCTGTGGTATCGTGGATGCCGGCCCCGATTCTACGATCTGTACGCTGACATACGGACTCCATGCTTCTATCGGCAATACCGGTACCGGTGTATGGACCGGACCCGCAGGTTACACCTTCGCTGATGCCTCCAACCATGAAACGGAGGTTACCGCACCCGCCAGCGGCCCAGCGATGTTCTACTGGACCGAGGATGATGGCGTGCTCTGCTACCTCGTGGATAGCGTGACCATCACCTTCACCCAGCCGATGGTGGCGACCATGACCACGACCGATGCGATCTGCTACGAGGTTTGCGATGGTACCGCAGAGGTGGCTACCACCGGCGGTATCGGTGACTTCACCTATACATGGAGCGATAGCATCGCTGGCGACACCCTTGCAGCAACCGCCATTTGCGATGGCACCTACACGGTCACCGTGACCGATGAGAACAACTGCACCGCAACGGCCGACTTCACCATTTCGCAACCTGTTCTATTGGAGATCGACAGCACCAGCTACATCGAACCCTGGTGCCATGGTAGCTGTGACGGTTCCGTCTTCATCAGCGATGCGGAAGCCGTGGAATACAGCTTCGATGGCGGCGCGTCCTTCTCTCCAACTCCCTCGTTGGAGAATGTTTGCACGGGGGTCTTCGAGATCATGATCCACAACGCCGCTGGATGCGAAGGAACGGGCCTGATCCTGCTTCCCGAACCACCGGAGGTCATTGCCGAATTCGTGCATGGGCCCATACCGGCCAACGTCAATGCACCCACGATCTTCTTCACCGACCAATCACTGAATTCGGTCACGCGCGTGTGGGATATCGCTGGGCTCATGTCCTCCACGGATGCGACACCGGAGTTCACCTTCACCAACAAGATACCCGACACGTACGAGGTTTGCCTGATCGCCAGTGACGCACACGACTGCACCGATACCATCTGCCATGATGTTGTCATCGACGACGTGCTCTTCACCTATGTACCGAACGCGTTCACTCCGGACGGTGATGGTGAGAACGAGCAATGGCGCATGACCTCGAACATCCCGGACATCATGGGATTCGAGCTACGCGTGTTCGATCGCTGGGGCCAGCTCGTCTTCCAAGCGAATGATCCTTACAAATCATGGAACGGAACGTTCCAGAACGGCGGTGGGGATATCCTCAAGCAGGATGTCTATGCATACCGCATCGTTTACCAGATCGCCAGCACGGGCGGCGTCCGGGAAGAGCTTGGGCACGTGACATTGCTGAAGTAGAAGAGCAGCGCGGCAGACAGACTGGAACCCCGTTCAACCCTTTGGTGGTTGAACGGGGTTCTTCGTTATGGACGGTCCATCAGGCGATCTTCGATGATCGATCGAATTCCGGGGTCGAGGATCGGCGTGATGCCCGGATCGAACGCATGCAGTACCCCGCTCTTCAGGAGCGGGTATTCCTTGACCGGAAAATGCTGCCAAAGCGTATCGAATTCATTGAGGACATCCTCGTCCTGCGCATTCCGCCGGTCGAACAAGGCGGCGCTAAGCCCCCAACCGGCCCCGTAATAGAGGTCCGACCGGTGGTCCTGTGAACCGGTATTGAGTATCCGGATGAGGTGCTCCGGATCATCACCATACTTGCGGGCCAGCACCCAACCCGTTGCCTGGAAGTTCGGGGTCGTGTGGGGTGCTGTTCCCATGATGTAGACCACCGAGCATGCGCCACAGCCCAGGACCCATGCGCTGCGGAACCATGTGGACACCCTTCCTACCGTACCGTATCCCTCGAGGACGACCAGCACCAGAAGCGGCGCGATGAACGGGAAGTAGCGATAGTAGAGATAGCCCTGACCATCCGGCCGTGCAACGAAGAACGGGGCGACCGAAAGGACCACGGTGAATGAAACAACCGTGAGGACGGAAAGGCGCAACGCACCGCGCGATGATGTGCGGGACCGCAATCCCGCGAAAAGACCCATGACGATGAAAACTGCGATCACCAAGCTGATGATGCGCACTGTTGCATGATCCAAAGGCCCCAGCGTGAACGATGCGGGAAAATCCGCCGACCACACCTTCCAGAACTTCAACGGGATGGCGCTCCAAACGATGGGCTCGTGCTCCAATCCACGGATGGATGTCGGCGAGAGGTCCTCCAAACCGAAGCCATGATCAACGAACGTCCGGACGAACAGGTGCGGGAGGAATGCCATCACGCTTCCGAAAACGAACAGGCCCATGCCACGCAGCTTCGCACCGGGTCCACCCGCACCAAGTAACGACCACACTAGATAGGCCGGTGCGAAGACCCATACATCGTAGGCCAGGGATGCCAATAGCCCGCAACAAACACCCATCATCCATGGAGACCGATCGCGGCGTGTTGCTTGGTGGACGAGCAGGAACGGCGCGAACGACATCAACGCATGCAAGCCGAAATCCACCGTGGCCCAGGGCAACATCACGGGTGCAGCGAAAACGGTCCACGCAGCGAACCATGTTGCCGTGCGATCCCCGAACAAGCTTCGGGCAACCTGGATCTGCACGATGCGCGAGAGCGTATCCAACGCGAGGGCTGCCCAAGACAAGGGTGGCATGATGCCCGCCAGCGGTGTGAACAGCAAGGCCAGCAACGAAATGAAGAAGCTGCCCCCTTCATGGGGATAGTGCAACAACTGCTTGTAGGTGAAGGTGCCGTTCGCGATGAGCTCGTCCAAGCCCATCCCCCATGCCAGTTGATCCGGTGCGGTATTCCACAGGGAATTGGACCAACCGAAGGCGAAACGCACTATCGTTCCCGCAAGGACCCATGCCCACCACGACCATTTGGTACGCCAGAGCGGAGCGGTTCCTTCCATGGGCGCAATGGCGTTGGTCACACGCGAATATCGCCAATGACCACACGTTGCACTGGCCCCCAGGGAGAATGATCCGTGATATGTCGGACCGATCCAGCCAACTTGTAGCGGGCACCGTACGTGAACGGGTCCTCCTGAAAAGCCTTTACCAACGGCGGTTTCTGTGAATGCGGTCCATCGGCATGGATCAGCATTCATCGGGTCCGTCCACCCTGCTCGTCGAATTCCAAGGGCACGAGCGGACCGGACCCGGCACCTTTGCGTCCCTCTAAGGGCTATCCCAGCCCGCGTGCATGGACCAGCAGACCGTTTCGATCGACCAGACGTACGATTCCCTGAAATGGGTTTCTGACCGCCCCCCCCACCTGCACGTACACCGCATCCTGTTCCTTCTGCCAAGCCGGAAACACCATGACTTTGAATGGGTCGACCGGTTGATGCGGACCACGCTCAAATTCGAATGCCGGATCGTGGACCCAACACGGCCGATGGATCCCATCCGCTCCACCTCCGGCGGGGTGCCGCTCGGCCGCTTGATCGCACCTCATACGGTGCAACCCCTTTTCGACATCGATCGGGCGTGGCAGTTCCAAGCCCCGGCTCCGGATCGTCATCATCTACTGACCAAGCCTCAGTGGGAAACCCGGATCTGGTTGGACGGCTTCGATATCCGCGATGGTGAATCCGTAACCCTGATGCTTACCGCGAACGCGCGGTTCGTTGCCGAACTGGCCGCGTGATCGTTACACCTTGGCACGCGGGGCTTCGCCGGAGCGTACAATGGGAGCGCTCGTGACCGCATCTGCCAGCAAACGGTCCAAGAGTTCTTCAATGGTCGCCGATGCCACTACCCTTGTCGGCCCGTGCAGGAACCCATCACGCTCCATGCGATCGATCTGTTCCAACAACGGAGCGTAGAAACCGTTCACGTTCAACAGACCCATCGGTTTGGCATGCAAGCCGAGCTGCCGCCAGGTGAGCAGTTCGAAGAGTTCATCCATCGTACCGAAGCCACCCGGCAGTGCGATCACTGCGTCGCTGCGTTCGTGCATGCGCATCTTCCGTTCGTGCATGTCGTGGACGATCATCAGTTCCGTGAGGCCCGAATGCGCAAGCTCCTTCTCCACCATGAAACCGGGGATCACACCGAGTACTTCACCGCCGGCTTCCAACGCCGCGTCAGCAACGGCACCCATCAAGCCGACATGGCCACCGCCGTAGACCACGCCCATGCCTCGTCCCGCGATGGCCTTGCCAACGGCTTTTGCCGCTTCCAGAATGGCGGGATCAGTGCCCGTGTTGGCCCCACAGAATACCGCGATGTGTTGCATTGGATGAAGATAGTTCCTTCAGGCTTCGGCCAGTGTGGTGAAGAGGTCGGGCTCTTCCCGGAAAGCCCCTTCCAATTCCAATAGCTTCTTCTTCGCCGCAAGGCCTCCCGCATAGCCCACCAGTTCCCCGGTGCTACCAATGATGCGGTGGCATGGCACGATGATGGAGATCGCATTCGCCCCGTTGGCAGATGCCACTGCGCGGATCGCTGTTGGCTCCGCCACTTCGGCGGTCAAGGAGGTGTACGTGCCGGTCACTCCATATGGCATGGCGAGAAGCGCTTTCCAAACGCGCTGCTGGAAATCAGTTCCCACCAAGCGCAAGGGCAGGTCGAACACCGTGCGATCACCTTTGAAGTACTCGTTCAATTGCACCATCGTCGCTTCGATCACCGGCGAAGAACCTACCTCGTACGTTGCGTTCAAGCCGCGTTGGATGCGTGCATCAACAGCGGAGCGCATGCGACGATAGCGCCAATCGCACAGGCACAGACGATCATCGAACGAACCGAGCAGCAGTTCACCAGATCCTGTTCGGAACGGCTGTATGATGATCCGTGCCATATGTCGTGGAAGGAGATGCGGAAAGGTACGCGTGCACTGCCAAGTGCATCACTCGATCACGATCCCGTACTTGTGCAGCAGGCCCAAGGCGCCATGGGTGGAGAAACGGGCGCCTACAAGATCATTGTGCTCCGGGTCGATGCGGAAATGGAAAGCGGTGGTGAGATCCGCTTTGCGCAGTTTCGTGCGCTCGAAGACGGCATCCTGCAGGTCGCAATTATCCAGGACAGCTTCATTCAATTCCGCGTTCGAGAAGTCGACCCCCTTGAGCGAACATTTGGTGAAGATCGTCTTCGGCATCCTTCTGCCCACGAAAACGGAATGGTCCAGAACGCAATGCTCAAACCGGACGCTGAACAACATTTCCGAACAGGCCGAAAAGTCGATACCGAGCATCCTGCACTCCTTGAACACGTTGTTCTGCATGCTAACCCCGCGCAACTTGATCATCGAGAGGTCACATCCATTGAACGTACAATCGATGAACTTGCTTTTGGCAAAGTCGGCCTTGGACAGATCGCAACGCGTGAACGTACACTGCTCGAACGTGCGGCCGGGGAAGGACCTGCCGGAATGCGCGAGCTTCTCGAAAGCACGATCCTCATTGATCAGGGATTCCATGCCGCAAGGTCGTAAGTGGACGGTTGAATACCGCGTCCATGGCACACTGAAAGTCGCCGAGAGCCAGGTCAGAACTCCCAAATACGACCAGGAACAGCAGCAGAAAAGCCCTCTAGTTCTTCACGAACGACGCATGTGTGGTATGGGTCCCATCAACCACAGTTACTACATAGGTCCCGCTCGAAAGATCGGACACGTCCACACTGTTCCCGATGACCGAGGCCCCCAATACCATTCGTCCGGTCATGTCCGTGATGCGGATCCGAACGGCCGTGGATCGGGTGCCGCGCAATGTCAACCGGTCCTGCACCGGATTGGGGAATAGGCCTATTCCATCGGATGCTGCCACGGGCATCACACCGGTGGAAAGCCCCTCCTCCACGACCAGCGTGCCATTGATCCCCGGTGCTTGCACCACGTCCACGATCCCTGATGGCCAACGTACCTCCACTTGTTCGATCTCATCAACGGTCCCGAGACCGAAATGTGCGTTCAGCGTGCTCATATAGCGGCAGCCGTCGCCGCTCACGATGTCCCGGATCTGTTCACCTTGTGCGGTGATCACCTTCACACGTGCTCCTACCCCACTGCGATTACTGATGGTGCCGATCGGTGACACCGTCAACCAATTGTTGTCATTGCCATCATTGTAGCTCACCGTGCCGGAGTTCATCATGTCCAGGAAGCCGTCGTTGTTCAGGTCGCCGATCGGCCCGTTGTACGGTGCGTTCCCCACCAAGGTGAATGACATTCCACCAGTGCCATAGAGGATCTCCGCTGCCCCAAGGATGTCCAGGTAGCCATCGTTGTTGAAGTCATGTGTCCGCCATTCGATGCATGAATTGGCCAGTTCCGTACCTGAGCCGACCGTGACGTCGGTGAAGACATCGCCATCGTTGCGCATGAGCTTATGCGCCAGTGAGCCGGACCGGCCAACGAAGGCATCCATGTCCCCATCGTTATCGAAGTCGCCCCACGCGGTGGACCATGCCTGATGCGACATGATCGCGAACCCCATCTCCGGCGCGACATTGGTGAACTGGGCATTGCCATCGTTGCGGTACAGTTCGTCGATGCCATTGCCCCCACCACATTTCGTGTTGTACATGTCCACATCGCCGTCGCCATCGTAATCGATCCAGATGCTACCATAGTTGCCACCCACGACACTGAGCTGGCCGCTGCCTTGGGTGAAATCGCCCTGGCCATCGCTGAAGAAGTAGACGTTCGTACCGACATCATGGCAATAGAACCCGTCCAGGTTACCATCGTTGTCGATGTCCGCCATGTTCGTACGTTGCGCGAAGATGAAGCCCTCGAATGACCTTTCCACGTAACCGGTCCCATCATCCGTGGCCAGCATGAAGGTGGCGCCGCCGCCGCCATAGAGCAGGTCGGTGAACCCGTTGTTGTCCATGTCCCCAGCTGCAATGCTGAAGGAAGGAGTGTTCTGCACCTCCGGGAAATCGTAGGTGTAGTTCACGAAACCACCACCCGCCTGTTGACGGGCCACCTTGATGCTATTGCTATTCGCAATGACCGCATCATCCAAACGGTCACCATCCATGTCCACCACCGTAAGCACGGAGCCCGCGAAGTCCGGGATGAGGGCTTGGGTGAACGTGACCGGTTCGATCGCCAGCACGATAGGTTCGACCTCGATCAATTGGAACGTGAAGCCTTCCGAGGTCCACAGGTCATCAAAGGCGATGGTGTAAACGGTACCGGCCACGACGTTGAAGGTTGCTTCGGATGCAGAACCACCGCCCGAATCGTCGTCGCCGATCACACAGTCCAACGCACCGCACACCCCTGTGTACACATGGAACCGGGTATCTACCCCGCTACCGGCCGTAGTGATCGTGATCGCCGTATCCTGGGCCGGGGTATAGCTGTACCACATGCCACTGGTCGCACCTGCGCCGGTGTTCGCGCAAATGGGATCAGGGACCTCCTCGCCAGTGATGCCCGGCACAACGTGCGTTCCGGGCGCGATCATCTCAGCCGTAGAACAGGTGTTCTGGGCGATGATCGTTGGCGAAAGCAGAAAAAGGAAGACGGGCGCGGAGAGGTGTCTCATCAGCAGATGGGTATTGGGTGGACCGTGGGAAGGGTAGGAAAGATAATCGCCAATGTGGAACTCAAAACTTCAATTACCCCCGAAAGAAAGTGCGACGATAATGACCGGACCGTTACCGCCAGACCTGCCATCCTTCGGAGATCGCATCCACTGCAATAAGTAAGTTACGACGGTCTGGACCGGCACATGTACGCGTCGGCGAAATGGTCGGCTTGAAGGGAGTATCCCGTGGCCGACCTATCCGTTCAGTGATGAACGGCTCGTAGGGAAAGAGCCCGGTGCGCTCAAGTTCGACAAGAAGCGTATCGCCCGACTGCCTCCATCGCCCGGTCACCAACGAAAGGGTATCGCCCTCCAATGGTTCGCAGGGATCGGTGACTCCGTACGCGGCCCATGTGAGGATGCTCGATCGATCTTCGAACGTGATCTGCTGGAACGTTCCATCACCGAAGAAATACACGTAGCTCTCTTCCTCCGTATAGCCCGCGATGCATTCACCATTTGGACCGCCCATCATGGGCAAACCACCCCAGTAGCGCAACTCGCGGCCCAGCCATGATGGGGTCTGTACTGTTTCGGCTTGTGCGGACAACATGCTTGGTGCACCACACGCGAACATGAGACCCCCGAGAACGAACGCGATCGGAAGCGATCGATGGGTCCTGGTCATCATTTGCTTGGACGCGGTCTTACAACTAACCCCAATGACGCGAACAGTGCTCCGGCCCCACAGAGAACGTGCATGATGAAGGCCATGTCCATGGACCGGCTCGCACCATTGGCCGATAGCATCGCACTACCGATAAGGAGCGCTCCACCGAAAGCCAGCACCACCCAGCGTTGCCACTTTCGCCGTTGGAACAAATACGCAATGGAGATACCCAATGCCACGATGAGCACCAGGCCTACTAAAAAAGCGAACAGGACCGCCGCCTCGATCGCCTTCTCCGTCCCTTGGGCGAAGACCTGCGGAACACCCCAGCAACACCAAGAGGCGATCAGTAACAACGTGCGCAGTCCTCGTGACGGTCGATCCATGATGGGTGCTATTCGTTCAACGCTTGCGGAATAACGGCGCCGCATAGTTGATTCTACCTATTTGACCTTCAGATCTCTTCGAGGATCGAATTGCCCTGGGTTCCGTCACCACTGGTCCATTGCCACGTTTCGTGCAACCTGATCTTTCCGTTCGGCATCACTTCCGGTATCGATCGGCACACACCCGTCATCAGCTCGCCCTGGTCGTTAACTTGGTGATAGCGCATGTCGATACATCCCTCATCATCGACCAATGCGATCAAGTGACCGCTGCGGATGCGTCCGCCAGAATAGGAAGAGGTCAGGATCCTGCCTTCCTGTTCGTAATAGAAGATGGTCTCCGGTGAGGTCTCACCATTGGCGCTGTTCCGTACCGGACGAAAACGACGGTCGTTGTAGTTGATCATTCAGAGCGGAAAGCTACGTGCGGGCGACGCTCCACCACCGGCACCGGAACGATCATGCCAAGCGCGATCTTCGCCACATGGCCAAGCGCACCATTCCCATAGACGATGCCGAAGTACATGTATTCACTACCGCCGGTGAATGGCACGCCTGGCTGAAGAAGAACCACGCGAAAAGCACCGGTGTTTGGCTGCGCATCGGCAAGAAGAACAGCGGACTGGTCACCATCAGTTATGACGAGGCGGTGGAGACAGTGCTGTGCCATGGCTGGATCGATGCCATCCGCAAATCGTATGACGCTGTCTCGTTCGTGCAGCGCTTCACCCCGCGCAAGCCGCGCAGCATCTGGAGCCAGGTGAACCGTGAACGCGTGCTCGCATTGATCGAGGCCGGCGCAATGATGCCCGCGGGGCTGGCCGCCATCGAGGTCGCGAAGGCCAATGGCGAATGGGATCGCGCTTACAGCCCTGCTTCAACGATCACCGAACCGAAGGACCTGCTGGCCGCTTTGCGCAAAAGCCCACGTGCGAAAGCGTTCTATGCCAAGCTTACCGCGCAGAACCGATACGCGATCCTGCATCGCCTGGAGAAGACCGCGAAACCCGAAACACGGGCCAAACGGTTGGCGGAGTTCGTGGCGATGTTGGAGCGGAAAGAGGTGTTCCATCCGTAAGCCGGATCCGCGGATCGTTGCGAACTTGCGGCATGTTCCGCTTCCACCCGTTGTTGCTTCTCGTGCTTGTTCCTGTGCTTGCCGAGGCCCAGCAGGTTCCCGATAGCACGTTCACGTACGCGGCTGCGCGACCGGCCTACGCCATCGGTGCTGGTCCGCGTGTGGTGGTGGATGAAGCCCACCACAATTTCCATCGCATCGGTGAGCGTTACATGGCGTTCGCGAATGTGGTCCGGGGCGATGGCTACCAGGTGACAGCAGGAACAGAGCCCTTCACCACAGCAGGTTTACAGGATGCGCGGATCCTCGTCATCTCCAATGCACTGGGCGACGATGGACCCTGGCAACTCCCCACCGTTCCGGCGTTCACGGCCGATGAAGTGCATACGGTGGAGGCCTGGGTTCGCGCCGGTGGAAGCCTCTTCCTCATCGCCGATCACATGCCCTTCGGTGGTGCAGCCGCGGAAATGGCTGCCGCCTTCGGCTTCAACTGGATCAACGGCTACGCCTTTCGCAAGGACAATGGCCCCGAACAATTCTCACGTACCGCGGGGAACCTCTTGGCTTGCCCGATCACCGATGGCAGTACACCCGACGAGCGGATCGACCGCATCACGCTCTTCACCGGCAGCGCCTTCGTCCCTCCACCCGAAGCCAGACCCATCATCCGGCTGGGCGAGGACTATGAGATCCTCCTACCGCAGCAGGCCGGGCAGTTCAGCGATACTACAGCGCGGATCGATGGACGTTATTTCCACGGCGGTGCGATGCTCGAATACGGCAGCGGCCGTGTGGTCTGTTCCAGCGAGGCTGCCATGTTCAGTGCGCAACTGGCCGGACCCACCAGACAGCCGATGGGCATGAACCAACCGGAGGTCGGGCAGAACGCGCAGTTCCTGATCAACATCATCCATTGGCTCGACAAGCGGCTGTGATCCATGACCACCTCTTTCCGATGCCGTACGAAGTGATCCGCACAGACTCCAGCGATCCCGCTTTTCGTACGCTGGTCATTGCGTTGGACAAGGACCTCGCGATCCGCGATGGCGACGACCACGCGTTCTTCGCCCAATACAACAAGATCGACAGCATCAAGCATGTGGTCGTCGTGATGGACGGCCCAAACCCAGTAGGCTGTGGTGCATTCAAACCGTTCGAGATCGGTGCGGTCGAGATCAAACGGATGTACGTGCCACCCGAACACCGGCAGAAGGGGATCGCCTCCATGGTCCTCCGTGAACTGGAACGGTGGGCGCAGGAGTTGAACTACAAACGCTGTGTACTCGAGACCGGCGAAAAGCAACCGGAAGCGATTGCGCTCTACACGAAATGCGGCTATCGCATTATCCCCAACTACGGGCAATACATCGGCGTGGAAAGCAGCGTTTGTTTCGAGAAGGAACTGCCGTGAGAGGCGGACCGAAAGACGTTCAAGTCCAGCGCCGCGCAAACCTTCCTACGCCATAGGCGATCATTGCCGACAACGCGAAGAACACCAGCATCCACGCCAATTTCCATGATCGTTCCAGTCCCTCGCGTCCGATCTGGTCGCGCATCATGCCGAGCACGATGATGTGGAAGAGGTAGAGTTCGTAGCTGTGGCGTCCCATCCAGCGCACCGCATCCAACGGGGCTTGAAAGATCCGTAGAACGCCTGTGGGCTTGGACTTCACCTTTTGCGGATCCACACTGATGAGCACCGCCGTACACAAGGCGATGCCCGTAAAGCCGAACACTTCGTGACCGCCGACGCCTTGGACATGGATCATGGCCAAGGTGATCGCTGCCATCACGGTCAATGCGTTCGACCAAGCAGGCGTGAGCTTGGAACGCGGTTCTAACAAGGCCGTAAGGCAGCCGATCGCGATGGCATCGAAGCAGGCCAGATAACCGTAGAGGTAGTCCAGTTCCTGTTCCACATGCAACGCACGATATACCGGCCCAACGACCACCAACGCCGCACACAGGAACACGAAGAGACGTTTCGGCAAGAGCGTACACACCAACGGGAAAGCGAGGTAGAAGACCTCTTCCACGGAGAGGGACCAGTAGATGTTGAGCGCATAGTTGAAATAGCCTTCTGCTTGCATCAACACATTGTGCCAGAAGGTGAGCACCGAGCCGATGGCGAGCCACCAGAAACCCGCATCCATCAATTCGCCCTTCTGCTTGTTCACGAACGATGGCTGACCAAACAAACCCAGCGCCAGCACCACCAGCAGGGCCAAGATCAACGGTGGCAAGATCCGCAACGCCCGTCGCCGGTAGAAGGCCAAGCGGTCCATTTCCGCAAGCGTACCCCAGCGGCGAAGGCTGTTCGTGGTGATCAGGTAGCCCGAGATCACGAAGAACATGGTCACCCCGTAGTTGCCGTTCATCACCAACCTGGCCACCGACCGGGGTGTGAACACATCGCCCAACCTACTGTCCGGCAAACGGTACGTGAGCGAGTAATGCAAGAGCATCACCAACGACACGGCAATGCCCCGCAGGAGATCGATGCGCGCATTGCGTTGAAGCACAGGCAGCATTCCACGAACCTACGCGACAGATCGCACGGAACCTTCACACTCTCATCCACAAGGCCGGCTTCGACAATTCAATGGACGATCGATCGAATTCCTTCTCCCGGGTCAGGATGGTGATGCTACGGTATCCACCCCGGCACCTTCGTCGCCTGCTTGACCCACTTCCCGAGTTGCTCCTCATCGAACGCGTCGTCCTCGTAGATGTCGATCCAACGCGATTCCTTGCTCTTCGGCGTACCTCCGGGCGGGATCGGCTTCAGCGATGTGCCTGCGAAGAAATTCACCTTCACATACCGCGTGAGCACATGGAATGAAACGATCCAGCCTTTGCCCGCGATGCCGTAGAACGGCGAATTCCACCGCACAGCCTTGCGCGCATTGGGCGCGTTCTGCATAATGATCCTATCGATGCGTTTTCCGAGCGCGCTCTTCCAACCCGGCATAGCGGTGATGTACGCCTGTACCGGAGCATCACCATCGCCCTTCGCGATCTGCGGATTGCCGCCGGAAAGGAGTTTCACAGGTTCCTTTTTCGCCCTGCTCTTGCCGGCCGTGGACGGAGATGACCTCTCCTTCAGAACGGTCTTCCCATCGGCCCTCGTGCGTGCTTTCCTGGTCGGCATACGACCAAGATAATCGCCGCCCCGGACCGGCGAACGGTCAAGTCCGGGAATCCCCTACCGCTTCGCGGCGCATCAGGATCGCAGCGCAGATCAAACTGATCAGCAAGCCAACCGGCAGGATCTCCATGTAGGTGAAACCGACCTTCACGACAGGGTTCTTGTACATCTCGCCGAACTCACGCATCTCCAGCAACTTGGACTCCACCTCTGCGGCTGGCATGTCGCTGCTCTCGAGCTTCGCCTTTTCATGCTCGTAGTACGCTTGCATGAAATCCTGCTTCGAATTGGCGCTGAGCACCATCCAGGAAGCCACGTACATGGTGGAGGCCAGCAGGGTGATATACAGTCCCATGAGGAAGGCCTTGCCGAACTTGATGGACCCGCCTAGATGTTTGTCCCGATAGGTCTTTACAGCGAAGAATATCGTGGACAGCGCGATGACCATGGTCGTGTAGCCGATCCACATGCCATTGTCGAAGTCGTGCTCGCCACTGCCGAGGGTGAGCCACATTATGGCCGAAACGATGATGCCGCCGATGATGCCGTATGTGAGGACGATCTTTTTCATGTGTGTTTGTTTGATCGCGAACCAACGACGGGCCGAAGCTATCATCCTCATACTTCGGTAGGGATCATGCACCCCAAGGCGAAGATCCATACCATAGGATGACCCTTTTCAGGGGATGAGACCCAAGGACTTGGCCTTATGGACGGCTTCGGTACGCCGTTTCACCTCCAGCTTCCCGAACAAGCTGGATGAATGGGACTTCACCGTGGGCAGCGAGATGAACAGTTTGTCCGCGATCTCCTGGTTGGAGTTCCCCGTGGCCATCAATTGCAACACCTCCAACTCTCGTCCGCTGATGCCGATCCTGCGGACAGCAGCATCATCCACTTTGTGCGGAGCAGTCGCCACCTCCTCCTTCTTCCCTTGCAGCAACTTCGAGCCCACCCAGATGCCCAGGGCCGTAAAGAGCACCGCCACCACGCCGATGTACACCTCCATCCGCAGGTCGCGGATCCAGTACCGGTATTCGAAGTACTTCAGGATGAACACAAGGACCGCCAAGGCTAGGCTGTAGAGTACCACCGTGGTCCAGAAACCGGACTTGCGCAGTTCTGCTGCTCTCTCCATCGGCCCGAAGATCGGCATTCCCACCCTGGCTTGCCTAAGAGGTCTACTGCCACAAACTATCCAACTCCAGTTCTCTTCGTTCACCACCGACCCTGAAGCGCAAATGACGATCGTCCCGGGCATCAGGCCAATGACGCATGCCTTGCCTGAAGTTGACCACGAAGAACTCAGCCTCGACAGGCGTGAGCCAGCCGAAGATGTTGAGGTGGACGAAGTGCTCGCCGTTCTTCAACACCTCAGCTTCTGTAGGTATGATGACGCGGATATGCGTGTTCCCGATCATGGCCGGTAACTCGATATCCGGGAACTCGTCGTGCTTGCCGATGTATACGGTATCAGGCAACGCATCAATGCTCGCACTCATGGCCTTGATGTATTCTGCAATGGCGGATGCGTAGGCTGCGGCTGTATCCAGACCATTCCCAGTGCTGACGGACGCGATCACTGTCGTAAGCGTTCCATCCCGCTCAGGCGCACCGCATGCCGACAACAGGAAAAGGACGAGAGCAAGGGGCGATGCTGATCTCATCAGATTCAGCGTGCGTATTCGGACTGTACCAAGCCACCTGGGAAGGTTCGACTGGCGACAAGCTTGAGGCGGATGTCCTTATCCAAAGCACCGAACAATGGAATGCCTTGACCGATGAGCACAGGCAGCTGCGTGAGGATGAGGCGATCGACGAGACCGGCGCGGAGGAAACGTTGCACAGTGACCCCGCCATCCACGTAAAGGCGGAACAGGCCTTTGGCAGCGAGTTCGGTGACCAGTTGCTCAGGTGATCCATTCATCACTTCCAGATCGGCACCGCGAGCACGGGCGGCGGTGAGATCGACCTGGCCGCTGCTGAGAACGATGACCTTCTTCGTGTAAGGCCAGTGCTCGAAGGACATAACGGTCTCGAACGAGTTCCGGCCCATGACGATGGCATCGATACCGGCCACGAACGCCTCGTATCCGTGATCGACCATCTCCGCTGTGCCGTCACCCTCCAGCCAATCCAGCCCGCCGTCCGGACGCGCGATGAAGCCGTCGAGACTAACGCCACAGAAGACTGAACAGATCGTTTTCATGTTGCCAAATTATGCGCCGCAGGGTCAAACACGGTCACTCACACGGTGAGCCGTACGGACAGATCATTGGGCTTCTGCGCAAAGCCCCGGCGCGCGCACCTCCGGTCCTTTGTAGCGGTCAATATCAAAACAACATGAACGCTTCCGTGCCGCTCGCCTACCGACCCACCTTTCTCGATCGCTTCTCATGGTTCCTCTCCGGCATCGGTGTCCGGACCAAAGCCATTCGTGCCGCTCATCTGGAGGACATCGGCTATCACCTTTTGGTGAAGGCCATGACCTTGCGGACCGGTGCAACGGCGCGCGAATTCCAACCCATCCTCGAACGCGCCGCAGAGGTATCCTCCAGCGAGTGGGCCTTCCTTGCCACGGAGAGCGGCGGACGGAAAGTGCTTGTGGACAATGAGTTCTTGAAAGTGGTCTTGATCCGCTGGGAGCCCGGCGTGGCATGCGCCCGGCATTACCACCCGAACGGGGGCGGCATGATCATGGTGCTGGAAGGAGCCATCCTGGAATCACGCTTCATCAACGATACCATTGCCGCACCTTACGAAGTGCGCACCCTTGGCCGTCATGCCATGAGCTACATCGATGACCAACTCGGCGCCCACGTGGTGGCGAACCCGCACGAGAACGCTGCGATCACTTTGCATGCGTATTTGAAGTACCGATCTGTGAACGAGGCGTGAGGCAGCTGTGAATGGTGGAAGAAGGAAGGCAACCCATCGTGGCCTGAGGACAACGCTCAATCCCACCGCCGCACATTCTCCGACAGGTGTTCCTCTTCGAACCAGAACAGTCGTTCCCGCTCGGTGTTGCAGATCCGTGATGGAGGCATAGGCATCGTGAAGGGCTGGTCCATTCTGCGCTTCATGTACTGGTCCAGCACGTCGTCCAATGGATACTGTGCCGTGCGCTCTACGGTAACACGCAGCGTATCGTTCGCCCATGACCAGGTGCCGGCGAGCACCGCCACGGTATCTCCTTGGAGCGGATCGCAATCACCGGGATACCAGATGCGCAAGGTGGCGTAACCGCGGTCCTCGAAGATGATCTCCTGGTAGCGGTGATCACGGAAGAAGCTCATTCGCCGTTCCTCATCGGTGTAGCCCGCGATGCACTCGCCGTTGGGCCCGTGCATCATGGGGTCTCCCTGCCAGTAGCGGAACTCGCGGTCCAGCCAGGGGGCATCTGCGAACGTGTCTTCTTGCGCATTGCCCATGGAACTAAGAGATATCAGCACCAAGAAAAGGAAGACGTGTGGGATCATGCCCATCCTGTACACCATGCTGTACGATGGGTTCGCGCATGCTGGCACAAGGTTCCGTTCTACGCTTGGAGCGGGAGAGGCCCCGCCAAATGCGCGGGAGACCCGAATGCAGTTCGGAGGAGCACCATACCGTGCAGGGGCACCGACCATGTCGTGATCCATAGTGCACATCGCTGTCAGCACTAGTTCTTCATCACCCGCTCCCTATGGCGCATTTTCCCGATGCTCACCTCAAGGACGTACAGGCCGGCAGCCAGGTGCTGGATGTCCATTTCCGCGATCGGACCAACGCTTTGCGCGCTGCCGACGGGCCTTCCTGCCGCATCGTACAGCTCCAAGCGCGCGGTGCCACTGACCGGCATTAGAACCATCAGCTTCTCCGTTGCTGGGATGGGAAAGACGTTCCAACGAACGCCATCGGTTTCCTCAACGGCGGTGGAGCCCAGGTACTCAACAGCGCCTTTGGACCGCGGCGTACCGTATGGCATTCCGTAAATGTCCAGCGCGGGCTCAGCCACAGCGGCCCCGGTAGCGATAGCCGGACTCGTCGCGAGCAGATGGAGGTCATCACCGGCCAGGTCCACGAACTGTGGATCAGCGGCGCTGTTGTTCTGGAA